>Ga0207693_10000076_pt1 | contig 88185 bp, 86 predicted proteins | sample LARL81metaG_FD_184347 | JGI IMG/M metagenome (GOLD analysis project Ga0207693, IMG submission 184347) | Corn, switchgrass and miscanthus rhizosphere microbial communities from Kellogg Biological Station, Michigan, USA - LAR L8-1 metaG... | ecosystem: Host-associated > Plants > Roots >...
GCAGGGTCTCAGCATGCACGGCAAGTCCGTCATCGCTGGCCAGATGCTCACAAGCCAACGTCGGGCCAAAATCCTCATACCGGGCCTGGACCTGTTTCAGTACTGCAGCTCGAAACTCCGCCGTGTAAGCCCGGTTCGATACCCGCCCACAGTTGCCATGCTGTAGCGCCTTCGCTCCGCCCACCCGGTACCGCGCCCAGATCCGCTTGCTCTGCCGATAACTCAATCCCAGCATCTCCGCCGCCTCGCACAATCGCAGACTGTGCGCCTTCACCCGCCCCATCACTTCCACTCGGCTCAACTCTTTCTTGCTCAATCCCGTTCTCCCCAATCGCGGTCCCTCCTAGTCGGAGGAACTCTAAAGGGGACACTTCTAATGTGGTCTCAAGGGGACACTTTCAATGTGGTTCAACACGGAGGATGCGGGCCATTGTTGAAGTCGAGCTTATAATCTGGCCTCGTGGCGCTGTCAGCGGCAAAACTCAGAGACGAAATCCGGCGGGTCGTGTCGGGCAGCGTACTCTTTCTGCTGGGGACGGCGCTGCTGATGTTCGGTGCGGATTTGGGGTTGTTTCGTGTCCGGGTGGCGGCGAACCGGAATCCCTATGGATCGGTGGTCGTTCGCCGGACCTATGCGGTGTTGCAGAAAAATGGGAAAACGCAATTCATCTTCGACCCACCTGCGCCGGAAAATTGCGTCAATGCGCTTTTCCCGCACTCGGGAATGCAACCTTGCTGGTATCTGCGGCGGCATCCGGAGCAGCGGACGAATATCTAGAAAAGCGTTTACCGCAAGGATCACAGAATTACACAGGGCTTGTCTTCGACTTGCTCTGTGCACTCCCCGGCTTTCTCAGTGATCTTTACGTTAAAGCTTTTTACCGCTGAGACCGCAGAGACTGCTCGCGAGATCGCGGAGAAAGACAGTCGTGCATGGAATTGGGGATTTCAGGCACGTGTCCGCTAGAATGTTGCGGCGCGTACGGAAACGACTTATTCGAGGGACCATGGGAAAACTCTTGCATCGTGAATGCTTGCTGATTTGTGTATTGCTGTTTTGTGGTATTGCGGTGGGCGCCAGCAAGCCCGAAGCGCGCCTGGAGAAGGCCTATCGCTTTCAGCAGGGTGGATGGACTTACGTTCATCTCGAAGGATCGCCGGCAGACGTCGGCTATCAGCATGGGTATCTGCTGGCTCCGGAAATTCAGGACGCCTTTGAGGCGATCAAGCTATTCGATACGCACCAGTCGCAGCATGATTGGGAATTCTTCCGGACGATTGCGCGCGAAAAGCTTTGGGCACATATCGACGCCGAGTATCAGCAGGAATTGCAGGGTATTTCCGACGGGGTGAAAGCGCACGGTGTCGAACTCGACGTGTGGGATATCGTTGCACTGAACGCGTTTGAGGAAGTTCCCGACTACTACCTGCCTTGGCTCGCCAAGCAGAACAAGACGACGTCCAATCCGAAGCTGAAGGCACCGGGGAATTGCAGCGCGTTTATCGCCACCGGAAGTATGACGAAGGATCACCAGATCGTCATCGCGCACAACAACTGGACGAGCTATCTAGCGGGTGAACGGTGGGTGGTGATCTTTGATATTCAACCGGAGCATGGAAATCGCATCCTGATGGACGGCTTTCCGGGCGTGATCGTGAGCGATGATGATTTTGGCGTGAACTCTGCCGGGATCATGATTACGGAAACGACAATCACTCAGTTCGAGGGATGGGATCCCAACGGTAAGCCGGAATTTATGCGGGCGCGCAAGGCAATGCAATACGCCAACAGTATTGACGACTACGTGCGCATCATAAAAGAGGGGAACAACGGCGGCTACGCGAATGATTGGTTGATTGGCGACCGAAAAACAGGAGAGGTTGCCTACTTAGAGTTGGGATTGAAGAATACTCCGCTATGGCGAACAAAGGATGGATATTTCGTCAGCTCGAATTTTGCTCGTGATCCCAAAGTAATCAAGGAAGAGACGACGTTTGATCCGAACGATGCTTCTTCATCCCCTAATGCCCGGCGCGCACGCTGGGATCAGTTGATGAAAGAGGCGAAAGGCAAGATCGATGTGCATATGGCAGAGGCGTTCCTGTCGGATCACGTCGACAGCTTTGAAAAGAAAGAACAAGCCAACGAACGCGGGTTGTGCGGGCATGTCGATACTTCTTCGCGCGGCATCAAGGAATGGGGCTGGGATGCGTACAATCCCGGCGGCGCGGTACAAGGCAAGGCAGCCGATAGCGCCATGGCAGCGAAAATGAGCTTCGTGGCGAGAGCGGGGCATCCGTGCGGAGCCGATTTCCTGGCCGAGCCATTCCTCGAGCGCCATCCGGAGTATTCGTGGCAGAAGCCGCTGCTGCGCGACATGAAGGCCGGACCCTGGACGGTGTTTACTGCGGGCCAGAAACAGTAAAGATCAGTGGCCAGTGGTCAGTGGCAAGGATCACCGACCACTGACGACTGACCACTGATCCCTGATCCCTACTTTCCAAATCCCTTCCATAAACAATTTTGATTGGACGGGCTGAGAGGCACCGCCTAGAGTCCTAGCGTGCCGTCGAGTCGTACACGAACCCGTGGAGTGGTGCACCGCATTACTCCCCCTGAAGCGCCCCTGACGTTATTTCGTCCTCCGTTCCGCAACTATCAGTTCGACTCCGCATACGACGAAATGTTCGCCTCGCCGGGAGTGCCCCGCGAACACTATCGGGCTTTATTCCAACGATTGTTGGAACTTCCTCCCGAGGATCTGCGCAAGAGCCAGCAGGCGGCGGATCTGTCGTTTCTGCATCAGGGGATCACGTTCACGGTTTACGGCAATGATGAGGGAACGGAGCGAGTATTCCCGAACGATCTGTTGCCGCGCATCATCCCGTACCAGGAGTGGCGAAAGATTGAGAGTGGGCTGACGCAGCGCATAGCCGCCCTCAATCTGTTCCTGGAAGATATTTATCACGGTGGACGGATCCTGGCCGATGGCATCGTGCCGCGCGAACTGGTGTATAGCTGCCGTCACTTCCGGCGCGAAATGCGCGGATTGTCACTGCCGAATGGAATTTACGTCAGCATCTGCGGGACTGACCTGGTGCGTCTTCCCGATGCCAGCTTCGCGGTGCTCGAAGACAATCTCCGCGTGCCCAGCGGCGTGTCGTACATGCTCGCCAACCGCAAGGTACTGAAGAAGGTTTTTCCGACTTTGTTCCGCGATTATGGCGTCTCGCCAGTCGATCATTATGCGCAGGCGTTGCTGGCGACCCTGCGAGCGTTAGCCCCTGCAGGTTCTTCAGCACGGCACGAACCGAAAGTTGTGCTCCTGACGCCAGGTGTTTTCAACTCTGCTTACTTCGAGCATACGTTCCTGGCGCAGCAGATGGGAATCGAACTCGTCGAGGGCCGCGATCTGCTGGTGCACGACAACATCGTGTACATGCGAACCACAGCTGGACTGCGGCGCGTCGACGTGATCTACCGTCGCGTCGATGACGACTTCCTCGATCCACTGTGCTTCCGGCAGGATTCGAGTCTCGGAGTGCCGGGGCTCTTCAACGCGTACCGGGCCGGCAACGTGATTTTGGCAAACGCGATCGGTACTGGCGTGGCGGACGATAAGGCGCTATACGCGTACGTGCCGGCGATCATCCGGTACTACCTGGGCGAAGATCCCATCCTGCAGAACGTACAGACCTATCTGCTCACTGATCGATCGCAGAAGGCGTATGTTCTCGAACACCTGGATGAACTCGTTGTAAAGGCGGTCGGCGAGTCCGGGGGATATGGGATGCTGATCGGACCGCACAGCACTGAGGAGGAGAGGGAAGAGTTCCGGCGGAGAATCGAAGCTCAGCCAAGGAACTACATTGCACAGCCGACGCTGAGTTTGTCGCGGGCGCCATGTTTTCTCGATGGAGAGGTGCAGGCGCGGCACGTGGATCTGCGTCCGTACATTTTGTACGGAGAAAACGTCACACTTGTCCCCGGTGGACTGACGCGGGTCGCGCTGCGCCGCGGATCTCTGGTTGTGAATTCGTCGCAGGGTGGAGGCAGTAAGGACACGTGGGTTCTCAGGGGCTAGGGGCCAGGGACTAGGGGCAGCAATATAGAGCCCGAAAGTGGTTTGCAAGGCGAACGGCCAAGGACTAACGACGAGTTTATGTACAGCGGCAGACGCACAACAATGCTTTCCCGGGTAGCCGACAGCCTGTATTGGATGAGCCGCTACCTGGAACGTGCCGAGCATACGGCGCGCTTGATCGAGGTCGACCTGCAGTTGCGGCTCGATCAATCGCTGGAGTCCGGCGCGGGGCGCTGGTTGCGTCTGTTGAGCGCTTTGCAGACCTTGCCGCCGGAATCCACAAAGCTGGATGCACCTTCGATCACTGAGTTGTTGACGCTGGACCGAACAAATCCATCTTCGATTCTGTCGTGCGTAGCTGCGGCGCGGGAGAACTTGCGACAGGTCCGCGAGCAGTGCAGCTCCGAAATGTGGGAGCAGTTGAATCGTCTGTACCTACAGGTAAGCAGCACCACCAAGAGTGAGTCTTGGATGCTGAACTCGCACATCTTTTACCGCGCAGTGCAGGAGGGTGCTCACCTGTTTCAGGGCGTGACCGATTCCACGATGTCGCACGGAGAGGGCTGGCAGTACATTCAAGTGGGCCGATATGTGGAGCGCACTGACACGTTAGCGCGGCTCATTGGCACTCACTTCGGGAACCTGACTCAGCCTCCGGATCAGGCCGTCGAGAGCGAAGAGTATCTGGAGTGGGTGGGGTTGCTGAAGTCGTGTGCGGCTTTTGAGGCGTACTGCAAGACGTACACGGCAGAAATGCGTCCTCTGCGCGTGGCGGAGTTTCTGTTGCTGAATCCGGAGTTCCCGCACTCGGTCCGTTTTTCTGTCGATATGGTGCATGCATCGCTGGCGCGCATCGGCGAGATGACCGAGCGAAAGGCGGAACAGCCGATGCGGCTTGCTGGACGTTTGCAGGCGACTTTGAACTTTAGCCAAATCGATGAAATTCTGGCTTCTGGCGCCAACGCATATGTCGACAGCGTGCGCTGGCAGTGTGCGCAGGCGCATTCGGCAATTCACCAGGTTTACTTCGACTACTCGGTGGAATCGGCGCTGGCCTGAGGAAGATTGAGTCACTGCTGAATTCCCGTGAGGGCCCCGTGATCCTATCGGTACGACATACGACTGTTTTTCGCTACGAGCCCGCGGTGCGCGAGAGCATCATGGAGGTTCGTCTGCAGCCGCGCAGCGAGGGCGATCAACGCTGCCTGAATTTCACACTCAAAGTCGAGCCAACTGCAAATGTCATGCAATACCGCGACTTCTCCGGAAATACCGTGCATCATTTCGACATTGCAGCAGCCCATACGCAGGTCACTGTGACGGCGGAATCTTCGGTGGAGGTGCAGACTGTGCAGGCTCCACGGGAGAGCGATTGCGGAGATTGGTCGGACCTCGATGCTCTGATCGAAACAGGTGACTATTGGGAGAATCTGCTTCCCAGCCACTTCGCGAGATCGACACCAGCTCTGGAGGGCCTTGCAAAGGAACTAGGTTGCGAGCGTAGAGGCAATCCGCTGGAGATGCTCTCCCGCATGAATGCTTCTATTTACAAGCTCTTCGCCTATGCTCCGCAGAGCACAAAAGTGGATTCCCCGATTGACGACGCATTGAGCACACGTCAGGGAGTCTGCCAGGATTTTGCGCACATCATGATCGCGCTCGTGCGACGTCTCAGAATTCCGTGCCGCTATGTCAGCGGATATATGTTCCATCGAGATGAAAAAGAGAAAGACCGGTCACTCGAAGGCGCGTCGCACGCCTGGGTGGAGGCGTTGGTGCCGCGGCTGGGTTGGGTCGCTTTCGATCCGACCAACGACCTGGTTGGCGGTGACCGTCACATTCGCGTTGCCATTGGCCGTGATTATGCGGATGTACCGCCGACCCGCGGCGTTTATAAGGGAGATGCGCAGAGCGAGTTGAGCGTGACGGTCACAGTGAGTCCGGCAGACAAGTCGCCCCTGGAGCCCGCGAAGCCACCTTTCGTTGTTCGCCCTAGACCGCTTGTGGTCCAAACACCGGCCAGGCGAGTTGAACAGGAGCAACAACAGCAGCAATAGTGCCGCCGAGAAAACAACAGCGGACCGCGTGTGCGGCCCGCTGCCGAGGGCCGGATCCGTCTGAGACCACGGAGTCCGGCGCGGGAGATGAAGGCGGAGCTCCTCACCGCCCGCGATTTCGATTACGGACCCGAATGTTCAGGGTCCAATCTTCGGATGCACACCTCTCCCACTTTTGGAAACATCATCTAAAAACGCCCCTCGATCTAATTTTCTTGCGCTTGCTCCGCGTGCACGACACAGATGCACGCCGGTCGTTCAGGAAGGAGTTGGTTCGTGCAGTGATGGGAGTGTAGCCGAAGTCAGGAAAAAACGAGCTGTGAAAATTAGGGAATGATTACCCGAGTAACGAATGGAAAGTACTAAGCCCGAGTGGATTGTCTCAGCATTCTCCGCGGTAAAGCTTTAACCGCAGAGGTCGCTGAGAAAATCCGCAGAGGGCGCAGAGAAAACCTCCGGCTACACTGCTTGGTTCTTATTGATTCAGCGAGCAACTGCAGTCGGCTGGCACCACATGCGCCAGCAGGAAATTTGCTACTCGCTGGTAGGCGTCAATTTGGTTCTCTACGCGGGCGAAGCCGTGGCCTTCGTTGTCGTAAACCTTGTAGTCGACAGTGCCGCCGTGTTTCTTGATGGCGTCGACAACCTGCTGCGCTTCGGATTTCGGGCAGCGCGGATCGTGTCCGCCCGCGAGTAGCAGGAGCGGCGCTTTGATCTGATCGACGAAGTTGATCGGGGAACGATCTTCATAGATCGCCTTGTTTTTCACCAGGTCACCCATGGTCGCAAGATCAGATTCACGGAGTACGGGATCTTCGTTCTCAATCTCCGTGAACCAGTTCACGAAGGGAACGATCGGAACGCCTGCCGCCCAGATGTCTGGAGCTTTTGTGACCGCCATCATGCTCATGTAGCCGCCGTAGCTGGCGCCCATGACGGCAATCTTCTTTGGATCGAGGTGGCCGGTTTGTTTGATCCAGTCGACACCCGCAAGAACGTCCTGCAAATCTCCGCCGCCCATGTCGAAGAGATTCGCTTGCTGGAATTCGTTGCCGTATCCGGTGGAGCCACGGTAGTTGGGGGCAAGCACCATGTATCCCTGATTCGCGGCGAACTGGATAAAGCGGTTGAAGGAGTTCATCGTCTGCGAGGTCGGCCCGCCGTGGAGGTAGACGATCGCGGCATTCTGCCCATTGCGCGCCATGTTGTAAGGGACATAAAGAAATGCGGAGATGGTCCACCTTCCATCGCGGCTGGGATAGTGGATAAGGTAGGGCTCGACCATATCTTCGGAGCGCATGCCGCCGACGAGGGAGTGCGTGATCTGCTGTGACTTCCCGGTGGCGAGGTTGTATACCCACAGATCGCCTGGAGCCGTCGGGCCATTGTGGTAGTAGAGGAGGCGAGTGCCGTCCGGGCTGAAAGCGTATGGGCCGCCGGCTGGCTCATTCAGCCCTTTTGCAGTTGGCAAGACCGTGGATTTACTGGCTCCGATGTCGTGAAGGTAGATGTCTGCGTTCCCATCCACATCAGCGCCGAACGTCAGATGTTTTCCATCGGGGGAAAACTCGCCGCCTCGAATTTCCCATTTCTCTTTCGTGAACCAGCCGATATTACTGAATGGCAGATTTCCGTCTCGGCCAGGTCTGATGCCCACGTTGACTACGCCAATGTTGTCATACCCATTTTGCGCATTGGATGTCAGCAGAATTCGCAGATGATCTGGAATCGTTAAGACATCGTTGGCGAAGTACATGTGCTCTCCCTCGTGCGGCGTGACCAACGTGCTGTGTGCGCTTGCCACGTCCAGCGTGAAGATATTTGAGTCCGTTCCTTTCGCCTGCTCCTGCGTGTAGACGATGTACTTGCCGTCTTTCGACCAGATGGGGTTGTAGTTCTTCTTGTCGGGCGGCGTATTGGTCGTGAGATGTTTCACCTCGCGCATGACCATGTCGTAGACATCGATCTCGACTGCGCCGGAATTCTTTGCCTTCACCTCGTAGGCCAGATAACGACTGTCCGAGGACCACACTGGGCTCATCTCTGCAATGTCGCGCGTCTGCGTAATGTTTACGACTTTGCCAGTTTTGGGCGAGACCAGAAAAATGTCCCATTGTTCGTCGCCATCGTAGTCAGACTGATAGGCGATCCACTTCCCGTCCGGGGACCAAGTGATCTCGGTCTGTCGCTGGTCACTTACGGTCAACTGAGTAGGGAATCCGCCGTCAGAGGGAACGACCCAGATATTGTTGCGGCCGCTCATGTTTGAGATGAAAGCGATGCTCTTGCCGTCTGGCGCCCACGTCGAGCTGCCGATCTGGCGTGCCATGTAAAGCTTTTCGATCGTGAGGCTGCGCGGTTCGACCTGCGCGTTGGGCTTGGAGGCAATTTGCTTGGGATCGGTGATGGCTTTCGGCTCAGACAATGTCTGGGCTGATATCTCGATTATCAAACTGAAAAAGGTTAGAGCAATGAGAGTGAGGGTGCGCATAGCGTGAAATGGCAAACTGATGTAGAAGAGAGAGTCTAGCAGAGGCCTGCTTTCCATCGCCGGAGTCGGCTGGGTGCTTTCTCTGTCCACTCGGCGATTCCTCTGCGTTCACTGCGGTCAGATCTTTTTACCGCCGAGTTCGCCGAGAAAGGCTGCGGAGAACGCTGAGTACTAGAGGCAGTTCATGCATAAGTTGATTAAGTGTTACTTTGCTTCAATCCTGGGTTTGGCATTCTTAACATTCTGCTGTTCAATGGAGGCACAGTCCTCGGCGAAAGCGGAGGGCCACAGCTTCGGCATCGAAGGCGATCATTTTGTTCTCGACGCCAAGCCCTTCCAGATCATTTCCGGAGAAATTCACTACGCCCGCATTCCGCGGGAATATTGGCGCGATCGGCTGAAGAAGGCGCGGGCGATGGGCCTGAACACGGTCTCGACCTACGTGTTCTGGAATGCGCACGAGCCGAAGCCCGGCGTGTATGACTTCAGCGGAGGGCTGGATGTTGCGGCATTTGTCCGCACGGCGCAGGAAGAGGGATTGTATGTGATTCTCCGGCCGGGGCCATATTCGTGCGCGGAGTGGGATCTTGGCGGATTCCCGGCTTGGCTTTTTGCCGAACCCGGCATCACCCTGCGTAGCACCGACGAGAAGTTTCTCACGCCGGCGGACCGTTGGCTCAAACGTCTGGGCCAGGAACTGGCTCGGCTACAACTCGCGCGTGGCGGCCCAATCCTGGCGGTTCAGGTCGAAAACGAGTACGGCTCGTTCGGAAGCGACAAGCTTTACATGAGACGTATACGGGATGCGTTACTGAACGCAGGATTCACCGATTCGCTCTTGTTTACCGCAGATGGCGGAGACGAACTTTCTGCCGGTACTCTGCCGAACATTCATGCGGCCATAAATTTCGGGCCGGGTGGTGCCGGACAATCTGAGTTTGCCAAGCTCGCAAAGTTCCGTCCTGACCGTCCGATGTTCAACAGCGAATATTGGGATGGCTGGTTCGATCACTGGGGCGAGCATCATCACGTGACCGATGCGGCGCAGCAGGCAAAGGAAGTCGATTGGATTTTGAGTCAGGGCTACTCGATCAATCTCTACATGTTTCATGGCGGGACCAGTTTCGGGTTCATGAGCGGAGCGAACTGGGATCACCAGACGTACGAACCCGACGTGACCAGCTACGATTACGATTCGGCTCTGAGCGAATGGGGAACGCTCACCAAGAAATACGCTGCTTTTCGGGAGGTGATCGCGAAACACCGTCCGGGCGTGGAGATTCCGGATCCGCCCGCGCCATCGCCGATCGTCGAAGTCCCGGAATTCGAGCTGCACGAGAGCGCCGCGCTTTGGTCGAGCCTGCCCAACCCAGCAGCTGTAGAACAGCCGCGGAATATGGAGAGCTTTGGCCAGTCGTATGGATACATTCTCTATCGCACTAAATTGAAGTCGAAGGGCACGGGAGAGTTGGTGTTGCCAGCATTGCGGAGCTACGCGCGGGTGTATGTGAACTCAGAGCTGGTTGGCGTGGCCGATCGACGGTTGAAGCAGGATCGAGTCAAGGTGCAGGCGAATGCGGGCGATACGCTCGACATCCTGGTCGAGGGAACGGCGCGCATCAACTTCAGCCGGGAATTGTTGACCGAGCGGCAGGGGATTGATGGAGCAGTGACGCTTGGTGGTCACGAGTTGAAGGGATGGCAGGTTTTCTCTTTGCCGATGGAGGATTTCACATCACTGAAGTTCTCGGCAAAAGAGAGGGTGACAGGGCCGGCGTTCTACCGCGGGCACTTTGATTTGAACTCTACAGGTGACACGTTTCTCGATCTTCGAGGCTGGGGCAAAGGCGCGGTCTGGATCAACGGTCATCCCCTGGGGCGCTTCTGGAATGTTGGGCCTCAGCAGACGTTGTATCTGCCTGCTCCGTTCCTCAAGAAGGGAGCAAATGAGGTGGTTGTGTTCACGGTCGGTGGGCATAGGACGCGGCTGCGCGGCCTGAAAGAGCCTGTACTAGATGAGATGGGGATTGAGTAGGTGTCGGCAGCAGGAATGCTGGTTCAGCCGCCTTCCGGGGCGCTTTCCTTTCAGACGCCCTTACCCGCCAGTGAACTGGCGGGCTACTATCAGCGGTCCCTTCCGGGACCTTCCTGATACCGACGGGGCGATTGCAACGGTAGTTATCCCACCGCGTTCTTGTGCATGTCCACGGTGCTCCACGTTTTGTCGCCGGCGTGGCAGATATTCTCAAGAGAGCATTCGGCGCATTTCGGCTTGCGGGCGATGCAGAGCTTGCGGCCGTGCCAGATGACCTGGTGTGAGAACAGGATCCAGCGGTCCTGCGGAATAACTTTCATGAGATCTTGCTCGATCTTTGGCGGGTCGTTTTCTTTCGTGAGCTCCAGGCGTCGGGAGATGCGGTGCACGTGCGTGTCAACCACGACGCCCACGGCCTTCTTGAACCACGTGCCGAGCACAACGTTTGCGGTTTTGCGGGCGACGCCGGGCAGCGTCAGCAACTTGTCAATATCATCCGGCACTTGTCCGCCGAAGTCAGCCACAAGCTTCTTGGCCGCACCCACCACTGACTTCGACTTGTTACGGAAGAATCCGGTCGAGCGCACGTCGGGCTCAAGAACTTCGGGTGTGAGCGCCGCGAAGGCTTCTACTGTTGGATACTTGCGAAACAGTTCAGGCGTTACTCGATTCACGTTCACGTCAGTCGATTGTGCCGAGAGGATCGTGGCAACGAGCAATTCCCAGGCGCTGGCGTGGGTAAGCGCGCAAGTCACCTCGGGGTAGAGATCGTTCAGGCGGTTTAGAATTTCGGCGACGCGTTCGGGGGCAGCCGGATTGTAACCTTTGGGCGGTTTGCCGGATTTGTCAGCAGACTTTGCGCGTGTGGCCGTGGTTTTCGGGGCAGGGAGGGCAGTTTTCTTGCGACTAGGGGGACCTTGATTTGATTTGGCGGGTGAGCTGACGCGAGCCGCTCGCACTTTGTCTTGACGCCCGGTTCGCGTCGGCTGCCGAGGAGTGACTCCGCGTGGCATATAGATTCCTTTCCGTTATCAGCGAGGGCCCATCATAGCAACCTGAGCGAATCGATTTCCAATCGGCAATCGGCAATGGAAAATCAGCAACTCCAAGCATGTCCCTCGGTAACCTGGCTGACAATTGACGCCTGCGAGGGGCCTCGGTAGTCTTGAATTAACTCCTGACAGGACAAATCACGTGGCAGTCAACTCCATCCAACTCGGACAGGTGTGGCGCAGCGAGGCTGACGGGCAGGATTACCTCGTCACCAAGGTTTATAACGAAGTCTTCACGCAATACGCGATGCTGCGGCCGGCAGGCATCACTGCCCCCGACGCGCCCACAGTGCGTGTGAAGGTCAGCAAATCGCCACAAGGCGCGACCTTGCCGGGATACGCCTTTACCCAGGAAGGGTCTTTCTAAAAAGCAGTGGCCAGGGGCAGTGGTCAGTAAGACCTCTCCGCCGACTCTGCGAACGATATTCCGATACACTTGAGACGAGGTTCTAGTTCTCAGTGGTATTTCATCGTCAGTGCTTTTGCTGATCACTGGCCACTGACCACTGGCGACTGACCACTGCCTCCCAATGACCGAACGCATCCTCGCCCTCCTGTTCGTCTTCATCAGCAACATCATCGCAGCGACTGGCTACGCCGGGATCGCTCTGCTCATGGCGATCGAATCTGCCTGCATCCCTCTGCCTTCGGAATTGATCATGCCGTTCGCGGGCTACCTCGTGTTCCAAGGAAAATTCAGTTTGATCTGGGCTGCCACCGCGGGGGCGATCGGGTGCAATCTGGGATCGCTGGTGGCATACGAGATCGGCGCATATGGTGGACGTCCCCTGGTGGAGCGCTATGGGCGATGGATTCTGATGGGCCGGCGCGAGCTCGATTGGGCGGATCGATTCTTTGCACGCTGGGGATATCTGGCGGTTTTCATTGCTCGACTTCTGCCCGTTGTCCGGACATTTATCGCGTTGCCGGCCGGGATAGCAAGGATGCCGCGGGGACGATTCCATATCTACACGTTTCTGGGATCTTGGCCCTGGTGTCTTGGGTTGGGATGGCTCGGCATGAAACTGGGAGAGAACTGGCGCGAGTTGGGAAAGTACTTCCACAAGTTTGACGCGGTGATCGGAGCGATCATTGTTTTCGTCGTGATCTGGTTCGTTTGGAGTCATTGGCAGAACAGGCTGGGGCGTCAGGCTTCGGGTGTCAGCCCGCGGTAAAACCTTCAGCCTGATAAGAACTCTATGAGTCCGGTGGCGCGACTTCGCTTAGCACAGCTGGGTTGCATCGTTCTCGTTCTGGCCTGTGTGAGCTTGATCTATTTTCGGCAGATCCAAATGAAGTTCCGTTGACTACGCGTCATTGGATCGTGATGGCTGGAGCAATATGGTCGGCGATTTCAGGCTTTACCTTCCAGCACAGGATTGTGCGCAAACGCCCTTCCCGGTCCGGAAGATCGACGCCGTTCACGCGTTGGAGGGCCGGTCACATCGCTCGGCTGTGGACGGCTGCCAGTTTGGGACTGTGGGCCGTTGTGCTCAGTGATTGGGGTGGTCCGCACCTGGCCGTCGACGCGTTCTTTGCGATTGCGCTCGTCTTGCTATTGATCTGGTCTCCGGGTGCTGTTCCCGAGCAAGTTTGATGACTGCAAACTTACCGTTATAGGAGGAGCGTCATGCGATTCATTCTCGCTTCACTGATGTTGCTTTTGGGCTTGGCGCCAACCACTCTTTCTGCGCAGGCGACATCGTCAGGTAATGGCCAGCACTTCGTTGTCGAGTACTACTACAAGACAAAGTGGGGCCACGCCGACGAGTTCCTGAAGCTGTTTAAGAAGAATCACTACCCTTTGTTGAAGAAAGAAGTCGAGATGGGTCGGATGGTGAAGGTGTGGATGGATCAGCCGCGGTATCACACTACCGAAGACGGGCGCTGGGATTTCCGCGTAACGATCGTCTTCAAGAATGCAGCAGTGGCGAACGAAACGTTCGATGAAGACGCTCTGAAGAAGCAGCTTTGGCCCGATCAGGAAACTTATAACCGCGAGGAACAGCGACGCTTCGAGATTCTCGATGCGCATTGGGATCTGCCCATCAAGAGCGTCGATCTGGAAAAACCTTAACAGCATGTTGCTTTCAGGGCCTTTCGTTTTCGGGCGGGGAACAGAAAGCGTGACCGCAGAGAACGCTGAGAACACCCGCAGAGATCCTCTGCAGTGAGCCAATTGGGAGAAGGCTGGAACTCCATCCTTGAAAGTGGGAGAATAACTGGAGACAAGTTGTCTGTTGCCGCTGCGCGCGCGTCCTTTAAGGAGGTCTTATGCTGGCGACAAGGCATCGATTTCCGCGCAATCCGTTCTTTCACTTTCATCCGTTGCATACGATGTTTTCGCTTCTCAGTGCGCTGATTCTCTTCGGATTGCTGATCTGGTTTCTGGCTGTGCCCGCAAAATAACCCGTCGCTTGACCTGAGGATTCTGCGATTCTGCTGTTCCTTCTCGTCTCAAAACACACGTGCGATGTCGGCCTCGCAGCTTTCGATTCGTAACCTTCGTAACAATTCGCAAGAATTTCCTTTATCCTCTGCATCAAAATTTGCAATTGGACTTCGAATTCGCGGCAACCCATTATGTTTTCCATGGACTCATTCATTTCAATCGAGGAATCACACGTAGACGTACTGCACGAAATCACAGTTCGTCTCAACGCGGCAGATGAGTTCCACAAAGTATTGGATCGGGTTGTCGAGTTTGCGTCAGGCCTCGTGAAATGTGATTCCTGCCTTGTTTATGTGCTCGAAGGCGATGAACTTGTCTTGCGGGCGTCGAAGAATCCGCACCCAGAGGTGGTCGATCGCCTGAAACTTCGCGTCGGCCAGGGCATTACCGGATGGGTTGCCGAGCACCGTGAGCCCGTAGCCATTCCCGAGCGCGCAGCGCAGGATCCGCGGTTCCAGTTTTTTCATGAACTCCCGGAAGACAGTTACGAAGCCTTTCTTTCTGTTCCATTGATGTGCCGAGGACGGGTTGTAGGCGTAATCAATCTGCAGCATCGCCAGCATCACGTCTACCGTCGGCGCGAAATCCGGTTGATTTCCACAGTGGGATACCTGGTGGGTGCCGAAATCGAGATGGCGCGTCTGGAAGAAGTCAATTCAACATTGGCGGAGCAGCTACAGACGCGAAAGATCGTCGAGCGAGCAAAAGGCATTCTGCAACGCGATCTGGGACTCAACGAGGAGCAGGCCTATCTGGCCATTCAGCGACAGAGCCGACAGAAGCGGAAGCCGATGCGGGAAATCGCAGAAGCGATTGTTTTGAGTGACGATGTGCGGGGCAATTCGCAGGCGTCGACTCCATAGAGCGCTCGACCAAGAACGACAAATCACCACAAAGGACTCGCAGGAACATAGAGCCTAGATCTCGGCGAACAAGCTTACTCTTCCCGGAGTAGGATCGCGGGATCCACCGACAGAGCTCGTCGTGCCGGGATCCACGTCGCAAGCAGGCCGAGTAATCCCATCGCCAGAATCACTCCCGCCAGGACCACCGGGTCGCGTGGGGTGGCCTCATAGACGATAAAAGCCAGCACGCGGCTCGCGAGCAGACCTAAAAGGAGCCCAAGGGTCGATCCGAAGGCGAGCAGTTTGAGAGCACGTCCCAGTGCGGTGTACAGAACCTCTTTCCGCTGTGCTCCTAGCGCTACCCTGATTCCCAATTCGCGAAGTCGCTTGCTCACCGAATAGGCTGCCATGCCGAAGATTCCGGTGATCGCCAGCATCGCGCCCATGCCGCCCATGATACCGAGCACTATGGTTGCCATCTGGGCGGGAAACAGTGACGTCGTCATTTCGTCGTAGCGGGTTTCAACGTTGATCGGCAGCTCTGGATCTAGCTGATGTAACCCGTTCTTGATCGCGGGCGCGATTCGCTGCGGATTCTGGGTGGCACGCGCCACGATCCATTGCGTATTTCCGGGCCATTGCAGGAGTGGCAGGAACATCGCGGGCTCGGGATCTTCCGTTAGCGTTCCGTACTTCCCGTTCTCGGTCACACCCACAACCTGGATGCGAGTTCCATCCGGCATTTTGTAATAACCGCCGATTGCATTTTGCACTGAGCCAAACAGCTTGTTCGCAAACTCAGGATTCACAATGCCAACGCGCGGAGAGTTTAAGTCGTCCTGCGTAGAAAGGCCACGGCCTGCCAACAGCGTTGTGCCTTCGGCGCGAAGGTAGTCGGGCGAAATGTGATACGTGAAGGCGGTCGCTGCGGCGCTGGAAGGCCGCAACTCAGCCGCCTGATCGGCGAACACATTCGTGGTGCTCGCGTCGTTCAACAGAAGTTCATTCGTGAGTCCTACAGATTCGACGCCGGGCAGGGCTGTGAGGGTGTCGGTGACGCGCTTTTGCATCGCGACCAGGCCATCGCCGCCGTACCCAGCCATGTGCAGGTCGGCGGCTATCAGGACGGAGTTGTGGGGTTCAAAACCGAAGTTGCCGTGCAGCGCATGCTCCAGTCCGCGCAGACCAACCATCGAAGAGGTGACCAGAACGGCGCAGATCGCAATTTGCGCTGCCAGCAAGACATCCCGCGCCGTGATCCGGCGGCCAGTTCTCGCGGATGATCCTGTCTTCACTACCTCATACGGACTCGTGCGGAGCACTTGGCGAACGGGAATCGCCCCGAATAGCAAGCCGCTGAGGAGGCTCAGAAGCAGGGCAATCGCAAAAACCTTCGCGTCTGGAGTCACAGGTGCGTGCATGGGGAAATTTCCGAAGGGCTGCCATTCACTCAGCCAGCGCAACAGAGCCACGCTGGCCCACAATCCGAAAACGCCACCCAACATCGAAACCACGATGGCTTCCGTGAACAACCCACGCAGAACACGTTTGCGGCTCGATCCCAGCGCCAGCCGGAGAGCAACTTCGCGGGCGCGGTCAGCGGCGCGTGCGGCGAACAGGCTTCCCAGGTTTGCGCACGCGGCCATCAGAATAAGAGCCGCAAGCAGCAACAAGCCGCCAAGGAATGCCTCAAAAGGGCGGCTGAATTGATCCCCTAAGAGGTTCGGTCGCCCGAGCAGATAACTCATGTCGGCGTCTTCCTTGGGATAAGTCTTCTCCAGATAAGAGCCGATCGAATTCATCTCGGCGGTTGCCTGCGCCGGCGTGACTCCGGGCTTGAGGTGGCCCATCAATATCAGAATCGAGCGATCTGCGCGATCATTCAAACCGCTCCATCCTTCAGTTTGCCCGCGCTGCACAATTGGTACGAAGAACTCGGGGGAGAAAAACACCAAGGTCCCGCGAAAATCGGATGGCGTTACACCGATGATCGTGTAGGGATACCGATTCAGTTGAACGATGCGGCCGATGACGTTGCGATCATCGCGGAAATGGGTATGCCAGTATGCGTAACTGAGGACCATGTAAGGAGCGCTGTTGGGCCCGTGTTCATCAGAGGCGTGAAAAAGACGGCCGAGATACGGCTGAATGTGCAGGGCGTCAAAATAGTTGCCGCTGGCTTCGACGCCCCAGGTCGGGGTAGGTTTCGCGCCAGTGTCCAGTGCGGCTTGAACGATGCCGTAGCCCGTTAAGGCCTCAAAGCTGCGGTTGCGGTCACGCAGATCTACAAAGTTGGGATACGAGTGTCCCAGCACCTTATCATGCGACCGCTCGATCGCGTAGAGGCTTTCCGCGTCCGGCACGTTCAGCGGACGAAGGATCAGCCCATTCAGAACGCTGAACACCACGGTATTGGCGCCGATCGCCATGGCCAGCGTCAGCAGCGCGGTGACAGTAAATCCTGGAGACTTGCGCAATTGCCGAATGGCGTAGCGGAGATCGTGCAACCAGTTGATCATCGAACTGTTCCCATCAAGCTTCGGCTGCTTTTACAACAATAATGCTGGCATCGTCCTGAAACTGCCCACCGCAATGCTGTGAGGCCGCATTGAGCAACGCAGCCATCACATCACGGGCGCTCAAGCCCAGATGCTCCTGCGCGACGCGCACCAGCCTGGATTCTCCGAATAGCTCCTCGTTCGCATTGTCTGCTTCTGCCAAGCCATCGGTGAAGAGAAGTAATTCATCGCCGATCCCCAGTCGTAGTTCGCTCTGACGGTAACTCCACTGAGGGAACTGCCCCAGAACAGCGCCTTGGGACTGTAGTTCCAGAGAGCTACCGTCCCGGCGAATCAGCCATGGCGGATTGTGCCCGGCGTTGCAATAAGTGAGTCGATTTTCTTTAGCGTCGAGCACACCGTAGAAGAAGGAAATAAATTTCCCTACCGGCGTAAGTTCGCAGAGGATTCGGTTCAGCCGGTAACATAGCTCGGCTGGCGAAAGATTTTGGCTGACCAGCGGCTGGAGGGCGGCGTGCAGGCTGGACATGAGCAGCGCTGCCGGTAATCCCTTGCCGGCAACATCGGCGATGCAGAACGCCGTTTGGCGTTCGTCGATCGCCACAACGTTGTAGTAATCTCCGCCGACAAAGCGCAGGGGCTGGGTGATGGCCGCGATCTCAAAGCCCGGAACGGATGGCAGGCGCTTCGGCAACAGGCTGGCTTGAATTTCCCGCGCATCGCGCACTTCTTCCTCATACCGTCGCTGCAGCTGGCGTTGTGATTCCGCGCGCGACAACTGGTTCTGCAGCTTCGTGAGAAGATCCCGGTTTTCCCACGGCTTTTGGACAAAATCGGAAGCGCCACGCTGCATCGCTTCAACTGCCAAATCCACAGTGCTCCATGCCGTCATCACTACAACCGGAAGCACGCTATCCATGGAGCGGATCTTTGAAACCAGTTCCAGCCCTTCGCGGCCTCCTACCGTATCGCGCGTGTAGTTCAGGTCGATAAGAACGGCATCGAATGCGTTCGTTTCAAGGGCACGCAAGACCTGGCCGGGATGGGTGACCGTTTCCGTTACAAAGCCGGAGCCTCGCAGCAGCATTTGCAGCGCGAACAGGATGTGTTGCTGGTCGTCTGCGATCAGCACGCGGCCGGTTCCGGTCAGAGGGTCTGACGATGTTTTCCGTGTCGATAGCAGAGCCATGCCAACTTAAATGCACAGCTGTAGCCATTCATCCATTTGCATGCAGGCTACTCATTCCATGGGAGAACCGCGTGAGCGCGACACCAGAAAATTGCAGGCCATTGTGCGCGGATGGAATCGGCTGTCCGGAATCGGACAAGAAAAAGAACAGGAAAAACCGCGGACACCGTTGGCGGTGTCCGCCTTGTGAGGTGTGTGTTTGTTATTGACCAGGTGCAGCGACGGCCGGCACCGCTTTCGCCATCTGCTTTGACGGACGTGCTGGCGCGGCAAAGTGCAGTGTCATGCCGCACTCGGCCAACTCCATTGCGGTGACGTAGCTGCCATCGGCACCGGTTTCCAGCACGATCTGGTTCGAATCCGACTTCTTGCTTGGATCGGCGCTCGGAACCAGAAGCATGAATCCTGTGCGTGTACCGCTGAGCTTGGTCAGGGTCAACACCGGGGTACGGTCGTAGGGATCGTACGAGAAAGAATATTCTCCCGCGGGAACCACGGCATTGCCCCAGTTGACGTCGTGTTTGAGCGTGAATTTGCCGTGAGCCGGTTCCTCGGCCGCCGCAGAGCTCGGCGCGAAGTGCAGGGCTGCGGCCACCAGCAGGGCGGCATAAACGAATTTGCGAACTGTATTCATGGAATCTCCATTCTGCCTTCGATTGAAGGCGAGTCTGACGAGCACGCAGGTCCGCTGGGCACACGGGTGTGGGCACACGGATCGCATGGGCTCAGGCTTTGTTGGAGAACGACAAGGTCAGGAGATTGTCGATGCCGCGAACTCGGCTGGCACGCAATCAGCGACTCCGCTGGGACCGGCAAACTTAGCTGGGACGCGAAGTGATTCCATTTTGCAACAGGAGTAGTGCAGAGGTCCAATTCAAAGAATTTATGAGAACGATTCAGCGATAGCGGAGCCGCATTCCAGGAGGAGTGAGGGATCTACTCCAGCAAATCTGACTCTATGGAGGTCCCTCGGCCCGCTGGTGAAAACGCGGGCGTTCGGGATGACGCCGGGTCTCACTTTCACCCCGAGTGTTCGCGAGAAACCGACTCCGGCGTCATCTCGATGGCGGTACGACGGTAACTTTTCGTGCGACGCTTCAGGCCGAATCCTGTCGAGGCCGTTCGATGCGCAGCGTCTCGGGTTGCTTCTTGAATACATGGACTTTCGCCGCCGTCCGGTTGCAGGTTTCGGCGTAGCGCGTATACCACGTCCGGGTGAACTCGGTGAGAACTTCCTTGATCGTGCGTCCCGCGATCAAGGGCATGAGCCCGGTGAATTCGGCCCACGTGCGCACGAGAGTGCCTCCTTCGGGCTGCGGCTCGAAGAATACCCACTGTTCCAGAGACGTGCCCAGCGCATGATCAATCCAGGCGACCTTCTCGCCGGGAACGCAACAAGTAATGACGTGATCAAGTTTTACCGGGATCGGCAAGCGTGAAGTAATTGTGAGACGGCTTCCTTCGTGCCAGGGCTCACCTTTGGTCCAGCGGATTGTGTCGTAATGGTCGGAGAATTGAGGCCACAAAGTCCAGTCTGAAAATATCTCCCAGGCCATTTGGGGTGTGGCCGAAGTGACTACTGAGTATTCGAATCGCTCAAAGCGCCCCATGTTTTATTCGTAGCTTACCGCGCGCAGGTACGATGACTCAAAACTTACCATACGCCGGTTCTACCTGGGAGGGATGCTGTCGGACGTTACGAAATCCGAATAACTGCAGACCCGCCTGGGCGGTGTTGCCCGTGAATGTTGATTTGGGAGCTTCGATCGGGAGCCGGTGCGCACACGAGAGTCGGAAGGAACCCGACCGTTTCCATTGGTTTAGGGGATGAGAGGCAATTGAGGCCGGCACTATTGATCTTGTGATCGACAGGATGGCATGCTTTCGCTTGAGGAAGCGATGCGAAGCCTGAGAATCACAGCGGTCCAGTTCTTTCTGATTTGCTGGCTCGGCGCGAGCGCAGTCGCGCAGCAGAAGGCGACCACCGACGCTTTCAATACCTACGTTGCCGCGGCGGAGCAGCGTGTCCTGCAAGCGAGAGCCAAAGGATCTTCCTTCTTGACGATGGATGCGTATCCGTCGGCACAGCGCGAGAGAATGATGTCCCGATTGCGAGGTGGGGAAGTCGTCATCGAAAAGCAGGGATCCACGCCCAGCAATGTTGCGGGCGGGTTGGTCCACGACTGGATAGGCGCAGTTCTGATCCCGAAGGTGACGGTCGCGCAGGTGCTCGCACTGGTTCAAGACTATGATCACTCCACTCGCTATTACTCGCCTGACGTCACTCAGTCGCGTCTGGTTTCGCGCAGCGGAGATGACTTCAAAGTCTTTCTGCGGCTGAAGAAGCACAAGGTGATCACCGTCGTCCTCGACACCGAGTACGACGTGCACTACGCCCGTCTTGACCCTGCTCACGAGTTCAGTTTGTCGCGCAGCACACGCGTGAGTGAGATCGCTGATCCCGGAACTCCTGATGAGCGGACACTCCCAGCAGGGAAGGACCACGGTTTCATGTGGCGCCTCAACTCCTATTGGGCATTTGAGCAGGTGGAAGATGGCGTCCTTGTTGAGTGCGAAGCGATCTCTCTGACCCGCGACATCCCCAGCGGGCTGGGATGGATGATCGGCCCCATCGTGAACAGCATCCCGCGTGAATCGCTGGAATTCACGCTGGATGCAACGCGGAAGGCGTTAACCCACCAAGAGCATTAACCACGAAGGGCACCAAGTTTCACGAAGGAGCGTAGAGATTTCTTGGTGTGTTCCTTGGTTCCAGCGTTTGCCCGGTTGCCAGTTTCCGCTTGAGTGTGAGATCATCACCAGTTCATTCAGTGACGGTGGCGGTGTCTAGACACCGCCACCAGGAAAGGTGATCATGTATCAGAAGAAGCCGGGAGCTTTCATGGCGGATTGGTGGGATGCCGACGGCCGCCGTCATCGCAAGCAATTTGCAACATCCGCAGCAGCACGGGAGCACGAGCACCGCGAAACCGCCCTGGCGCATGCTGAGCGCGCCAGTCGTGAAATGAAGCTAGCGGCACGTTCGAGTGGCGGCAAGCGCTCCCAATCAAAGCCAGAAAACGGATCCGTGGAGGCCGCCAAGGGCAAACTCGGCGTAATGATCCCGGGCATGGGTGCTGTCGCCACCACTTTTGTGGCCGGAGTCGAAGCCATCCGTAAAGGCCTGGCCAAGCCGATCGGATCGCTCACGCAGATGGGCACGATACGGCTGGGCAAGCGCACCGATGGCCGCTCGCCGAAGGTGAAGGAATTCGTTCCTCTGGCTGGGCTCGACGATCTGGTCTTCACCGGATGGGATATTTTCGAAGACAACATGTACGAAGCCGCCTCGAACGCAGGCGTGCTAGATCAGCGCCTGCTCGATCAATTGAAACCATTTCTGAGCTCGGTTACCCCGCGCGCAGCCGTCTTTGATCACAACTACGTGAAGAAGATTGACGGGCCGAACGTGAAGAAGGGCAAGACCAAGATGGATCTCGCCGAGCAGCTGCGCGACGACATCCGCGAGTTCAAGAAGACATCCGGTGCGAGCCGACTGATCACCATGTGGTGCGGATCGACGGAATCTTATATCGAGCCGACGGAAGCGCACCAATCGCTGAAGTCGTTCGAGAAGGCTCTGCGCGAAAACGACGAAATGATCGCGCCTTCGATGATCTACGCCTATGCCTCATTGATGGAAGGTGTCCCATTCGCCAATGGCGCGCCGAACCTGACCGTCGATCTGCCCGTGATGCTCGAACTGTCGCGCAAGAACGAAGCGCCCATCTGCGGGAAAGACTTCAAAACGGGCCAGACGCTGATGAAGACCGTGCTTGCGCCCGCATTCAAGGCGCGACTGCTCGGGCTGAGCGGATGGTATTCGACGAATATCTTAGGCAACCGCGACGGAGAAGTTCTCGACGATCCCGGGTCATTTAAGACCAAGGAGGAGTCGAAGCTTGGCGTGCTGGAGCACATATTGCAGCCCGGCTTGTATCCGGAGCTTTATGGGAACATATTCCACAAGGTGCGGATCAACTACTACCCGCCGCGCGGCGACAACAAAGAGGGCTGGGACAACATCGACATCTTCGGATGGCTGGGCTATCCCATGCAGATCAAGGTTGATTTTCTCTGCCGCGACTCGATTCTTGCGGCGCCGATTGTTCTCGACCTGGTGCTGTTCATGGATCTCGCGCAGCGTTGCTCGGATTTGAAAGGCCTTGGCATCCAGGAATGGCTGAGTTTCTTTTTCAAGTCGCCGATGACCGTGCCTGGACTTTATCCGGAGCACGACCTGTTCATTCAGCTGATGAAGCTGAAGAACACTCTGCGGCATTTGAAGGGCGAAGAACTGATCACGCATCTGGGGCTGGAGTACTACGACTAGCCCAAATTGAGGCGGGCGCCTTCCCCTTAATGGTGCCCGCCGAAATCTCCATGTCCGGCATCAAAACTGTCGTGGCCGCCAACGTCACATCCCGAGTGATGAGAGTCGATGCAACCCGGATCAAAATGGTGACCACTATGACTGTGTGGACTGTCAGCCGATGAGCAGCCGACATCCAAAAAACTCATTGGATCGATCGAGCCATCCGGAAGGGGCGAGGCAGAACTCTTGCTGGCCTCTGCCCGATAATCCTTAATTGCAGACCGCGCGACGATGACGAGCGCAACGACTATCACGATTGTGATCGCAATATCCACGATTGTCTCCTCTTTACCAGTTCGGGTATTTTGCTCGCACCTGTTCGTACCTCGGTGATGTCGTGCCGTGCTTCTTGTGGTAGATGAGAATCTGGCGCTCGATGCGAGAGGGCCAATCTTGGTCAGGTTTCACCTGCTGCTGTGCAACCGCGTTGACATGCGCCAAGTTCTGAATCCGGTCGCGCGAGAGCGTGATCTTGGTTCCCGTCGGAGCTACGCGGGCTACGATGTGGTTGCGCTTGCGAACAATGGAGTCTCGTTCCGCAGAAAAATTCCTGTCCTGCCCGGCGAAGTTTCGATACCGGATTGAAATGGGATTGTTAGGGCTGAAGTCTCCCCTCGTGGGCACCCTCGTCCCGGCCTGCCGAAGCTTTCCTGTGAGTCCAAGCGAGGAATCGAAATAGGGGCAGCTTGGATTTTTGCAGTGCACGAGCCCGTCATCGGTCTGGCGCGCGCCCTGGGTTCCGCAACTGGGACACTGGATGCCGCCAGCGCCAAGCAATCCCTTCAGGAAATCGAATAATCCCATAGTCTCGTCTCGCTAACACAGAGCACTCAAGGGGACGGTTTGGTAAACGAACCTCCGCTTTAGCGGCAGGTTATTCCATCACACCCGTGTACAGGCGGCCGCCCTCTCTCACGGGCGGTTCAGGGACCGCTGCTTCCGGGCACGGAGAGAAGCCGGAGTCCGCGCTGGTGGCGCGCTTCCGGCTGGCAACCGTCCCCTTCAAGGCTCTGTCTAATTTTTGTTGCTGCCAGATGAAAAAAGGGCTGTCGATCTTTCGGTGCCGGATTAGCCGGTGCCGATGCAGCAACGACGGCAGTCCCCACTGGCGCAGTTGTTCAAAACTGATTCGCGCGAAATGACCCTTCTTGTGGCCGCCAAAGACCAGGCTCAGGATCTCTTCCGCGAGCCAACGGTCGAGTAAACTCAACTGCGATGTGTCGGTGATGTGCTTGAGGTAGTAGTCGAGGATAGCGACATTGCGCACGCCACGTTCGATCGCCTGACCTGCAATCGCAATCAGTGTGCGGGCGCGCTCGTGCACATCGGGAATCTTCTTCCAGCGGCGTTCGCCGCGGCGAAATGCAACATGGAACAGGTTTTGAATCTTTCGCGACTTGTCGCGCGACAGCGATACGCATCCCGAGCGATCGAACTGAAGTCCCAGGTGACGGAAAGAATCAGCCCGCCGGAACAACCGCCTGTCGCTCGCTGGCTCTGCAGCCAGGACCAGATTCTGGTCATGGCTTGCCTTCGTTGTGAGCTTGAGCTCGTTCAGCGTGGCGTGCATTCGTTCGATGGCTGCAATCGCCGTGTCGTGCTTTGGCGAAAGTATTAGCAGGTCATCGGCATAACGGAAATAGTGAACCTCCGGAATGCTTGCGATCGCCCGATCGAGACCTGTCAGGTAGATGTTTGCCAGGATGCAAGCGCTGGCGCAGCCGAACGGAATCCCGATCTCTGCGCGATGGTTTCCGGACTCGTCCTGATACTCGAAGCGGATTCGCTCCGAGAAGAGCTCGAAAAGGTAATCGTTCGGATCAATGTGCGCCGACAACTGGCTCAGGAGGATGTCATGGTTTACCGATGCAAAATAGTCGGAGATATCCCTTTTCACCAGATAGAGCGGTCCTCGAGCGGTGCGCAGAAGCGCGGCGATTCGCGATTGGCAACGATCGAGTGAGTAGGTACGGTCCCGATAAGCGTAAGAAGATTCGGAAAACCAGCGATGCAATCGCTGGTTCAGGAGGCGATAAAGCAGCAGATCAACGATGCGCTCTTCCCATGGAGGAATGTACAGCGTACGGCGCTTGCCGTTGAAGTTGTACTTGAGCCCTATCGACGGACGAAATTGAAAACTCTGTTGCCGCAATTGCTCGTGAACTCGCGCGATTCCATTGAGCCCGCGAGCCGCCAGGTCATAAAGCGTCTTGCCATCGGTGGAGACATTCAGCGCCTTGCGCCAGACAAACAGCGGCTTGGTGTAGATGCGAACCGCAGCCTTGTAGAGTTCCGCCTCGCGATAGAGATCGCGCCAGCGAAGACGCCGCGCCAGTTTCGAAGTGTCGGCCACGAGTGGGAGCAATCTACTACCAAACAAGAGCTCCGGCAAGGGTGACACGCCGAGATGCGAAACTGTTCGTGTGCCGTGTTTTTCCGAATGCGAGTGCCGCGCTCTGTGTATAGTATTCGCACGGCCTCCCCTCGCTGATTTGTCATGAAACGCTGTCCATCCTGTCAATCGAGCCTGCCTACTGACTACACGCATTGTCCGCGGGATGGGAGCACCCTCGTCGCGGTGGCGGAGTGGGCTGAGGGAGCGGTCATTCGTGGCAAGTACCGCATCATGGCCAAGGTCGGAGAAGGCGGGATGGCCTCTGTATACAAGGCCATGCACACTCGCTTCAACGAAGTTCGGGCGCTGAAAGTGATCAGCGCGGAGCTGGCCAGCGACGTGAATTTTGTGCGTCGCTTCGAGCAGGAAGCGATCGTAACCCGCAAGCTGCAACATCCGAACGCCGTAAGGGTCGACGACATCGACGAGGCGGAGGATGGGCGCCCGTTCATCGTCATGGAGTTCGTCGAAGGGCGCAGCCTGAAGGAAGTGATCGAGCGGGAAGCGCCGATGTCGTTGCCGCGTGTCTCGGCGATCGTGCAACAGACGGCTGCGGCGCTCGATGCTGCGCATGCCGTTGGACTGGTGCATCGCGATATCAAACCCGGCAACATCGCACTGGCTTGGGCAAACGATGCGACCGGCTCGCGGACTGAGGTGGTCAAGGTCCTCGACTTCGGAATTGCGAAACTCCGGGAAGCCCGTCTCGACAGCAAGACGCGTTCGGTCCACCTGACCCTGACCGACACCGGAATGATGATCGGGACGCCGGCTTACATGTCCCCTGAACAGGCGAGGGGCATGCGAGGCGATGAACTGGATGGGCGTTCGGATTTTTACTCGCTCGGCGTTGTGATGTACCAGATGCTGAGTGGCGACCTTCCGCTGAAGGCGGACTCAACGCTTGAGCAGTTGATGGCGCACTTGAATACGGCGCCGCGTCCGATTCGGGAAGTGCGACCTGACATCCCGGCGGAATTCGAAACGGCAGTGATGCGCTGCCTGGAGAAGAATCGGGACTATCGGCCGGCGAACGGGGCCGCGCTGATCCGAGAGTTGCAGTGGGCAAGTAGCCGGCCGGTCGCGGTGCCAGTGCCGCCGATGCCTCCACCGAAGTTGAGCGAACCTGCCCCGCCATACCCGCCCGACAAAACGACCGCGCCGATTGCTATCGAGACGATCGAAGACGAAACCGCGCCGCTCGGGGACGAACGCACACCGGAATCCACGCAAGACCAACCTCCCGCTCCATCGCGGGCATGGCTGTGGGTTGCGGTGGTTGTATTGGTTGTTGTGGCTGGGGCGAGTATCGCGTATTTCCGCCGAGGGCCGACCGCTGCGCCGCAGACTGTTGGCGAATCGGCAGCGGATGCGACGAAGAGCGAGATGCCACCTCAACCGGAGCGGAGCGACTCGACAGCGACTCCGAACCCGCCAAGCGTTCCGCATGGATCAGTCGAGCCTCCCGCAACGCAACCGAAGAGCTCGGCGGTAAGGACCGGAAGTGAAGTGCCACAGCTCCGTTCAACACCAGGCACAGTTCCTGCCAGTGGAAAGACTGGGACGGTGACGACGCCTTTGTCGGCCTCGAGCCCGTCAACAAATATGAATACACCAGCGCCTGGTGCAGTTGCGGGTCCACAGAAACCCGTAACTTCTCCGCAAGTGTCAGCGCCTTCTTCACCGAAGCTTCCGGACCCGGGAACGCCATTTCCTCCAGCAAATTCGAGTCAGACGACGAACCCGCCCACAACGCAGCCTGCCGCGGCCGCTCCTGCCGCTTCCGGGACGGCCGCTTCAAGTCCAACCCCGGGAACTGAGACACTTGCCGTGTACCGCGTGGGCGGGGGCGTATCGGCGCCGAGCATCGTCTCTGCACGCCAGCCCGACTACACCGACGAAGCCAGCCGGGTGCACAAAGAAGGAAAGGTCGTGCTTTCGCTGATCGTGGACACCGCGGGCCGCGCTCGCAACCTGCGAGTGGTCAGCCCGCTAGGCTATGGACTCGACGAGAAGGCGATCCAAGCGGTGCAACAGTGGCGTTTCCAGCCTGGCATGAAGGATGGCAAGCCGGTGAATGTGCAACTGAACATCGAAGTCGAGTTCCGACAGTACTGATCGCGACTATGCGATTTTCTTCTCCTTCTTGTAGTCGTCGAACTTCGACAGAAAACGATCGATGTCCTTCTTCTGCAGGTAATACGGCGTGGAGAGGCGCAACTTGTGCGGGTCCCCTCCGCGGATGCGGATCTTGTGGGTCTTCCACAGTGTATTTTCCAGGTCCATTCGATTAACGGGCGGCACATTCACGCTGACGATGCCGCAGCGCAATGCGGGGTCGGGGGAAGTCCACGACTCGGCGCCACGCTTCTGCATCTCTGCCAGGATGTAATCGGCCAGCATGCGGTGACGCTTCTCGATGCGATCGAGGCCGATGTCGGTGGCGAGTTTGATCGCTGCGCGCAATCCCCATAGCGCCGGGACGTTCGAGCTCCCGATGCGCTGGAAACGTTCGGCGCGAATCTTTACGTCGTCCCAGCCCTCGGTGGCGATTGTGTTCCACAGGCGGTCGATGACTTGGTCTCTGACATACAGGAATCCAGAGCCTTTCGGCGCCTGAAGCCACTTGTGCGGGCTCGAAGAGTACATGTCGCAGCCGATGTCGTGAACGTCGAACTTCATCATGCCGGGCACGTGAGCGCCGTCGACGGCGGAGAGAATGCCTTTGTCCCGAGCCAGCTTCGCAAGATCTTTCGCCGGAAGCACGACTCCGGAAAATGTGGTGATGTGGCTGAAGAACATCACACGGGTGCGAGACGTGATTGCATCGTTGAAGAGGTTGAGGACCTGGGCGGCGTCTTTTACCGGGCGGGGAAGCGTGACCTTTTTCACGACGGTGCCGTAGCGCTTCGCTTTTAGATCCCAGGGATGCTCGCCGCCGGGATGTTCCTGATCGGTCATCAGGACTTCATCGCCGGGTTTCATGTCAATGCCATTGGCGATGTAACTGTTCGCCTCCGTCGCATTGCGGAGGATCGCGATCTCGTCGCGCTTGCAGCCGACGAACTCAGCCAGTGGGTCGCGGAATTCGTTCCATGACGCGTATCCCCAGATGGGATAGTCCTCGGGGTCCTGCTGGTCCATCTTCTCGGTAGTGGTGTAGCCGTCGAAGATCGCGCGGAGCACCGGCACGGGACTTGATCCAACAGTGCCGTTGTTGAGATAGACCTCGTCTGTGGGGATGAGGAATTGCTTGCGCATTTCGGCCCAGTAGGCGTCCTCGTTCTTGTCGAGAAGGGAGTGATCGGGCAGCGGAGGAGCTTTCTCGAACTGCGCGAAGAGATTCCCGCGCAGAGCGAGAGAGGCGGCAATGCCGGTGGCACCGGTCGCAAGAAAGTGACGGCGGTTTAGCATAGGGGTCTCCTGGGTCGCGAACGTTATACCACGGCGGGGCCTGGGGTTCGGGCTCCCAGCTTCGGGCTTTAGCAAACCCGCAGATAAGTGCGCCGACTGCGATGAGCCAATTTTCATTCCTTTTACGTTTATACGAACAGCGGATGGATTCTCATGCAAGCCATCCGCTCTGGGGGAGGAGATTATGAAGCGGTGTCGTGTGGCTCGGTTTTTCGTCTTAGTGTCGATGATTGGAGCAGTCGTCGCTGTCCATGCTCAGACTTACTCGGTTCTGTATAACTTCGGCACTCAGCCCGGACGCCCTTGGGGAGAAAATGCGCCTGGGCTGATCGCGCAAGGGCGAAACGGCTGGTTGTACAGCGCAGGGGGAGGCGGCGGCAGTCAAAATCTTGGAGCCGATTACGGAATCAGCACCAGCGGAGTGCTCACTGTGTTGCACAGTTTCACGGGCCCTGATGGGGACTTTCCAGGAGCGGGACTAACGGTAGGTATCGATAGCATCTTTTATGGAACAACGGTTGTTGGCGGTACCTGCTTTAATGGCACGATCTATAAAGTTGGGCCGACGGGCGCCTTTGCCACGCTGTATCAATTCAGTTGCACCGACGGATTCCCGAGTACGGGACTGACGCAGGCGTTGGATGGCAACTTCTATGGCGTTACGTCCGACGGCGGCACGTATGGTTACGGGGTGATCTACCGGATAACGCCCACCGGACAATTCTCAATCATCTACCAGTCTGATGGAAGTATTTACAACGTCGACGCGCCGTTGGTATTGGGTAACGACGGTGCTTTGTACGGAGGCAGCGCCAATGGCGGCTTTAACGACTACGGAGCTCTGTTCAAGATCACGACGACAGGCCAATTTACGCTGCTCTACAGCTTTGATCAGGTCAATGGAGCGGGCGCGCACGGCGGTTTGTATCAAGGCACGGACGGCAATTTCTATGGAATTGCGCGTAGAGGAGGGATGGCGGATTCCGGCGTCGTGTTCAAAATGACGCCGGCTGGTGTTTACACGGCTCTGTACCAACTGAATGGCACGACGGACGGGCAATATCCGCTGACGGGCTTGATTCAGGGATCGGATGGAAATTTCTATGGCGCGACCAGTCAGGGAGGAATTATTTCCAGCGCCTGTCCGTTGGGTTGCGGAACAGTCTTCAAGGTTACGCCGCAGGGAGTGTATTCCGTTCTGCACAGCTTCACGCACGCGGACGGGGATTCTCCATATGGAGCGATCTACCAGCACACGAATGGCGTGATCTATGGAACAACGCGATACGGAGGAGCGGGGACGGACTCAGCGTGCCAAGCCAATTGTGGAGTTTTCTTCTCGGTCAATGCTGGTCTGGCACCGTATGCAGCCCTCATGCCGATCGCAGGCGCTCGTGGTGGCAGCGTTGCGATCCTGGGTCAAGGATTCAACGGAGCGACGGCAGTAAGTTTCGGCGGTTTGTCGGCCAGCTTCACGATTGTTTCCGACACCTGCATCATTGCGACGGTGCCCACTTTCGCAGGTACTGGGCCGGTGACGGTGACGATGGGGAGGCAACTTCTTAGGAGCAAACGCAATTTCATTGTGCTGCGCTGAGAGGAACCGGCGTCGGACACGTTGAAAGGTTCTGGCTTTTGCAGACGTCGGCTAGGAGCGGTGCGGGCAAGGGCGCTGCGGACCGATGAACCCGGTCCGCGCCGACGGACGAATGCGTCCGTCCCTACACGATCTGCCATAATTGTTGGCCATGTGCGGGCGCTATCGGCTGTCTCGGCGGAAGCAGATACTCGAAGAACACTTTGATGTTGTATCGGGCGAGGAGGACTGGGCGCCGCGATACAACATTGCGCCGACGCAATTTGTGCCTGTAATCCGGCAGCATCCGAAAGAACCGAGACGTGATCTATCGCTTGTACGCTGGGGGCTGATTCCTTCGTGGGCGAAGGATGCATCCGGGGCGGCGCGCATGATCAATGCTAGGTCGGAAACTGCCGCGACCCTGCCTGCATTTCGCGACGCGCTACAGCGTCGACGCTGCCTCATTCCAGCTGACGCTTTCTATGAGTGGCAACGGAACAGCGCGGCAAAGCAGCCTTACTGCTTTGAGGTGCGGGAAGGGGAGCTTTTCGCGTTCGCGGGCCTGTGGGACCGGTGGAAGGACCCGGCGGGGCAGTGGATCCGCTCGTGCTCGATCCTGACAACGACGCCGAATGCGCTGACATCAGGGGTGCACGACCGGATGCCGGTGATCCTTACGCGCGACGACTACGATTTGTGGCTTGACCCGGGGATGCAGGATACGGCGGTCGTGAGCGACCTGTTGCGGCCGCTTGATGCCCGGTTGATGCGATGTTATCCAGTGAGCAGCCGGGTGAATCAGGTTCAAAATGATGATGAAGAGTGTTCCCGGCGAGTGACCCTTGATGCGCCGCCGCAGGGCCAGTTGTTCGCGTGAGAGTGATGGCAAAAACAGCGAAGAAAACAAGCAAGCCAACGAAAACGCCGAAGAAGATTGTGCCTCCCGGGGGTGTTGCGGCAAAGCCGGCTGCTCTAACGGGATGGCAGCAGATTGCGGCGTATCTAGGGCACCCGTCGGCGGTAGTGCAGCGATGGGCATCGGAAGGTATGCCGGTTCGACGTCAGGGCCGATTTGTAACGACCACGCCGGAAGAGCTGAACGCATGGCTGGGGCGGGAATCGGGAAAACCGGTACATGTGGCCACCGCGGAAACCGATCTGGCAGCGGAACTGAAGCGAGGGCTGTCATTCATTCGGGGCGAAAAGGGAACGAAGCACAAGAAGCGATGAAGAAGCCGGTGATCCGCGTAACGAAGTGGCTGGGAGATATTCCGGTGGAGGGACAGTGTTCTGTTTGTCCGGCGGTATCGTTCCGAGCACAAGGAACGAGTCACAGGCCGAATCGCGAGGAGTATCAGAAGTCGTTGCAAGGGCAGTTTGACGAGCATTGCCGGGCCGCGCACACCTCACAGTCAGAAACCGGGTAACATTCCGGGCAGATTACAGCCCCCTCGAAATTTGCCCTGTTTTGCCGAACAGCAGAATTTCAGGTGGTCTCTGCATCCGATGCAAATGGACCTCCGGACAACCAGGCGGCTGTCCACAACGGGGTATTTCAGAGGATTCGCGGGGGCGGACGAAGGCGTCCGCCCCTACACATTCCCGGGAGGGCGGATAACCCGGAAGTCTTGGTACGCGTCTAATTTACAGGCTGACAAATAAGGGCTTGGTGTCCCTGGACCGGGCGTATAATCAGCAATAAGGAGTACCCCCTATGAAGCTCAGATGGCTAGCAGGCGCGCTGGCATTGGCGGCGTTCGGTGCAGCCCCGTGGATGGTGGCGCAGCAGGATCCGCAGAATCAACCCACCCAGAATCCGCAGACGCAGGCTCCTCCTCCGAGCCAGTCGCCGCAACAGGCTCCGGCTCCGACTTCCGATCCGGATGACGGAAAGCCGAAGGCGAGTGACATTCAAAACGCTCCGAAGAAAGCTCCCGGAGTGCTCCCGACCCAGGACGACAGCCAAATCAAGCACGATGGGGGTAAGACCGATATCGATGCGGTCGGCAACCGCAACGTAGGGTGCGGGCGCGGCGTCGGCAACTGGTACAGCGTCGAAAAGCAAGTGGCGATGGGACGGTCGTTCGCGCAGCAGCTCGAGGCGCAGGTGAAACTGGTGAATGATCCGGTGGTTTCAGAATATGTAAACCGGATCGGGCAGAACCTGGTGCGAAACTCGGACGCGCAAGTGCCGTTCACGATCAAGGTGATCGATTCAGACGTGGTCAACGCGATGGCGCTGCCCGGCGGGTTCTTCTATGTGAACTCGGGATTGATTCTGGCAGCCGATGAGGAAGCGGAAGTTGCCGGTGTGATGGCGCATGAGATCGCGCACGTGGCGGCTTGCCATGCGGCTCGCGAGATGACGCGTGGAACGCTGTTGCAGATGGCGTCGATCCCGTTCATCTTCGTGGGTGGCGGCATCGGATATGCGGGATATGAGGCCGCCGGCTTGGCGTCGATGTTCGGATTCCTGAAGTTCTCGCGTGGATTCGAGGCCGAGGCCGATTACCTGGGCATCGAGTATATGTATCGCTCGGGGTACGATCCTTCGGCTTTCGTGTCCTTCTTCGAAAAAGTTCAGGCGATGGAGAAGAAGAAACCCGGGACGCTGGCTAAGGCGTTTGATACGCATCCCCAGAGCGCGGATCGGATTGCGAAGTCGCAGGATGAGATACGCAGAATCCTGCCTGCCAAGCAGCAATATGTCGTCACAACGTCGGAGTTTGACGAAGTCAAGGCACGGCTGGCTGCGATCGAGAACAAGCACAAGCTGCTGGATGAGAAAGATTCCAACAAGCCGAGCTTGCGGCGGACCTCGAACACCAGCGACAAGTCGGATGAAAAGAAAAGTGATGATGATGATCGTCCGACTTTGAAGCGGAGAGACGACTCGAACTAAGTAAAGCTCTTAAGGGTGCCCCATCCTGGTCGCAGGTTTCGCGACAGGATGGGGCCTTTGATTTTTGGGTTAAGTCAAAATCCCCACCCTCTTTCGCAAAAGAGGCGAATGGTGGGGCACCCGCCAGGTTACTGAGGGGAACCTCTTTACTGAAGGTTGATATTCGAATCGGCAGTGATCGTTTTATAATCAAAGGACTGTGCCCAAATACTCGATTGTTGTCCCTTTGCATAACGAGGAAGAGAACGTAACGGACCTCTACGACCGTTTGAAAGTGGTCATGGAAACGCACGGCGAGAGCTTCGAGATTGTTCTCGTCGACGACGGATCGAGCGATCATACGTTTGCCATGCTGCGCGAGATCGCGGCGGTGGACAGTCGCGTGACGGTCGTTAAGCTGCGCCGGAACTTTGGACAGACTGCGGGACTGGCGGCGGGATTCGATCACGCGCGGGGCGATTACATCATCGCGATGGATGGCGATCTGCAGCACGACCCGAACGACATTCCGATGTTCCTGGAGAAGGTCGCCGCTGGGTATGACATTGTCAGCGGATGGCGCAAGAACCGCGTGGACAATTTCTGGATGCGGCGCATTCCGTCGCGCATCGCCAACTGGATGATGGCGAAGATTAGTGGCGTGGATATCCACGATTTCGGGACGACGTTTAAGGCCTACCGACGCGACATTCTGGAGCAAGTTCCGCTTTACGGTGAACTGCACCGGTTTATTCCGGCTCTGGCCTCATGGCACGGCGCGACGATCTGTGAAGTGCCGATCAAGAATGTGAACCGGGAGCGCGGCGCTTCGCATTACGGGATCTCGCGGACCTTCCGCGTATTTTTCGATCTGCTGACGATACGCTTTCTGCTGAAGTATCTCTCGCGGCCGTTGCACTTCTTCGGCACGGTCGGCATGGTTAGCATCTTTGGCGGCAGCGCGATCGTTTTTTGGCTCGGCGTGGAGAAGTTTTTGCGGCATGTTCCGATCATGGCCTCGCATGGACCGCTGATGATGGCGGCGCTAGGATTGTTGCTCGGCGGTTTGAACCTGCTGGCGATCGGGCTCCTGGGCGAGATGCAGGTACGGCATTATCACGAGCCGAGCCGACGCGCCCCCTACTCGGTGGATCGTGTTCTGCGTTCGCAGAACGAAGAGCACAGCGTATCGGAGTAGTGCAGCAGCTCACCTCGTTTTTTTTCCTGATCACTTCTGCTTGTCGGCAACGCGGAAGGTTCCTACAATCCCGATAAATTCACCCGCAACGTTGCGCATGGGTGTGCCTTGAACATCGACCCACACAGCGGTGCCATCCTTCCGCCGAAGCCGGAACCGAAAAGGGGAAGGGTCTCCGCGCTGCTTGCTCTCAAAAAGTCGCTCAGCAGCTTCCGCGTCTTCCGGGAAAACATAATCGAATGAGGGTTTTCCGATCAGGTCGGCAGTAGTAGCGCGCAGTATCTCGCACATCGCCGCGCTGGCGTAGAGGGTGGAAGCGTCTGAGTTGATGATCCAGATGCCGTCTGGAGAGTCTGTCATTTCGTAAATCCCAAGTCGGAGTTGAAACTACGACTGCGTCCGCTCTGAGGCGGCCGTTGCTGAACGACGAATCAAGTCCAGTTCGGCGGGGGCTGTCCTTTGTGTAGCCAGACAATGAAGTCGGTCGTCGGTGGAACGCCGCCGAGCTCGCGGAGACGAGTTGCATTCTGTCCGCGATGATAATGGCTGTGCATAGCGGCCTGGGTTAGAGCTTGCGCTACCGTTATCTTCGCGGGCGGGCGGAACCAGATTACTTCGATTATTTCCTCGAGGCGGTCGGCACTGGAATTCTTTAATCGTTCGTTCAGTTGGGACAGACCTTCGCGAGCGTACGCCTTTAGCTCGTCCATCTTCGAGAAGTCCTCGATCTTTCTCATGACGAAGGGATCCGTACGGGGGCCTGTGATCCAAAAAAAACCGTGCTGCACCAGATGAATATGCAGCAGGCGCTCCCGGATGGCTTTATCTTCGAGCGCGGGCGCATGAGCTTCCAAGGCGCGCCAATGTTCAGCATCCGCCCATTCCTGGTGGGCATAAAGTTCGTCGAGATATGTGGGCATGAACTTGAACCGCCGGATTGAGTGTACTACTCGCTTGCGAGAATTCCTCCATCCGGCGGGATCAATGCTCAGCGCGATTGTGGCGGCGGGCAGTCGCAGTTGTAGATCAGGTAAGCGATGCGCCATGCTCCATCGGTGCGTTTGAGAATCGCGACGTAGGGTCCTGAGGCCTCGATTGGCCCTGCGGGTGTCGCCATGCTGCGTTTATAAGAGCCGACGTCGTAAGCAGTGTCTCCATCGACGTGAACTTCGCCGCGGGAGAAGGTGAACGCCGTCACTTTTGCCGGACTATGGAAAGCCTTTTCGTAGAAGCGGGCGATCGCGGTGCGTCCCGTGACTGGGGGCTGGAAAGGAGGCATCTCGACCGCGTCCTCACGGAAAAGGGAAGTCACGGAAGTCACGTCTTGATTCAATACGGCATGTCGGTACTTTTCTGCGGATTCGACAATGGCTGACTCAGGTCGCGTCGCTTGAGCGACGGCGACTGAAGCTTGCTGTCCCCTCGCCATGGTTGCGGCGAAGAGAGTCACAATTCCCCCGGAAACCCATATGGCGATTTTGGTGAAGAGTAATGCGATGGCGACGACGGTTGAAGCGCCAGTGGCAATCGCGGCGATCGACTTTCGGAGATTTGTTTTGCTCATTGGATTTCTCATTTCTAACGTTCTCCGCTCTTTTCGTTCTTGCGCGGGCGTGGCAGAATCATGCGGTCAATTGCGGATGAGAACAATGACCGGCGACGACAAACCATTGACTGCGGGCGCCAGAGCAGCACCCACCAGTGCAGCGCCGTTGACTTATGCGGCAAACGATTTGCGCGTATTTGTGGCTGCGCTGGAAAGGCTCGGTTATCGGCGTGAATCGCTGCTGAGAGCGGGTGGGTTGTCTCCCGAGTTGTGGGATGATCCCGATGCGCGGGTGCCATGCGATCGGTTTGGAGCCGTGATCGGCTGCGCTATGCAGCAACGTCCGATGAAGAATCTAGGTATTCGGATGGCGGCCGAGACTCCCATTGGATCTTTCCCGCTATTGGACTATCTGGTTCTGACCGCCGGTACAGTCGGAGAGGGGATCCGGCAATTGACGCGCTATTTCCGTCTGGTGGGTGCGCCAACAGCATTCGACATTCGGGAGGTTGAAGATCCCATCGTAGTCATGATCTCGGTCGCGGATAACATCCTGTCGGTCGAGTTCAGCTTGGCGTTGGCGGTGCTGCATTTTCGGCGGGAATCCGAGTCACGTTACGACCCGGAGTTCGTCGCGTTTGCTCACCGCCTGGATGATGCTGCCGAGGTGGAAAAGATACTGGAGTGTGAGGTGCGCTCTCCCGCGCCCTGGAGCGGATGGGCCCTGAAGCGTTCGGCCTGGAATCTTCCGCTGCGCCGACGGGACACGCTGTTGCGCGAGTTACTGGAGCGGCAAGCCGACGAAATTATCGCGCGAATCCCGACGACCGATGGTGTGGCATTCGATGTCCGTCGAGTTCTGACGAAACGTATTCCATCCGGAGATATGGCTATCGACTCGGTGGCCCGCGAGTTAGCAACGAGTCCCAGAACCTTACAAAGACGGCTGGCAACTGCGGGAGTTTCCTTTCAAGATATCGTCGAGCAAACCCGGCAGGAAATCGCCGAGAAATACCTCACCGACCTTTCGCTTTCTATAGCGGAAGTGTCCTATCTACTGGGGTACTCGGAGCCCAGCGCGCTCCACCGCGCGTTTAAACGCTGGAAGGGGATCACGCCGCAGGCCTTTCGTGAGGAGCAGAGGGCGCTCAGGCGCTAAAGGTGAATCAGATTTTGCGGGCACGCGTGAGCAGATAGTCCTGTCGAACCTGATTATTTTCCATGTATTCGGCAACGACGGAGTCAAATTCCGCACGAAAGGCTTGCAGTCGGACGGGATCGGCAGCGGAGAGGGATTCCACCATTTTGATCATTCGCGGGGCGGAGCGCTCCAAGCCGGCCCGAAAATGTTGCGGGCTGAGCGCAGGAGCCAGGATCGTCTGCCGGTCGAATGCAATGTCAGTAACAGCAGAACCGAGGCGTTGGCGAATGACCTGAGGATCGCCCCACTCCATGGGAGAGGGAATTCCCGGCGGGGGAGGCAGGTAGCGAGCGGAAAGGGCTGTGGTGCGGCCGACGAGCAATTCCGGGGGCCAAGTAGAAAATGCGAGCGTGCCCCCGCTTTTTAGCACACGCAGCATCTCGGAAATCGCAGCGTCGGGAGAAGGAGCAAAGATGTGGCCGAATTGGCTTACGACCACATCGAATCGATCATTCGGCAAAGGGAGTTGCTCAACATCTGCTTCGAACCATTCGATGTCAACCTGTGCGACGCGGGCGTTCTCGCGAGCATATTCCAGAAGTTCGGGTGTGAGGTCAGCAGCATCGACTTGGGCTCCTTTGCGTGCGGCGGTAATAGCTACAACTCCAGTGCCGCAGCCGACATCCAGTACGCGGTTACCGGGGCGGATTCCGGCGAAGCTTACCAACCGAGCCGCGGCAGCTGTCGTGACCGCTTCCAGGGGCGCGAAGTTCTTCCAGCTTTCTTTTTGAACTCGTTTGAATTCGGTAAGAGCGTCCATAGGCTTTCCGGAGAGTCTAGCAAACACGCGGCCGCCTAGTGCGTAGGATCACAGAGAGCGTTACATCGCGAGCGTATAATAAGCCGTTTGCGTTTTTTAGGAGTTTTCCCGCCATGTCGAAAGCCACCCAAGTACAACACCAGCTGCAACTTGCGCGCCGCATGTCGCGGCTGGGAACCGAAACAGCCTTCGAGGTCCTCAATAAGGCCCGCGCCTTGGAGCGCCAGGGAAGAAGCATTGTGCATCTGGAAATCGGTGAACCCGATTTCGATACCCCTGCGAACGTAGTGGAGGCGGCAGTCGACGCATTGCACAAAGGGTGGACGCACTACGGTCCGTCCGCGGGGCTGCCTGAGTTGAGGCAAACTCTGGCCGAGTATGTCAGCAGAACTCGCGGTGTGACTGTGACGAGCGATGAGGTGGTGGTAGTTCCCGGCGGTAAGCCTATTATTTTCTTTTCGATTCTCTCGCTTATTGATGAAGGAGATGAAGTTATATATCCGAATCCCGGGTTCCCCATCTACGAGTCAATGATCCAGTATGTGGGCGGAAGGGCTGTCCCGATCGCGTTGCGGGAGGAACGGGATTTCGCGCTAGATGTAAATGAGTTGGAATCGCTGATCAGCGAGCGCACGAAACTGATCATTATCAACTCACCGCAAAATCCGACGGGAGGCGTGCTGCAGCGGAAAGATATCGAGCAGATTGCGAATGTTATCGGCGACCGGAACATCATGGTGCTGTCAGATGAGATTTACAGCCGGCTGCTGTTTGATGGGGGACAGCACTTCTCGATTATGTCGGTGCCGGGAATGCAGGAGCGGACCATCCTGCTGGATGGGTTTTCGAAGGCTTATGCGATGACCGGATGGCGCATGGGCTACGGCGTGATGCGGCCCGACCTCGCTGCGCATATGACGCGCCTGATGACGAACTCGAACTCTTGTACAGCGAGCTTCACGCAGGTGGCAGGGATTGAGGCGATTCGCGGCGATCAGACGTCGGTTGATCACATGCGAGATGAGTTCCAGCGGCGGAGAGACGCGTTTGTGGCTGGATTGAACAAGACCAAGGGGTTCTCGTGTCGGATGCCGAAGGGCGCATTTTACGTTTTCCCGAACATCAAAGCGACGGGTTGGAAGTCAAAGCCATTGGCTGACTCACTGTTGGAACAGGCTGGCGTAGCCGCGCTCTCGGGGACCGCTTTTGGGGCATTTGGGGAAGGGTATCTGCGGTTCAGCGTGGCGAATTCGCTGGAAAATCTGCGCGAGGCGCTGCAGCGGATCGAGCAGTGGGCTGGGAAGAATCTGTAGCGCAGCCATTAGCACTTGGCATTTAGCAGTTAGCAATCCACTACAACCTCACCACAGGGAGCACAGGGTTTCACAGGGGGCCGAGCTACCTAACTCATCTTCATTCGCAGGGATTTCACATGCCAGCTAAGAAGAATTTGCGATCTGCTTCTCCTAAGGCGAGCCGCATTCAAACACCGGGATATGGATTTCCGAGAAGTACGAAGGGCTTGCTGCCGTGGTCATGGGCGGAGCAGCGACTGAAGAAATCGCATAACTACTGGATTACTACCGTCAAACAGGACGACTCCGGGAAGCCGGCACCTCACACGATGGTGGTTTGGGGACTGTGGCAGGATGGCCAGTTTGTGTTCTCGACTGGAAGCACGTCGCGCAAGGCGAGGAATCTGGAACAGAATCGCAACTGCATCGTGTGCACGGAGCTTGCGCAGGAAGCCATCATCCTGGAAGGAGTGGCGGAGATTGCTGACGTCGCCGCGCGCAAGAAGATGCTCCCCACTTATGAGCGGAAGTACAAGTTCGATATGTCGACGATGAAGGATGACATTTTGTCGATGAAAGAACCGGTGTATGCGGTGCGGCCGCGGCTTGTGTTCGCGATGTGGGAGAAGCATTTTCAGGATAAGTCGACGCGGTGGAAGTTCGAGTAAGCAGAACTCGATGTTGAGTGGTGTTACCCGCCGAGACAGCTCCAGAGGTTCCAACATCTTTTAAAGTCCCAAGATTCATAGGGAGAGTAGGTGACTACACACGAGGATCGCGTCCGGAAGAGCTTTGGCAAGCAGGCTTTCATGTCGACATTGGGGGCCGAGTTAACAAGAGTGGGGGAAGGCTTGGTCGAAATTCGAATGCCATTTTCCCCGAGCCTGACGCAGCAAGACGGATTCGTCCATGCAGGCGCGGTAACGTCGATCCTGGATTCGGCTTGCGGCTATGCGGCTTTGAGTGTTGCTCCCGCTAACCATGAAGTTCTCACAGTAGAGTTCAAAGTTAACCTGCTTGCGCCCGCTGTGAGCAAGGTTTTCGTCGCGAAGGGACAAGTCAAGAGAGCAGGCAAAAGGCTGATCGTCTGCACTGCCGATGCGTTTGCCCTCAACGGCGAAGAGCAGAAGATAGTTGCGACCATGCTGGCCACAATCATAGCTCTGCCGATAAGAGGGTGAGGGCTGCTGTGGCGAGTTATCGCAGTGCCTCCACTTACGCCGCTTTGAGGTTTCGATAGGACTATTGGCAAGCGATGACGAAGAGAGATCAAGTTTCGCGGATCACTCCTCAGTCCGGAGCAAAGGCTTCTTCGTGTAATGCGCTGGTAGGGAAACGATAGGATCTGTTAACTTCGCCTCGGCATTGCGGCGACCAACGAGACGGACATAGCCGAGGTACGTACCGCGATCATCTTCAAGAGCCTTGATCTCAGCAGCGTTGTCAGGCGCCACCGCCCTCTGCCAATCCAACCAAATACGCCAGCCGTCGGGCATCGAATCTGCAACGTCGATGTTCATGATGCCCGTTCTCTCCCAATGCCGTCGCCACCAGGCTGCGGAATGCAGGCACCAGAGGTCGTGGGTCCACCAATCGCGTAAATGATCCGGAGGGGAACTTTCGATTTCCCGCATCAGCCCGGCTCCCGCACTTCCCACTTCGCCACCCGGTTTCACAAACCGTGCCAGGTAATTCAGGTATAGATCGTCGGTTCCGAAATAACAGACGGAGTCGATACAGACAATGGCGTCGAAAAAGTCCGGAGCAAAAGGGAGCGATCGTGCATCGGCGGCCAACGGAAAGATCCCATCCTCGAAGCCCGCATCCCTTATGCGCTGGATGTTCTCTGCCGCACTAAACCAGAGGTCTGTAGCCCAAACCTGCACTCCGAACTCCCGCCGCAGAAAAATTGATGAAGATGCTCGTCCGCAGCCGAGGTCCAACACTCTCATGCCGGACCGTAGATCCATTTCGGACGTGAGCCATTCAGTCAGCCACAGTGAATTGGCCCCGCCGCTGGCACTGGCGAGAATCCAGTCTGGGTTGTACTGGGAAGAGCGGGGAAACCGCTCGGAAACGAGTTGCCGGTTCGTGGTCACGTAGGTATCCGTGCTGCGAAGTATAGCGCCTTCAGGTTTAGTCACTGGGTGGGCGAGTTTCCAGCAAGGTGAGAAATGCCGATTACATTGAAAAATCTCCTTGGAGTGAGTACACATAGGTTAATTACTTTCGTTACCGTGGGCGTACACTCGCGGTCACGCGTTCGCGTGATTGTCTCACCTATAATCTGAATCAAGCCACATAAATGAGGCACATGCGGTGCGGGTCCGACCACCGGCGTGTGCGAGCTTGTGGCCGAGTGCGACGTCAACAAAGCCAAGGTAGATGGGAAAATTCCGATCACGAACTGAAGGACAGTCGGCCTGGGTCTACAATCCGTGGCTCGATTTGATCGTTGGCTGCGGTGCGTGGTCGGCGCCGTTGTTGCTGCTCGCGTATACGACGATGGCGTCGAGCACGCGGGCCTGGTCGTTGGCGTTCTATGCCCTGGCTCTGTTCTTCAACTATCCGCACTACATGGCGACGATTTATCGCGCCTACCATCGCGCGGAGGATTTCGAGAAATACCGCATTTTTACCGTGCACACGACCGCGCTGGTGGTGATGACACTGTTGCTCTCGCACTCCTGGGGGCGGTTGCTGCCGTGGATTTTCACCATTTATTTGACTTGGAGTCCGTGGCACTACAGCGGGCAGAACTACGGTCTGTTCATGATGTTTGCGCGGCGTGCGGGAGCGCAGCCGGAAAAGAGCACGCTGCAGGCGCTATACGGCGCGTTTGTGGCGTCGTATCTGATCTTGTTCCTGGGATTCCACACGGGGAAATCAGCGGATCCTTTATTCGTCTCGCTGGGAATTCCCGCCGTCGTTAGCCGATGGGAGCAGATGATCCTGGGGATGGCTTTCATCGCGCTGTCCGCGTATGGATTGATGAAACTGGCGCGGCAAACGGGATGGAAGAAGCTGATTCCGTCACTCACTCTGTACTCATCGCAGTTCCTGTGGTTCCTGTTACCGCCCGCGATCTCGTTTCTGCGAAGAGTAGAGATTCCCCAGAACCGGTACAGCACGGGCGTGCTGGCGGTGATGCATTCGGCGCAGTATCTCTGGATCACGAGCTACTATGCGCGGCGCGAAGCCGGGGATGAAGCGGGTGAGAAGGGACGCAGTTGGCGCCCGCTGGCATATTTTGGTGTGTTGATAGTGGGTGGTATCGCCCTGTTTGTCCCAGGTCCGTGGTTGGCCAGCCGGGCGTTTCATCATGACTTCAGCACGAGCTTCCTGATCTTTACGTCTCTGGTGAATATTCACCATTTCATTTTGGATGGCGCGATCTGGAAGCTGCGCGACGGCCGGATTGCGGCCCTGCTGCTCAGTTCGAAAGAGAGTGTGGCGAGCGCGGTTGCAGATGCGGGCGGAAGTTTTGCGTCGGGCCTTCGCTGGATGGTCGGCAGCAGCGGCGGTGCCAAGCGCCTGCGGATCGGTTCGGCGATGGCGCTGCTGATCTGGGGCAGCATCGATCAGGCGAGACATTATCTGGCTTTACACACTGACGACCTGCGCGATCTTAAGAGGGCCGCAACGTTGAATTCGTTCGACAGCCAGCTACAAGGTCGTTTGGCGAAAAAGGAACTGGAAATTGGGGAAACGCAGGCGGCCGAAGATGCATGGAAGCGGGCTATCACGGCGAATCCGGCGGATCCGGCACCACGGCAGGCGCTGCTGCGATTCCTGCTTGAGCAGAAGAGATTCGACGAGGCGTTCACTTTAACTGAGGCTTCGTTGAAGTATTCGCCAAAGGACGCGAATCTGCTGATCGATAGCGGGTTGCTGATGATGCAACGTGGCAATACAAATGAGGCACTGGCGAATTGGAATCAGGCGCTGAAGATTGATCCGAACGAGTATGTGGCCCATCTGTATCTGGCGCACGAACTGGATCGTGAGGGAAAATCGGGGGAAGCAGCCACGCATTACTGGAGCTATCTGCAGAAGGTAGGACAGCAGCCGGGGGGACTTCCAGCACCTGACATTCTGATCGGGATTGTGCTGCGGATGGCGGATTGCCGGGCGCGGTCGTCGAAGCCGGATGTTGCGTTGAAGTCGTATCAAATGGCAGAAAAGCTCGCGGCGCAGACTGGACAAGTGAAGCTGGAAAGCATCGCGGATGTAAACCAGGCCCAGCTGCAGGCGAAGGCGGGGCAGGTGAATGAGTCGCTTCGGCTCTACCGGCATGCGTTGGAACTGGACGATGCCATCGGCGACAAAGCCGCCAGCGCGGTGGACTGGTTCTCATATGGCAGTTTTCTTGACCAGGCGGGCTTTCCGGCGAGATTGGCTTATGCTTGCATCGTGAAATCGGAGTTGTTGAGCAAGTCAGGGTCGAATCCGACTGTAACTGCGTCGGCTGCGGCGAGCCGACTGGCGTTGGAAAAGAAGCTGGGTGCAGACGCGGTAGCAATAAAGAGGAACCCCGAGCCGCTGTTGAAGGATGCTTTGAGGGTCCAACGCTAGCAGGACGCGCGTGCGAGCGAGGCTCAAAATCTTAGAACGCAAAGGACGCAGAGAAACCGCGCAGAGAACGCAAAGAAATTCATCAATGCTCGATTTACGCGATTTATGGCAGCAAGTTGTTTGCATCTTACGAGGTAATTGACACCCAGGTTTTAGTGTCGAACAATTAACTATCCCTGCAATTTTTATTGTTGTTTTCCCTGAGGAGGAAACAAGTGTATGGCCGATGAAGGCGAACAGATACACATGGAGAGTGGTTCGAACGCAGGCAAATGGATTCTGCTGATCGTGGCGGTGCTTGTGGTGGCCGCTGCGGCGTACGCGCATTACACCACGCACCTGGCCCTGGAAAAGGTGACCAACGACTTGGCTTCGAGCCAGGCGCAGGTCAAAGAACTCCAGAACCGCATGCAGACGGCTGAAGCCGAAGAAGAGACTCTGGCGCAGCAAGCCGGCATGACAAAGAAAGAATTGTCGCAGCGGACTGCGCAGCTGCAGGCCGAGCAGAAGGCGGCCGCGGCTCGCCTGGAGAAGGCGCAAAAGGAGTCCATCACCGCAGTCACAGGTGACATCGCGGGCGTGAAGACCGATGTTGGCGGCGTGAAGACGGATTTGGGCAATACCAAGGCTGACCTGGAAGCGACGAAGGCAAAGCTTTCAACGGCCGTGGGAGACCTTACCGGACAGAGCACTCTGATTGCTGCGACGCGGTCCGACCTGGAACTGCTGAAGCACAAGGGCGACCGCAACTACTACGAATTCACGCTGCTGAAGGGTGCGAAGCCGCAGCCCGTTTCAACGGTCAGCCTGCAACTGAAGAAGGCGGACACGAAGAGGGGCAAGTTCACGTTGAACGTGACTTCCGACGACAAGACGATCGAGAAGAAGGATCGCAACGTCGCCGAGCCCATTCAGTTTTACTCCGGCCGCGAGCACCTGCTGTTTGAGTTGGTGATCTGGACGGTTGACAAAGATAAGGCCACCGGATACCTGAGTACGCCGAAGGGCGCTCCGGTTCCAGTGACTGCATCACCCACAACAGGAAGCGGGTTTTGAGCGGAATCGTTTTCCCGGGCGGGCACGTTCTCTTGCAGATCGTGCTGCGCACGGGGGTGATTTACCTGCTGGTGCTGATTGGCGTCCGTTTAAGCGGCAAGCGTGAGGTCGGACAGATGACCCCGTTCGATCTCACGTTACTGCTCCTGCTGTCGAACTCCGTACAGAATGCGATGACCGGGCCCGATACGTCGCTGATGGGCGGCGCGATCGCGGCGTGCACATTACTCGTGCTGAACTACCTGGTCGCGGAGGTTTCCGGGACCAATCGGCGCTTCAGGCGATTGATTCAAGGGCAGCCGACCTTGCTCATCCACGACGGCAAGACGATCGAGTCGCATATGGCGAAGGAGCACGTCAGCGTGGATGAACTGCTGCGGGCTCTGCGGGAGCATGGGATCAGTTGCATCGAACAGACGGCGCTCGCCGTGCTTGAAGTGGATGGATCGATTTCCTGCCTGAAATATGAAGAGATCAAGCCGGACGCGAATTCGCATCTGGTGCGGCGGCGATTTCTCCAGAAGAAGACCTAAGGCAAATCTTTCACCACAGAGGTCACCGGGATTCACAGGGAAAACTGTTTGTGATCATCCGCGTCCCTTGTGGTAAATCAAGTTTCTTAGTCTATCTTCAAGAACTTGATGCAGACCGGTTGCCCAACCTCGAGCGCTTTTCCGGTGGCCGTCAGTTTGCCCGTGTTCTGATCAATTCGGAACACCACGATATTGTCGGACTCCTGATTTTCTGCGAAGAGCAGAGCTCCAGTTGGATCGATAGCGAAATTGCGTGGAGTCTTACCTTGTGTGGGCGTGTGCTCGACCGTGGTGAGAGTGCCCTTGGCCGGATCGATTGAAAACACGGCGATGCTGTCGTGTCCGCGATTTGAGGCGTAGAGAAATTTGCCGGAAGGATGGACTTCGATCTCGGCATCATCGTTCTCGCCTATGAAATCCTCTGGCAGTGCTGAGATGGTCTGGATTCGATTGAATGTTCCCGCCTTCGATGCGAAGGAGAATGCCGTCACGGTGGAGGCCAGTTCTGAGACCACGTAGGCGTATTGTCCCGAAGGATGCAGCGCGAAGTGGCGTGGTCCCGCGCCGGCGTCGAGCTTGGCAAAAGGAGGATTGTTAGGTTTGAGGGACCCCTTTCCCTTGTCAAACTTGTATGTCAGCAACTGATCCAGGCCGAGATCATCGACGAAGGCAAAGCGCTCGTCGGGCGAGAGATCGATCGAATGAGCATGAGGCGCTTCCTGACGCTTGGGATTGATGCTATGCCCAGTGTGTTGTACGAACGCAGAGGCTTCGCCGAGCTTGCCGTCGGTTGAGATGGGGAAACTGGCGATGCTGCCCCCGGTGTAGTTCGCGACCAGAACATACTTGCCCGAGGGATCTACCGTGATGTAGCAGGGGTCAGCGCCGCGCGAAGAGACCTCGTTCAGAAATGTCAGCTTGCCCGAAGAGCGATCAATGGAGAACGCGCTTACTCCGCCGCTATTGGGGCCTTTGTAGTTCTGAATTTCGTTCACTGCATAAAGGAAGCGTCCGTTGGGATGAATGGCGACCCATGAGGGATTCGTGGTCTCGGCGGCCAGCCCGAGAGAAGTGACTTCGTGCGTAGCGCCATCGTACCGGTAGGCATAGATGCCTTTGCTGGAACTCTTTTCCTGCGTGTAGGTGCCGACATAGAGGAGATACTTGTCACCCTGAGCTGCTGCAAGGGAGGTCAGAAGCGTGAGAACGGCTAAGACAAGAACGGACGAGCGGCGAAGCTGCGATAAGTTCATGCCGCTATGGAAACGCATCTAGCGAATTCGCGCAAGAGGCTCACTTGCCGAGCACGATGGGGACAGTCTGGTCATAGGGCCAGATGACAACCGCCAGCGCCTGCCGTTGATCGAAGGCCTCGAGCTTGATGGGGAACGCGACAATGATCGTGCGGGTAACACCCTCTCCCGGTTGAATTTTAGTTTCAGGAGTCAGAGGCGGCTGCGCACCATTTTTCAGAGTGGGGAAGGCCTGGAAGTAGCGGTCAAAATCGATGGCGGATACAGCGTCGACAACGGAATCTCCGCTTTGCGCCTTGATCGAGCCCTGCAAAGTGCGGACATAGAGGATCTTGTCGCTGGTGTTGTGCAGCGTGAAGGTGAGGGCCACCATCGTCGAATCCTGGCCGGGAATCTGCACCGCAACAACGTTGTCGAGGGTGCCGGACGCTTGGGGCTTGGCTCGTTTCAAGAAAGAAACGATGAACACGACGATGATGACTGCGCCGACGGTAATCAGAAGGATTCGCGCTGGCGGCAGGTTCTTTTTGGCTGTCCCGTATTCTTCGCCGATATTGATCGTGGGGCCAGAGGGAGTTGTGGGAGGTTGCGGAGTGGTGGGGGGATTGGACATGAGTTTTTCCTAGGTGCTGATTCTACGCTTGCTCACAGGGTGGCGTCGCTCGTTCTGTGATGTGAGTAAGACATTTTCTGACCGCTGAGGTCGCTGAGGACTGCCGCAGAGAACGCTGAGAAAGGCAAACTCCCCAACAATCAGACGCCAGCCCGCCGTAGCCGGCGCTACCAGGCGTGCTTCATGGCTTTGGCGAACTTGTCTCTTGGCAGCGTGTTCAACACGTCGTCTTTCGTAAGCCAGGCGCGGCGGGCTTGAAGGACCCCGAAGCGGATTTTTTCCATGTGCGATGTGTGATGCGCGTCGGTGTTGATCACGATCTTGACGCCGTGCTGCTTCGCCTGCCGAAGGTTCACATCGTTCAGATCCAGGCGGTCCGGGTAGGCATTGAGCTCCATCGCAACTTTGTTCTTGGCCGCGGCGGTGAGTACCGCGTGCATGTCAAACGCGTAGGAATCCCGACGCAGCTGAATGCGGCCGGTAGGATGTCCAATCACCGATGCGTTCGGATTGCCAATCGCTTTGAGCAGCCGGTCAGTCATCTTAGCCGGTTCCTGATTGAAGACGGAATGAACACTGGCAATGACGATGTCCATTTGAGCTAGAACGTCGTCCGAGAGATCGAGATCGCCTTCGGGAAGGATATCGACCTCGATACCGGCAAAAATCGTGATGCCATCAAATTTCTTCCCAGCCTCGCGAATGCGGGCGATGTGCTCGACCGCCCGTTTGTCATCGAGGCCGTTGGCGAAAGCGAGATTTTTGGAGTGGTCGGTGATGGCCATATATTTGTAACCATGAGCCTTAGCGGCCTCGGCCATCTCTTCGATCGTATTCTTGCCGTCCGTTTCGACCGTGTGCATGTGCACATCGCCTTGCAAGTCTTCCTGTGTGACGAGTGCCGGTAGCGTGTGTGCCTGGGCGAGATCGATTTCGCCCAGATTCTCGCGCATCTCGGGGGGAATATAGTCGAGCTTGAGTTTTGCGTAGATTTCTTCTTCGGTCTTTCCCGCCACCGGCTTTTCGCCTTCGAGAGTGGCAAGACTGTACTCGTTCAGCGTGTAGCCCATTTTGAGCGCGCGCTGGCGGAGCGCGACGTTGTGCGCCTTCGATCCGGTGAAGTATTGCATTGCGGCGCCGAAGGATTCGGGTGGAAGGAGCCTTACATCCACCTGCATGCCGGTGCGCAGATGAAAGCTGATCTTGTTATCTCCCCGCGCGATGACATCCATCAGTGGCGGATATTTCGCGACGTGATCGATGGCTTCCTGGCGTCCGGCCTCAGTGCAACAAGATTTCCCCGTGACCAGGATGTCGAGATCGCCAACTGTCTCACGTCCGCGGCGCAGGGAACCGGCGGGAGTGATCTTGTCGATGCCTTTGAACTGCGTGATGTGGGCAATGAGTTTCTCTGCTTCTTCCTCGGCGGAGTCGATCAGAAACCGGCCTCCGATCCGCTTGTAATCGGCGATGGCCTTCAGCAACTTGGTCTCGTGTTTCTCACCCATGCGGGGCAAAGTGCGGATCTTGCCTTCGCGCGCCAGTTTCTCAACGCCATCGATGTCAGAAACTTTATACGCACTCCAGATGAGGGCAATCGTCTTGGGGCCGAGCCCCTGAATTTTCAGCAACTGGAGCATGGAGGGGTGGTATCTCTCGAGCAATTCTGTCTGAGCCGCGATCTTGCCCGTATTGAGCAGTTCTTTCAGCTTGTCGAGCATGCCCTTGCCGACTCCCGGAATTGCGAGTACCTGCTTGGGGTCGCTGATGATGTCTTTGATCTGTTGAGAGTGATTCTCAATCGCCTGGGCGGCGTTACGGTAGGAGCGGATGCGAAAGGAATCCTGGCCGTCGATCTCGAGCAGGTCGGCGGTTTCGAACAAAACGTTGGCGATAACCTTGTTGTCCACGCACTCAAAGATAAACCAAAGCGAGGATCGAGGAGTGAGAGCGGAGAGCTCAGGGAATGGCGAAATACACTACTTCCACGTCCCAAGGGAGTAAAGAGAATTCGACACGTCGTTTGGAGGGATCCAGCAAGAGCGTCGAGCAGAGCGGAGAAACATGCAGACGCGTGCTCGGTCCTATTGTGCTTTGATTACGTTGGCGGCCTGAGGTCCTTTCTGACCTTCGGTGATCTCGAATTCAACCTGATCACCTTCCTGCAGGCTCTTGTAGCCTTCGGAGCTGATCGCGCTGTAATGAACAAATACGTCCGGCCCATCTGCGCGTCCGATGAACCCGTATCCTTTCGCGTTATTGAACCATTTTACGGTTCCTTTCATTCGATCCACGAAGAGCCCCTTTTCTGCACGTCCTCTGAAGGGGCCTGGGGACGTGCCCGCAGTAAGCAGTAATGAGATGCATTTTGGAGCGGTAGGGTTAGGCTGTCAAGAGAATGCGTGAAAGGACGCCGCCGAACTCAAAAAGGGGACAGACGGCAACAAAATTGCGCCGTCTTGCAACTAAACACTACCCACGGCGAAACACCTTAAAGGTGGTTGCGGTTTGTACGCAACCGATGATCGAGCCACAAAACCGATGAAATCGTCTTCGCGTCGCGGATCGTTCCCTTCAGAACCATCTTCAACACATCCGGTAAAGGAAGCATTCGCGTGTGAATGATTTCGTCCTCTTCGGGTTCGGCTTCTCCGGCGCGAAGACCTGTTGCGAGATAGACAGCCATGGTTTCGGCGACAAAGCCGGGGCTCGCGTAAAACTTCAGGATGCGGCGCCAGCGTTTAGCGCGATATCCGGTTTCTTCAATGAGTTCGCGCTTGGCCGCGCGAAGACCCTGCTCGCCCGGATCGATCCTTCCCGCTGGTAACTCCCACAGAAAATCCTTCGCGGCATGACGGTATTGGCGCTCCAGAAGAACGCGGGGAACCCTTCCGGAATCGTCGACCGCCAGCACTACCACGGAGCCCGAGTGATGAATCAGATCGCGTCGGACCTTTACTCCTCCGGGTTCGAGAACGTGATCGGTGGTGACCCAAAAAACTGGACCACGATAGACAGTCCGCGAAGATACGAGACGAGCTTTCGACGCTGAGGACGATTTAGCCATGGCATCACTATAAAGCACGGAGTGGCGGCTTCGGTCGCGTACCCGGCGGGTTCTGCTATCCTGCCGGGCATGGCGCAGAAACCGGACATCGCGATCGTCGGAGCGGGAAATCTGGCGACCGCGCTAGCGCTGGCGCTGCGTAAAGCAGGTTATCGGATTGAGGCGATCGTATCGCGCAAGGAAGGAAGCCTACGGGCAAAGCGGCTCGCAAAAAGGTTCGGGACCCGCGTCGTTGTGAACCCAAAGACATTAGCGGCCAAGATTCTGTGGCTGTGTGTCCCTGACGGCGAGATTGCGCGCGCGGCATCAACCCTCGCACAAGTGTTTGCCGGGAGGGGAAAGATTGCGCTGCACTCGAGCGGGGCGTTGACCAGCGACGAACTCCGATCCCTGAGAAGGAAGGGAACTGAGGTCGCATCGGTGCATCCGCTGATGACGTTTGTGAGGAACTCGGCGCCGTCGCTCGCGGGTATTCCATTTGCGATCGAGGGAGACTCTAAAGCCGTGAGGGCGGCACGAAGCATCGTCCGCGATCTGGGCGGCGAGGCTTACCGCATCCGGAAGAAAGAGAAGAACGCCTACCACACATGGGGAACGTTCGCGTCGCCTCTGCTGACAGCTCTTCTTGCGACGACCGAGCATGTCGCAGGACTCGCTGGTGTGAAGGCGAAAGCCGCCAGACGCCGCATGCTGCCGATCCTGCTGCGGACTATTGAGAATTACGCTCGGCTGGGTGCTGGCAAGGGATTCAGCGGCCCGATTATCCGTGGCGACGTGGAAACTGTGCGACGGCACCTCGAAGTATTGCGACGCGCACCCATTCCAAAGCAGGTCTATTTGGCTTTGGCGCGGGCTGCCATGGAGTATCTTCCCGTGAGCAACAGAAAACCGCTGGAGCGGTTGCTTACTTCTGCTTGAGAGGCTCTAGCTGGACGTGAAAAGGTGGCCGAGCTTTTCTTTCTTGGTGCGTAGGTACTCTTCGGCATGCGGGCTGGGTGTGACTTCACACGGAACGCGCTCGACTACCTGAACTCCCGCCCGCTCGAGCGCCTCGACCTTGTCAGGATTGTTCGAGAGCAACCGTACCCGCGTCACGCCTAAGGCCTTGAGTATCCCGCCCGGGAGCGAGAAGTCGCGGTGATCCGCCTTGAATCCGAGGCGCTCATTTGCCTCCACGGTGTCGAGACCCTCGTCCTGCAATTCGTAGGCCTGTAGCTTGGCCATCAAGCCTATACCGCGTCCTTCTTGCTGTTCATAGATCAGGATCCCTGCACCTTCTTCTGTGATCATCGACAGGGAGAGTTCGAGTTGTTGACGGCAGTCGCAGCGCAACGAGTGAAAGACGTCCCCTGTAAGGCATTGCGAGTGCACGCGGACCAGTGGTGGGCCCGTTTTTACATCGCCCATCACCAGCGCGACAGCTTCCTCGACGCGGCGGTCGCCGTCGGTGGTGGAGTATCCGCGAAAGCCGTAGATGCGGAACTTGCCCCAGCGCGTGGGGAACTCGGCAGATGCCACCTGTTCGACTGCGTTTTCGTTCACATATTCATTATAGCGGCTGAAATGAGGCGAGCGGATCAACCGCGGGCACGGAACGGGAAAATGGCGTCTTGCTTGGAGGCGATGGGAGAGCCATTCCGCGTGGCGGGATGAAAGTGCCAGTTCTCGAGCGCAGCCAAGCACTTGGCGTCGATGTCGGCTCCAAGGCTCTGCAGGACGGTCTTGTTCGTGATCTCGCCACGCTCGTCGATCGTAATCTCAATGACTTCGTTTCCCGGCGCCGTGGGAAGTTGCCAGGGATAGACAACTGGATCCGAAGTCGCAGTGGGAAGCGCAGGGCGGATCTCGTCACCGTAAAATTGGCCGCTCCTCAGAGTTCCATAGGTTTGTCCGGCTTGCGCACCAAGGCCGAGAGCGGAGAGCGTCTGGGTCTGGGCGCTGTCTTGTTCTTCGGTGCGGGCGACTGGAGTTTGCGGGGCTGGCAACTTCGCCATTTTCGGAGGAACTTTCCAGGTGAGTTTCTGACCGAGTCGCTGATGCTTGTAGCGCTGTGTAGCGATGTCGGAAGAACTGTGAGTACTGTCGTCCGGGTTCTTGCTCGACCAGAAAAGGCGAGTTACCGATTTGCCATTCTGGCCCAGGGCGATTGAATTCGGATTCAGCAACCGAGGCTCGGGAGCATGCAGCAGCCAAGCCAATAGGAGCGCGTGCAGGATGAAGCAGCCCACCCGCAGCTTTCGCTGGCGGCCTGCGAATTCAGGATTGAGTTGCGCGAACATAGAAGGAGTCCCCAGTACCACGCAGCCCTGGTGTTAGTTAGACGCAGGCAGGCGGGTTTCGTCAAGGGCGATTTGTTTAGGCTGGGGTAACCGAAAGCAGTCAATGGTCAAGGATCACACGGATTTACGCGGATCAGGAATCTATCTCGCGGCGTCATCCCGACCGGAGCCGTACTTCAGGCGGAGGGGAGATCTCCCCCTGCGGTGGTCATCGGGAGATCCTTCGCTCCGCCTGAACTACGGCTCCTCTCAGGATGACGCCGTCGGCGGTGGGTAGAGCTTTGGAGTTGGCAGACTTGTGATGGCTTACGTATCGGATATGCTTTGCGATTTTGAACTTTAGGAAGGGCCTAACTCAGCAAGCAGGATTTAGCAAATCAGGTGCTCACTAGTGGAGCACGGCTTGGTGCGAATTCCTGAAGGCTGATAAAATAACGGAGCTACGATCCAACCTGCACGGGGCTATAGCTCAGCTGGGAGAGCGCATCGTTCGCAACGATGAGGTCGTCGGTTCGATCCCGACTAGCTCCACCAAAATCCCTCTACCAACAATTAGAGGCCTATTTCCTTTCCGCCGATTCTGCGAAATTGACCGCTGAATTTCTGCTGAGACGTAGTAATAGTTACGGTTGTAAGACCCAGATGGTGACTCCCGGGTTCCCCCGATCGTGCCATTCTGGTCTTGTAAAGAAAATGTAAATATTAAGCAGCTGTTGAAGAGAAGACTTGTGCTAGCTCACTTGACTATGCTGCGATCCGACAAAGGCCAAGGTATAGCGGAATACGCGATCATGCTCGCGGTCATACTCGTCGTTTTGATGAGCGCTGTACGCTTGATTGGCGCGAACGCAAGCAACATCTTCTCCCAGGTTGGCAGCGCAATTCAGTGAGGAACCAAAATGGAATGTGCAGCCAAAGACCAACTGGAACAGCATCTGTCTGACATTCGCAGATTCGCTACCAGGGTTGATCTCGCCCCAGATGAAAGAGAGGCTGTGGCCAGAGCCGAAAAATTCGCAATCGGCCTGTTGAGAGAACACAATGAATCCGGCCACAACGGCAAGAGATGTCCATTCGCAACCTTGATTTCAGGCTGAGCGATAATCCCATCCAGCGATCCAGTTCCTTCGCTATCCTCCGAACGAACTGCTTGTCTCGTTAAGTCCCCGTAACCCTCCCTGTTATCAAGCAGGTCGCTTTCAGCGTTAGTGTTCGTATCACGAAACCTCCGTCTCGAAATCCGAACGACTCGCGGAGCACATTCCTTCGCATGCGGAGAGTGAGCTTAGACGTTTCAATCCGGACTCTTTGGTATGATCGGGGAACTCTTTTTCCAACCATCGAACCATTGGGGGAGAAAATGTTTCGAGCCATTCTGGCATTTTGTGTCGCGGCATGTTCCAGTGCGGCGGTATTTGCGCAGATGGGGAACATGAACGCTCCGACGTACTCGAAAGATGTCGTGCCAATCCTCCAAAAGCACTGCCAAAGCTGCCATCGGCCGGGCGAAGCCGCGCCGTTTTCCATGCTGACCTATGAAGAGACGCGTCCGTGGACGGGCGCGATGAAGATGGCGGTACGGCAGAAAGTGATGCCGCCGTGGTATGCCGATCCGCAGGTCGGGCACTTTTCTAACGACAGATCACTGACGGAGGAAGAGATCGACACGATTGTGGCTTGGGTGACAGCGGGCGCTCCTGAAGGCGATCCCAACGACATGCCGCCTCGGCTGAACTTTGTAGAAGGGTGGGGCATTCCAAAACCTGACATCACGTTTCAGCTGCCAAAAGAATTCGCAGTGCCAAAGTCGGGCATGGTCGAGTACCAATATGTAATCGTGCCCACCGGATTTACAGAAGATAAGTGGGTGCAGGCAGCCGAAGTACGGCCCACAGAGCGTTCCGTCGTTCACCACATCATTGCTTACGTGCGCGAGCCCGGATCCAATTACTTCAAAGGCCAAAAGCCAGGCCAGTTCTTCGAAGCTCCACCGCCAAAGGCGGACGAGGCGGTGGACACCAGCGCGCTGCCCAGCGACTTTCTGGTCGGATACGCTCCGGGTCAGCCGGCGGAGATCCTGCGGCCGGGCGAGGCTAAGCTCATCAAGGCCGGTTCCGACATCGTGTTTGAGGTTCATTACACGCCTAACGGAAAGGCCGTGATGGACCGAACGAAACTCGGCCTGGTGTTTGCGAAAGAACCGCCGAAGAAGCGGGTGCAGACTCTGTCAGCGACGAACGGTACCTTCAAGATTCCCCCGGGCGATCCGAACTACCGCGTGGACGCGTCGTTTGAGATTCGCAAGCCGTTGACGCTGGCTTCGATCCATCCTCATATGCACGCCAGGGGAAAAGATTTCGAATATCGAGTGGTATTTCCTAACGGTGATACGCGAACGATTCTGCGCGTCCCGCAGTACAACTGGCACTGGCAGCTCTGGTACAACCTGGCCGAGCCCATCGATCTTCCCGTTGGTGCTCGCATCGAGTGCACCGCGCATTTCGACAACTCAAAGAACAATCCGGAGAACCCCGATCCCACGAAAACGGTGATCTGGGGACAGCAGAGTTGGGATGAAATGATGGTCGGATTCTTCAATCTGGTTTACGACCCGAAAATTTCTCCAAAGGACCTGGTGCCGGAACAAAAAGCTGCCGCTAAATCTGCCACGACATCTACCGCAAACTGATGCGTTAACCCGAGTCAACCTTCGGGGAGGCGGGGTCATGACGTTGGAAGACTTCAAGCAATCGCTCACTGGATCCACACCTCCCGCCGAACTCACGGGAGCCTTGACCGGGCTGTGGTGGGACGCGAAAGGCAATTGGGCGCGGGCCCACGAATGTGCGCAGGAGGACTCGAGTTCCGCAGGCTCCTGGGTGCATGCCTACTTGCATCGGAAAGAAGGCGATGATTCGAACGCTGGGTATTGGTACGGCCGGGCACATCAGCAGGTTTGCCGAGAGGCGTTCGAATCGGAATGGCTGAATATTGTGATAACTTTGCTCGCGCAAAACGGGTAAATACGATTTCGCCCGGAGATAGACGCCGGAGATCCTCTCTCCGACAGCCCGTCGGGCACAAGTCAAGGCCTGGCTGCTCCAAAACCTAAAGAGAATGTAATCGGCTCGATGGCTTCAATGGCCGCTGAAAAATTCGGTCATGTCAGGAGCGAGTCCGGCGCCGCCGGGAAATTTGGTCACTCCCGAAGCGGCCAAGACGAGACGGAGTGTGCTCTGATGTTGGTAGAGCGTCTGGGATTGAAATCCGGGCTTGGATTTTGAACTCACAATGACAGTCGCAACCTTGCCGCCCCCGTGCTCCACGTCGGAAGCGTCGCCTTCATCAAAGGTGATGATCAACAATCCCCCGCTTTGAAACGAGGGACTGGCGATTAACGGAGCGATATTCGCTTGCAGCCAGGCATCGGCGGAGGCAAGGCTGCCGTCGTGAGCGTCGTCGTTAAGGTTGGGCGTGACAAAGGAAAACTGCGGGAGCGCGTTGTTGGCCAGGTCGGAGGCAAATTGAGTGAAGGGAACAATGTTAGCTCCCTGGCTGGCGTCACTCTGCACATCAGATAAATAGCTAAACGGATTGTGATGGCGAAGATAAGGCGGCGCGTCGAGTCCAAGGTATCCCGCGGAAGGAATGGATTCCTGGTAGGCCTTCCAGGTCTTGCCTGCGTTCACCAACTCGCGCACAACGTTGTCATCGGAGATGGTGCCGGAAAAGTTATCGTCAAAGCTCTCCGTCAGGCCCGTTGTCAGCATGAGATAGTTCGGGAGCGAGGGATGCGCATTGGCGAAGTATTGCGCCGCCACTCCGTACTGTGAGGCAAGACTATTCAGATACGGCATCGACGAATTTCCGATTACTTCGCCATAGCTGTGATTTTCCTCGACCACCAAAACGACATGGCTGAATGTAGGTTGGCCCGCCGGCACTGGAGTCTGGACTGGAGATGGGCCTCCGCCTCCACCGCAGCCTTCAAGGACAACGACAACAAGAAACAGAATGATGGAAAGGATATGAGTTCTGAGCAGGGGGACGGTAGACAATTGTTTCACGGCAGTTTTCCGATGCAAATGTTGCGGGAAATGTTTGCTAAAAGCGGCTGCTGAATCACTTGGACTTCCCTTGGTCCTGCCCGAGATCGAGGCCAAATTGGGGCTTTTCGTATGTCCCCAGAATGTGCACCGGAACAATCTCACCCTTTTTCTTTTTCTTGAAAATGGGATCCATCACCTTCAGCAGCAGCGCTTTGAAACCGCTGGACGTTTTCGAAATCTGGCTGTCGACACTCATTTGTCCGTGAAGGCCAATCCGATAGTTGACGACGTTGTATGTGCCGTGCAGCCGTGCATGAGCCCCGGCCACTTGAAAATCCAAGTAGGAGAAATTCGCCACTCCTCCGACGAGATTGAATTCCCCTTTCAATCCGCTGAGCACTGTCTCTGGATCATCCTTGTTCTGGCCGCGTGCGCCGGCGCTTAGTCCGTTGACGTCTTTCTGCGTCTCGGGTTTGAAGCTGCCATCATCAATCCCAAACCTGCCGTCGAGCTTTACTCGTTCGAGAAATGGGTCATCACCCGCAGGCAGTTGAGCGCGCGTCATTAGAGAGAGGTCGCCCGACATGGGAGAGCGGGGAGCCGAAACGAATAATCCGAGAATGTCTTCGATTCGGCCGTGGCTCGCGCTGAAGTGGAGGTCCGCCATTTTGCCCTTAGCGCCGGGAGAACTGGCGATGCTTCCGCGCACGAGCAACAGTGTTCGTCCGAGATGAACCTCGACGCGGTTCAAGAACGTATCTCCACGAGTGGCGTCAACGTAGGCATCGAAATGGGTTGAGAGTCTGTGCTTGTGACCGCCCGAAAGCACAACAAAATCGGGAGTATCGGTAATCCCCGAAACATTGATGTGCTTGAAAACGCCGCCGAATTCGCCCTTGGAATCGAGGGTTCCGTCAATTCCGCCGTAAGCACCGAGATCCGCATGGTCGAATGTGAACTTGCCCGACATGGGCGTGTCTTGCGGATGTCCGTCGGCCCAAGCCCCGAACTTGCCGTCGACGGCGATCTCTCCAGGCGGATTGGGGTTGTGGAACTTAAGGTGATATTGCAGGGGGTTTCCCCAGCGCACGGCCCGCAGCATCGCTTCATGAACGTCAAAAACCAGCGGTTTCCGGTGCGGTTCGGAGGAGAGGAATTCAACCGCGGTGCCATTCGCGATCAGTTCGTCGACGACGATATTCGAGTGCTGGGAGTGGAACTGAACGTTTTCTCCGAAGGGCGGCACGAAAACCTTTGCCCCAACAGCCGTGATGCGAGGAACGTGTCGCCTGAGGATGCCCGTATAACTGCCCGCAACCACCAGTTTGTCGATTGTGATCAGCTTGAACTGCTTGGGGCCGTGATGGAATTCAATGCCCTCGAGAGTGCATCCGGGTGGAAAGTACGTCGGGTGGTAGCTCCGGATCGTGACGGCACTATCGCTGGCTTCGGCGAGATCTTCCTGGACTTCTTTTTCGGAGAATGGCCAGTACTTGGCGGAAAGTATGGCCGCGACGCAGGCGAGGGCTAGAAGAGAAATGCCGAGCACAATGGCAAGTGTGCGAAGCCGTGCCGAAGATCGGACGCTTGCGTCTTCGGAAGTACGTGAGCCTGCAATGCCGATCGTCGACGCCATGACGCTTGGAGTCTTGTTGCGGGTTTAATGTTGTGAAAGCTCTGAAGGAAATTTTGTGGGTGGTCCCGTACCGTGTTTTACCGATTGCGCTTTCGACTCCAGGCCACACGAAAACGTCAGTACTACCTTTTGACATAGGTCAGAGTTGAATAACCTCATAGGGCGTCATCCCGAGCGAAGCCGTTCTTCAGGCGTAGTGAGGGATCTCCCACTAATCCGCTGCATCTGAATGGAGATCCCTCGGCCCAGCTGGAAAGGCGCGGGCCTTCGGGACGACGTTGTACCAAACAAGAATCCAATTGAGCCACTACATGAGCCCTTCAGGGCACAGAAATCACTGTCACGGATGATATGATCAAAGGTGAACTTCCTGAGACTTGATCTTCGCTGTACTACTTGCGAGCGCATCGCTCCTGCCGGACTCTAGTTTCCGCTTCTGTTGATTCACATTTTCTTCATTCCAATACCAGTTTGAAGCACGTCTGCGCGGCTGTTTTTCGGCCGTTGCGTGGGTTTCTGCATACACATTCCTAGCGAGGACTCTTATGAAACTCTTGGTGATTGGTTCGGGCATGATGGGCTCAGCCGCAGCTTTTGATATGGCTCGCACTCCGCAGGTGAACTCCATAACACTGGCGGACAACGACGGCAAGCGCGCGCGGGACGTGGCGGAACGCGTGAATCGAATTACGAGCGACAAGAAAGTGCGGGCCGTTACACTCGACGCCAGTGATGAGAGGGCGGCAGCCAAGCTGATGCATGGGCACGACGCCGCACTGTCGTGCGTGCCATATTTCCTCAATCTGGGGATGGCGCGCGCGGCTGTCGAAGCACGATGTCATTTTGCGGACCTGGGTGGAAACAACACGGTTGTCCGGCAGGAGTTAGCGCTTTCAAAAAAGGCGGAGAAGCGTGGAGTGGGCTTGGCTCCGGATTGTGGGCTCTCGCCGGGCATGGCATCGATTTTGGGCGGTGAACTCGTTCGCCGGCTGGGTGGGCGTGCAGACGCGCTTCGTCTGTATGTTGGAGGCCTGCCCGAGCGTCCTACCCCGCCATTCCATTACCAATTGGTGTTCTCCGTGGAGGGTCTGATCAACGAGTACGTGGAGCCGGCGCGCATCCTGCGAAAAGGTAAGTTGACCACGATCGATCCGTTAACCGAACCCGAAGACTTCCCCATACCCGGCTTCTCACCGTTGGTGGCGTTTCACACCTCAGGCGGGACCTCGACTTTGCCTGAAACCTTTGAAGGCAGGGTTGGCGAGTGTTTCGAAAAGACTCTGCGCTATCCCGGGCATTACGACCTGCTTTGTGAACTCAAGGAACTTGGGCTGTTTTCCAGCGAGAAGATGAAATTTGGCTCGGCGGATGTTTCTCCGCGCGCAATGATGTCGAAAATCTTTGAGGGCAAATTTGCGTCGAAGGGTCCTGACGTTTGCATCATGCGGCTGGAGGCGCACGAATCCGTCAATCGCGCCGGGGTTCGCGGCCTGCTAGGGGGTCGGCTGAAAGGGCGGGTAGCATCGTTCACGATGGTCGACCACTACGATCCGAAAACGGACATGAGCGCCATGATGCGGACGACCGCGTTTCCAGCGTCCATTGTGGTGCAGATGCTGGCGTCGGGCGCGATCGCGAAGCGCGGAGGAGTCCTGCAGGAATTGGATGTCCCCGCCGATCTATTCCTCGCGGAAGTTGAGAAGCGGGGTATCAGGATCGAATACGCGAGGGAATAGCGGTCTCCGTCATCCCAAAAAAAAGGCCGCACAGCATTGGCTGTGCGGCACGGATGAGACTCCTACACGAGGGTAAAGCCGGAGCGAAACTTAAGCTTTGGCGAATTTGCGGCGAACTACGCCAGCCATGACCACCAGTCCGGTGCCCAGGAGCATCATGCTGGTCGGCTCAGGTACCGGGCTATAACCGATGAATTCCTGCGGTCCGCAGCCCGGCTTGGCGCCGAGCGGTGTGTAGAGGACGAGTCCAGCATATGCGCTGTTGGGAGCATTCTGTGCCAGGGCAAGAAAAGCAGCCTCGGTCGCAGCGCCGCCGTAGAAGTTAAATGCGTGATTCTCGCGCGCATCTTCAGAAAACAGTCCCCAGATCGCCCACTGTGCCTGCAGGGTCGAGATCGACCCGGCCAGCATGCTCTTGTAGATCAAGCCGGCTGCCTTGTAGTCGAGCGTCATGGTGGAGCCGAACAAGCTGCTGGAAATTCCAGCCAGGAACGGCGACTTGGACGCAGTCCACGTCTCCCCACCGAAAATATGATTGTCGTAGCTGTCGCACATCATCGTGCTCAGGCTGCTGCTTCCGTTCACTGAGAAGTAGTAATGATCGTTGTTGTCGAATTTGAAGGTCAGGGAAACGGAATTTGCCAGCGCGGAATTAGTAAGGACCAGAGCGGCAACTACGACGAACATGGCCAGAGCAATTCGCTTCATATATGAGTGCAGCCTCCCAGCGGTACACCTTGCCTGTCGAATCCGACGGCAGAATTTCGATGCTTCATCTTGGGGGAACTGCAGAAGACCCAGGGGTGAGGTCCAGTCTTGCTTGCCGCCGCTAGATTACGGCGGGAACTCTCTTACGGCATTGACTGCCGTAACCATCTGCATAGTACCGATGTTCGAGAATCTGCAAAATGGCACAGTCGTGGTGTTACGGGAGTGATCGAGTTCGGATAGAATGCATCTCATTACGGCGAGCTGTGCGCCCGGCCGAAATGGGGTCTTGAAACCTTTGGAGATAAACGCTCAAGATGCCCCAGATCATATTTTGTGCAAAGGGCTGCACTCTCTGATAGCATGCTTGCCAACACGCGCTGTAAAGCCAATTGATTGTGGGAGTTGGCTTCCAGGTTAATGGCACCTGACCTGCTTTAGAGGCAGTTGGGTGTGTGTCGGACCAGAGCCCCAGAATCTGGCCGCAAAGGTAGGTTAGAGTTGTCGAATGAACCCCAGGTAGGGGTGACGTACACGGTGGTCCGGAAACGTCGGACGCGTCGTCACCGTAGGAATCGCCAGATCCGGCGCGCGCTACTTATTGCAGCTTGCGCAGTGCTCACCTTTGTTTTTGCCTCGGTCAGCCTCCAGTACCTGAGCCCATCCTTATTCCATGCCTCCCGCACCGAGCCTAGCCGTGAGTCTGCGGAAGCTAGCCGGAGCCTTCTGCTCACGACGCAGAAGGAGATGCTGCGCGATATCGGAGATCGGCCCGTATACAAGTATTCGGTCGTGCCGGGCGGAGTCCGCACTGTCGCAGAATTGAAGTGGGCAGCCGATCATGATCCGGTTGTGCACGCACATTATGCCGGGTTCGATTATGATCACGCGCGCGTGGTGAGATTGGTTCTGGCGCGTACAGCCTACATTTCTTATCGCATCGGCAACAAGGTTTACTGGACACGTCATCGCGTCAGCCTCAAGAAAGGCGAGACCGTCATCACCGACGGAAAGATGACGGCGCGTACACGCTGCGCCAACCGCGTGGAAGAGATGCCGCAACAGGCGACGTCTGAATCTGAACCCCCTGCCACCAGGTTCGATGAGCCCGCGCAACCGGAGCAGGGTACAGCCATGATGGCCCCGCCGGTGCCGTTTCAATCTGCGTTATTGAATCGCAACCCGGTTCCCGGATTTGGTCCGGCGCCACCCCTCACTTCATACGATCCCATCTCGGGCGGGCGTGTTACGCCCTTTCTTCCGCCGCCGTTGCCTGGCGTTTGCGGGATTGTGACCAAGAAAAAGCCAACCGGAGAAACCGGTGTTGTTGTCGCGGTCGGCGGCGACAAGAAGAAAAAGAAAGTGGCTGACCCCTGCGGCAGCAGCGGCGGTGGTGGTGGCGAGGTTCCCGAGCCAGGAACTTGGCTGTTGATGGCTTCGGGTGCGGCGGGAATCTTCTGGAAAGCTCGGCACAAGTTCTCCCGATCGCGATCTTCACAAGTCGAATAACCCTCGCTCGTTTGCGATTTCGATTTCCACTCGAGTTGCTACACCCGAAAACCTTCAAACGCGCAGTTCCCTGAGAAAACCCACAAAGCGAACGGCTTGCTTTGGTCGTAGGCTTTCTGTAGCCTTCATGCTCCGTGAGCGGAGGCTCCTTCTTGCGATCAGTGCGGCCGTGGTGGCTGTCTTTTCTCTTCTATTCAGCGTGGCTGTCCGGGCTGCGAGTATCGGCGCAGACAATCGCAATCCATGTTGATTTAACCGATGCGCCGCGCAACATCTATCACTCCCATCTCACGATTCCTCTGCATCCGGGGGCTCAGTCCCTTGTATTTCCTAAGTGGATTCCGGGGAACCATCGTCCCAGCGGACCGATCGGCGCGCTGACAGGAATTCGCATGGAGGCAGCAGGGAAGACAATCCCGTGGGAACGCGATGTTCTGGACATGTACGAGTTTCATGTCACAGTGCCGGTGGGAGGCGAAACTCTGGAAGTGTGGCTCGATGCGATCACCTCGCAAGACAGTGCGGGCGGAGGCGGTCCCGCGGCATCGAGCGACATTCTCGATTTGAACTGGAACGCGGTGGTGCTTTATCCGAAGGGCGCACGCTCCGATGAAGTCACCATGAAGCCGTCGATCAAGCTGCCGAACGGCTGGAAGTTTGGCACGGCGCTGCAGCCTGACAAATCCGGTGGTGACGACGTGGAGTTCGCTCCAGTGTCTCTGACAACCCTGGTGGACTCTCCCCTCATCGCTGGCTCCCATTTTCGAAAAGTCGAGCTGACGAAACCGGGCGAAGTTCCCGTGCATGTGATGGATCTGGTGGCTGACGCCGAGCCCGACCTCGAGATGACCGCGAAGGACGAGGCCTCATACAAGAAGCTGGTGGCAGAAACTGGCGCACTGTTTGGCGCCAGGCATTATCGTCACTACGACTTTCTGCTGACGTTAAGCGATCTTGTAGGCGGACACGGACTGGAGCATCACGAGTCAAACGACAGCGTCGCAGCGGAACGGACATTCTCTGATCCGAATTTGCATATGCTATTCGCCGGTCTGGTTCCCCATGAATTCGTGCATTCATGGAACGGAAAATACCGACGTCCGGCAGGCCTCGCGACTCCGAACTATCAGGAACCGATGATCGGAGATCTCTTGTGGGTCTACGAAGGCCTCACCGAATATCTGGGCAACCTGTTGGCCGAGCGCAGTGGATTTCTGACGGATGAGCAGTACCGAGAGTGGCTCGCCGCGACAGCGGCAACGCTCGACCATCGTAGCGGCCGGACCTGGCGTCCCTTGGAAGATACCGCTCGATCCGTGCAGACGCTTCGAACGATGGGCCTTCAGTGGCAGAACTGGCGCCGCAGCCTCGATTACTATTCCGAGGGCGAACTCATCTGGCTCGAGGTGGACGCAACCATCCGGCGGCAGACTCAAGGACAGCGTTCCTTGAATGATTTCTGTCGGCGGTTTCATGGAGGCGAAAGCGGTCCCCCGCGCGTGTTGCCTTACACCTTCGATGACATCGTGCACACGTTGAATGAAGTTGCTCCCTACGATTGGGCACGCTTGCTGACCGAGCGCGTAAATACGATCAACACGCATGCGCCTCTTGGGGGCGTCGAGCAGGGAGGCTGGAAGCTCGTTTACAACGATAAGCCCAACGCATTTGTGGAAGCGGCCGAGAAGTCATTCAAGGTTTCGGATTTTACGTATTCTCTCGGGTTTGCAACAGTCGAGGACGGAAAGCTCGATGATGTCGAAGTCGGATCCCCTGCCTATAAGGCTGGGATTGGTCCCGGCATGAAGCTCATCGCTGTAAATGGCCGAAAGTGGTCTCCGGAGGTCCTCCACGCTGCGATCAAGACGGCAAAAGAGACTCATCAACCGGTTGAGTTGCTGGTCGAGAATGCACAGTTCTTCAAGACGTATGCAGTGCAGTATTTCGAAGGGGAGAGGAATCCTCATCTGGAGAGAGTTCCCGAGGCTCCCGATGTACTGGGGCAAATGCTCAAGCCGATGACGCCCTAGAGCGAACCAGAGGATTAGTACTTCCGTAAGTCTTCCACTGGTGTAGGGCTGGTACAATCGCGCTTAGATCATCAAAGCGTAACCCAGGTACAGGTTTTCATGCACAAATTGCCGCGATTCTTGGCGAATCGGCTTCTCGTAGCCGGAGCTTGCGCCTGCCTTGGCGCTACCTCTTTCGCGCAGATTTCTGTGCGGTCAGTAAAAGTACTGGGAAGCAAAGATACGGTCGAAATCGAGGTGGAATCCAGCGACCGCATAGTTCCCGAGACCCGCGTTTTGACCGGGCCCGACCGCTTGGTGATCGATTTTCCGAATGCCGTGCCCAGCAGTCTGATTCGCAACCAGTCGGTGGATCGCGGCGAAGTAAAAGATGTGCGGGTGGGCCTGTGGCAGTCAAAGCCCCCGATCACGCGGCTTGTGCTTGATTTGCGGAGTGCCCGGTCCTATCAGGTGTTCCCGTACGGCCGTACGGTGATGATCAAAGTTCTGGGCGATGTTTCCAATACGCCCGTTGATTATCAGGCGCAAGCAGGGGAGCGCCCCGGCTTGATCGCGGCAAACTACATCACCAGCGCGGAACCGGTGAACGTCGCGCCGCGGCCTCCGCTGCAGGTTTCCTATCAAAACGGCATGCTCGGCGTGAATGCGAATAAGGCGACGCTATCCGAGGTGCTCTACGCGATCCAACAGCGCACCGGGGCCGACATCTCGATCCCAGCGGGCGCCGAGCAAGAGCGAGTTGTGATGGACATTGGTCCCGCGCCTGCAGCCGAAGTGTTGGCGCGGTTGTTGAATGGATCTCGCTTCAACTTCCTGATTCTTAATTCGGCGACTGACCCGCGGCAATTGGATCGTGTGATCCTGAGCGTCCGCGGCGAAGGTGCCGCCTTTGTTCCGGCTCCATTGCCGGCCCAGAACGACGATACGGCCGCGGAGGATCAACTGGTAGGTCCACCGAACCCGCCCGATCAACCTGCGCACACCGCACCGCTTCCTCCACCCGAGCAGCCTCAACCTCCGGAAGAGAATTCGCAAGATCAGTAAAGGCTGCTGAAAAACAACTTTCCTTTAAGGTGATTTCGCCTCGCTGATCTTTACGGTGGCGTGATCAGTCGAACTGGCAGAGGCGAGTTTCCGTTTACCGCCGTTCCCATCGGATTCGAGCCGTTTCCGCATCCGGCCACATTCAAAACCGTCACGCTGATGTTGCCGGCGTTATCCACAGCATTGATAAATACCTGCAGAAAGCCCACGAATGTGACCGGTGTAGTGGTGCTGGAGCCCGGGGTCACAGCAGCCTCATCGAAAATCGGCAGGGAGACTATAGAAGGGCTTACGCTAATGGGTGTAGCGGCCGGCAGACCGGCTGTGACCATAGCACTGCCGCTGCCCGCCAGAATCTGGAACGGATACGCAGATGGCGCAATGACCGGATAGACGGCCGTAGCCATGAATGGATTCAGGGAATCTTGTCCTGTGGACGCGTTGACGTCAGAGGTGTCGGCCTGGTGAATCAAGCAAGCGACGCCGTCGCTGGTTGGCTGCCAGGGATTGCGCGTCAAATCGACCGCGTTGGTTCCGCCCGAGGCTGGAGGTACACCGCAGGAATAGTTTGCGGGTGAATCGCAGCCTTCGATCGCTTGTTCGAAATCATCTCCGGTAGTACAGGAAGGAACGCCCACCGGTGTAGTTGTAACCTGTCCCGGTAAATAGAGAAGATTCGGCAACGACTTTACGAACGGACTTGCACTTCCGTAGTTCGCTGCCGGCCCCCCGGCTTTACGTACGATACACGTCGACGAATTACCGTGTCGGCAATCTGCTACCAGCCAGAAGGTTTCCCCGATAATTCCGTTCGCCGTCGATCCCACAGAAATTCCGGGATTTTGGATCGCGCCGTCGGCATTGGCAACAAACTTGTTGCAAGCGCCGGCTCCTTGATTGCAGTACTGGAATGACGAGTTCCGTGGAGGAATCAGCGGATTCTGGTTGGGTACGACCCAAGGCTTCACGCATCGGGGCCGGACCGGGATCGGCGTGCCATTCGCACTGTTACCGGAATTCGCGGAATTAGAAGGGTTGAACAATTCCGCAGTAGCGATTGCGCTGATGCTGTTTCCGCGATTCCCCCATATGCGGGAGAAGAACGTCGGCAGGTTGGCGCGATTCAGTTGGACCGTCACCATCGGATTCACGCCGAATGCGGTCGCGCTAAGAGCGGTGCAGTCCCCGGAACTGGTTCCGGCAGACGAGTACGTCACAATGGGAGTAGAAGCAGGAGCCCCAGCCACGACATTCTGATTGGCGACGGCCTTCGCCACACGCGTCGCCAGGCCGTTCGTACCGTCATCAGGTCCGCAAATGGCGCCCCAGCGCAGGGCACCGTTATTGGGATCGCCGGTGATGCTTGATACTGAGAGAATTTTGGCGGCTGCGATTGCGGCAGCGTCGGCCGAGCGCTGTGCTTCCTGCTTCGCCAGATAGAGCGTGATCACGTCAATGGAAAGCGCAGCCATCGCGACGATGGCGACCATGGCCACCGCGACCAGAACCATGGTGACACCTCGTTCCCGTCCCGAGTTCCGAAATTGTCGAATCAGAGGTGTTTTCATGAATCAGTTCTCGTTGGCAGCAACGGCAACTGCCGATATGGTCGCAGGTAGCATTGCGCCGAATCCCAGCAGGTTTGCAGCGCGTCCAAATCTCCACGGATATGCGTATTGCACGCTGACACACGTGCTCAGAACCGCAATCTGACCTCCGGGAGCTTGAGAAACACAAGTTGGGCTCGGTGCTGTACCTCCGGTTGCTGGGTAGTAATATCCGCGGTTAACGATGATGGTGAGCCCGGGGGCGGGGCATCCAGTAGAGGCTGTGAATGTCCACGTCAGGCCCGATGGCGTGGGAGTCGGAGCAATCCCACAATCGGTAAGATTGTTGGCCACCAGGTAATTATCGATGATGTAGTACACATCCATCACCGAGAGTGGGTTGGTGCTGCTCGCAGAGCCCAATAAATCGTTGCCGGGATCGCTGGCAGCCGCGCGGGCAGCATCGCGAGCAATGTTGGTAAGGCGCTGCTTCAGCGTGAAAGCATTGCTGAAATCGAAAATCCCTACCACGAAAACAACAAGCAACGGCAGGGCAACCGCGAACTCGACGATTTGAGCTCCCCGCTCATCGGTCGTCCGAACTCCCCATAGTGACTTCAGGATGCGAGTCATTGGTTTTCCATCCTGACGCGCGCCGACGCGGTAATCCAGATTGTCTGCTTGTTGATGGAAGTGAAAGGAAGCCAGAAGCGATATGGGTAGCGCAATGAAACCGACACGCCGCACAGTCCCGTGGGGCTGGCGCCTGACGGCGTTCTCGGCAGCTGGATAGGTGCCTGAACACAGAAATTTGTGCTTGCCGTGCTGCTGCAGGGAACGGAGGTGCCGTTGCTGCATGAGAACGCCGAGGGTCGCGGAGTGGGATATTGCGCCAGCGACGGATTGAGTTTAGATGCGAGTAAATCGCTCTGGACGGCCGCAACGGCATTGGTGGCATAGGCCGTAGTTGTATTCGTCCCATTGCAGGTGGCGCAATAGGGAAGCGCTCCGGCGCGGGCCCCGTCCTGCGCCGCGCGGGTGATCGCGCCATAGATGCTGAAAGCCTGGCCGAACCAGAAGATGCCGAGAAGAAACAGAAACATTAGTGGCAGAACGGCCGCAGCTTCGGCGATCTCAGCGCCGCGCACATCATCGACGAATTGGCGAAGATGGGTCATCACGCGCTGCATCAGGAGACCATCCTCAACTTCCAGAGCACGCCATAGAGCACAACCATTAGCGCCAGGGCCACACCTTTGGGAATCGTTAGCGCGTTAGGATCGTCGATGGTGACATGCGAACCCGGTAACCGAAAGGTGACAAGCGAGACCAAGATGTGCCCCATGTTGCGCACGGTTTCGAGCAGTCGTCTTTTGTAGATCACCAGGCCCAAAGCCATGAATCCGGCGACAAACACTGAACCAACAAGAATATCAATCCACCGTCCTGGACCGAAGTAGGCTCCGAGTGCCGTCGCAAACTTCAAATCGCCGGCTCCGAGACTCCGCAACAACCAGAACGGCAGCAACAGGCCGAACGCCAAACCTGTTCCCAGGAGAGAAGTTTTCAATCCGCTCCAGCCGCCCAGAATCGTGCTGGCAGCGACTCCCACCACGAGCCCGGGCACGGTCAGCCAGTTTGGAATTCGCCGACTGCGCAGGTCGGTGTACCCGCCAATCAGAGCAAGAAGGATTGCGCCAGCCAAAATCGGCGGATTCAAGCGCACTCCCATCCCTGTCGCGCGGACTTGATTCGTCCGCCCAGATATTGAAAAAGATCCATTGTTTGACGTTCGGGAGCGCCGACGGGCAAGAGAAACCGCTGAGACGTCTTTGCCCCCGCAAAATCAGCCTCTTGAGCGGATTTTTCCATAGCGGGAGAGGCAAGTCAATGAACAGGCGAGGTTCGCCGGAAAAACAAAAGGCCCGGAAATCTACCGGGCCTTTTGGGGTGAAAGTGCAATTTAGCGGTTGAAAGCCGGCGCCGTGTTGTGTTCGGCGACGATCTTCTTGGCGTTCTCGGCCAATGCCTTCGCTTGCGGCAGAAGTTCGAGTCCCTTGACCACTTCCGGATCAGACTCCGCGCGAACCTTCATGCCCTCGTCTTGACCGAACGCATCGATGAAGATCTCCGACTTGATGCTCGACTTGAGCCAATCGCTGTTGTCGATCAGGTCGGCTTGCGTGTAGGGAATGCTGGCTTCGTCCAGAGACTTGCGGAACGCCTGCATGGTTGCATCGTCGACTTCGAAAGACTTGGTTAGGTGGTGGTCCACAACATAGCGCTTCGCGAAGTTGAAGAACGCGTAGTGCTGCAGGAGCGTGTCCTGGAAGTGATTGCTCTTGATCGGCGGAATGTTGACGTCGGGAGTAATGCCTCCGCCGCCGTACACAGTGCGTCCGCTGTCGGTCAGCTTCACTTCGCGATTGGCTGTGTTCGAATTCTCAGCCTGATCGCGGTTGTAATAGTAGTCGTAGAGTGAAATGTTCGAGTAGTCGCGCTGGATGAGGCGTCCGCTCGGCGTGTAGTAGTGCGCTGTGGTCAAGGCGAGGCCAGTGTTTTCGGAGAGTGGATATACCGTCTGGACAAGGCCCTTGCCAAAGGTCACTTCGCCCACGATCAGCCCGCGATCATGATCCTGAATCGCGCCGGAGACAATCTCCGCCGCCGAAGCCGTCAGACGATTAACCAGCACAACGACGGGATAATCCTTGCCGCCGTTGCCGTGCTGTGCAATGTAACGCTTCTCGGCAGAGGCTCGTCCGTGGTGCGAAACGATCAATTGTCCCTTCTTCAGGAACTTGTCAGCAACGCCAACACCCTCGCTCAACAAGCCACCGGGATTACCGCGCAGATCGAGGATCAGACCCTTCAGATCGCCGAACGAATCCAACGCTTCGGAAACTTCATGCTCAGTCGTTTCATTGAAGCCATTCACGTGCATGTAGCCGACGCCCGGCTTGATCAGGAAATGAACGTCGACGCTGTAGCGTGGAATCTCATCGCGAACCAGTGTGAATTCCATCGGCTTCTCGACGCCTTCACGCGCGATGCTGATGTGAACCGTGGTGCCCTTGGGCCCCTTCAACATGTCCGCGACATCGCCGGTGCTCATGTTCTCCGTCGATTTGCCGTCGACGGCGACGATCACGTCACCAGGATGAATTCCAGCTTTATAAGCGGGCGTTCCTGTGAAGGGATAGATGACGATTACTTTGTTGTTGCGCGGTCCGACAGTCATGCCAACGCCGTAGTACTTGCCGCGCTGGTCTTCGCGCATCAGCGCGTATGACTTGGGATCAAAGAAATTCGAGTGCGGATCAAGCGCATGCAACATGCCGGGGATGGCGCCGTTGTAGATGGCCTTGTCGGCATTCACCGGCTCGGCGTAATTCTCCTCGATGAGGGCATATACGTCGGTGAACTGCTTGAGGCTGTCTTTGACGTCAGAGTCGCCTGTGAGAGACGACTGCTGCCCGGAACGCTGGGCGAACAGAATGCCCAGAAAACCGCAAGCAAGGAGGAAAAAAACTACCAGAAAGAGTGAGCGGCGAGAACTACGTGCCATCTTTGGATTCCTTCGTTGAGGGCTTACGTACACCCCAGCTACCGCGCTGAATACACGGATTATACCATCACGTTAGACAGGCGACGACTAGGATGGTTACCAGCGGTAACCCACTGTATTCCTTAGGATGCGTTGGGAGGTTCCGCGGCTTCTTCGGATCCAAAATATGGTCGAATTCTGGGATCCCGGAGGCTTGACTACAGGGTCAGTCGGCATGACGTTAATCGGTTGTTTTGTCTGCGCCTGGAATCGTTCGACACCCCGTGTCGGTCGGTCCCAAAAGCTTCGGCCAACGACCAGCGACTAACGACCAACGCCGCTCTTCGTACTTACGCCCTTTCCGATCCGGATCATTGCCTCGACGCTCTTCTCCACGTCCGCGTCGGTAGTAGCCCAGCTCGAAACCGAGATCCGCATTGCCGTGTGCCCTTGCCATACAGTTCCTCCGCACCAGCAGGTACCGTCGGATTGGATTTCGGCAATGACTTGCTTAATCTCCTCCTCAGACCCCAACGAGACGAGGACCTGGTTCAGGACGACATCGTTAAGAATCCGGAAGCCTGCCTCCCGGAGTCGATCGGCAAACATACGTGCCTGGCGGCAATTGCGTTCGATCATCTCGCGAAGGCCAGTCCGGCCCAGAGATCGCATCGCTGCCCAAAGCTCCACTCCGCGTGCACGCCGGGATGCGTCGGGCGTGAACTGCCACGGTTCTCGGCCGGATCCCTGAGTCAAATAGGCAGCATTTCCCCACGACAGGGCTCGGCGAAGGTGCTCAGGATCGCGCACCACGGCGAGGCCGGAATCGTAGGGCACGTTTAACCACTTGTGGCAATCGATAGCCCATGAGTCCGCCAAATCGACGCCCTCGAGCAAAGGCGCATATGCTGGCGAAACAGCCGCCCAGAGCCCAAAGGCTCCGTCGATATGGACCCACGCGCCAGCCTCACGAGCGCGCATACAGATCTCGCGGGCGGGATCGAACGCTCCCGTGTTGACGTTGCCCGCCTGCAGGCAGAGCAGAGTATTCGAGTTGAGCGGAGGCAGCGAGTCAGCGCGCATGCGCCCCTGCCCGTCAGCGGGTACAGTGACCAGTCGCGATCGCCCCAAGCCGAGCATGGTCAGGGCGCGCAGCACGGATACATGCACTTCTTGTCCTACGACCACTTCGATCGGAGGCGCGCCGAACATCCCGTCTTCTTCCAGATTCCATCCTGCGCGATGAAGCAATGCCGACCGCGCCGCGGCCAGTCCGGAGAAGTTCGCCATCGTCGTACCCGTGACGAAGCCAGCGGCACTTCCTGCCGGCAATCCCAACAGATCCAGTACCCACTCTTGAACAATTTCTTCCAGCTTTGCGGCGACGGGCGACATGACCTGCATGGCGGCGTTTTGATCCCAGGCGCCCGCAAGCCAGTTGGCCGCCAGCGCGGCAGGAAGAGTTCCTCCGATCACAAAGCCGAAGTAGCGTCCGCCAGCGGTCGCGACGGTAGCAGGCGAGCCGACGTCATCCAGAAGCGCGAGCACGTGCGCAGGATCCGTCGGGCCTTCGGGCAGAGGTCCACCGAGTTCTCGCAACCGAGCCACATTTCCCTGCGCGGGAGCAACTGGCCGGTCATTCACTTCGGATAGGTACCGCGCAGCCCGGGCGGCGGTTTCAGACAATAGTTCTTTCAAGACTCCTCCTTGTTGGGAGCGCACTTGTATTCGACGGGAAAAACAGACTCAGGAATCAGAATTTTCGAGTGGATTGCGAACGAACTCCTCGAATCTTTTCAGCTCAGCGATGGAAGCTTCAGAGAGAAGCGAGAAGGGAATAGCGCGGCACCCCGCTGGCAGTTCGGCGGCCGTCAAGACATCGCACACGATCGCCACGGTTTGCTTTAGCCCTCGTTGCCAATCAGGTTCACGGGCATCGCGAAACACCAGGCTGTCGGGAGGGAATCCGGCCGCCGTCAGCACTGCACGAGCAACTTTGAGAAATTCCTGCCAGCGCGAAGCAACTCCTACCAGCGCGCCGAATGGAGCAGGGAGATATCCGGAAAGCGAAGCGGGAACCGAGCGAATCTGCAGAATCAGAATCTCCGTCCCAAGCGCCAGGATCTCTCGTGCCTTGGCCTCGCGATTAGGCAGCAGAACCGGCATGCCTCCCTGCAGCGATTTCGGACACTCCTCCAGGCCGCAAGATTCAACTGGAAATGTCACCGAGCGCGCGATTTCCGCAGCCAGGATGCGCCGAAGTTCTTCATCGGGTTCGATCAATAGAAAGTGATCGGGAGGTTGAAGCTCGAGCCAGTGCCTGAGCCTCGATCGGACCAGAGGTAATGTGATGCCCAGCTTCCGCGCGGAGAGGAAGAGTCTCGCAATCATCTGGTCTAGCGCCAACGCGGGCGTCGAGGCAATCTCCGGCTTGCTCGCGCGCACATAAACACCGCTGCCGTGGCGGAACTGCACCCATTTGTCCTTCTCGAGTTGCCGGTATCCGGCGCTGACGGTGTTGGGATGAACGTGAAAACGGCGCGCCAGTTCGCGCGTGCTGGGCAAACGCTGCCCGGGTTCGAGGTCGTCGCTGAGAATCCCGAGAATGACCTGAGTGACGAGTTGTTCGCGGATCGAGACTTCGCTGGCGCGAGCGAACCAGAATTGCATGGCGGGAACATGGTAAAGCAAGGGCTAGGGGCTAGGGATCAGGGGATAGCAAAAGCGGGCTCAAGGTTTGACAATGACCAAGACTTCGAGTTGCCTTTCCCTGACGCCTGACGCCTGACGGCTGATATCTCTCCCGCGAGCCTTTCCGGTTTACTAGCCCCTGACCCCTGACCGATCCCTAAACATTGCCGCCCATTCTCAAGCACTAGTATGATGAACGGCATGAGCTTTTCTGAGACGATCTTCCTGTTCTTCCTGGCCCTGATCATCTTCGGGCCGAAGAAGCTGCCGGAGATCGCCCGCCAGGTCGGCAAATACCTCAACGAGTTCAAGCGCGCCTCCAACGAATTCAAGGCGCAGATCGAGCAGGAGATCTCCCAACTCGAGGTGGAGAATCGCAAACAGACGATCCTGCCAGCCACGCCTCCGGTCGAAGGCACGGCCAGCAGAACATTGAACTCGGCGCAGGAAGAGCCCGCTAAGATCGAGGAATCTCAGTCCGCCGAATCACCCTCTGCCGAAGCCTCGGCAACCCCGGCCTCAGTGGAGCCCCATGAGCCCAGTTCGGGTAACGGGGCAGCCCAGGTGGCCACTGAGGCGGTTCCAGCCTCTGAGGCGCCGCCCGCAGAAGAAGTGACATCTCGCACATCCCAGGAATCGCATGCCTGAAACGGCCGAGCTTCCCCCCCAGGAAGACGAAAAAGAATCGATGCCCACTATGGGCTTCCTCGATCACCTCGAGGAGCTCCGGAAGCGAATCATCTACAGCGTCATCTCGGTGGCTGTTGGGTTCTTCGCGTGTTGGTGGAAGGTTGAGCGCATCTACGATTTCATTCAGCGACCTATCATGGACGCGCTCCGGGCCAACGGCATGGCCGAGAAGCTCGTCTATCTCAATCCGACCGAACCGTTCAACCTGTACTTGAAGGTTGCCGCGTTGGCCGGGCTCTTCCTCACATCCCCGTTTGTCCTCTATCAGGTCTGGATGTTTATCTCGCCGGGCCTCTACCGCAATGAGAAGAGATACGTTGTGCCGTTCATGGTCTCAACCATCTCGCTTTTCACCCTAGGGGGCTACTTCGGGTACAAGTTCGTCTACCCGTATGCGCTGGATTTCCTGATCAAATTCGGCAAGCAATTCCAGCCGATGATCACAATCGGCGAGTACACCTCGCTGTTTCTGAGCATTATTCTGGGCATGGGGCTGATTTTCGAGTTGCCGATTCTTGTGTTTTTCCTGTCCTTGATGGGCATCATCAGCGCGGGATTCATGTGGAAAAATTTCCGCTATTCAATCCTGGTGATCTTCATTGTGGCGGCAATCGTCACCCCGACGACGGACATTCTGAACATGTGCATCTTCGCCGCGCCCATGATTGCGCTCTACTTGATCAGCATCGGGGTGGCGTGGGCCGTCCATCCCAAGCAGCGCGCCGCTAGAAGAGAAAAGAAGGCTTGATGAAGCGAACGAAGCTTCTCTGGTTGCTGGGGCTGGCTACTGCCCTGGCATTGATCGCCTGTGACCGCGATAAGGAGTCTGCTGCGCCATCTGCAAGTGACTCTGTTGCTGCGAGTGCTCCGGAGAAAGAGCCATTGAAGTTTCCACCTGACGATGGTCAGCATCCGACCTTCGATGGCGACCGTGCAATGCAGTATGTGAAGGACATCGTAAAATTCGGTCCGCGGCCTCTGGGCAGCGCCAGTCACAAGAAAGTAGAAGACTACATCTCCTCGCATTTGAAGGGCGACGACGTGGAGCACGACGTCTTCTCGGCTGAAACGAACGTCGGGAAGTTTCCGGTCCACAATATCATTGCGAAATTCCCGGGTCAGAAAGACGGCATCATCGTCCTCGCCAGTCATTACGACACCAATTACCCCCTTCGCGATACGTCCTTTGTGGGTGCGAATGACGGTGCATCGTCCACTGCGCTCTTGCTCGAAATCGCGAATCAGTTACGAGGCAAGCCTAACGACGGCTACGGCGTGTGGCTGGTCTGGGACGACGCGGAAGAGGCGATGAAGCCCGACACAGAAGTCGACTTCATGTCGGACTCACTGTACGGCATCACCCATCTTGCGGAGAAATGGCAGGCGGATGGAACGCTGAAAAAGATCAAGGCATTTCTTCTGGCCGATATGATAGGCGATGCCGACCTCAATGTTGATCGCGATTCCCACTCTACTGCTTGGTTAGAAGATACGGTCTACGAAGCCGCAACCCGCCTCGGCTATCAGTCTCATTTTTTTAGCCGAACGCTGGGGATGGAAGACGACCACCTGCCTTTTGTGAAGCGTGGCGTTGCGTGTGCTGATCTGATTGATTTTTCCTACGGCTACAACAACGTGTTCTGGCATTCGCCACAAGACACAGCAGACAAACTCAGTCCGAAGAGCCTGGAGATTGTGGGCAATGTAGTGCTCGAGACAATTCACATCCTGAACAGGATGGATCCACTTCCCGAAACAAAAGCTCTGACCATCAAAGAAACGAAGTAAACACGACAAAGGTAAGCAGTTCTTTGTGCACCTTCGTGTCCTGCCTGGTCCAACCTGGTCCAACCTTTTTGCTCTTTCCTCCGATTTCATTTCTAATGCCAAACAATATGCGAACTGTGAAGACCTTGTTCTTTGTTTGCATTTTCAGCGTCATCTGCTTTTCCGAAAGTCCTTCCGCCAACGAAGACATCAATAAAGTGATTCAGGCTGCATTGCGGCCGTCGACCATTCAGGAGAATCTTCGCCGTCTGACCGATGAAATTGGAGGCCGCATTCCAGGCACTCCCGCCATGCAGCATGCCCTGCAGTGGGGTATGCAGGCATTCAGCGCGGCGGGTGCCGATAGCGTTCATAGCGAAGGATTCGAGATCCCGAACTCATGGAGCGAAGGTGCCACCGAGATGCTCGCGACTACTGCTCACCAGGTCAGTTCCACCGGCGTGGGAGGCGGAACGGTGCTTTCCTCGTTTCGCGTACGCGCGGTTTCGGTCGCATGGGCTCCTGCGCTGGCCCCGGTGAAGCATGTTCCGGTCGTGGATATTGGACAGGGGGCAGACGCGGATTTCCAGAAGGCGGGAGATGTCGCGGGAAAGATTCTGCTGGTTCACACGACAGTTCTGAAAACCTGGGAAGATCTATTCGCTGAATACACGAATGCTTCCCCCATCGTGGATCGCGCAGCAAAGGCCAAGGCGAAAGCGCTTGCATTCATGGCGACCCGCGAGCATGACATTCTCTACCGCCATACGAATGCAACGCAGGGCGAGATCGATCGTCTGCCGATCGTGATTCTGGCTCGGGAAGATGGCGAGCGCATGGCTCGATTGTTAGCCGCGGGAAGCCTGGTTTGGGCTGACCTTTCGATTCCCAATCAGGTTGGAGGTCCAATCAAGACCTCGAATGTGGTCGCCGAAATTCGTGGGAGCGACAAGCCCGATGAGTTTGTGATTCTCGGCGCGCATCTCGATTCCTGGGAACTGGGCACGGGCGCGCTCGACAATGGCTGCAACGCGGCCTTGGTCGTTGATGCGCTTCGGGCCATCAAGGCGTCCGGTGCGATCCCGCGGCGTACGATCCGCTTCATCCTGTTTTCCGGAGAGGAAGAAGGTTTGATGGGATCCCGCGCCTACGCCCGCAATCATCGCGCCGAACTCGAGCGCGCCGCCGGAGTCGTGATCTTCGACTCTGGTACGGGGAAGACAACCGGATTTTCGCTTGGTGGCCGCAAAGACATTCTGCCAACCGCAATGGCATTGATGGCTCCGCTCGCCCAGTTCGAGGTGAAGGAGCTGAAATACGATATGGAGTGGGGAACCGACCACTTCGACTTTATGCTCGAGGGCGTGCCAACCTTCCTCGCGGAGCAAGAGGAAGCCAACTATCTGGAAAACTACCACGCCGTATCCGACACCTATGACAAGGTCGATTTTCCACAACTAAAAAAGCATGTCGCCGAGGCAGCAGCGTTAAGTCTGGAGTTGGCCGATCTCGATACTAAAGTCGGGCCGAGGCTTACTCACGATCAGATCGAGCAGACGATGCGCGACACGAACAGCGTAGAAATGTTCAAGGCCTTCGCTCTGTGGGATGACTGGCAGAGCGGTAAAAGGGGACGGCAAAAGTAGATTTTCGAATGATGATGGTTGATTGTTGAAATGAAAATCGACGTCGTGCTCATGATGGTTCTCATTCAACAATCAAGAATCAAAACTCAACAATAGATTTTCGAGTTCGTTTTGATCTACTTCTGGGTTCTCTTCAACGCATTCGCGCTCTTGATGCTGGTAGTCGACTTGCGTGTCTTTCACCGGCCGGGACACGTAATTCGTTTTCGCGAAGCGTTGGGCTGGAGCGCGATGTATGTCGCGATGGCAGCCGCATTCGCTGCGGTGCTGTATTTCTGGCAGGGACATCAGGCCAGCCTTGAATTTATCACCGGCTACGTGCTCGAGCTATCGCTCAGCGTCGACAACCTTTTCGTTTTTTTGCTGATCTTCAACTACTTCGCAGTACCCGAAGAGCACCAACACCGCGTTCTCTTCTGGGGAATCATCGGTGCGCTAATTTTGCGTGGCATTTTCATTGGCGCCGGGGTAGAACTCATTAGCCGCTTTCATTGGGTGCTTTATGTTTTCGGGGCGCTTTTGGTGTATAGCGGCATCCGCCTAAGCATTTCTGGTGGCGAGCAGGTTAAGCCAGAAGCCAATCCGGTAGTAAAGGTTCTTCGACGTTTGCTGCCAATAACGAAAGACTATCGTGGCGGTAAGTTTTTCATTCGTAATGCTCAGGACAACGGCCGCATTTACGGAACGCCGTTGCTGGTGGTGCTGCTGGTCATTGAAACCACTGATCTCGTTTTTGCGGTGGACTCGATCCCGGCAATTCTCGCGATTACCCTGAAGGCATTCATCGTTTACACGTCAAATGTCTTCGCTATTCTCGGATTGCGTTCGATGTACTTCGCAGTCTCGGGGCTAATGAAAATCTTCCGGTTTCTGCACTACGGGCTGGCGGCGATTCTTGTTCTTGTGGGCGTTAAGATGCTGCTTGAGGATCATGTCGACGTTCCGATCCATCTGACCCTTGTGACTGTGGCCGCCGTTCTGCTGATTTCGATCGGGTTGTCGTTGGTGTTTCCCGCGAAAGCAAGCAATCAAAATGCGTGACTCGTGTTCGATTTACGCTACCGGAAATAGCACCTTCTCGCCACGGATGACGGAGTGCCGCGAGAATCGCCGGTCTTCATGATCGGGATAGTCGATCCGGTAGTGGGAGCCCCGGCTCTCTTCACGTGCCAGCGCAGATCTCGCAACGAGTTGGGCGCAGAGATGTAAATTGGCCGCTTCCTGAGACCGGCGCGTTTTAGGATGAGCCAGCTTCGGCGTCATCTCCTCAAGTGCCTTCACGGCATTCTGCATTCCAGGACGCATTCGTACCACACCAACTTCCTTCCACATCAGATCCTGGATTTTTCCGATTAATTCCTCAATGCCGGCATCAACCGGTCCGTTGGAGTATGCAGCTTTGGGCGCTGCCGTTCGCGGTGGAATTCTCTCCACATTTCGCATGGCACGTCCTGCACGTGCTCCGAAAACCAGGCATTCCAGGATGCAATTACTCGCAATCTCCTTGCCACCATGCACGCCCGTCGCCGCAGCTTCGCCCGCGGCGTAGAGTCCAACCACATTCGTTTTCCCGTCAAGGTCCGTGCGAACGCCTCCAGCGTTGCCGTAGGCTGCCGGGCGCACCGGGATCACGTCTTCCGTGATGTCGACGTTGTACGCCATGCAAGCTTCATAGACGAGAGGGAAACTCTTCTGAACCTTGGCGGAATTCATGTGCGTAAGGTCGAGGTATACGAAGGGATCCTTTGCCCGGCTGATCTCCATCTCGTGGACAATGGCGCGCGACACCAGATACCGCGGCGCTCTCTCCCCCAGCGGGTGATATTTCCCCATGAAGCGGTCGAGTTCAAGATTCCGCAGATACGCGCCCTCGTTGCGCATGCGTTCGGGTAGCAGGAATTGCGGAACCTTCTTCATGTGCAGGGCGGTTGGATGGAATTGCACGAATTCCATGTCGCTGACTTCAGCCCCCGCGCGGAAAGCGAGTGCGATGCCGTCGCCGGTGGCAGTCTCGGGCTGACTCGTATTGCGATAGATCTGGCAACACCCGCCGGTGGCGACCAGCAACGCAGAGCAGGAGATGTCGTGAGGCACTCCTTTTTCATCGAGAAGGGAGACGCCGGTAACGCGCCCCCCATCCATCAGCAGGGAGGAGGCGAAAGTGAAGCCGGCGATAGTGATGTGTTTTAACGAATTCGCTTTATCCAGGAGAACACGAAGAATCTCTCTCCCGGTTGGCTCTCCCGCGGCATGCAGGACGCGACTGCGGGTATGAGTGTTTTCCGGTTCGAAAGAGAGTTTTGTTCCGGCGTGCTTGCTCCAGGTGATCAACTCATCGATGCGCTCCACGCCTTCTTCTACAAGGACCTTCGCGGCGGCAGCGTTCGAGAGTCCATCACCGGCTGCGATGGTGTCCTGCAGGTGCAAGATGACATCGTCCGCATCATTCAGCCACTCAGCTTCTGACTTGGCATCCTTTGCCTTGAAGTTGGGAAGATCCTTCTTCGTGAGCACGAGAACGCGGCCTGCATCTGCCAATTCAATGGCGGCGCGCAGTCCGGCGATGCCTGCTCCAATTACGATGAAGTCGGTTTCGGCTGGCAACCCCTTCATAGACGGCAAAAATAGTACCACCGTCTGGGTAACGCAGCGATGGGAACGCTTACGCTATGATGGATGCGAAATGCCGCAAGCTACCATCCACGTTGTGCCCAGGCCCTATCAGGCGTGGATCGAAAACGGCGTTCTGACGCGTGCCGGATCGATCCTGGCTGATCTTTTGCCGCAGGCCAGTCGCATCTTCGTGGTGACGGTTCCACCTGTTCGCAAGCGCTGGGGATCGAAATTCCTTACATCGCTGAGAGGGGCCGGATTCAAGCCGGAAGTCCTCGTCATGCCCGATGGCGAACCGGCCAAGCGCCTGGCAAACGTTGAAGCCATGGCCGAAAAACTGGCTCGACTGGGTGCGGACCGCAAGGCCGTGATCATCGCTCTCGGCGGCGGAGTCACGGGTGACGTTGGCGGATTGTTAGCCTCGCTCTACATGCGGGGTGTCGAGTTTGTGCAGGTCCCGACGACGGTGCTCGCGCAGGTCGATGCATCTGTTGGCGGGAAGACCGGCGTCAACCTGGTGGCCGGAAAGAATCTGGTCGGAACGTTCTACCACCCGCGTGTCGTCCTGATCGATCCAACTGTGCTGAAAACATTGCCCGACCGGGAGTTTCGCGCCGGACTTTACGAAGCGTTGAAGTGCGGCATCATTGGAAACGTCGAGCTCTTCCTGCGCTTCGAGCAGAACAGGGCGCGCATTCTTAAACGCGATCCGGTCGAACTGGAGTGGCTGATCGCGCAATCGGTAAGACTGAAGGCGGAGGTAGTTTCCGCCGACGAACACGAAGGCGGCTTACGCCGGGTTCTCAATCTTGGCCACACAATCGGTCACGCGTTAGAGGCGGAGACGAAATATCGCTGCCTGTTACACGGCGAGGCTGTCGCTTGGGGAATGATTGCGGCCACCAACATCGCACTCAGTGTGGCGCGTACGGATAGCGTCACGGCCGGACGGATTGCCGACGCTGTTCTGAGCCTGGGCCGGCTTCCGGAAGTGAACGTGAGTTCAAAAAAGATTCTGGCGCGACTGCAGTCAGACAAGAAGACGCAGAATGGCGTGGTGCACTTCATCCTGCCGCGGGAGATTGGCAAGGTCGAAGTCGCCAGCGACGTTCCCGAAAGCGCGGTGATCGATGCCGTCGAAGAATTGCGCCGCCTGTCGCGTGGCGGCTGGGTGTGGGGAAAGTAGAGGAGAACGACAATGCCGGAAACAGCGGAGCAGTACATTCATCGAATCCTGGGGTATGTCGAAGGCCAGGACGCAATCAAAGTGCAACGTGCGACGGCCGGGAAGCTTAAGAAATCCATTTCCGGGCTGAGTCCTTCGCAGCTTAAATGGCGCCAAGAGCCCACAAAATGGTCCATCGCCGAAATCATCGCGCACCTCGCCGACGCCGAGATCGTGGCTAGCTGGCGCATGCGCTCCGTCATTGGCGAAAACGGTATTACGATACAGCCGTTCGATCAGGATCAATGGGCGTCCGTCTTCAACTATCGCGATAGGGATGCGCGGAGGTCGCTCGCAGTATTTAGCGCGCTGCGCGAGAACAATCTGGCGATGCTCAAGGAAATTGCGCCTGAGACCTGGGATAACTACGGCATGCATCTGGAACGTGGCAAGGAATCAATTGCGCACCTGGCCCGCATGTTCGCTGGACACGATTCCAATCACGTCCTTCAGATCGAACGCATCGTGAAAGAACTCAAGGCGAGATCAAAGAGCAAGCCAAAACCCAAGGCGAAATCCAAGTCCAGGAAGAAGCGGTAGGCGGCGAGCCTGGGAATCGTGCCCGAAAGCAAACCTACAGTCGTCGGCGCGGCGCCCGAGGGTGCGAGCGACCGCAACTCCGCAGCGCGCGCTGTGCGCGAGATGTTCACGTCGATCGCGCCGCGCTATGACCTTCTTAACCACGTCTTGTCGATGAACGTGGACCGCCTCTGGTGGCGGCGCACTGCTCGAACCTTCCGGCATATCGTGAGTCGCGGGGATGCGCGTGTGCTCGATCTCTGTTGCGGGACGGGAGACATGGCTTTTGCGCTCCGCCGCGCGGGAGGAAAGACTCCTGCCCACATTCGCGGAGCAGATTTCTCTCACGCCATGCTACAGCGTGCCAAGTCGAAATCATCGGATCCCTCGATCAAGTCGCCGCCGGAGTGGATCGAGGCCGACGCTCTGAATTTGCCTTTTGCGTCCAATCGCTTCGACCTGGTTACGTCCGCATTCGGTTTGCGCAATCTCGCAGACTACGATGCTGGTTTGCGAGAGATCCAGCGCGTGTTGCGGCCGGGCGGCGAGTGCGGCATTTTAGATTTCGGTGAGCCCGAGGGGGTTCTGGGTTCTCTGTACCGCTTATATTTCAAGCAGGTGCTGCCGCGCATCGGAACAATTATTTCTGGAGTTCGCGGACCGTACGCTTACCTTCCCGCCTCGGTCGAACGATTTCCGCCTCCGGACGAAATGCTGGCTCGCATGAAGCAGGCAGGTTTCGTTGAGGCTACCTGGACACCATATACGTTTGGAATTGCGGGACTGTACCGGGGAAGGAAAGCTACCTGAGCGATGAGGCCCTAGCCAGAGTCGCGGAAAAGCTGACTCAGTTTTTCGATGTCGTCACCGTTGACATCTCCTACCACAAAATACCTCAGGCCACGTTTAGTCCAACTTTCCACGTTGAATGACATTGTGGAAACGGGGCCGAGAGACAAAATTGTGGGTTCGTTCCCTCGATCCTGAAAAATGAATACCGAGACTTCGTGCTTGCGAATACGGTAGATGAGATGTGCGCCCGGGTTTTGAGAAAGATAAACAACGCGCCCTCCCAGCAGCGAAAAGTCGGTTCCCTGAAGCTCCGGCAGGTTGAAGCTGAAAGGAACCTTCCCTTCGAACCATGGTTTCACGGTGTGACGATCTTCGGAGACTACATCCACTGGAGTCGCGCTGGCTAACGTGCTGACGTGGAGGTCGGCAAGTTCACTGTAGATCCTTTGGCGGCGAGCCTTCTCACGGTCGACGTAGAAGTTCACCGCCAGTGACACAATCAGCACAAGCGCGACGGGCACCACAACGATTCTCCAGTACCAGGCACGCTCGCGTTTCGGCGGTGCACTAAACTGCTTTTGCATTGCTGCCCGAAACTGCGCACTTGGTTCATAACGCTTTCCCGCGAGTCCCACGCTGCGCTTCAATTGGACACGCTCCAGCGCCTCTGCTGCGCAACTGGCGCAGGTACGCATGTGGGCCGACAGTTCTTGAGCCTCAGGAGGGCTGAGTTCGCCATCGACATACAAGTCGAGCTTTCCCCTCCAGAACTCACAGGCCATGTGAGCCTCCCTGAAAATTGCCCAGAAGTACCGCGCGCAGTGCTTTCCGTGCCCTATAGAGTCGCGACATGACTGTTCCGATGGGGATCGACAAAACCTGCGCGATTTCCTCGTACGACATTTCCTCTACCTCACATAACAACAGGATCTCGCGTTGTGGCACGGCCAGCTCCGTTAGCGCTGCCCGTACCGTCTCCCGATTCGCCTGAGCCACCAACACAGCTTCGGGCGAGGGTGCATCCGAAGCGGGCTCCTCGTCGTCGGGATCCAGGGCGACCATCTTGAGCCCAGCGCGCGAATTCAGGAACGCGTTGCGCAAAATGCGGAAGATCCATGCCCGGAAATTTGTACCCGCCTGAAATCCCGAGAATCCACGAAGAGCTTTGACATGTGTTTCCTGCACCAGATCTTCGGCTTCAGCCGCATCCTGCGTAAGCCAATGCGCGAAGTTGTAAAGCTGGTCGAACAAGGGCAAGGCCAAGTCAGCAAACGTGGCGGTCGTCGAGCGTTGGTCTGGCACCTTCATAGCATAAACCGCTGAAGACACCGTTTTATTCCCTCGTGGCGCAGAAATATTTTTCTGCGTTTTTCCTCGTGTATTTGGGAATAACCCGCACGCCTTCCTGTTCTCACCACTGCAAGCGCACAAACACCAGGAGGAATGATGAGTGCAACCGATCGCAGGAAGTTTTTGAAAATTGCCGGCACGTCGCTCGGCATCGGAGTGCTGTATTCCGCTTACCCGCTGGCTCGCAGCCAGGGAGAAGCCGGGCACGTCTTCTCAGCTCTAGGGAAATCCACCGGGGAAAAAGTTACGCCTTTCTCGTTCGTTCAACTGAGCGATGCCCATGTTGGCTTCAACGGCCCTCCCGACCCCTTGGGCACTAAAGCCTTCGAACGCGCTGTGGACATGATTAACGCCTTGCCAAAGCGTCCTGATCTCGTGCTTTTCACCGGTGACCTGACGCACGACACGGAGGACCGGAACGTTCACGTGCAGCGCATGAAGCAGTTTCAGGAAATCTCGAAAAGAATCAATGTGCCGCTGATCAAATGCGTTCCGGGCGAGCATGATGCTGGCCTCGACGGCGGCGCGCTCTACCGCGAATTCTTCGGCGAGAGTTATTACTCCTTCGATCACCGCGGCGTGCATTTTGTAGCTCTCGATAACGTTTCCCGCTCCAAGCCAGAGGTGGGTACCGAACAGCTGGCCTGGCTGAAGAAAGATCTCGCGCGTTTTCCTAAATCGGCGCCCATCGTCGTATTCACGCATCGTCCGCTCTTCGACCTCCGGCCCGATTGGGAATGGTTCACGAGCGACGGTGATGACGTGATGAACGTTTTGTCGGCCTACGACAACGTTACTGTGCTGTACGGCCACATTCATCGCGACGACGAGCACGAAACCGGCGGCGTACATCACTACGGGGCTCGGTCCCTGATCTTCGGGTTCCCTGATCCTAACGCAAATACCGGACCGCGGAAGGCCATGCCGTTCGACAAAGACCATCCGTTCAAGAATCTCGGAATTCGCACGGTCAGCTTCAACGGCAGAGCTGAAGTCGGCTCAAAGGCATTGTCAATCGAGGATATCGAACTGACGGCCCGTGAATTCCGCGGCATCAACGGCGTGCAACAGATTCTCCGGGATCCCAGAGTTTAGCTAGTTCACTTCATTCTTACAGAAAAGGAAATAACGAATATGTCTCGAACCAAGCCATTCCTCACTGTTGCGGCAACACTGTGCTTCACCGCCCTAACTCTCCTCACGTCGACGAGCCGTGTGCGTGCCGACGATATGCCGGTAGTCGAAATCACCGCCAAGCGCTTTGCTTTCAGTCCCGACAAGATCACACTCAAGAAAGGACAAACCGTAAAACTGCGCCTGCACAGTGAAGACGTGACGCACGGATTCTTTCTGCGGCCGCTCAGACTCGACGAAGAAATCCCCGCAGGCCAAACCGTCGACGTAACTGTCACCCCGCAGACGGCCGGCACCTTCACCACGATCTGTGATCACTTCTGCGGTGCGAACCACGGCAACATGAATATGACAATCGTGGTGGAGTAGCGATGACGCGTCTGTACAAGAAGGAAACATACCACTCGATCGCGGTTCTGACACTTCTGCTCGTGCTCGCTGGATGCCAGGTGCGCAGTCCGGGCAGCTTTGAGACGCGCGTCATGGAGAGTACGAAGCGGCGGTTGACCATCGGCGGGCGTTCGGATGTGAATCCACTTCCAGCGACCGCAGATAATATCCACGCCGGACAGCGCAGCTTCGTTTCCTACTGCATGGTTTGTCACGGACTCGATGGACAGAACACAGGTGTCCCCTTTGCCGACAAGATGGCGCCGCCGGTACCGCCGCTCAATTCAGCGGCGGTGCAGGCCTACACCGACGGTCAACTTCATCGGGTCATATCCGATGGTATCTCTCCCTCGGGAATGCCCGCCTCAAAGACTATTTTTCACGATGAGGAAATCTGGCAGTTGGTGCTCTATGTACGCCATCTGCCGCCGAAGGGGAGCTTAGGGGAGCCCCAGGTCTATGGTGGATCCGGTTGCCCGGAAGGGAACTGTCCTTACTGAACTGGTGCTTGAGGGGTCATCGCTGTTTTGAAGCTATCTGCGAATGCGTCAGCCACGGTGTAATGGATAACGTGTTCGTACTCCGGACCGAGAAAACGCCGCAGGCGATCCGTGTTCATGGTGTACTCGCCGGTCATGTATGGGACAGCCTCTGGAGGAATTGCAGAGATCTGCCGTTTCCACAAGAAGGCAAGGATCTGCCGCATGGTCCACTTTCCGGGCACGCGCAGTAGCTTGGCGTGAGCCATCTCGATGCAACGTGCGAATGTCAAAGGTTCGCCCCGCCCGGCCACGTTAAGCACTGTCAGCCGCTGTGTCTCGGGCTCGCGTTGCAGGATGTGACGGATCAGGCGCGCCATGTCATCTACGTGAATGAATTGGATCTTGTTGTCGAGGTATTGCTGGCCGCGCGGCAACATGCACGGCAGGCGCTTGCCGGCGCTCCGCATCTTCTCAGCACGGGCGCTCTTGCCGTTGGGCGTACCGCGAAACGAACCCATCAGGTAATTCTCGACGCTCGCTCCAGCGAAGATATGCGGGCGCAAAATATAGACGCTGCATCCCCGCAGTGCGGTGCAACGCTGCTGTACCACTTCGTCGGATTCTTGCTTGTGAAGTGCATAAGGCAGCGTGTGGGCGCCGAACGCTGATTCCTCGGTCGCGGGCGATGTCAAGTCCGGGCCGTAGACCGATACGCTGCTGGGAAAGAGGAACTGCTTGATCCCCTCATCGGAGGAGCGGTTGACCTCGGTAACTGCTTCCATCACCCGCGCCGTTCCGGCAACGTTGATTTGCCACATGCGTTCGACGTCAAGGACGCCCGTCCGCACGGGGTCGATCACGAAAGCGAGGTGAATTACCGCGTACGCATGAGTGTCGCGTAGCAGTTCGTAAAAAGTCCGGGTCGAGGACTCCTGCCCGAGGTCCAGACTCTCAAACTGCAATTCAGTATCGGTGCGCGGCGGGTTCAGGTCCACGCCGATTACCGAATAGCTCTTGAGCAGCGGCAACAGCCTGGATCCCAGATTGCCCGAAACTCCGGTCACCACCACGACAGGTTTGGCCATCAGTTTTTCTGAGGAGCAGGGGATTGCCCGGCAGGTGGCGTTTGCGGCTGAGCAGCACCAGCCGGAGGCCCGCCGAGGCGTGGCCGCGGTCGCGGCGGTGGCGTCGGCATCGCATTCGTTCCGGCTGGCCCAAAATACGCTTCGTTAGTCTCCGCTTTGAAAGAGTTGTTCAGCGCTTCCATCTTCTCCCGCATGCGGTCCTGCTGCAGCTTGCTATGGATTTCCTGTTTAACCTGATCCAGCGGCAGCTGCGTCGAGCTGTTCATCTTGTAAATATAGTGTCCACCGGCATCGCCGATCACTGCCGAAACCTGGCCTGCTTTCATATCGAACACAGCCGCGTGTCCGAGAGGCAGTCCATTGCGGCGCACAGTCGGCAGGTTCACGTTCGGAGACTCAATTTTCATCCCCGCTTTATCGAAGACTTCTTTCTGAAGCTTGGTAGTATCCTCTCCGGCCACGGCCCGGGCGCGGATGTCCTCGGCAAGCTTGGTCATGGCTTCTTCGTTCTTTGACTGTTTCGCCTTGTCGGCATCTTCTTTCGCCTTTTGCTGTGCCTGCGTCAGCTTGTCATCCTTGTCGTCGTCGCCGGCTTCGGCCTCAGCTTGCTTGGTGCGAGGAATGAAAATGCGGTCCACATTGTATTGCTGAAAGCTGGTTGCGTTGTCTTGGTAGTACTTAGTGACGTCGGCGTCGGGGACGTTAGCTGCATCGTCCTGAATCTTGCGCTGCAGTTGATTCTGCAGGATCTGCATCTGGGCGAACTTCACGATCTGGTCGTATTGCTCGGTCTTATCCATGCCCTCGTTTTTTGCTTCTCGGGACATGGCGATCAATCGCGGCAGGACCGTGGCCAGTTGTTTCTTCTGCTGCGGAGTCGTGTTGGGAGCGATGGCGCCTGCGATCTTTTCAAATTCAGCCTTGGTGATAATCGTTTTGCAATCGCCAGCACTGGCCGCCGGCGGTTTCGAGGGCGAGTCGCATATACCCGTAATCGTGATAACAGGAGCATCCGCAGGCACTGACGCCGAAGTATCCGCCGCCGCGGGAGGGTTTGCTGGGGCCGACTGTGGCGGCACACCCTGGGCTTGCGTCCAGGCAAGCGTCCCCATGAAAACACACAGCACCCAACTCATACGCATGACTCTGATCCTCCGGGATTGGTCCACCAGAAAGGTGAAAATACCAAG
>Ga0207693_10000077_pt1 | contig 87615 bp, 82 predicted proteins | sample LARL81metaG_FD_184347 | JGI IMG/M metagenome (GOLD analysis project Ga0207693, IMG submission 184347) | Corn, switchgrass and miscanthus rhizosphere microbial communities from Kellogg Biological Station, Michigan, USA - LAR L8-1 metaG... | ecosystem: Host-associated > Plants > Roots >...
TGTGGTACGAGATTCTGGCGGCTGGCAAGGAATTTGGTGTTGTGCCCTGCGGCCTGGGATCGCGCAACACGCTGCGACTCGAAGGCAAACTCCCGCTCTACGGTCACGAGATTTCCGATACCATTAATGTTTGGGAGGCTGGGCTCGACCGCTTCTGCAAGATGGAGAAGCCCGAGTTCGTCGGACGGGCCGCACTCGAGAAGGCAAAAGCGACAGGTATAAAGAGAACACTCGCAGGCCTGGAGATGACCGAACGCGGCATCGCCCGCGACGGATACAAAGTGCTGGACACCGCAGGCCGTGAGATTGGATACGTCACCAGCGGTTCGCCCGCTCCGTTTCTGAAGAAGAATATTGCGCTGGCGTATGTGCCCGTGGAGTTTGGTGCCGTTGGCACAAAGTTAAAAGTAGAAATACGCGGCCAGGGTGTGGCGGCAGTGGTTGTACCAACGCCCTTTTATAATCGGCCAAAGAAGACCGTCTAACCACAGAGGACACGGAGTACACCGAGGATTTAGCTAGAAGCCAGGAGCTAGAAGCTTTATGTCTTACCCATCAGACCGCAAGTACACCAAAGAACACGAGTGGATCCAAGCCAACGGAAACTCAGGCATCATCGGCATCACCGACTACGCGCAGCAATCTTTGGGGGACATTGTGTTCGTCGAGACCCCAAAAGTCGGCGCCGAAGTCACTGCCGGCAAAACATTTGGCACGGTCGAGTCGGTGAAGGCTGTCTCGGACTTGTTTGCTCCCGCCTCAGGCACCGTAACTGAAGTCAACGCAGCCTTGGCCACCTCGCCCGAGAACGTAAACAAAGATGCTCACGGCTCATGGATGGTGAAGATTACGCTGAAGAATCCCAGCGAACTCGACGGCCTGCTCTCGGCGGCCGATTACGAAAAATTTGTCGCAGAAGAGGCCGGACACTGAATCCCTTCGTGAAACTTCGTGTCCTTCGTGGTCTCGGCTTTGACTGCCGGCGAGTCGCGACCCGATGAATTTTGCGCTCAAGTCAAACGACGGTACCACCGCCCCAATCCAAATGACCCTGAGGCACATCTAAAGAACTTCTTATGCGCTATCTACCGAAATCTCCTGCCGACCGCGCAGCCATGCTGAAAGCGATTGGACTGCGCTCGGTCGACGACCTGTTTGCTCCCATTCCCGCCGAATACCGCTTGACCCGTGACCTCAAGATTCCGCGCCAGATGGCGGAATCGGAAATCGTCGACTTCTTCCGCCAGCGCTCCCGTGAGAACGGCGACGGTTACACCAGTTTTCTGGGGGCAGGGGCATACTTTCATTACCGCCCTGTCATTATTGATTCGCTGATTTCTCGCGGCGAATTTCTCACCGCGTACACGCCCTATCAGGCAGAAATTTCGCAGGGCACGCTGCAATCGATCTTCGAATTCCAGACGATGATCTGCGAGTTGACCGGCATGGAAGTGGCCAACGCCTCCATGTACGACGGCTCCACAGCCGCGGCCGAGGGCGTCATGATGGCCGTCCGCCTGACTGGCCGCCGTTCGGTCATAGTGGCTCGCAGCTTGCATCCCGAGTATCGCGAGGTTCTGGCGACGTACGCGACGCATCAAGGCATGCCGCTGACGGTAGCAGGTTTCAGCGACGACGGACGACTGAACTTAAAGGAACTCGAAAAGTCGATAACTCCGGAAACTGCCTGTGTGCTGATCCAATCGCCGAACTTCTTCGGCCCAATCGAAGATGTCTCAGCGATTGCAGAGATTGCCCACAAGCATGGAGCAATGCTGGTGGTTTCTATCGCGGAAGCCGTCTCGCTCGGTATCGTCGAGCCGCCGCGCCAGGCCGACGTCATTGCCATGGAGGCGCAGTCCTTCGGAGTGCCCCTTGGATTCGGCGGTCCCTACTGCGGCGTGATCGCCACCCGCGAAAAATATGTGCGCCAGATGCCAGGCCGTTTAGTCGGCCAGACCGTCGACAAACAGGGCAGGCGTGGCTTCGTTCTGACGCTGGCGACGCGCGAACAGCACATTCGCCGAGAGAAGGCGACCTCAAACATCTGCACCAACCAGGCGCTGGTCGCGCTAATGGTAAACATCTTCATGACCGTCTATGGCAAAGTCGGTCTGAAAGAGTTGGCGAAGCAGAATCTGGCAAAGACTGCCTATGCCGTAAGCCAGTTCGCAAAGCACGGCAAAGTGCTGTTCGCGAACACTCCGCGCTTTAATGAATTCGTCGTGCAGACCAGCGAAGATCCCTACGCTATCAACGGACGCCTGCTCGGGCACAAGATGGTTGGCGGACTACCGCTGAAGAAGTTCTATCCCGAGTTGGGGAATGCGGCGCTGTGGTGCTGCACTGAATTAACCACGCGTTCAGCGATCGACACCGCAGTCGGCTTGGTTGCTGAAAGCGAGCGTTCGGAGCGATCGGCGAAAGAAGAAGTGGAAGAGGTAGCGCGATGAAGCACACGACCCGCAAAGCGTCGCTTCAAGTAAACCAGAACGAGGGGTTGATCTTCGAGAAATCGTCGCCAGGCAAGGCAGCATGGAAGTTACCGCCGCTCGACGTCCCTGAAGTCGATACGGCCAAGCTTTTAGGTGCCTCAGAAAGAAAAGATCTCGGCAACCTGCCCGAAGTCAGTGAGATTGAAATCATCCGCCACTTCACGCGCATGTCTACCTGGAACTACGCCATCGACCTCGGCATGTATCCCTTGGGCTCCTGCACGATGAAGTACAACCCGCGTGTGAACGAGGCGGTAGCGCGGGTGGAGGGTATCGCCAACGGACATCCTTATCAGCCCGAGAAGATTTCTCAGGGCGCCCTGCAAATCATCAAGACGCTGAGCGAGCAACTGATTGAAATTACCGGCATGGACGCGATCACGCTGCAACCCGCCGCCGGCGCCCATGGCGAGATGACTGGTCTGCTCATGGTTCGTGCCTATCACCAGTCGAAGGGCAATGCCCGCAAGAAGATTCTGATTCCCGACTCAGCGCATGGCACCAATCCAGCCACAGCAGCGATGGTGAATTACGCAGTCGAGAACTTGAAGTCGGATTCCCGTGGCATGGTCGATATTGCGGCGCTCGCCTCGCAGATGAACGAAGACGTCGCCGCGCTCATGCTTACCAATCCCAACACGCTCGGCGTGTTCGAGCAGGACATCCACAAGATCGCCGACATCCTGCACGCCAAGGGCGGACTTCTCTACATGGATGGCGCCAACATGAATGCCCTCGTGGGCAAGGTGCGGCCCGGCGACTTCGGCGTCGACGTCATGCATCTCAACCTGCACAAAACCTTCTCGACTCCACATGGCGGCGGCGGTCCTGGGTCCGGTCCAGTGGCGATCAAGATGGCGCTCGAACCATTCCTGCCCACGCCGGTCTTGACCACGAAATCCGATGGAACGCTCGGTTTCGATTATGACCGTCCGCAGTCGGTGGGACGCGTGCGTGCCTTCTACGGTAACTTCGGAATGTTCGTTCGCGCGTTGGCTTACATCCAGGCGAATGGTCCCGACGGTCTGCGGCAGACTACGGAAGATGCCGTGCTCAACGCCAACTACATCCGCAAAGGGCTGGAAGGCGCTTACGATCTGCCCTATTCCACGCCAACCATGCACGAAGTCGTGTTTAGTGACAAGGTGCAGCTAAAAAAAGGCGTGCGCACCATGGACATCGCCAAGCGCCTGATCGATTACGGCTTCCATCCTTATACGACTGCATTCCCGTTAATTGTGCCGGGTGCGCTCATGATTGAACCGACTGAGAGCGAATCCAAAGAAGAGATGGATCTGTTCATCGAGGCGATGAAGTCGATCGCGGAAGAAGTGGAGGAAGATCCTCAAACGGTGCTCGATGCTCCGCACTCTACGCGAGTCTCACGCCTGGACGAAACGGCAGCCGCCAGGAAGCCCGTTCTACGGTGGAAGCCCTAGAGCAACCACAGGTACCCAGAGGAAATGAAGCGGATCCTGCGTCCGGCTGTGACAACAGTCACCGTGATCACTGAGATGCTCGTGTAAAACCCTGTGTGCCCCAGTGCCCCCTGTGGTTAAATCCTGATATTGCCTCTCGCCAAGAAAACTCCGCCCGCGAATGAGTCCCAGGGCATCTTCGCCTCCCCAGAGAAGGGCAACCCCATTGTCTGCCTGCTTCTCGCCGTGGTGACGCTGGCCCTCTACAACCCGGTCAATCGCCATCCATTCGTAAACTATGACGATGATCGCTATGTCACCGAGAACCCGCCCGTTCGTCAGGGCCTGACCGCCGATACTTTCAAATGGGCTCTGACCTCGACCGAGCAAGCCAACTGGCATCCGCTCACCTGGATGTCGCACGCCCTCGATGTCTCGCTGTTTCGCTTGAATCCAGCCGGTCATCATTTCACCAGCATCCTCCTGCATACCGTGAACGTGGTCCTGCTTTTTCTGCTGCTGATGTGGGCCACGAACCGCTTTGGGCCGAGCCTTTTCGTGGCCGCGTTGTTCGCGCTTCATCCCATCCAGGTCGAATCGGTTGCCTGGGTGGCCGAGCGTAAGAATGTTTTGTGTACGATGTTTTTCCTCCTGACGCTCTGGGCCTACGGCTGGTATGCCCGAAAGCCGGACTGGAGGCGGTATCTGGCAGTCGTCGCCTTGTTCGCGGCTGGGCTCGCATCCAAGCCGATGGTCATCACTCTGCCCTTCGTCCTGTTGCTGCTGGATTACTGGCCACTGGAACGAGTGCGTGAAGGGAAAATTGAGTCGAGCAACGTGCAGTCGACATTCCCTTGGTCACGACTCGTGCTCGAAAAGTTGCCGCTGTTTGTTCTCTCCGCCGCCAGCGCAGTAATCACAATGCAGGCGCAACAAGCCAGCGGAGCCATTCGCACGACTGCTGAGTTCTCTTTCGGCGTGCGCATCTCGACCGCAATTTATGCCTACGCGATGTACCTGTGGAAGATGATCTGGCCCGCGCGGTTAGCCCCTCTCTATCCTCATCCCGGAGATGCGCTCGCATCTTGGCAGGTTCTGGTCGCTGCGTTGGTCTTGCTCTCCATCACGGTGCTGGTATGGCGTCTGCGAGCACAACGCTATCTGCTCGTCGGCTGGTGCTGGTTTCTCGGGACTCTTGTCCCAGTCATCGGACTAGTGCAGGTTGGCGAGGCCTCCATGGCGGACCGTTACGCGTACATCCCGTTGATCGGCATTTTCGTTATGATTTCGTTTGGCCTAGCGGATTTTGCGCAACAAAAGAGATTCGCTCTCGCGCCCGTGATCCCCGCCGCCATTGTCCTTGCTGCCCTGGCATTCGCCACTCATCGCCAGATTGGATACTGGCGGAGCAACAACGATCTGTGGTCTCACGCGCTGGCGGTCACAGAGAACAATTTTGTTGCGGAAGACAATCTCGGCGGGGCTCTGATTCTGGAAGATAAAGAAGAGGAGGCGCACGTTCACTTCGAAGCGGCGGCGCGCATTAATCCGAAAGATCCCATGAGCCGCAGCAATCTCGGGACTTACTATCAAACCCACAACCGCGTGCGGGAAGCCATCGCGGAATACCAAGCCGCGGTCGAACTGACCTCAGATCCAATTCTGCTGTCGCTGACGTATGCCAATCTCGGAGCCGCCCATTTAACGTTGGGTGAATACGAGGCGGCACACCAGAATTTTGATGAGTCCTTGCGCCTGAATTCCGGCCAATTCAAAGCCTGGCTCGGCCTCGGACTAATGGCACAGAAGCAGGGTAACATCGGTGAAGCGATCACCGACCTTTCCCGGTCCGTGGATCTGCAGCCCACAGCGCAGGCCTATCTTGAACTGGGTCGAATGTTAACGCAGACCGGGCATATCCCCGAGGCTCTCGATGCTTATCAACAGGCGCTGAAAATCTCTCCTGGGCTGGTCGAGGCGCAACAAGCAGCGCTCCAACTGCAAAAGAGGTAAGAACGTGCTGTTCTTAGCTTCCGACTGCACTCAAAGGATCCCGCTCAGTAACGACTCCTAATTCCTTAACAACCGGCCCCGCCGCATTCGTTGGCGCTGTAACCACAAAGGGCTGCCGTCTGGGACTGAACCGCTCGCGTAGCGAGAGCCCAGGTTTCTCCACCAGATAATAAGACGCTGCCGCCAGCATTACAGACAGCGCCAGGTTCAGCGGAAACCTAGCCCACGGTGCCGCAGACAGCGATCGAGAAAAAGTTGCTGCCACAAGTAAAGGCTGTAGCTGATTCCACCCAGCCACATGACGGGTCCCGAATTCAGCAGCCAATATCGCCGTTCCATCATGTGCCGTGACGACAGCGCGATCCCCAGATGCAGTGCGCTGAGGCCGACAGTCTGATAAACGCGGCTATTCCAAAACTGAATGAGTGGAAGCAGAAACGTCAGCGCTGGCACACATAGAAACCAGCGGCTGGCCAACGCCGATTGAAACCGCTTCAGTTGCGGCTCGAGCATCGCAACCGCAGCACCCGTCGCCAGCGCGTCCATGAAAATAGGGAATGGATGCTCGAGGCCAGGTCGTCCCCAGAGCATCCAGAACAATATGCGGAACGGAGGACCCGCCGCCACTACCGCTGCCACAATCCACATTCGATTGCGAAAGAACAGTAAAAGGCACAGCGGCCAAACCAGGTAATACTGCTCCTCCACGCCCAGGGACCACAAATGACCGAGCACATGGTTTCCGTGCTGGCAGTAGTTCACCGTGTAGGTGAGAGCCGTCGCGATGTTCATCGCGGAAAGTACTTTCCAGTGCGTTGCGATCGCCACCATCATGAAGACGTAAGCCGCAGGAAAAATGCGAAAGGCCCGCCGGGCGTAGAACCGTTTCAGCGCAATGCTGCCCGTCGTCGCGCGCTCCTTGGCCAGTTGCGACGTAATCAGGTAGCCCGACAAGACCAGAAAAATGCGAACGCCAAGATTGCCGTAACGCTCGACTACCACCGAGTGAAAGCAATTGTGTGTGCCCGAAAGATGTGCCAGCACCACAAAGGTGATGCAGATTGCCCGCAAGCCCTGCGAAGAATGAATGCGCATAGTCGATGGACCACGACTCGCATCAGCGAGGCTGGTCGAAGACACTCAGTTTGAGAGTAGAGGAGAGCCAGCCCGGAGGCCTGTGACATTCATCACTGTCCGGTTGTGGAAATGTCGTTTTGGGAATTCCTGCGAGGCGGGGTTCGCACGAGCCCGGCAGACCGAAACGGAGCCTGCCGGGACTCGCGTCAAAAACAGAAGCTTGCTACTTCGCGCTGATATCTACCGATGCGCGGGTGGTATCCCAATCGATCTGCAGAGCGCAGCCGCTGCCCGACTTAGCGTAGGAGATGGTGAAATTCTCGACCGGCGAGGGCAGCTTCGAAACCTTCATGTCCACGCGGGCGAGTTCGTCGCTCTCGTATTTGTACGGTATACCCCATTCACCGGTCTTCTTGTTGATGATGAGCGTCCATTTGTCGGCGGCGGGAACGGTGAAAATGGTGTAGCTTCCGGCAGGCACGGTCTTGCCGCCCACGACGATGTCACTGCTGGTGACGAATGTGGTTGCTTCGTTCGCGCCGGTCCGCCAGACCTCGCCAAAGGGGACGAGGTCGCCATAAATCTTGCGGCCTTTCATACGAGGGCTGGAGTATGCGGTCTTTATGCTCTTGCCTCCGCCGAGATCGCACGACGCGGTGGCTGGTGGACTGGGCTTGCCCTGGCAGGCAGCGAAGATACTGAGCGCAAAAATCAGGCCGGTGACAAGCGCAATTCGTTTTTGCATGGTTTCTCCTTTTGAGGTACGGCTGCTAAAAGGTTTGGACGTTTGAGAAGGGATTATGTCAGCGGGCACCATTATGCCGCAAGCGGCGCCGCGTTTACAATCGACCCATGCCCGTATTCGACGAAAAGCAGGAAGAATTGGAACACTACGAGACCATGATGGGCGTGCCCCGAGGCCGTCTTGCCGTCACCATGGACGCCATCACCGACGCCATGGCCTTGGTTGGTCAGCACGGTGTCTATTGCCAGAGCCAGCGCTGGCCCGGCAAACCCGTAATGGACATTCAAATCATCATGAAGAGCCTGACCGACGCGAAAGAGCTAATCCAGAGCGTGATGGAAGAACTAAAGAAGCCTGCCTGATCTCGGTATCCTCAGTGCCCTCTGTGGTAAAGGTTTTAGGGTTTTACGGTAACCATCACAACGCCATGGGACGCAACCGTCGCCGAGAATTTCCCCGTAGACTTACCCAGATCCTTGTGCTGCCACAGGTCGCGCACCGATGCACTGAGGCTGCCAGGATAACCGAGATCCTCCCAGTTCACTGAAATCTGCTGCTCGCTCCCGCCACGATTCAGCAGCACCACAGCCCGGCCGCCGTCCTTCAGTTGCTTCCCCCAAACTTCCAGGTCACCGTCCTTTGCGACTCGCCTGCCCTGCCGGCCCATGGCATCCTGATCCACCGCGATCACTTCTTTATTCGTGAGTATGTCGTGAATCTCCGGACGCATATTGCGCAGGTCGTTCCCCGCAATCAGAGGTGCGGCCAGAAGTGCCCACAAACTGAAGTGCGAGCGATACTCCACGTCTGTCATGCCCCCGTTGCCCACTTCGAGCATGTCCGGATCATTCCAGTGGCCGGGCCCGGCGTACGAATACAAAGGCGCTTCCTGATCGATAATCGCCAGCACGCCGTTGGAGCAGCATGTTCCATCGGGCCATTTCTCCGAACCACCCCAACGATCGTTGATATCGCCCGTGGTGCGCCACAAGTTTCCGCCGACTTCTTTGCCCCATAGCCAAGGCTTGGCCGTGCCCCATTCGCAGATGCTCAGCACAATCGGACGCCCTGCAGTGTCGAGAGCCGCGCGAATGTTCGCGTACGACGCTTTCGCATCCTGGGTGGTCGTGCTGCACCAGTCGTACTTCAGATAGTCGACGCCCCACGCGGCGTATTGAATCGCATCCTGATACTCGTGCCCCAGTCCTCCGGGCCGCCCCGCGCAAGTCTTCGACCCAGCGTCGGAATAAACTCCAAACTTCAGTCCCAGCGAATGGATGTAATCGCCCACCACTTTCATCCCATGGGGAAAATGCTGCGCATCGACGACGATATTGCCGCTCGCATCGCGACTCACCTGCCAGCAGTCGTCAATATTGACGTACACGTATCCCGCGTCTTTCATTCCAGACTTCACCACGGCGTCGGCCATGCCCTTGATCAAGTCTTCGCTGACGTTGCAGGCGAACTTGTTCCACGAGTTCCAACCCATGGGCGGCGTCATTGCAAGATTCGCTGACACCGACGATTTCTCCTGCGCAGCCGCGCCGGGGATTGACAGTGAAATCAGAAAGAGAGAGACGCAGAGAGACGCAAGCGCGAGGCGCATGGTTTTCATGCAGACGTTTTATCAGAAGCGCCGAGAGATTGGTAGAAGGCGATGGGGGCTGCTCCGCGTCTCGCAGTCGCGGACCCGGCAAGCAGCCCGTGATCGATCCGATTTACAATTCCCCGTTGCGCTTATCCGGAACCACGAAATCAACGGAGGTCCCTTCATGCGCCGACTGCCGATCTGTCTTTTGATGATCGTTTGTGTAGGCTCATTGCTCAGAGGCAGTATCGATGCGCAAAACGCCACACAGCCGCTCGGAGTGTTTGAAGGGCACACTGATGTAGGCACAATTCTTCACGCGGGCGCCGTTAACTACGACCCCGCGACAAAGGCCTACACCATCACCGGCAGCGGCGAGAATATGTGGGGCGCCACCGACGCCTTTCAGTTCGTCTGGAAGAAAATGTCTGGCGACGTTACCCTAACCGCCGATATCGCGTTTCTGAATAAGACTGGAAACGAACACAAAAAAGCCGCAGTGATATTGCGCCAGAGCCTGGACGCGGATTCCGTTTATGCCGACGTGGCCCTGCACGCTAGCGGACTAACCTCGCTGCAATTCCGCGACGAAAAGGGCGCGGTAACGCGAGAGATCCAATCCAATCTCTCGGCTCCAAAAGGCCTTCGCATTGCCAAGCGCGGCGACTACGTCTACATGTCGTTGTCCGAGGACGGCGAGCCCAAAATTGCTGGCGGATGGATTCGCATCCCCCTGCAAGGCTCGTTCTACGTCGGGCTCGGTGTCTGCTCCCACGACAAGGACGTAGCCGAAACCGCAACCTTCGCCAACGTCGAACTCACGCAGCCCGTGCCGTCAGCGGCAAGAAAGCCCACTCTCTACAGCACGCTCGAAACCATTGCCATCGACTCCACCGACCGCCGCGTCACTTATCTCGCACCCGGACGCTTCGAAGCCCCCAACTGGACGCGCGACGGCGGCGCCTTCCTCTTCAATCGCGACGAACACATCGAGCGCCTCGCAGTTGGCAGCGACAAGCCAGTCACCATCGACACCGGATTCGCCAACTGCTGCAACAACGATCACGGCATTTCCCCCGACGCAACCCAGATCGCTATCAGCGACAATTCGCAGGGCGATCACGAGTCGCTCGTTTACATCGTCCCCATCGCTGGTGGAACGCCACGCCGCATCACGCAAAAGTCGCCATCGTACTGGCACGGTTGGTCGCCCGACGGAAAGACACTCGCCGTAGTCGGTCAGCGCAATGGCGAATTTGATATCTATGAAATCCCCGCAGCCGGCGGTGAAGAAACCCGGCTGACCACCGCCCAAGGACTGGACGACGGTCCCGAATATTCGCCCGATGGAAAATACATTTACTTCAACTCCGTGCGCACCGGACACATGCAGATCTGGCGCATGAAGCCCGATGGCAGCGAGCAGGAGCAGGTTTTCTCCGACGACCTCAATAACTGGTTCCCTCACATCTCTCCCGACGGCCAGTGGATGGTCTTCCTCACCTACGGCGCGGACGTGACCGGCCATCCAGAAAACAAAGATGTGATGCTCCGCCTAATGTCGCTTGATCCGAGACAGAATGATAAGAAGATCACGGTGCTCGCAAAGCTGTTCGGCGGGCAGGGAACGATCAACGTCCCCTCGTGGTCCCCCGACAGCAAGCGATTGGCGTTCGTCAGCTACCTGCTGGTGCCTGAAGACAATTCAGCAAGAGATAATCGATAAAACAAAAATCAGCATCGCACTCTCTTCGGCAAAAAAACGAAAGGAATCCATGTCAACCAAACCTTCCAACGCAATGATGATCCTGATTGCCGGCCCCTATCGCTCCGGCACAAATGACGATCCGGCACTAATCAAGAAAAACGTGGAAACCATGGAATCCTTCGCGCTCCCGATTTTTCGTGCGGGACACATTCCGATTCTCGGCGAGTGGCTGGCTCTCCCACTCGTCGCCCTCGGCGGTTCGAAGAAGTTGGGCGACGAAGTGTTCAATGAAGTATTCCATCCCATCGCAACCCGCCTTCTGGAAAAGTGCGATGCCGTGCTTCGCGTCGGCGGTCTTTCGGCTGGAGCTGACGAAATGGTGCGCGTCGGCCAGACGCTTGGCCTGAAAATCTACACGACGCCCGCGGAAATCCCCAAAGCCGCATGACGGGAAGGATAGCTTCGTGCTCCGAACTGGAGAGGCCGCTCATTCTGGCGCCTGGGACGGCGATGCCGGCAGCCCTTCCTCATTGAACAGACTGGACTTCAGCAAAGAAACGAAGGGGACATACAGGGCACCGAGGAATTGTCCCCTGTGTCCTCCGTGTCCTCGGTGGTTCAGATATTTTGCTAGCCGAGCGTGTACTTCCCCCGCTCAATCATCTTCTGCGCAATCTGTTGCCGCAGTTCGACGGTATTGAAGGGTTCGTACTTGCCCAACCGGCGCAAGATCGCCAATTGTGTTCGCAGCATGTCGCCATCAGCAACCGCGGCAATGACTTTCCGAGCCGCCGACTCGATCTTCTCCATTGCCTGCGAAAGATAGACTCGTGTCATCGCAATCGCCAAAGCCGCGCCTGCCTCCCCTTTCGCGGCGACAATCTTCTGCGCCCGCAGTACCGCCGACTCCATCGCATAGGTCTCGATCGTCATATCCGCGATCGCACCCATGATCTCCTGCTGATCCTGAATCGCCTGCATGTATTTCTGCGTGGCCGCACCTGCGGCGAACAGTCCCAGTTTCTTAGCCTGGGCAACCAGTTTCCGTTCTTCCGGCAGCGCGCCTTCGAGTTCGTCGGCCATCGATGGGCCTGACAGTACCTCATCCATCAATTTCTTGATCGCCGGCATCAGCGGCAACTGCCCGCTCATCGCGCGCTTCAACAAAAAGCCGGTGATGATCAGCCGGTTAATTTCGTTGGTCCCTTCGAAGATGCGGTTGATGCGGGCATCGCGGTAAGCGCGCTCCGCCGGATACTCCTCAACAAATCCATATCCGGCGTAAATCTGCACTGTCTCGTCGACGACGTAGTCGATCATCTCCGAGCCCCAGACCTTAATAATGGAACACTCGACCGCATACTCTTCAATCGCCTTCAACGTCTGCTTGGCGCCATCGGTGGCCGCTTTGTCGACCTCGCCGAGCGCCACGTCCATCATGCCAACCGTGCGATATACAAGTGACTCGCCCACATAAAGCAGCGTCGCCATATTGGCGATCTTCTCGCGCACCAATCCAAAGTCGGCAATGACCTTGCTGAATGCCTTGCGCTGCTTCGCATAACTGATGGCATTCTCCAGCGACACGCGGCCTCCGCCTATGCACATCGCGCCCAGCTTGAAGCGTCCAATGTTCAGAATGTTAAAAGCGATCACGTGTCCCTTGCCGATCTCACCCAGCAGATTTTCGACCGGCACCTTGCAGTCGTTGAGGATGATGGGACAAGTAGACGACCCGCGAATTCCCATCTTGTGTTCTTCGGCACCCACGGAGAATCCAGGGAAAGTTCTTTCCACCAGGAAGGCGCTGAACTTCTCGCCATTGACCTTGGCAAAGACCGTGAACAGGTCGGCGAACCCGGCGTTGGTGATCCACATCTTCTCGCCATTCAACACGTAGTGCTTGCCGTCTGAAGTAAGCTCCGCGCGAGCCCGGCAGTTCAGTGCGTCCGAACCAGAAGATGCTTCCGACAACGCATACGCGCCCACAATTTCTCCTGAGGCCAAACGCGGCAAATACTTGTTCTTTTGCTCCTCGGTGCCGAAGTACACAATGGGCAACATGCCGATGCCGCTATGCGCGCCCCAAGTGGTGGCGAAGCCGGCGTACTTCGCAATGTGATCGGCGATGACGGCTGCGGTGACTTTGTCCATCTCGAGCCCACCGTAGGCCTCGGGGATTTCAACAGCGCTCAGTCCGAGCTCGCCAGCTTTCTTTAAAAGTTCACGAGAGACCGAAAAATCCTTGTGCTCGATCTTTTCGACATTCGGAAGGATCTCGTTGACGGCGAATTCCTCGGCCGTTTGCCCAATGAGTTGGTGCTGCTCGCTGAAGTCTTCCGGCGTGAAAATCTCATTGGGTTGCCGTGTTTCCAGCAAGAAGCTGCCGCCGGAAATCCGGGACTTAGGAACTGCCGTCGTTGCCATCGTTGATCCCCCAGTCAAGAAAACCGCCGGATCCAGGTGGACGCGGCGGATGCACTTCTTCAATTCTAATGCGGAGAGCAGGTGAAGGGAAGGTAGACACAAAGAAGTGGAAGCCTGCCTTGGCCCTTCTCTGCCGAACTACGATCGCTAGGCTGGCCTAGGGAATTCCAATGGGTTCAAACCAAATGCCCGTCGAGTAACCGTTGAGCGGAAAGCCGGAGAATGAGTGCGCGTTCCGCGACGCTTGCAAGCACTGACGGTAGCGCTCTTGGAGAGCCTTGTACAAGCCGGCTTCGCTCTGCGCCGCGCTGTCTGAGGTTGCGCACTCCTGCGTGTTTCCTGCGAAGCATGCACCTTGTCGTGCAGATTCAGCGGCCTGCATACTCTGCGCCTGGCGTTCCATCAAAAGGCGCAGGCTAGAGCAGTCGCCCATGAAACGCGCTTCCAACAGGCAAGCGCCTCCGCTCCAGAATTCTCCCGCAGGGCAGAACGTGTGGGTATGGATCGCGTTGGCCGCTGGTGCACATCCACCGCCCATGCGGGCTTGTCCGGCCGGACAAGCCATGCACGGGCCGCTGAGGCAGACTCGATGCCGCAAATTGGCGACGGCCGTCGGCTCGGGAGTTGGTTGCGGTCTTTTAAAGGGATGGCGCAGGAATGAGAAGAAGGTTCTCTTTTCGGGCTGCGCAGAGGCGGTTCGCATTCCTGCACTCGGCTCGCGGATCGAGCGCGTTGAGTTCGCGCTTGAGTTCGACTCACGCAGGTCAAATCGTGGCGCAGTTGAGGCTGAAGACGATCCGCGCGAAGTCGATGCGTGAGCAACCGCGCCGCCGGAAACGTGAGCGTTCGAACTGTGCGAGACTGATCCTCCTGAACTGTGGAGGCTCGAGCCGCTGGAAGAACTCGCCGAATGACTTCCAGAAGAACTGCTGGATGACGAACTGGAAACCGCCGAAGGACTGCTGTGAGAACCACCGCCACTCGAACTGCTCGAAGCGCTCGAACTGCTGCCTCCGCTAGAAGAATGTTGGGAAAACGTCGCAGTTGAGAGGAGGAGAAGCGCCGCAACACAAAGGCTGGAGAGCCGCATAAAGCACCTCGTGCCAACCGAACCAGAGCGGGGGATGTTCTGGTCTCTTAGACAACTCTACCTACTAAAAACATACTCCGAAGCACGTCAAGGAGCGTCGCATTTGCGTAAAGAAATGTTACTTCTAGTCGTCAGGGCTTCTCCGGACTCGACCGCAGCTCAGTGGTCTTTAACCGATATCTCGACGCAGGTTGGCACGTGGAGTACCGAACCAGGTGCGTAGAATCCGAGTCTTTGGAATCGCGCGCCACTACGTAGCTGCGAATCTTCAGACAGTCGATATCCGCGTCCAGTTGTCCATCCAGAGCAGAGAGAATGATGCCAGAGTCGGCTTCCGGGCCCAGGAGGAGAGTGCGGGTGTCGCTCTTGGATTGCGAGACCTTGTACTTGTCGACCTGAAGACGGTCCAGAGCTTTACTTCCGGAAATCGCACGCACCGGTTGGTTCGGAATGATCCTCCACGGCTCGGAAGATGCGACGGTTGCAAGTTTGTTCGTCGCGGCAATGTGATCCGAAACAGCCAAAGAGTCAGTCTTCGTCTGAGCGAATGCCAGCGCAGAGCACACCGCCAGCGAGGCACAAAGGAGGCGAGTGAGAGTCATAGGAAACCCTCCTATGCCGAATTATAACGCCGCTCCGCAAAGTGATGACACGGTTTTCCTTCGTGATCCTTAGTGTCCTTGGTGGTTAAAGGTTTTCGAAGATTCCGGCTGCTCCCATTCCTCCGCCGACGCACATCGTGACCATTCCATAGCGAGCCTTGCGGCGTTTGAGTTCGCGGATTACGGTGGCAGTGAGTTTGGCTCCAGTGCATCCCAGAGGATGGCCTAAGGCGATTGCACCGCCGTTGGGATTTACTTTCTCGGGATCGAGTCCGGCTTCTTTGATCACTGCTAACGATTGCGCGGCGAAGGCTTCGTTCAATTCGATGACGTCGATGTCAGAGAGCTTCAGTCCAGCCATCTTCAATGCCTTCGGAATCGCAAACACTGGACCGAGTCCCATTTCTTCCGGCTTGTATCCAGCGGTTGCGAACGAGACGTAACGAACGAGCGGTGTGATGCCTAATGCTTTGGCGCGCTCCGCGGACATGACTATGGCTGCGGCGGCGCCGTCGGACATCTGCGACGAATTGCCGGCGGTTACCGTGCCTTTCATGTGGAACGCGGGCTTCAGCGACATCAAGGCTTCGAGCGATGTGTCGGCGCGCGGGCCTTCGTCGACCTTGAAGGTAATCTCCTGACGCTTGGGCTTGGAGCCGTTCGGTGTCGTGAAGCTAACGGGAACGGGCACAATTTCGTCGGCGAACCTTCCTGCCTGGATTGCCGAGATCGCTTTCTGATGGCTGCGCAGCGAGAACTCATCTGCGGCTTGGCGCGTGATGCCGAAGCGTTGTCCGACGCGCTCGGCGGTGAGTCCCATGGAAAGATACGCGTCGGGATAATGATCGACGAGCCAGGGATTGGGCGAGATCTTGTGACCTCCCATCGGGATCATCGTCATCGATTCCGTTCCTCCGGCGACAATGACTTCTGCACCTCCGCTCATGATGCGTTCGGCGGCCATGGCGATCGATTGCAATCCGGAGGAGCAGAAGCGGTTGATGGTGAGCGCGGAAACTTCTACGGGCAATCCCGCGCGCAAGGATGCGATGCGAGCAACGTTCATGCCTTGCTCGGCTTCGGGCATGGCGCAACCGAGGATGACGTCTTCAATTTCTTTGGGATCGAGTTGCGGCACGCGATCGAGTGCGCCTTTGATGGCGACGGCGGCGAGTTCATCGGGACGAGTTGCGCGGAGCGTGCCTTTGTAGGCGCGTCCTACGGGCGTGCGAACAGACGAAGCAATGATGACTTCACGCATATGAGATCTCCGTTATGAGCAGGCTGATTGATTGGATGCCTGCGTGTCTGTATCAGTTCCAATCGCGCCGATCGGGCTGCGACTTAGAGAACGACGGTCACTTGGGCGGCGCGAAAAAGTAATAATCGGCTCGGTATTCACTCTTGGTTTCCGCGTCTCTGTGCGACTCATCGCAGGCGTCGTCGGTGCTGGGTTTTCCGCCGTGTGTGTGTACGCGTTGAATAGTAGTGATGTTGGTGAGCATGCCGGATTTGCCGGCGTGGCTCTCGACATTGACTAGCAGCCAGGGAATGGAATCGGAATCAAGCGAGTCGATATGGGCAACGGCTTTGCCCGTGACTTCGCTGCCATCTTTCATCTTCCACGTAGGAAGTTTCGAGGTTGGATCAGCGGAGTGACGCCCGATGACTTTGTCTTTACGATCGGTAAGCTCCGCGTCGGGACCTTTCAGTGTCCAGGCGAACTTTCCGTCCGCGCCTGCCTGACAGGTGTAGATCTGCGATCCCTTGGCATGGACGAAGAACGCAACCTCTTGTCCAGCGGGAACCGCGATCGCGTCGGGAACGTCGGGAGCGGATTCCTGGCCATCTTTTTGTGAGTTGGATTGGGCGTTGGCGAGCAGGGATGAAGCGATGAGGGTAGTCACACCGATGACCGCAACCGCAGCAGCCAGCAGAGGTCTTCGCATGAGGCGATTGTAGCGCAGGAGACATGTGAGGAGTGTGACGGCAGGAGCATTCTTGTTTTGGGCAGGGTGTTTACTATTTGGTAATTCAGGGTATCAGCTCCCTCACGCCGCCGTGAAGCGCGCTCTTCCACAAGGTTCCTTCTATTGGGTTTGGCAAGCGCCATAAGGGTTGGCAATGCGCGCGATTTTCGCATATCTTTTGGATCGATGAAGAAATGGATTGCAACATTGCTCATTGCCACTGCGGCTGTGGCGCAGCAGACGCACAATCAATACGAACCACCGAACGCTGCGGGTGCTGGTCAGAAATTGCTAGCACAGTTTGCGGGAGACTGGGACCTCGTCAAGACTTTCTTCCCGGCGAACGGCAAGCCAATCCTGACGAAAGGCACTTGCAAGCAGTACATGATCCAGGATGGCAAGTTTCTGCAGTCGGATTTCACTTTTATTAATGCCGACGGAACGAAGAGCACCGGCACTGGAATCTCGGGCTTCGATTCCAAGACGAATCGTTTCACCACCGTGTGGTACGACTCGCGGCAGACGATGATGTCGATTCGCCAGAGCGACGGCACGTTCGACGGCAAGAACATCGTCCTGTGGGACACGCCACTCGATACCGAGCACCCTGGGCGCAAGACCGTCGCGCGGGCGCACCTTGAGGAAGACGGCCGCGTTCTGCTGCATCGCCATTTCATCGTCGACGACAAAGGGCAGGAACGGATGATGATCGAGCTGCGGCTGACGCGGAAGTAATTCCCCAGGCTATCTTCTCAGTTGCGATGAAATTGTCATAGCACGCATTGACCCTGGACGCACCCCGATTCCTCGACTGGAAACCTGGGAATTGTCCCCATGTTTTTCCCCGGACGGACGCCCAGGCGCTTCCGGAATTAGGGATTTTCCTAGTTGTGCCCGACACCGGGTCGAGCCTAGCCTTTTCAAACTAGCCTGGTCAGCGTCCCCTCTTTACTTATTAGCCGAGGACGCTTTTGCCTTTCACAAGAGGAGGCTCGATGAAAACGAAAAATACAGTCCTTGTATTGGTACTGGGTTTTGCCGGGTCGGTCGTATGCCTTGCGAAGGACGCCAATCTAGGTACTTGGAAGCTCAACGAAGCCAACTCCAGGTCGAGTCCAGGAGCGCCCAAGAACCTCACAGTTGTCTACAAATCATCGAGAGGCGACATGAAAGTCATTGTTGACGGTACGGACGCCGATGGGAAACCGACCCACAATGAATGGAGCGGCAAGTTTGATGGCAAAGACTATCCGGTCACCGGCGATTCGACTTCAGACATCCGAGCCTACAAGAAGATGGACAATTCTGCCAACTGCGCCAAACTGAACTTCTGCACCCTCGAACTAACCGCCAAGAAGGATGGAAAGGTTACGATGAGCGGGTACATTGTCGTTTCCCCGGACGGCAAGAGTCGAACAGTCACAGTGAGTGGGACCGATCCGAATGGCAACAAAATTAGCACGACTGCGGTGTACGACAAGCAGTAGCGATGTGAGCCTGTTCTTCAAAGAATCTTCGACGCCTTAGCGGTCGGCTCGGATTATTTCCGCAGTGGGGGTGCCAACCCCGTTTTGCAGGTCAGGAGCGAAGAATCTCCGGATGAAAGTGTGATCGCCAGGCGTCCGGTTTAGAGATCTACCATCTGGTAGAGGTAAAGATGTCGGGGACAACATCCTCAAATCGTCTCGCGCATGACGGTCCGGCGGGTCTGGTTGTCTATCTGGTCGCCCTGCCCCTTTGCCTGGGGATCGCCCTGGGTTCGGGAGCACCGCTATTCGGTGGCATTGTTTCGGGCATCGTGGGCGGTGTGGTCGTCGGCCTGCTCTCCGGTTCGCAGGTGAGCGTCAGCGGACCGGCAGCTGGCCTTGCCGTGATCTGCTTCGCGGCGATTCAGAAAATCGGAACGTACGAGGGCTTCCTGCTCACCGTGGTATTGTCCGGAGTCTTCCAACTGGCGTTCAGCGTCATGCGCCTGGGGGCGATCGCGGACTATGTGCCGAACTCCGTAATCAAGGGCATGCTTGCGGGAATCGGGCTTCTCATCATCCTGAAGCAGATTCCTCATGCGCTCGGCCGGGACAACGACTTCATGGGCGATTTCAAGTTCCTCGAGGCCGGCGGCAATACCATGCTCAGCGACATCGCCTCGGCCGTCGCAGGCGCGACTGCAGGCCCCACCATCATTTTCTTTCTAAGCCTCTTCCTCATGCTTGCATGGGACAAGGCAGGCAAACGCTCCCGTGTGTTTGAACTCGTGCCGGGGCCGCTGGCTGTAGTTGCGATGGGCATCGGGGTCAACCAGTTATTCGCCAGTGTCGCGCCAGCGCTACACGTTGCCGACGTGAAGCACCTCGTCAACCTGCCGGTGCCGGAGAGTGTAAACGCCTTCTTCCACCAATTCGCGCTTCCCGATTTCGCGGTCATCTCCAATAAAGTTGTCTGGACCACGGCCCTCACGATCGCCGTTGTCGGCAGTCTGGAGACCCTGCTTTCCCTCGAGGCCGCCGACCGACTGGATCCTTATAAGCGGATCTCATCCTCGAATCGCGAATTGCGCGCCCAGGGGATCGGCAACATCGTGTCGGGTCTAATCGGGGGAATCCCCGTCACGTCCGTTGTCGTGCGCACCGCCGCCAACGTCGAAGCCGGAGGACGCACCCGTCTCAGCACAGTTATCCATGGGGTGCTTCTCCTGGCTTCGGTGATCCTTCTACCCGGCGTGCTACGCATGACGCCCCTGGCGAGCCTCGCCACCATCCTCATCATGGTGGGATACAAGTTGACCAAGCCCTCGCTCTACCGCGCCGTCTTCCGCCAAGGCTGGGACCAGTTCATCCCGTTTGTCGTCACCACCGTCGCGGTCGTGTTTCTCGACCTGCTGACTGGCGTGCTGGTGGGACTGGCCTTTGGAGTGTTCTTTGTCATCCGCACCAATCACCACGATGCCATCACCGTAGTGAACCGCGACGCGAATTACTTGTTCCGCTTCACCAAGGACGCCAGTTTCGTCAACAAGAACGAGTTCCGAAGGAAGCTGCGCCAGTTGCCCGAAGGTTCGAAACTCCTGGTCGACGGAACCCGCGCTCTCTTCATCGACCACGACATTCTGGAGATCCTCGACGACTTCCGGCAAATGGCGCGGCACAAAAATATCGAGATCGAGGTCAAGCATTGGGAGAGCTACCAACCGTCGAGGTAAGCACGCCATGAAACCTTACGAACGATTATTGCTGGCCAACACAGCCTGGGCTCAGGAGAAGCTCAAGATCCATCCTGATTTCTTCGCCAAGCAGGTGGAGACGCAGACCCCCACGTTTCTGTGGCTGGGGTGTGCCGATTCCCGCGTCCCAGCTGAAGAAATCACGGGCACCGAGCCCGGCGAGCTATTCGTACACCGCAATATCGCCAACATGGTGGTGCACACCGATTTCAATATGCTCAGCGTCCTCCAGTACAGCATCGAGGTCCTCAAAGTCGAGCACGTCATTCTATGCGGGCACTACAACTGCGGCGGCATCAAGAACGCCATGACGCATTCCGATCTCGGCCTGATCAACAAGTGGCTGCGCCATATCAAGGACGTCTACCGCCTCCACAAAGACCACATCGACTCGATCGCCGACCAACAATCCCGATGGGACCGCCTCGTGGAACTCAACGTCACTGAGCAGGTGCAAAACCTGGCTAAGACTTCGATCGTGCAGCGAGCCTGGCACCGCGAACAGCGTCCCGTTCTGCATGGCTGGGTCTACGACCTGCGAACCGGCCTTTTGAAGGAGCTTGCCATGATGCCCCCCGGCTCCAAAATCGACGACATTTACACCTTTCAATGGGACGAAACATAGCGTTGAGGTCGTAGAGTGAGCCAGCCGGAAAGGCGGGGTCTTCAGATCAATTCAGGCGGCTTCAGCTGTCCTCCATAGACATTTCTGGAAGCCGGAGACATGATCCACCCACTCGCGGATTTTGCCAATCTGCTGGACTAGCAGAGGGGAGGCCGCGAGCGGAATCGCAAAATAAATTTCGCATCATCGAAGGAGACGCCCATGCATTCCAGATTAGCGGTCTGTGTACTCTTCATCGCCGGTTGTGGCTTGTTGGCATCCCCGCCCATCCTGCCGCGCAGGGCAATCAAGTTCACCGCGCCATCGTAACGTTCGCGCCCGAACCAACGAGCCGCACGCTCTCACTGGTTTCCTTCAATGGCTCGGGGAGCGCAGCCAGTTGCACCCTGCAGGGAAGACCCTGCAGCCCCCAACATTCCACGTGCTGCCCGGGATTGAAGTGCGTGTTTCGAGGCGGATCGACGAGGGTCGGTTATCAGTGCACGTTTGGATCCGCGGCAAATGCCGCGACAAGCTCATTTCAGGAGAAGCTGAGCGGCAGCAAACTTGATCAAGATGGTCTCTGAGTTTTTTTTGCTAGCCGTCTCCGCCTCTGGACATCGTCCTACGCTCATCGAGTCGATGAGCGAGGTTGCGCTTCGATCTTATCCGGGCGCAAGAGTTCCGAATCAATGAGCGTCACGATCTGGTCCCAGATGCGCGGGTCGTTCTCGATCTGGTGGTGGGGTTTATTGAAGACTCGGGAGAACCAGCCATAGTTGTCGCACTGGATTTCTTCGGGTTTGTAAGTCATGTGAAGATTGTCAAGGATGGTTGTTCGTTCGGCGTTCTCGGCGACAATCAGCGGCCGTCCTGGTGTTAAACCTCTCCTCTGGTAGAAATTCACCGCCCGTGCCACGTTCGCAGGCACGGTGCGATCGTTCTGTCCCATTTTGTGGACGCTATCGATCTGAATGGTCAGCGCCACGGGAATCGAATGCCGTTCCAGCTCTCTGGCGAACTCTAACACTTGCGCTGCCCCCCAACTGTGCCCGTAAAGAATGATCTTCACTGGTTCTTTTTCAGCGGAGGACTGAGCGCCATTCTTATCTGGATCGGTTCCGCCACGAATGAGTTCGAAGGCTTTTTGGGTTTCGTGATTTCCAAAAGCGGCGGCCTGAACCGATGGGCCATACCGGATGCGGAGATAGTTCGCAAATACAACTTCGGGGTGCTTCACATCGCTTCGTTTCGTGTAGCCGCCGAGGAATCCGATCACGACCGCTCGGTGGGCTGGCCGATTCGCCACAGGCACGGGCGTTCTTGAACACACAAGGCGAAGGGCTTCTTTGGTCGCCGGGTGTGTGGATGGATCGATGCAAGGATCAGTGATCTCCGAGGCACTGCTGGATGGCGAAACCGGCTCTTGAGCAAGTGCTGTTCGCGCTCCACTGCCGCAGGCCAATGCCAAGAGCAGCCAAGCCAGCCGGTACGATTTGCTGTGCCTGACTCGAAGGAGGGCCGGAGAGTCGTATTGATCGCGAAGTTGGTTCAAACATCGTCTCATGCAAACCGCAATTCAAAGAGCCCTGCCCGGATGCGGCGCTGCTGTTCCGTGGAGTAGCGCGGATGCCCCAGGCTCTTGATCGCGCTGATATGAACAACACAAGGGAATGCTCCGTCACTTCGCGAAAAAACGCAATGACGCGGTTCCCAATGTACTGGAACGAGAAAGGAAAACAAAGGCTGGGCGACCACCCGGATAGACTCCTACCCTCCAAGTTTCTGATAATTCGAATTGGTTGTGGTCACGACGAGCTGCTTGGCGGTTGCCGTCAAAACTGTCTGCCCAGCGTAGTTGGTTCCGTCGGGGAGGCTCGCCATCTGAACCTGCAGGGTCACTGCGTCTTTCTCTTGATCCATGTAGGTGTTGACGCTCAAAGACACAATGGTTTTTCGTTCGGGGTCAAAGGAAAGCGTCATCTGATCGCCTGGCTGAGCATAGTCCCGGAAGATAAAATTCAGGATGCCCCCGGCGGGATTCACGGAAAGTTTGCCGGCGGCGTAGGCTAGCTGCATTTTCTCGGGGTCGGGCGGCACGTACATGGCGAGGAGACCCTTCACATCGCCCATGTAGTCTTTTATCTCTTCTTTTTTCTTGGCGATCATTCTTTGCTTCAGCCTGCCCCCGCTCGGTGGTTCGGGCGGAGGACCGATAGCAGTCTTGAGAACCTGGCCGTTGGAACCGTACTGGCACATGTTCTGGGTGGGAGGCTTGGCATCTCCCTTGAGAGTGAGCTGGGTGGTTTCAGTCCAGCGATACTGATGCAGCCTTTGCTGATTTTGCGCGGCAGCCTGCTTTACGGCAGCGATCTTCTGCTGCAACTCCGCACTCTGCGCGATCAACGGCAAAGTACCCGCAAGCACTAGGGCAGCGATCATCGTGCAGCGTTTGCGGAGGCACAAAAGGAAATCGTCGCCAGACTGCATTTCTCGCTTGCCAGCTACTCTCGTGTGCATAAATTCTCCTGGGTTGATGTTTGTCCGACGAATCCGCAGTTGTAGTCGCCGCCGAGCGGCTGACGGCTACTGGATCCGCATGCCCAACGGAGTCTAGAAGCACCCAGGCAACGGTGTAACTGTTAGAAGTGACAGCCCGGGAGGGAAGTGCATCTGAGCTTGGCAATCACTCCCGATCAGGTCGCGACCGTTGAGAAGACTGCACCGATGTGATAAGCCATGGCAAGCAGGGTTTCCCGCATTCCAGTGCAAAAATGTGGCGAGATCCAAAATTCGAATGTGTCCAACGCGGTCCTTCTCCTGGAATATTTTCCGGTTCAAGTACCATGGAGAGCTCGACCAACTTAATACCGTCGGAGTGGTGTCCAAATGCTCCACAAGCACGTGTTTCAATCGCTGGGACAATCGGCATTCATGGCGCTCCTGCTGGCCGCAGCTCTTCCCGCACTTGCCGCAAAGTCCGACAAGTCTCCATTCGGGCCCAACGTCCTGATCTTCGACCCCACGATGTCGGCGCAGGCGATTCAAAAGCAGATCAACGCCATCTACGCCACGCAAGAGCATAACGAATTCGGATCGCAGCGCAACGCGCTCTTTTTCTTGCCCGGCAACTATTCGGTCGATGTGCCCGTCGGCTTCTATACCGAGGTGATCGGTCTCGGCGCCTCGCCAGACGCCACGCGCATCACCGGCAACGTGCATGCCGACGCCAACCACGAGCACAACAATGCAACCACGACGTTCTGGCGAGCGGCCGCGGGATTTTCTGTCGTCCCGGCGGGAGGCACGATGCAGTGGGCCGTCTCGCAGGCCGTGTCGCTCCGTCGTGTGCATGTTCGCGGAGACCTGGTGCTGCATCAGCATCGCGGCTGGGCCAGCGGTGGGTGGATGTCCGATTCACTGGTGGACGGCAATGTCGATTCCGGTAGCCAGCAGCAATGGATCTCGCGCAACTGCGACTGGAAAAGCTGGACCGGCTCGAACTGGAACATGGTGTTTGCCGGTGTGACCCATCCGCCCGACGGGACATGGCCGGACCCGCCCTATACCAAGGTTGCGCAGACACCAGTGGTGCGCGAGAAACCGTTTTTGCAGGTGAATGCCGCCGGCGAGTTCAGCGTGCGGGTTCCCGCGCTGCACACCGACTCCGTCGGGATCACCTGGCGTGGAGGAGAAACGGCCGGAGAGACCATTCCGATCGCGCAGTTTTATATCGCACGTTCCGATGTCGATACCGCCGACACAATCAACGCACAGCTTTCTCAGGGCAAGAACCTGATTCTCACACCCGGCATCTACGACCTGTCTGCTCCCATTCGCGTCATGCGCCCGAATACGGTCGTGTTGGGCTTGGGTTTTGCAACGCTCCGTCCGGTGAAAGGCACTGCGGCCATGACGACAGCCGACGTCGACGGGATCGACATCGCCGGCGTGCTTTTCGATGCCGGCGCCACCGAGTCTCCCGTACTGTTAGAGGTAGGACCCGATCAGAGCAACGCTCGTCATGCGAAGAACCCGATCATTCTCCATGATGTTTTCTTCCGCGTGGGGGGCGCCGCATTAGGGCGCACCAAGGTGAATCTCACCATCAATAGCAACGATACTTTGGTCGACCACACCTGGATCTGGCGGGCCGATCACGGCGATGGAGTCGGCTGGGATCTGAACACCAGCCAGAACGGCCTGGTGGTCAATGGCAACGACGTTACCATCTACGGCCTGTTTGTGGAGCATCACCAGCAATTCCAGGTGCTGTGGAAGGGCAACGGTGGTCGAACCTATTTCTACCAATCCGAAATTCCCTACGATCCTCCCACGCAAGCGAGCTATACCAGCGCGCCCGGCGTCAACGGATGGGCCTCATATAAAGTCGCCGATGGAGTCTCGACGCATGAGGCGTGGGGGCTGGGCATCTACAGCGTGTTCATCTATCCGGATGTAATTCTGACTCGCGCCATCGAGGTGCCCAAGGCGCCCCAGATCCGCTTCCATGACATGATTACGGTGGCCCTGGGCGATCACGGCGCCATCACCCACGTGATCAACGACACGGGCGAGGCTACGGCGATGAAGCCCCGTGTCACCCCAAAAGTCACAGAGTTCCCCTGAACCCGCGCCACGAACGCAAGGCCCATGCTTGCGTGGTGAACTCCTTAAGCGTCAATAGTAGGGCCCTATCACAGTTGACAGGTCTCAGGGTGTCCAAGGGTCAGTAGCATTTGTTGCTGAAACGTAGCCCGTTTGCCGCGCAGCTTACGAATCGCCTGTTTTGGAGGTGGCATCTTTAAAGAACAAATCGGTCTAATTCCCGCTACATCAGGCGGACCCAAGGAGGATTGTCATGGGATTTCTCGCATGGATCATTGTTGGACTGATTGCAGGATGGCTTGCCGGACAAGTGATGAAGGGCGGTGGCTACGGCACGTTGGTAGACATCATTCTCGGCATCCTCGGCGGCATCGTGGGTGGCTGGATATTCGGGCTTTTAGGGATCTGGCCGGGCGGAGGCATGATCGGCTCGATTATTGTGGCGTTTGTTGGAGCTGTAGTTCTGGTCGGGATTACCCGCCTGTTGAAGAAGGCCTGATCGCACACCGAAGCACGGCGGTTGCAGTGTCGCGCGGTAGCGCCCCGTGTCCTGGGGCGAAAGTGTTGTATGCGCAGAATTTCTTTCAGGGATTGTCTTTACTGCAACAGCGCAGAAGTGTATCGCTCGCACCGCAAGACTTGGAGAGACTTGGCGGTTTTTCTATGTCTGCTGGAGGTGGCGAGATGTCATAGCTGTATGCGCCGGCACCTGCGTCCGGTATTTCTGCCTGCTCCGAAATACACTCCCGCGATAGACGAAGCGAAGGAGAACAAGACGATCCCAATCCGCGTCGACGACGAAACCTGGAAGCGCTCCGCGTAGCCGTATCGAGAGCCAGAGCGTCTGGAGCCCCGCCCGCCGCAACTGAGGTTTTGGACAGACGGCCGACGAGCACCTGCCCCGCGGTTGCTGTAAAATCAAGAAATGGCTGGGGAGAGGTTCATCCAACTTGCCGCAATGCTCGCGCTCGTGATTTTGAGTGTCGCGTGGTCGGTGCCGGCTAGCGCCACGTCGCCGCGTGGAACAGCACAAAGCCAGGACGTGCGGAAGGCGCAGAAGAAGCAGGCGAAGGCGCAGAAGAAATATGCGAAGTCGCAACGGAAGGCGGAACGGAAGATGTTGAAGACGGAGCGGAAGAACACTCATTATCCGCCAAGCCGGTTCTAATTGTTTTTGTTGCCCTCCTGGGCCAATCCCGCTCTGTAAATGAGTTGTGGGCTGAAAGCGTACCCTTCCCAAATTCTTCGCAGCGCAAACCCAACTCGATCCAATCCCAACTCCACCCAACCCAGCCTGCTCCCAGCTAAGCCCAAAGCCAACTGGGCCAACCCATGCTCAAGAACCGTCGCGAGAGGCCCGCTCTTTTCGTAGCTAGGCGTCGGAATGGTGAGGAAAGCGGCCGGTGATTTTTCGGACGAAACCGTGGAAGCGGTGGATTCCATCGGCGCCGGGCAGGAACATGAAGGGACATTCTCCAGGAACGACCTGCATGCCCCGCTCGCGGCAGAAGGCAACGGCTTTTGGGCTGACGGCACCTTTGCCGGCAGCACGATACATCCAGACGCGGTGGATTCCGGCTTCGGCACAATCGGCGACAACCTTTTCGGACTGGGCGGGCGAAGTCATGAGGATCACCGTGTCCACGCCGGGCTCGATGTCTTGCAAGCGAGCGAAGCAGCGGTGTCCGAGCACGTTAGGAGTATTGGGATTCACCGGGACCATGTCGTAGCCGCGGCGGCAGAGTTCTTCAAAGAGAGAGATGCTGAAGCTGCGGGGCTCACGGGATATCCCCACCATAGCAATGCGTTTCTGGGAGAGGAAGTCGTCGATTATTTCGAGAGAGACATCGCGGGACATGTTCCCTCCTGATTGGGTAGAGTTCCTCGGCAATAGACTAGACCATCCGTCACAGGTGCGCGGTGACGTGGATCACAGTAGAGTGGGGCCAGGATGTCAAGATGAAGGTTTCTGCACACTCGCGTCAGAGGTGGTACGAAATTTCATCTTCAATAGGCTGGGGCCTTGCAGCTTTGCCTTGCTGGGGGCACAATCTTAGAGTCCAAGTTTGACGCCCCATCTGGCTGGAGTGGAGCCCCCGTAACGCCACTCGGGAGAAAGTCCAAAATGAAGAAGCATCTGTTGATGTTACTTTTCTTATCAATCGCTCTCGCGCTTCCGGGGTTGGCGCAGCAAACCGATTCCAGTTCGAATGCACCGTCTTCAACACCTCAAAGCGCCAGCGAACGGCCACCGATTCCGGCAGACAAACCCGAGAATTTCTGGGACGGCGACGATCCCAACTTCGTGAACCTGGTTACACATCCGTTTGCCAACAAGAAGTATGTTCAACGGCAAGTAGGACCGATCCGCGATCGTCTCAACGAACTGGATCAATTGACTTCGGAAAACAGCAAGATGATCAAGGATGTGGACGCGCGGGCGACGCAGGGGATTCAGTTGGCGTCGGAAAAAACCAGCCTCGCGGATCAGCACGCGACCGATGCCAGCAACAAAGCTCAACTAGCACAGACGGCCGCGACCCAGGCATCCACCAGCGTATCGACTGCCGAGCAAATGGTGGGCGGCCTGGATCAATACAAAGGAACGGGTCAAACCGAGATTCGCTTTCGACCCGGCCAGACTGTTCTGAGCAAGGACGCCAAAAATGCGCTGGACGAAATGGCGACGCCATTGAAAGATCAGCGCAGCTACATTATTGAGGTTCGCGGGTTCTCGTCTGGCCACGGCCAAGCCGCGATTGCCAGTTCGCAAAAAATGGCCGATTCGGTCGTGCGTTACCTGGTCTTAACGCATCAGATTCCGGTGTATCGGATCTATGTGATGAGCATGGGAGATGCCCAGGTGGCGGGCGCGGACGGAACGGCGGTGAAGCATACGAGCGGGGGACGAGTAGAAGTCAACCTGATGAAGAACGATCTGGCTGCTTCCGCGCAACGCTGAAGGATTCATTTTCACGAAGGGCGAGTCGACCGCGACTTGCCCTTTTTGTTTTTGTGGGATCTATATACGAAGTGTCCGATGCATTGTGTCATTCCTCCGGGACTCGTTCCTTCACTACTCCGCTCAACCATGCGCTAAAACTCTGAGCTAAATTTCTTCGTCGCTCAATGGCTTGAAAGCGATTCTGACTGCACTTCTGCAAGGTGAGGGTAACTAGGACGGGAGTGACCATTCGTAATTTGAAAAAGAACATCATTGCCAGCAGAATCAATGAGCCCACCACTTCAAAGACCAGCAGTCGCAGTTTCCATCGAGAAGTTGCGTTGCTGAAAAAACTTCATTCTGGCCAGATGGAACGTGAGGAATTATGTCTCGCGCAAAGGCAAGAATACTCTGCATTGACGATCACTGGAACGGCCTGATGGGGCGCAAGCTTCTTCTGGAAAAGAGCGGATATGAAGTTCTGGAAGCGAGCGGTGGGGACGAAGGACTGAAGTTATTCCGCTCGCACGCCGTGGACGCGGTAGTAGTCGACTACCAAATGCCGGGGATGAACGGCGACGTAGTGGCGGCAAAGATGAAGCGGATCAACGCACGGGTGCCGATCATGATGCTATCGGCCTACGGCCCTCTACCGAAGAGCAAGCTGAGTTCAGTGGACTCCTTTGTAGTCAAATCGCAAGCGCCGACAATTATGTTATCGACACTGCAAAATCTGCTGAACCATGGACACAAAGCATTCTTCTACCGTTGGCTCGACCACTGGAGAAGCCGAAATCAGGGGGTGTCGCATTGAGGTTCTTAAAGCAGCTTTTTGGCCGTGGATGCACCCACCGGTTCTCGTGGCCACGCATGGGAGAGGACGGCCGGCACTACCAGAGGTGCCTGGGTTGTGGCAGAGCGTATGAATACGACTGGACGACGATGCAGAGGACCAATCGATTATTGGCAGCCTTGTCGCCGATGAAATAGTTGATTTGACGATGAACGATTCTCCTCGAATGCGGTCGGGAACACGGGCCCCGCGGGTCGATCTGCAGGGAAGAGTTTCCGTCTTCGTTCGTCTGGAAAATGGCCGACAGCTCATTGGAAAACTGCACCAACTCTCGGTAACGGGAGGGGTGCTGCAAATCTCGACCTACCTGGAAGAACGATCAAAGGTTGGGTTGACGATTCAGATTGGCGCCAGCATGGTGCGACCCGACGCCGAGATGCTGTTTCCCATGTGGGGTGCGAACGGGTACCTGCAGCCGTTCCGGCTCATCCGTCTTTGGGCGGAGGAGCGTCATCTGCTGGAAGAGGAGATCTCGGAACGGCTCAAACAAACCGTCGCGCGATCTTCGCCGGGATCCGGGTTCAGCACCCGTGGGTTCTACCTGGAATCCTTCTGAGGCCGACCCCTGGCGAGAAATCCTGCTCCCTCATCATTTAGTTCTTTCTTTCCTGCCCTAAGAGGCGGACACTAGCTCCGACTCTGCCGTGCTGTCCCAGCGTGTTGACACCGCATAGGGCAGGGCCCATTTCAGGAATCGCCGAGAAGTTGTGATTTTGGTCACAGACTGAAATTGTGTCTCCCGGTCATGATTCCAAGCACTGGTGCACAGCCTTCCCCCCAGGTAGCCCGGGCCAGGATTGTCGAACCTAGGAGCAGGTTTCGACAGGGCGTCATCTCTGTACGGGAGAGGACTTTGTTGCAAATGGCTGACCTTCGCAGAAGGTATTCCAACATGCGCAGGTGGGCTCGACCCCAGGGATTTTCATGAAAAGAGGTTGGCGATGAGTTCTGCCGATCGACGGAACACCAAAGGGCTGTCCACGAACTGGTGGCACAGCATTCTGCGCCAGTACGGACTTGCGCTGATCGCCGTGGCGGCGGCGTTGACGTTAAGAGAGGGTCTGATTCACTTTTTCGGCTTTCCCGATTCCTTTGTTCTCTTTGATCCAGCGATTCTGATTGTCGCTTTGCTCGCGGGGTTCGGGCCAGGGTTGTTCGCGACCTTGCTGTCGGTCGGGATTGCCGCGTATTACCTGGAACCGGCGAATTCGTTCAAGGTCTGGTGCGATGGCGAAACCGCTCGCCCATGCCACTAATTGCGACTCCCACAACACCAAACAGCACGAGTGCAGCCACATCGCCGGCATGACTGTTGTCGGTGAATCCGACACCGGCGCGCATTTTGGGTTATGAAGTTGGCGAACTCATCGAGACTCCTATGCGGGATCTGGTCGCGCCGGAGTGTCGCGAAGGATTCGACCGATATCTGGAAAGGATTAAGAGCACCGGAGCCGACCAAGGGACCTTGTGTGTGGTCTACGGAAGTTGCACCCGAACCGCGCCCGCAGCTAGGTTCGATTGCGAAGGGGCGAGGGTGTGAGATCTCCGTACTGTCTATTTTGTTAGGCGGTTATATTTCAGGAGGACTTCGCGCAGACGGTCGTGTGGAAGCGCAATTACGGTGTGATTATTGATGCCGGTCATGGTTTCGGCTGCGACCATGGCGTTGACCACAGCCTCCTCCGTGGCTTGGACGGTCGCGAGAAAAATTGGATCGAGAGCATCATTCGGGAGCATGGTGAGCTGGTGCAATCCTTTGGTGCCGACGGCGCCGGGATTCGCGGTAGAGAAGGCGATGAAGATGTCACCAGAGCCGTCGCCCGAGTAGCTGCCGTCACGACCTAAGCCGAGAGAAATTTTGCGGGCGATTCGCTTGAGTTGCGTGGGAATGAGGGGGGCGTCGGTGGCGAGAACGACGATAATAGACCCGACGTCCTCTTTCCAGACGGTATGTTCGGGAATCTCGCGGCCGACATTGACGCCGGCAATGCGGAGCTGTTCGCGCGATCCATAATTGCACTGTACGAGTACTCCGATGGCGTAGCCTCCGGCCTTTGAATCGAGAACGCGCGAACTGGTGCCAATTCCTCCCTTGAATTCGTTGCAGATCATGCCAGTACCACCGCCGACATTGCCTTCTTCCACCGGTCCGGTGTGTGCGGTGTCGAGGGCGTGGAAGGCGTCTTCGGGTTTCACGTGGAATCCGTTGATGTCGTTGAGATAGCCGTCCCAAGTTTCGGCGACGACGGGGAGAGACCACCAATAGCCTTCCATGTCGGGAGTGCCGTGCTTGACCTTCCAGGCGATGACGGCGTCGCGAACGACTCCAACGCTATGGGTGTTGGTGATCAGGACGGGGCCATTCAGAAATCCGGAGTCGTCGACCCACGTGGTGCCGGTCATTTCGCCATTGCCGTTGAGGGTGAACCATGCCGCGAAGACGGCGTCGTTGCTGGCTTTGCCACGAGGATGAATAGCAGTGACGCCGGTGCGAACCGGGCCTTTGCCGACTTCCAGTTTGCCTTCGCCAGAGATGAGCGTGGTGTGGCCGACCTCGACTCCCTTCACATCAGTAATCGCGTTATTAGGACCAGGAGTGCCATCGAACGGAACGCCAAGGTTGCGGGCGCGCGGCTTCGACTGAGCGGAGATGTTTGCCGCCAATGCGAAGACGAGGATCGCGGACCGGCAGAGTTGCGAGGTGGACATGGAGCCTCCGACAAAGTTGGAAGTATAAAGGATAGGAATGGGACGAAGGTTGCGGCGTTTGGTGCGGTGGGAGCGATCTGGGCTGGGGTACAATCGCAAAAAACAGATTCTTGGGGGATGCTATGGACGGTTGGAAGAAGGCGATGGTTCTGGGCGCAATTGGCTCGGCCGCGATTCTATTCATGAAAAAGAGATATCCGGCAGGCGTGCTGGCGACTGGGGTTGGCTTGGCAGTGCTGGCGGCGGAATATCCAGAGAAGTTCGACAAAGTGCGGCGGGCCCTCCCGGAGTATTTTGAGCATGGGATGCGGGTGATGGAGATGGCGGGGCAAGCAGGCAAGCGGATTACGGATACGGCGGGGCGGAGCGCGTTCGAGGCTTGGGAGGATATTGGCGGATAGAAAATTCTTGAGCTAAAGACGCGAAGAAAGCGGCAGAGAAATCTGTTTATTTCTTTGCTATCTTTCGGCTTGCTACTCGATGCCAAGCTGCTTCCTGGCGTCGGGACTTAGGCGCTCTGGGGTCCAGGGTGGGGTCCACACGACATTCACGGTGCAGTTACTAACGCCGGGCAATTGCTCCACCCGCGACTTTACCTGGGCACTGATGTTCACGTGTTCCGGACAACCTTGAGCTGTGAGGGTCATCTCGACCATGACAGCCTGCTTGGTTTCGTCCGGGCTCTCAGCCGGTGCGGGGACAAAATCCACCTTATAGATCAGGCCAAGGTCGACAATGTTGACCGGAATCTCAGGATCGTAGCAACTCTTCAGCGCACTTAGTACATCTTGTTCCGTGATGGCGGCCATGGCGGACAATACCTCTCTTTCAGTTTACCTTATGGCTGCGGCCCTTTGGCAGATCACGGACTGCTGCCGGAAACTTGGTAGAGTCTTCTCATGATGAGTCCTGAAGCGAGACAGAGAATACAATTCGCGCTACTGCTGGCATTGGTGGTCGCGACTCTACGCGCGGGCTACATTTTGTATCAACGCCACGAAGACAAGGTGGCCGCCGAAAAGCAGAAGCAAGCGCAGAATGTGGGTTATTCCAATCCCGACTACTACGTCAGTCCCAAGAAGCTGTATCCCTACGATGTGAAGAGTGCAAAGCAGCTTACCCAGCAGCCGGTGTGGGTGAAGGAAGGATACCGCTACGCCTACTACCCTTACGATGCAGCGAGCAAGCATGTCGATTTCTCGCACGATGCGGGGCTCCTTCTGCCAATTGAGAAGCTGGAAATTAAAGATGTGATCACGGCGATGCCTACGGGGAGGGGAGAGCGGAAGCAGGTGATGGCGGTATTTCAGAAAGAGGGGAAGAGCTTTGCGGTGCCGATTGGCTTTGAGGCGGACGAGCAGTACAAGATTTATTCCGACGAAATGTTTTTCGTGGAAGATCCGCATGACCTGTACAAACACTGGTCCGCGGACGTGTGGCAGGCGGTGGAACAACACCAAGTGAAGGCGGGGATGAACGAACTGCAAGCGGATTTCGCGATCGGCATGGGCGTACCCGACGCAGGCGACAGTTCGGAAAAGACGGTGCGTTATCCGAACGGGGGCAAGCCTCTGGTGATCGTGTATCACGACGGTAAGGCCGCGGAGATTAAGGCGGGAACGGCAGGATCGTGACCGCTAAGGGATCTGCACAACCAGGGTTGCCAAGTTCCATCCTCCTAACGCCACTTGCGCGGCGCCCATTGCCGATTTCGCGGGATACTCAATCTCAATTTCCCGGCTCTCCCCCGGGAGCGGCGACACATAATTGTCGGCGTTTCTAGGCATGCATGCGAAAACCGAATAGGGTGCATCAAAAAAACAACTTTGACTCGGAAGGATCGGCCTCGTAGGGTAATACGGAGATGTCATCTCACGTCCATCATCGCCATTACCATCACGCGCATAGCGCGACGGCGGCGATGTGCACCTGAGATTGCAGACTTGATATAAAAAGCACTTTTCAGGAGTTCCGGCCCGCTGACGCGAAAAGTCAGCGGGCTTTTTGTTTTTGGAAGAGAGGTCAGGTATGAACGCGGAATTTGATTTCGACAAGATGAGCGGGTTGCTTCCCGCTGTTGTGCAGGATGCAGGCGACGGGGAGGTCCTAATGGTGGGTTTCATGAATCGGGAAGCCCTGGATCGCACGCTCGATGCTGGATATGTGACGTTCTTCAGTCGAACGCGGAATCAGCTTTGGATGAAGGGCGAGACCTCCGGGAACCGGTTGAGGGTCGTGTCCGCGCAGACCGACTGTGACCGCGACACGCTCTTACTTCGCGTCGAGGTCGAGGGAGCAGGAGTGGTGTGTCACCGCGGCACGCGCTCCTGCTTCACCGAAGGGGTCCCTGTGCGCACTGGAGAACCGGCGGCCGTTGCGAAGGAGACGCGATGAAGTTGCGCATCGGAATTCCCAAGGGCAGTTTGCAGGAGGCGACGCTGCAGTTATTCGCACGCGCCGGGCTTCCCGCTTATACGAATGGGCGCTCTTATTTTGCCAGTACCGCCGATCCGGAGATCGATTGCATGTTGATCCGCGCGCAGGAGATGGCGAGGTACGTGGAACATGGGGCGATCGACGCGGGCCTGACCGGGTTCGACTGGGTGATTGAGAGCGGGCTGGAAGTCGCGACCGTGAGTGATTTGATTTACGCCAAGAGAAGTCGCGGCAAAGTGCGGTGGGTGCTGGCAGTCCCGGAGGACTCTTCGGTTCATCGGGCCGAAGACCTGTCGGGAAAAATTGTCGCAACTGAACTGGTGAAGGTCACGCGCGACTATTTCGGCAGGAAAGGCGTGGAGGTCCGGGTGGAGTTCTCGTGGGGTGCGACTGAGGTAAAGCCGCCCATGCTGGCGGACGCCATTGTCGAGGTTACGGAGACCGGCAGTTCTCTCAAGGCGAACAGGCTTCGGATTTTGGAGACCGTGCTGGAGTCGAACACGCAGCTGATTGCGAACAAATGTTCGTATGCAGACCGCGAGAAGCGGCGAAAGATCGACAATCTGGCGCTGATGCTGCAAGGAGCGATGGAAGCGCAGGACCGCGTAGGGCTAATGCTGAATGTTCGACGCGAAAACCTGACCGCGGTGCTGAGTGTGTTGCCCGCGCTGCAGAAGCCGACGATTTCTCACCTGAGCGATGAAGACTGGTTGGCTGTGAATACGGTGATCGACGAGGGAGCGGCGTGGGACGTGATTCCTCGCCTGAAAGAGGCGCAGGCGCACGGGATTGTGGAATATCCGCTGAACAAGGTGGTGCTGTAATGCGGATCGTTTCAGGCCGCGCGGCGGTCGCGCTGGTTGAACGGCTGGCTGCGCGGGGCTCAAGGCTTAACCAGTTGGAGCCGCGAGTGCGACGGATTGTCGATGGCGTCCGCCGTGGAGAAGAGCGTGCGCTTCGGAGGTATGCGCAGCGATGGGACGGACTTAGTCGTGGACAATCACTGCGCGTCTCCGAACAGGAAATGGCGGCCGCAGAACGGATGATTGCTCCGCAGTTGCGCAAATCGTTGCGGGAGGCGGAACACAATATCCGCCGATTTTGCGACTGGCAGATGCCGTCTGATTGGATGCGGACGCGGAGTGGAATTTCTGTTGGGCAAATCGTACGTCCCTTGGAGTCGGTGGGATGTTACGTGCCGGGCGGACGGTATCCGCTGGTTTCCACGTTGCTGATGACGGTCGTTCCCGCGCAGGTCGCAGGTGTAAAGAACATCCAGGTGGTTTCGCCGCGGCCTTCGACGGAGGTGATGGCCGCGGCGGCAATGCTGGGGGTGCGTGAGTTCTATCGCGTTGGAGGGGCGCACGCGATCGCAGCCTTGGCGTATGGGGCGAACAGTATTCCGAAGGTAGACAAGATCGTGGGGCCTGGGAACGCGTACGTTACGGTCGCGAAGAAGCTCGTCTCATTCGATTGCGCCATTGATTTTCTGGCGGGGCCCACCGAGGCGGTCGTCCTAAGCGACTCTGGCGTTCCGGAATTCATTGCAGCGGATCTGGTGGCGCAAGCCGAGCACGATCCGGAGACGCTGGCCGTGTTCATTACGTCATCTCGAAGTTTGGCGCACTTGGTTAAGGTGAATGCGGCGCAACTGGCGAAAGGGAATTCGACGGCTTTGAAAGCGTTGCAGGCGCGGGGGGTAATTCTAGTCGCGGGCTCGCGTGAACAAGGGCGCAGTTGGGCGAATCAGATTGCTCCAGAACACATCACGGTCAGTAAAGAAGACTTACCGTTTGTTCAGAATGCGGGATCGATCTTCGTGGGCGACTATTCGGCGCAGGCGGTGGGCGATTACGCATCCGGTCCGAACCATGTTTTGCCGACATCGGGACAGGCGCGCTTTCGCGGAGGGTTGAGCGTTGCGGATTTTGTGAAGGTAATCACCGTGCAGCGACTTTCGGCTGATGGCCTGCGCCGGATTTCTCCTGCGGTGGAGTGCCTGGCAGCGGCTGAGGGTCTGCCGGCGCACGCGAGGTCTGTGAGCGTGAGGTGCGAGCATGCTTAGGCCACGCGAAGCGGTGCGAACGTTGCCGTCATACCATCCGCCATTGGGCGGTCGTGATGGGCTGAGACTCGATTTCAACGAAAACACCGTCGGATGTTCGTCGCGAGTGCTCGAGAGGTTGCGGCGGTTGGGTGCGGAAGACTTCGCGCGATATCCCGAACGCGAACCGGTGGAAGCGGCAGTTGCGGAGATGCTGGGGGTCGACCCAACGGAGCTTTTGCTGACGAATGGTGTAGACGAAGCAATCCACCTGCTGTGTCAGACCTACCTAGAAGCAGACGATGAAGCAGTGATCGTGGTGCCTACGTATTCGATGTACCGGATCTATATGATGGCCGCGGGCGCGAAGGTCATCAGCGTTCCGAAGGGGAAGAATTTTGAGTTTCCGACGGACGATCTGTACAAAGCCATAACAGCGCGCACGCGCTTGATCGCTATTGCCAACCCAAACAATCCCACTGGAACGGTCGCACCGGAGCAAGATCTGGTGCGAATCGCCCGCTCGGCGCCAGGAGTCGCGGTGCTGGTGGATGAAGCGTACTTCGAGTTTTACGGGCAGAGTGTGATGGTTGTGCGCGACGAACTCCCTAATCTGTTTGTAGCGCGGACGTTTTCCAAAGCATACGGGCTGGCCGGTCTTCGCATGGGCCTGTTAGTTGGGGATGCAGAACAAATGCGGGCGGTGCGGCGGGTCAGTTCGCCCTATAACGTGAACGCAGCGGCGCTGGCTTGCCTGCCGGAGGCGCTCAATGATCAGCCGTATATTCAACAATATGTCAGCGAAGTGCGCGAGTCGCGAGCGAGGCTGGAGCGCGCGCTCGAAGCTGCTGGAATTCAATTCTGGCCAAGTCAGGCGAACTTCGTCCTGGCGCGGGTAGGCGCGGCGTCTGCGTTTGTCGAGCATATGCGGCGGCGCCGAATTCTGGTACGCGACCGTTCCGGTGATCCGGGATGCGAAGGGTGCGTACGGATCACATTGGGGCCGCGCGAACATACTGACCGGTTGCTTACGGCTCTCCATGAAACGTTAGAGGAAGCTGGCTTGGGGCAAGGAGTATCGCGGCAATGAGAAAAGGAAGTATCAAGCGAAATAGCAAAGAGACGCAAATTCAGGTTGCGCTGACGATTGAAGGGCACGGACGCTATCAGGTGTCGACGGGGATTCGGTTTTTCGATCACATGCTGGAGTTGTTTGCACACCATGGAGGGTTTGACCTCAAACTCAAAGCTCGCGGCGATCTCGATGTTGACCAGCATCACACGGTGGAAGATGTGGGCATCGTGCTGGGCCAGGCGTTTGATAAAGCGTTAGGGAGCAAGCGCGGCATTCTGCGAGCCGGATATTTTTTGATGCCGATGGACGAGACGATGGGAATGGCCGCCGTCGATTTCTGTGGGCGCACCGCGGCGGTAGTGGATACGAAGGTGCGGACGCGGCTGGTGGGCGACCTGCAAGCAGAGCTCGTGGACGATTTCTTTGAAGGCTTCGCGCGCGGCGCTCGAGCCAACGTTCATGCGCGCGTGCTCTACGGACGATCGAGTCATCACAAGATTGAAGCGCTGTTCAAGGCGTTTGCGCGAGCGCTGCGCGCGGCGTGCTGGCGTGACCAGCGGATGGTGCGACTCCTGCCATCAACCAAGGGCGTGCTGTGATGATCGCGATCGTCGATTACGGCGCGGGGAATCTGGTGTCGGTGAAGAAGGCGTTGGATTGGCTGGGGCAGGAGTGCATCATTACGGCTGATCCACAGCAGGTCGCGAGCGCGAACAAGGTTGTGCTTCCCGGTGTGGGCCATTTTGCGTCGACGGAGTCTTTGGAACGGACCGGTTTGAAAGATGCCATTGCGGATTCCATTACTCGGGGAATTCCTTTTCTCGGTATCTGCGTTGGGATGCAGTGGATGTTCGCCGGCAGTAAAGAATCGCCTCAGAGCTATGGTTTGGGCTTATTTAACGGGGAATGTGAGTGCTTCTCACCGCATGTGAAATCGCCCCATGTGGGTTGGAATCAACTTGAGGTAGACCCAGCGTCCCGACTTTTACGTGGAGTGCCCTCCGGTGCATTCGTATATTTCACGCATTCGTTTCGCGCGCCGATGATTGCGGCCACGGTGGCATGCTGTGAATATGGCGGGCGGTTTTCCGCGGCCGTCGAGCGGGAACATCTGTTCGGCGTGCAGTTTCATCCTGAAAAGTCCGGAGAGGTTGGGTTGAAGTTGCTGGAAAACTTTTGTGCGCTGTGACATGTTGACGAAACGCATTATCGCTTGCTTGGACGTTAAGGGCGGACGCGTTGTGAAGGGTGTGCAGTTTGAGAACCTGCGCGATGCCGGCGATCCGGCCGAATTGGCAAAGGCGCATGGTGCGCTGGGAGCCGACGAAATCGTGCTGCTTGATATCTCAGCGGCGCACGAGCGTCGTGCCACATTGCTCGATACGGTTCGCCGAACGGCGCGCGAACTGTTTATTCCGTTCACGGTGGGCGGAGGCATTCGCACATTGGAGGAAGCGGCCGCGGTTTTTTCAGCCGGTGCGGACAAGATCAGTATCAATTCCGCCGCGCTTGCGGAGCCGGATCTGATCACTCGAATCGCGTCGAGATTTGGGTCGCAGGCGGTCGTCGTAGCAATTGATGCAAAGCGGCACGAGAAGCAGGCAAACTGGCAAGCCTACACGCATGGAGGACGATCGGCGAGCGGGCGCGATGCTGTCGAGTGGGCGCGAGAAGCGGAAGACCGCGGCGCGGGAGAAATATTGTTGACTTCGATGGATCGCGACGGAACGGGAGTGGGATTCGATTGCGAATTGACGCGCGCGGTAGCCGACTCCGTGCGGATTCCCGTAATTGCTTCCGGCGGTGCGGGCGGCGCAAAACACTTCGTGGAAGTGTTTCGTGAAGGACACGCTGATGCTGCGCTGGCCGCGTCGATTTTTCATTACGGTTACAGCCGCCTGGTGGACCTGAAGCAAGAGATCGGAGCGCAGGGAATTCCGGTGAGGTGGCCATGCTGATTCCGTCGATCGATTTGATGGGCGGTAAGATCGTCCAACTGGTGCAGGGCAAGAAGAAGGTGTTGGAGTTCGATGACTTTGACATTTGGGTGGATCGCTTCTCGAAGTATCCGCTGGTTCAGTTGATTGACCTCGATGCTGCTATAGGTGCCGGGAGCAACTTCGGACGGGTACGCGAACTGGCTCGCAGACTGCCATGCCAAGTCGGCGGTGGAATCCGGTCGGTGGAGGCTGCTCAGGCGGCATTGGCTGCGGGAGCGCAAAGAGTCATTCTAGGTTCAGCGCTGTTTAAGGAGGATAGACTGGACACTGACTTTGCGGAAAGATTGGCTGACACCATCGGTGCGAACCGCCTCGTTTTCGCGCTCGATGCGATCGGAGGCAGAGTAACTATTCGCGGTTGGCGGAAGGTGACTGGCGTGACGCCCCTCGAAATGGTTCGGGCGCTTGAACCTTGGTGCGATGGATTTCTTTATACGCATGTGGATACAGAGGGGTCACTGCAGGGGTTCCCGCAGGACGTGATTCGTCCGCTAAGACAAGCCACGGCGAGGCAACTGATTGCCGCCGGCGGAATCAGTACGCAACAAGAGATTGATGACCTGCACGCCTTGGGCGTGGATGCGGTGGTTGGAATGGCGATTTATAGGGGGATCCTGCCGGGCTTCGTTACTTGCGAATGAGAGTTTCAGCTTTGCGAATTGCTTTCTCGTGCAGTTCCCATGAGTAGATTGCCTTGCGGCATCCTTCGCGCGCCAGGCTCGTGCTCAGCTGCTTCTCCGCCAGGTCGAAGGTGTCTTCCGCGTCCATTCTGGCTCGGTAGGACTCGTCATCTTTCTCCTTGCTCTGGGTGGCGATGAGCATAGTGCTTGGGTCTGCTGTCGGCGAGCCTGTTGGCCGGCGGCGAGTGGCCGCGGCGCCATTCCCTTGGGCGGCGAGAGCTTCATAGACCATCCTCACCGATTCCGGCCATTGCTCACGGACTGCCTGGCTCGAGCGATCCAGTGCGGCGTTCGCCTGGTCTGCAGTTTTGCGTACTCGCTTTTTTTCGCGCAGCCATTTCATTACGGACCAGGTCATGGCTTCGGTCATTAGCTCTTTGGCGGTCTCGACTTCTGGGATCTTATCCATCGTTTTCCAGAGAAAGCAGCAAATGTTTAGTAACAAAGACAGGTTGCATTGGGTCGCAATTTATTCCTGTGATGGCAATCACTCTTGGCGGTGATGTGACGCAATATGCGCCCGTGTCTATTGACTCCCGGGGAGAGGAACACTAGATTGTAGGTGAATGCTGCAATGCAGCAAATGGAGATAGATTATGCCAACCCATAGCAAGCCCCGAGATGATCGTTCCCCGCTGGCCATTCTGACGGAACTGGCGGTCGAGGGGACATCGAGTCTAGTGGACGCACAACGAGCGTTTCTTAACATGGCGCAAAAAGAGAACGACATTATCTGCAACGGAGTCAAAGAACGCATCGGCAACTTCATGCCGGCAGTCGCAATGACAGGGCTGGTACAGCGCAGCCTGGATACTCTCATCGATATGCAGCAGGAGTTATTGACGACAACCAGCAAGCAGACATTGCAGTGGCTGGAGACGGAGAAGGCGGAGAAGGGCGATCGTGCGGCGCGGTTGGCCGATTTTGCCCGCGAGGGAGTGGAGACCTTCACGCGCGCGCAGAAGAAGTTCCTGGAAGCCGTCGCACAGGAGGCCGCGACTGCGACCAAAAAGCCGCATGAAGTAACGCCAGCCAAAAAGACCGAACTGGCGCAATTGGCGCGCGAAGCGGGGAATGCGTTCATCGAGGCGCAGAAGAGGCTGCTCGACGTGATGGGGCAGCAGATGAATGTGAACCTCGACGCTGCTACACGGACCATTGAACTGATGTCGCCTTCACAGTTGCTGCCGATGGCGACCAAGACAGGCGAAGGAATGAAGAACTTCTTCGATGCGGAAACATCGATGATCGGATCTCTCATCCGGCCGCACAAAAAGGAAGCAGCGAGGGTGAAATCGGCGAGGGCGCGCACGGCGCGACGGTCCAAAGTTGTACCGGCTTAAGCTGAACGCGATTGAACAGGTAAGGGGCGTGCTTTTCGGTACAGACGATTGCCCGTTCCTGCGGGTGTTGCTGGCGGTTTAGCCTTAGGCGAAGGCAAGCGGTTCAGCCACGCCCGCTCCCATTGCAGCCACAGGCGGCTGGTGTAAAGCAGTGCGCTGCACTGTAGCGTAAACCAGTCGCGGGTCATCAGTGGCGAGCGGAACGCAGAGCGATTGGCAATCCAATGCTGGGCGACGTGGCGCGCGAGGGTGAATCCCATTCCCGTGTCGGCGCCGACGATGTCGCCGAGAATTCCTTCCAGCGTGAACATCACCTTAGACAGCATGATCAGCGAGCTGGGAAACTTGACGCCGGCGATGGCGACACGTTCCAGGAGTCGCATGGCGTCTGCCCCGCTCGGCATGCGGGATGCCGGTAGCTCATCGAGAAAGCGGTCCACCGAATCGCGGACTTTGCGGCCTCGGGGCGACGACAGTCTTATGCGCGGCTGGCTGAGCGCCACGATTTCACCGGACGTGCCTACCGGATCGCGCAGAGTGACCATCAAGAATAAGAGGGCAAGATGCCGCCGCTGCTCTCGGTTCAGCCGCTCGCGCAGGGCCCAATCGAGGATGACTAGTTCGCTCGAGTCGTTGTCGTATAAGAGGTTGCCGGCATGGGGATCCCCGTGAAAGATAGCATCATGGGTTGACGAGAACAGGGGCACGGCGATGAGAGATTCAATCAGTTGCTCCGCAATTCTGCGCCTACGCATGGCAGGAAAGCGGGCGGCCGCGCTCGTTACTTTGATTCCTTTTTCTTCTGTCAGGGCTGTGATGGTGGGCGTGCATAGGTGGTGGATTACGCGCGGGATGCGAACTCCTGGGAAATCACGGTAGAGGCTTGCGGCTTCCGTCAGGGTCTTTTGTTCGCGGGAGAAATTGACTTCGTGCCGGAGGAGGCGCCGGACTTTTTGGAACGTGTCGGGAATGAGATGAGGCGCGAATCCGTAAGTGTGGTGGCGATCTCCGAAGTAGTGGGCGAGCCCTTGAAGGTACTCCATATCTTCGGCGAAATATTCGGGGATGTGCGGTTTCAGGACCTTGAACACGCCGCGCTCGCGCCGGCGGGTTTCGGGATTGCGCCAAACGAAGCGAACGACGGCGCTGACGCTGGCTTCTTTGAGAATCCTGGGCGCAACTTCGACGGCGAAGGCTTTAACCTTCGGTCCCAGCGCTTTATGCACGATCGCGCGGATGTCTCCGGGCTGAACGTCGCGAATGCCGTTCTCTAGTTTCGCGAGTGCGTTGCGCAGCGCCGGGTGAAGGTGCTGATTGCGGGCGATAACCTGGCCTAGCTTCTGTAATCCTGGCACTTTTGCAATAAGACGAAGAAGGCGCACTTCGGGCGGTGTCTTGGGTGGGAGTTCAATCTGCTCCAGGAGTTTTGGAGCGAGTCGCGTAGCTGAAAGGTGAGTTACGACGAACATCATGGCATCGCGCACCGGCGGACGCCACGGTTTGTAGGCATCCGGGACGAGGGCGTTGACCGGGACAATGTCGTCGACGATCCAGCGGGCCATCGCGTCACGAACGGACTGGCCGGCGGGACTTTGCAGTCCGGCTTCGATCGCGCTGATCTTCTCCGCCGGTGTTGCACCTGGGGGCAGGAAATTTTCGAGGGCAATGCGTAACTGGTCGGGCGCGAGCAGGCGGAGGCCGGCTTCGATGGCGGATGCGTCCAGCATGGGTGAGCTACCCTTCACACTATGGGCTCGCGGTTAATGGATATGCAGTGACGGGCATCACCGGAACTTGGGGAGTCGTGTGAGATAGTCGAGGGGACAGGGTGACCGAGTTGGCGACGTTGAACGAAGTATTTTCCAGATTGTCAATGCGGCGGCGGTACGAGGTCTGGTTCCTGCGCCTGGGATTGGCGGATGGAAGCGGAGCCTGGTGGTTTCGCTATCTCCTGATGAACCCGGGACGAGGAGGATGTGCCGAGCTACCAAAGGGCATGCCAGTGCAAGTGTGGGCAACCTGGTTTCCATCGGGTGGGGCAGCGCAGAGTTTTATTCACGGATTTCCGATCGAGGGATTGGACCTGAGCCATCGGGGGCAAAGTCCGTTTCACTTTCGCATTGGCGAAAACAGCATTGACGAAAATTCATGCGAGGGATCTTTGCAGGTGGATGGACATGCGATTTCATGGAACCTGCACTATCGATCTACGTTTCGTGTGACGTTGAGCAACAAGGGGTGGATCGGGTTTTCGCGGTCGCCTCACTCGGACGCTATCTTTGCTGGAGAGATCAAACTAGATGGGCGGAGTTTCGCCGGAGATTTTCTTGGTTTCGGAGTACAAGGGCACAACTGTGGCTATCGGCATCGCAACTTCTGGACGTGGAGCCATGTTTACTTTCCTCGAGCGGAGCGGCGTGCGAGTACGCTTGAAGCGCTCATTTACGAGATGCCCTTCGGTTTTGTTTTTCGCAAGGCGGTATTGTGGCACGACGGGCAGGAGTACTTGTTTCGAGAGTTGATCGAGGTAAGAAACCGGGAAAGTATGCAATGGAACTTTCGGTGCGAGGCGCGCCACGGAGTGACGATTGAAGCGGCGATCGACGGGCGGGGTCCGAGTGTGCACCGTCTTTCATATATAAAGACCGATTGCAGCGGCAGCTTCGAGGTGCTGAACAACAGCCTGGCATCGGCGTCGTTACTGATTCGCGGTCCGGGCGGAGCAGCCGAGCGATTGGAAACTAAGACAGGCGCCGTGCTCGAGATGGTGGGGTGAGCGATTCGGCCGAGGACTGAGCTTTGGCCAGGCGTTCGGCGACCACCGTGTAGGCGGCGGGATTGAAAGCCATTCCGATGTGGGTGCCCGGGACCTCGACGTCCTTTTCAGGATCCATGGTCATACAATAACGCCAGTCGACGATGCCGTCCTGGCGCGTATAAATCGCAGTCTCGACCATCGCGCTGGGCACCTTGCGGTGAAGGGAGCCGAGAAAATTGCAGGTGCAGCGGCCGGTGTAGCAATCGGGTAGAACTCCCTTTCCATGCTCTTCGAGAATACGAAGACGAACCGCTTCGGCGGCTCGCAACACGGCGCGATTCGCCACCGTGCCGCGGATGGGCGCGGCGAGCGTGATGACCGAAGCCACGTCTTTCGGCCGCTCACCTGCGACAGAACGTGCGATGACACCACCAAGACTATGACCGATCAGATGAATCTTGCGCCCGGTTTCGGCCAACGCCTTTTCGATGGTCTGGTTCAGACGGCGCTGAATGAGAAGGTTGGGGCATTCCGCGTTGAGGCCGATGCCGGAAAAATAGGGACGGTACCCAATCCGCCGCAGCCACGCGTGAAGCTCGGTTAAATAGAGATCAGTGCCGAGAAAGCCGGGAATGATCACGACGGCGGATCCGTCGCCACGGGGAACACCCAAGCCGTAGTACACCGGCGTGGCATGTAGGAGCAGAATTTCAGCTCCGAACAAGGCTTCTGTCCAAAAAGTAGAAGTATTGGCTTTCGGGTAGGGGCGCGGTACGCGTTTGCGCCGCTTGGCAGTGGATGGACGCGCTGCAGCTTTTATTGGTTTACGCGGCAAGTTCGTCCCGGGTCCGCCCAATCTTCACGTCGGCACGCGAAGAGGGCAATTGCTGCACTGCGGAATTATACCGCGAGGGTCTTGACGTTCCAATAGTCATTTTTGTATTGAAGTCAGAAGATTAGAGCGAGCGTTGTGAAATTCAACGCTTCTTGCGGGCTCGGCGTTTGCTGGGCGCGGTCTTTCCTAGGCGAGCCTCGAGCTCGGCAACCCGCTTGCGCAGTGCCTCCACTTCTGTTTCATTTTCGGTCTGCGGGCGCGAGGGCATACTGCCTAGGAATCTTTTCATCATGTCCACCGGAGACAGGATCGCGGATTGGACTTCGCTTAAACGATTTTGCACTGTGCTCTGCACCTTCTCGTAGGTGTCGAAGGCCGATTTCAAGTACCACATCAGAAATTCCTGGCGAACTTCGTCGGAAGCAATGATGAGCTGCCGGAGCAATTCCAGGGGCAGTCCGGTCGGCTTGTCCTTGGCATCCTCCGTGATGATCTGCGTTAGCAGAACTCGAGTGAGGTCCTGCCCGCTCTTGGCATCGACGACCCGCACCTCACGACCGGCGCGAATGTGGGCAGCCAGGTCGTCGAGGTTCACGTAACGGCTGCTGGTCGTGTCGTAGAGCCGGCGATTACCGTACTTCTTGATGAGGATGGTAGAAGGTTTCGTAAGCATCGGATGCTGCCTCGCACAAGACTCAGGAATATCTTGACACAAGGCCCTTCCACTCGTATAGTTTAGCTGATGCTGCAATGCAGCAATCGGAGGTATCTTATGGCAGCGGCAACAAAGCATGAATCTACTCACCCGAAAGAGTCGTCGACGTTCTCTCTGCTTTCGGGTTGGGCGCAGCAAGGGGCACAAACGCTATTCGCGACGCAACGGATTCTGATTGATCTGGCGATGCGGCAAAATGCGAGTGTAATGCACGCCGTGCGGCAGCAGCTGTCGGATCCGCATCATTCGCCGACCGCGATCCTCGGCGAAATTGCCGAAGATGGGTTGACGAATTTCATGGAAGGACAGAAGGTGCTGCTCGAACTGGGCAAGCAACAGAACGAAATCCTGATGATGGGAGTGAAGGAGCGGATGGGAGACTGGCCGGCGGCGCATGCCATGGCGGACTTGCTGCGGCGCAGCGTGGAGACCTTCATCGACATGCAGGAAGAGTATTTGAAGATTGCCGGCAAGCAGACCCACAACTGGGTGGAATCCGCGAAGGCGGGCAAGCCCTATCAACCGGAGCACGTGGTGGATCTCGCCCGCGAGGCCATGGAGAACTTCGTGAAGGCCCAGAAACGCTTCATGGACGCGCTGGCGGATGAGACCGCAAAGGCCACCGGCGGCAAACATGTAAACGGAGCAGGAAAGAAAGCAAAACGAACCGAGTTGTCAACCTTGGCACGCGAGGCCACAGACTCATTCCTGGAAGCGCAGAAGCGCCTGGTTGATGTCGTTGGACGCCAGATGAATACCGGCGTGAAAACTGTTGGGAAGACGATGGATCTGTTGAAGCCGTTTCCATTTCTCCCGGTCAGCGACCTCACGCGGGAGGCGGTGAAGAGCTATGTCGACGCGCAGAAGGCTTTGATGGATGTGATGGTGAAGCCGCCACATGTGGCGAAAGCCGAGCGTCATACCCGAAAGCCCGCGAAGAAGGCGAAAGTTGCAGCGGCCGTTGCCTGAAGGTTTAGAAATTTCAGGGAAACAGTGGCACGCTGCAATGTTCTCGACATGCTTTGATCTGTCGCAAGCTTGACGGGTGCGTCTGACAATATTCTGCGTCTCCGAGCGACGGAATGTCTTCGCCCGGAGACGCCACTTCGATTGCGTTTCGGGAGCGGCCTCAACAGCGCGATGCCGTTGTGCCCTGGGATGTTGCGCTGACTCCTCGTGGTTTCTCAGTCTGGACCGAACGCACGAATCAGAGTGGTAAGGGAGAGGAATATGGCTACGGTTACCGCAGTTCCGGCTAGTAAGATCCGCGGGGGCAGCTTCCTGATTGAGGAGCGCGCGCCGCAGGACGTTTTCACTCCAGAAGATTTCAGCGAGCAGCACCTGCTCATTGCGCAAACCGCAGAAGAATTCGCAAACAAAGAGATCGTGCCAAATATCGAGAAGATGGAACACAAGAACTTTGCGATCACCCAGGAGTTGGTGAAGAAGGCGGGAGCCTTGGGGTTGAGCGGAGTGGATGTTCCAGAAGAATACGGCGGCATGGAAATGGACAAAGTGACGTCGGCCATCATCGCCGATCGTATCGCGAAATATGGTGGGTTCAGTACTACGTGGGGAGCGCACACCTGCATTGGCACGCTACCCATCGTGTACTTCGGAACCGAAGAACAGAAGAAAAAATACCTGCCAGGGCTGGCCAGCGGAGAGACCATCGGCGCATACGCACTCTCGGAGTCGTCTTCGGGGTCAGACGCGCTGAATTGCCGTACCCAGGCAAAGCTCTCGCCCGACGGCAAGCACTACATTTTGAACGGCGAAAAGATGTGGATTACCAATGCAGGATTTGCAGGATTATTCATTATCTTTGCGAAAGTGGCCGGCGACAAGTTCACGGCGTTCATTGTCGAGCGTGGCTTCCCGGGATTTTCAGTGGGCGCCGAAGAGCACAAGATGGGAATCCGCGGCTCCTCCACTTGCCCGCTAATCCTCAATGATTGCCAGGTTCCCCTCGAGAATGTACTTGGGGAGATCGGAAAAGGACACCACATTGCATTCAACGTTCTGAACGTAGGGCGGTTCAAACTCGGCGCGGGATGCGTGGGCTCGGCTCGCAATTGCATTGAAGGCGCCATCGCATACGCCAAGCAGCGCAAAGCGTTTGGGAAGGTGATCGCGGACTTCGGCTTGATTCGCGAAAAGATCGCCAACATGGCAGCGGGAATTTTCACTGGCGAGGCGATGGCGTATCGCACCGTCGGAATGATGGATGCGGCGATCGCCGAACTGGGCGAGGTGCACCACGACATGACACCAGTGCGCCGGGTGATTGACGAATATGCGGTCGAGTGCTCGATCCTCAAAGTGTGGGGATCGGAGTTCATTGACTTTGTCGTGGACGAATCGGTCCAGATCTATGGCGGGTACGGCTTCGTCGAGGAATATCCTGCCGAACGTAATTACCGCGATGTTCGTGTGAATCGAATCTTCGAAGGCACGAACGAAATCAACCGACTGCTCATTACGGGATTTCTGCTGAAACGCGCCATGTCTGGGCAACTTCCATTAATGGCGGCGATCAAGAAACTCATGGATGAAGTGCTGTCGGGAAGCTCTGACGAGGGCGAAGACGGGCCGCTCGCACAGGAGCGGAAACGGGTCGCGACCGCGAAGAAGATTGGCCTGTTCGCGGCGGGCATTGCCACCCAGAAATACATGCAGGCGATCCAGGATCAGCAGGAGATCATGGGCGCAATTGCCAACATGACCATAGAAACGTATGCCATGGAGTCCGCCGTGCTGCGCGCGCAAAAACTGGCGGCGCGAAATGGCGAAGCGGGCTGTGCACATGCGATTGCCATGGCTCGCGTCTACATGTCGGGAGCCATGGAAAAAATTGAAAGCGCAGCGAGAATGGTTATTGCCGCCTGCGCCGAGGGCGATATGTTGCGCTCGCAGTTGGCAATCTTACGCCGGCTGTGCAAGTACGAACCCTTTAACACGGTGGCGCTGCGGCAAGGAATCGCTCAGAAAGTCATCGAAACCGGGAAGTACCTGGTCTCATAACTCGCGTGGTCGAACCGGACCGCGAGGGATGGTGCAGTATGGCAACCCGTCGTTCCCAATTCGATTTCGATTTCATCGTGATCGGATCCGGCTTCGGAGGCAGCGTATCGGCGCTTCGGTTGACGGAGAAGGGATACCAGGTTGCTGTCCTGGAGATGGGGCGCCGCTGGGCGCCCCTTTCATTTCCGCGCACAAGTTGGTCGATTCGTCAGTGGTTCTGGCGTCCGAGTCTCGGTCTGCACGGCTTCTTCAACATGCGTTTCTTCCGACATGCCACCATTTTCAGCGGCTCTGCGGTTGGTGGAGGGTCGATTACTTATGCCGCCACTCTGCTGCCTCCTCCGGACAAGGTCTGGCACAGCGGATCATGGGCAGGCTTGGCGGATTGGCAGATCGAGATGCCTCAACACTATAAAATCGCGTCGCGAATGCTGGGCGTACGGGAGAACAACATTCTGGGGGCTGCTGATCAACTTCTGAAGAGCACTGGGGAAGTCGCCGGTGTGGCCGAAACGTTTTATCGCACACGGGTTGGAATTTTTCAGGCGCCCGAAGGTGAGGTGGGGAATACGACTGTTCCTGATCCGTTCTTCGGAGGGCAAGGTCCGCCACGTACTACATGCATCGGCTGTGGTGGCTGCATGATGGGCTGCCGCTACGGCGCTAAGAATACTCTGGATCTCAACTATCTCTACCTGGCGGAAGAGGGCGGGGCGCGAGTCTTTCCCGAGACGAAGGTGGTCGACGTCAAGCCGATCGAGGACGCGAGCGACGGCAGCGCCGGGTACGAAGTTCACACCGTGAACTCCGTATCGTGGATTCGCCGGCAACCGCAAAAGCTCAGATGCCGTGCCGTGGTCTTCTCCGCATCCTCGCTGGGGACCATGGAGTTGCTCTTCCGGTTGAAGGATAACGGCTCGTTGCCGCGCATCAGCAGTCGTCTGGGTAAACACGTACGCACGAATTCCGAATCGATCATTGGGGCGCGAGTCCCCCGCTGTGCGGATGATTTGTCGCAGGGCATTGCCATTGGCTCCGGCATCTACATTGATGAACACACTCACATTGAGGCAGTACGCTATCCCAGCGGTTCTGACGCTATGGGCTTGCTCACTACCATGTTGACCGATGGTCGCCCCGGCTTCCTGCGCATCGGGATGTGGGCGAAAAACATGTTGAGTCATCTGCTGCTGCACCCGATCCAGGCTTTTCGTTTGTTTCGGCCTTGGGGCTGGGCCCGGGAAGCGACCATCCTGCTCTGCATGCAAGCGTTGGAGGGGCACATTGAGATGCACTGGCGTAGGCCCTGGTTCTGGCCGTTTTCCAAGATGCTGGTGAGCCGCGGAGATAAGGTGCCCACTTACATTCCCAAGGCCAATGAGTTCGCTCGACAATTTGCGAAGGTCGCAGGCGGCACCGCGATGAGCATGCTTCCGGAGATACTGTTCGATATTCCGGGGACCGCCCACTGCATTGGCGGCTGCGTGATCGCCGATTCGCCGGAACATGGTGTGGTCGACAATCACCACCGAGTCTTTGGCTATCACAACATGTACATCTGTGATGGATCAGTGGTATCGACAAATCTCGGGGTGAATCCGAGTCTGACCATTACGGCCCTGGCCGAGAGGGCAATGAGTCTGATTCCATCCGCGAAGCAAACGGACTGGAACGATTCGGCCGTTGTTGCTAAAGACTCGCAGTTTCTTGCGTGAAGCCGAAGGTGTCGTTGAAGCGGACGCGAGCATTGCGCCTGCGATGCCCTGTCTGTGGAAAACGTGTGATGTTCGTCACAACGCCGCGTGACAGCAGTTGCTGACCAACCTTGTTCCCGGAGTTCTACTTTGGAACGAGGCTGAACCACAGTGCCCGCCGGATCTCAGACAGCCGATACCAGTGTTCTTCTTCTCATCCCTAGTGCCAATTCCACAATTGTTCGACCCTGCAGTGGTCATGAGAATTGCACAAACTTGAGAATCGGTAGTCTCCGAGGCTGAGCGCCAATCCAGACGTTCCATGTTGGAGCGGATACCGTGCAGATGTCGGTTCGCCACCAGGATGCGATGGAGGTAGCGATGGCTGTCAGAGAAATTGTAAAAGAGCGGGTCGAAATTCCGCTCAACGCGGAAAGTATCAGTGCGGAACGAATCGCATACCTCGAAGGTCTCGTCAGCCACGCCAGAACCGCCGCCGCGGTCTTCACCCAATTTACGCAAGCGGATGTCGATCGTATCGTCAAGGCAATGGTGCTGGTCGGGCTGGAGCAAGCGCAGCATCTCGCGCGCCTTGCGGTAGAAGAAACCAAACTCGGACTGATGGAAGACAAAGTTTTGAAAAACATGGTGGCCACCGAGTTTGTTTACAACTACGTCAAAGATAAGCGCACGGTCGGGGTGATTCGGGAGATTCCGGAACGCAACCTCATCGAAATGGCAGAGCCCATTGGGGTTCTTTTCTCTCTTACTCCGATTACGAACCCGACTTCCACAGTCTTGTTCAAATGCATTATGGCCATCAAGACTCGGAATGCGGTCATTTTTAGCCCGCATCCGAAGGCGTGGCACTGCTGCTCCGAGGCTGTTCGGATCATGTATGAAACCGCCGTGAAGCACGGGGCGCCGGACGGAGTCTTCGGCTGTCTGGAGTCGCCTACCCTTCCAGACAACGGCTATCTCATGAAGCACAAAGATGTGGGGCTGATTGATGCCACCGGTGGGCCGGGCATGGTCAAAGCGGCATACAGTTCTGGCAAGCCGGCGTTGGGCGTCGGGGCGGGGAATACACCGGTGTACTTGGAGAAATCCGCCGACGTGAACACCGCCGTCGTCGACATCATTATTTCCAAGACCTTCGACAACGGAACCATTTGCGCATCTGAGCAGACGGTTGTTATCGACGATGAGATTTATGACGTTGTGCTGAAGAAATTCGCCGATCTCGGCGCTCACATTTGCAACGAGAAAGAGACCAATCGACTGGAGCGGACGGTGATTGATCCGGAGACGGGCTTCATGCAGCCCATGGCCGTTGGCCAGAAGGCTACGGATATTGCCCGCTTCGTCGGTCTTGCCGTGAAGCCGGATACCAAACTGCTGATTGCACCAATTCACGGGGTGGGCCGCGAACATCCTCTATCGGTTGAAAAGTTGTTCCCGGTGCTCGCCGTCTATCGGGCTAAGTCCCTCGCGGAAGCCCTGAGAGTTTGTGTAGACGTGAACCACGCCGGAGGTCTGGGACACACTGCGGTCGTGTTCTCACGGAACGACGAAGTGATTCGCAAATTCAGCGACGTGATCAACGCAGGGCGGATCATCGTGAATTCACCTGGGTCGGTAGGCGCGCTGGGCGCAGTTTACAACGACCTCGTACCTACCTTTTCTTTCGGGTGCGGAACAGGTGGTGGCAACAGTACCACCGACAACGTAAACATCTTTCACTACCTGAACATCAAGCGCGTGGCTCGGAGGACACAAAACCATATGTGGTTCCGGGTTCCTAATCAGATCTATTTCAATATGAACGCGGTAGAAAATCTGGGGCAGTTCGCGTCGCGCTCAACGATTATTGTGACCAGTCCAGTACTTGAGCAAATCGGTCACGTCGATCTCGTGCGCCGACATATTTGCCCCAAGACTCAAGTTCATGTCCAGGTGATTCCCGACGCCGAGCCTGAGGTGAAGGTCATCTCGCAGGGAGTGGAGGCGTTGAACTTCTACAAGGCGGATCAGATTATTGCCCTTGGTGGAGGTGCGGTGATCGATGCGGCGAAGATCATGAAGCTGAAGTATGAATCGCCAGAAGCTGACTTGGAATATCTGGCCGCGCCGTTTTTGGATTTGCGGAAGCGAGTTGTGCAGTATCCGACGGAGAAGGTTCACCGGGCGCGGCTGATCGCCATTTCCACCACCAGCGGAACTGGCAGCGAAGTCACGCCATTTGCCGTGCTGACCGACAAGGCTAGTGGCCGCAAGGTCACGCTTGCCGACTACTCGCTGACTCCGGACGTGGCGATCGTCGACCCGCAGTTTGTCATGTCGATGCCGAAAGTCCTGACCGCTGACACCGGGATTGATTGCCTGACCCATGCGCTCGAAGCGGGTGTGTCGAACTATGCCTCACCCTATACCGATTCCAATGCCATGCAGGCGATCCGGCTGGTCTTCAAGTATCTGCCTGTTGCTTATGAGCACCCGCACGACGAAGAAGCGCGCTGCATGATGCACAACGCGGCCTGCATTGCGGCGATGGCGTTCTCCAATGCATCCGTGGGAGTGAATCACGCTTTGGCGCACGCCTTCGGAGCGCGCTTCGGCGTAGCCCACGGGCGCGCCAATGCGCTTATGCTGCCGCACGTGATCGCCTATAACGCGGCCGTACCCACCAAGTTCATGGCATCGCCTTACACCCAGGGATATATCGCACATAAGAAGTATGCGACGGTTGCAGACTTGTTGGGTCTCGGCGGGCATACCGTGGATGAAAAGATCAAGAATCTGGTCGTCGCGACCGAGCAACTACTCGATCAATTGGAGTTTCCACGATCCATCGCCGAACTAGGAATCCCGCGGGAAGAATTCGAGCGAGCCGTGCCCGAACTGGCCAGTATTGCTTTCGACGATCCGTCGTGGCGGTCGAACCCTCGCATGCCGCTGATGGTGGAACTGGTCGAGCTGCTTTGGAAAGCTTACGAGGGCCGCGGAGTGGCGAAGTCGGTTGGTATCGCCGAGTCCACAACGGTTTAGGGAAGGCGGAACATATGGCGATGATTGCTGTGTTTCTGAATATTGATGAGGCCTGCGTGGTTCCTGCTTTGCGAGAAGCAGGGGAGAAACTGGACGGCACCGAGGGCGAAGCCGTGCTGGAGTTTTCATCCATTCGTCGTATTGATACGAGTGGAGTACGAGCGCTCGAGGATCTCGTGCGACTGGCCGACGCGAAGAAGATCAAAGTAGTGCTACGCGGCGTCAGTGTTGATGTCTACAAAGTCCTCAAGCTGATGAAACTGACACGGCGGTTTTCGTTTGTGAACTGAGACGCGCCCTCGCGGCGGGAGATGAGGAGAGGTGTGATGCAGAACCATCAAGAGAGTGACCGTCTTTCCTGGGGAGATACGGTGTTCCTGCATCTCGAACGGGAAGGCATGCCGCTTAATGTGGCAAGTGTTTGCGTCTTCGAAGGAGAGATTGGTTTTGAAGACTGCGTCGAGTTTATCGAGCAAAAACTTCCGCTGCTTCCCCGGTATCTAAAGCGTGTTGTGCCCGCGCCCTTCGGCCTCGGGCTTCCCAGTTGGGAATACGATCCCGATTTCGATGTGCGCCGTCACGTGCGCGAAGTAATGCTCAAGCATGGCACTGAGACGGAACTGAAAGCTGTATCTGGAAAACTCTTCAGCACCGTCATGGACCGGCAGCATCCGCTGTGGGACCTTACGCTGGTACGCGGATTGAAGGGTGCTCGCACCGGGCTGATCATCCGGCTGCATCACTGTCTGGCCGATGGCATTGCGGGCGTAGGCATCATGAGCGTGCTTCTCGATGCAGACCCCAATGCGCCACGCCTGTCCGGCAAGAAGATCAAGCTTCATGTGCCGCAGCCGCGAGATCCGCTGACTACGCTGACAGCCGGCTTCGTCGATTCCTATTCTGATTTCGTGAAGCGGATTCTCTCCGCTCTAACCGACCTCTTGAGCATGACAGAGCGTGCGGCCGCCAACGGTGGGGGCGTGGCCAGTGACGAGGTTGTGGGCCTGCTTCCAGAGATCACGGCCTTCACCGAACGACTCCGTTTCAACGTGATTTACAAAGGACCACAGAAATTTGCCACTACAGAGGTTTCCTTGGCGGAAGTCAAAGCAATTCGTCACAAGAGCGGAACCAGCATTAACGATGTGATCCTCGCGCTGGTGACGGCGACGATCCGCCGTTACTGCGAACTGCATGGCGATCGAATCAAGGGGAAACTACTTCGGATTATGGTGCCGGTCAACCTCCGCGGAGATGTGAGCACCACGGAGTTGGGTAATCGTATTTCATTGGTCCCTGTCACCATTCCGCTGGAAATCAGGCAGCCGCGAAAACTGCTGGCCGCGATCCATCAGCGGACGGAGTTTTTGAAGCGTGTTCATGCCGCCGAGTTGGTCAGTTTAGCGGGAGGTTTGATTGGGATGTTCCCGACATCCATGCAAGGATTGGCGGGACCGATCATTAGTCAGCTGCCAATCACACCTTTCAATATGGTGTGCACCAATGTGCCGGGTCCGCAATTCCCACTCTACTTACTCGGCCGCAAGATGCTGCATTGCTATCCGTATGTTCCGGTGGGCGGCGAAATGGCGGTCAACTGCGCCATTCTCAGTTACAACGGCATGGTCTATTTCGGCTTCAGTGGAGACGTACATGCCGCGCCTGACCTAAAGCGGATGGAAGACCTGTTGATGACGAGCTTCGCCGAACTACGCGATGCTGTTGGAATCAAGCCGCCTCAGAAGAAGAAACGTCTACGGAAGAAACGAGGGGTCGTGGCGGCCTCGGCTGTGTCAAGCAACATGGCCACCGCAACTGTGCACGCCATAAACGCCGTGTCCCCGGTTGAACCGAGCCGAGTGCCAGAGCCTGCGCGAAGCACTGCACAAGAGAATCCTTTGATGAAGTTGATTGTTGCTTAGCGAACTGAGGGTTAGGAACGACGGCTATGAGAAAAACCTCAACGTTTGGCGAGTGGGGAATTTTCTTCTATACGTCGTCCACATTTTTGTCGAAGCATTTTGTTTTGATTTGTGGTTTCGCGATGTCCCGTCCGGAGACTCCCAGAAAGGTGGAGTGTGACCCTATGAAACGATTGATAACTTGCGGTCTTATGATTCTATTTTGCCTGCCAGCCGTGGCGCAGACCGATGTTAACCGCTACACCGCGTTCACAGGTTTCGACTACATGATCAGTCCGGCCCGCAACCTTACCCAACGCGGATTTGAAGGTGATTTTGGTGTCACAGTCAGGCCATGGATGAGTCTCGGTGGAGACTTTGGCTTCTCGGGCGAGGATGTCCTGACTGGCGCCGGCACTATTAATGGAAGTGAGACGGCATTCTCTCCCGCTCTGCAGGCTATCGGTGTCGACCCCAATGCGATTCACGTGGCGTTTAAGTCAACCACGTACACCTTCGCCGCAGGACCGCAGTTCTACCTTCGCAAGTGGCAGAAAGTCACATTCTTTGCCCGTCCGGGATTCGGTGGAATTCACGAGTCCGCTAACATCGCATTTCCCGCTCAATTGGGAATGATCTTGGGCGCGCTTGGCCAACCGATACCGAACTCCCACCAAACGGACACCACCTATTTCGTGGGATTAGGCGGAGGGTTTGACCTGAACGTGTCTCGCAAAGTAGGGTTGCGGTTCGCGACAGACTGGGTGAATACGCATTTGTTCTCGAGTCTGCTCACCCAACGCCAAAACTACATCCGTTTCTCCGTGGGCCCAACGTTCCGCTGGGGCCAGTTGAAGCAATCGAGGTAAGCCCAGAGCTTTCCGACGTTCAGTTTGTTCGGGCGGCAAATGATATCTCCTTCCGCAACGGCAGGAGGGATCGTGCCCATGAAGCCAAAGACTCTTAACGACATCTTCTTCGCTATCGTGGAACGCAAGCATGATCGAGTGATGCTGGTTCGCGAAGGCTTGAAGTGGATTCCCGTTAGCTCGCAGGACTTTTATCGCAATGTGGCTGGCGTCGCCCGAGCACTCACCCAGTGGGGCGTGACCAAGGGCGATCGCTTGGCTATCCTCAGCGAGAATCGGTTTGAGTGGGCAGTCGCCGATTTTGCATCCCTTCTGTCAGGTGTTGTAGTTGTGCCGATCTATTCCACGCTGACGGCTCAACAGACGGCATACATTCTGTGCGATTCGGGGGCAAGGGTTGCTTTTGTTTCCACCAGGGAGCAGTTGGAAAAGGTCCTGTCCATTAAGGATCAAACCGCGGTTGAAAAAGTGGTCGTAATGGATCTCCTGGAGTGTCCGGATGCGGATGCAATGCCGATGCAGCAACTGATGTGTGAAGGGAAGGGTGGACGCGACCTAAATATGGAGGCCAGCGCGCGGGCCATTATTCCCGACGATCTGGCCTCGATCATCTACACGTCGGGGACCACCGGAACGTCAAAGGGTGTGCAACTGACTCATGGCAACTTGACTTCGAATGTATTGAACTCGCTGAACGATTTTGATGTTCGTATCGGAGACGTGAGCGTGTCTTTTTTGCCCCTCTCGCATGTCACGGCGCGTCATGCGGACATCGCGTTGCTCCATCGCGGTGTCACGCTAGCTTATTGCCCCTTCTTCGAGCAGTTGCCTCAGGTTCTTAGCGAGGTGCTGCCTACTGTTTTCGTCGCTGTGCCGCGTGTATACGAGAAGATTTACGGGCAGGTCGAACAGAAAGCTAAAGGATTTCCGAACCGAGCGATCTACCGCTGGGCGCTGCGTGTGGGACGCGCGCATAGTTCCAAGATTCTGGCAGGGGAGGAACCCACATCCTTCGCGTGGAAGTTGGCTCACAAACTGGTGTATTCGAAAGTGCGGGCTCGCATGGGTGGCAAAGTCGCGACATTCGTGTCGGGAGGTGCCCCTCTAGGCAAGGAATTGGCTGCATGGTACGCCAGCATCGGGATACGGATTCATGAAGGTTACGGACTGACGGAAACTTCACCGGTCATCGCGATTAACACGCCACGCGCTCACAAAATGGGCACGGTAGGACGTCCCCTCGCGAACGTCGAAGTCCAGATTGCACATGACTCAGAAATTCTGGTGCGCGGGCCGTCGATTTTCCGGGCGTACTGGAACCGGCCTGATGATACCCGCGACGCATTCATGGACGGTTGGTTCAAGACGGGAGATATCGGCAACCTCGATGAAGATGGATTTCTGTCGGTCACTGATCGCAAGAAGGATCTGCTGAAAACGTCCGGTGGGAAATTTATCGCACCGCAACCGGTCGAGAATTCCCTGAAACTCAACGCCTTCATTGGAACGGCCGTGGTTCTGGGCGATCGCAGGAAATTCGCATCGGTGATTATCTCTCCGGCCTTTGCCTTACTGGAGCAATGGGCTCGTACCAACCATATCCATTTTTCGTCCCGGGAAGAACTGGTTGCGCACCCGAAAGTGATCGCATTGTATGAGGGGATCGTGCACGAGGTGAATCTTGGATTGGCCCGGTACGAGACATTAAAAAAAATCATGCTCGTGGCGGATGAGTTCAGCGCAACCGATGGGACGCTCACTCCGACTCTGAAACTTCGCCGCAGAGCAATCGAAGAGCGCTATCGTCAACAGATTGAAGACCTGTACCGAGAAGCGGAAGTTTCCGCGGCATGACGGCAGGCTTCCTCCTTCGATTTGTCAGGCCTAAAACTTGAGTCCTACAGCGCTGCTGAGAAACGCGGCTACCGGCGACATTGTGCGGCATGCGGCAACGAAGGTTGACATGAATCTGGGACTGCATACCTGCTTGTCGCTGAAGTTCACGGCTGTTCCCAAGTCTCGAAGCTTGAGATCTTCCACGAATTCGTGATCGGCGGGGAATCCTCGTGGCGGGCGGCGCAGCTTTCCAGCATCGTCCCAGTTGAGAAGCTTGCGTACGGCGCGCCATTCCTTGGGGCGCGAAACGATAGCATTACGGACCTTCAGCAGTATTTCCGGCTCTGGATGCCACAAGCCGCATGCGGCAAAGCAGCCACCCGGCTCAAGGTGGAGATAGAAGCCGGGAGAGTGAACGTCTTTGCCGCGATGTGAAAAGCGCATTGCCACGTGCGTTTTGTAGGGGCGCTTGTCATGGGAAAATCGAGTGTCACGGTAGATCCGGAACATAGATCCTCGCGACGGGCGCGGATCGGCAACCAGATGCGGCGCAACCTCATAGAGTGGCGCCGCGAAGTCGCGAATAAATTGCAGGACCGGCTGACGCACATCGTTCTCCCACTCTTCCTGATGGGCTTGGAACCAGTCACGCTTATTGTTGCGTTTGAGGCGGGTGAGAAACCGGAAAAGCTCAGGGGTGAAATAAGAGGACATGGAACTTAAGGTAAGAAGTGCCGCCGAAAAAGTAAAGCACCCACCAGAAAAAGCGCCATTGACGCGAATCGAAGCGTCATGCTTCGATGAGACGTGCCGAGTCTGAAACTTGCCCTACCGGTGGACGCCATTCTGCCGGAGATTCTCGATTCCATAAGACAGAATCCCAACCTCGTAATCGTGGCCGCTCCCGGCGCGGGGAAGACCACGCGAGTGCCGGCTGCGCTCTTGAGGGAAGTAACAGGCGAAGTGGTCGTTCTCGAACCGCGGCGACTTGCGGCGCGGCTGGCCGCGCGTCGGGTGGCGTGGGAACTCGGAGAAGCACTCGGAGAGACAGTCGGCTATCAGATTCGGTTTGAAGAAGCCGTCGGCCCGCGGACGCGGCTACGATTTGTCACAGAAGGGGTGCTCACGCGCCGGTTGCTTTCTGATCCCAACTTGAAAGGCGTCGACGCTGTCGTCCTCGATGAATTTCACGAGCGCCACCTCGAGAGCGATCTTGCGCTGGCCTTGCTCAAACGCCTGCAGCAAACGCGCCCCGATTTGCTCATCATAGTGATGTCGGCGACTCTCGATGCCGAGCCGGTGGCGCGATATCTCCACGGCTGTCCGATCATTCGTTCTGAAGGAAAGCTGTTTGATCTCTCGATTAAGCATCAGCCCTATTCACCCGAGCCTCTTGAAAAGCAGGTGCGAAGCGCAGTCGAAGAACTTCTCACAGCGCAAGCTTCGGGCGACATTCTAGCTTTTCTGCCTGGGGCGGCGGAGATTCGCCGCGCGATGTGGGAATGCGGCGCCGTTGGCCGTCAACACGGGCTTCTAGCACTCCCGCTGCACGCCGGTCTGCCGCCCACGGAACAGGACCGGGCTCTCTCCCCCTCGCCTCAACGCAAGCTGATTCTCGCGACCAATGTCGCAGAGAGTTCGATCACTGTCGAAGGGGTCACCGCAGTCATCGACAGCGGCCTGGCGCGTTTCGCCAGTTACTCCCCATGGAGCGGCCTGCCGACGCTTCACGTGGGACGCGTGAGCAAAGCTTCAGCGAACCAGAGGGCCGGACGTGCAGCACGCACAGCGCCCGGCCGTGTTCTCCGCTTATACACAGAGGAGGACTATTCGCGCCGTCAGGATCACGACGCACCCGAGATTCTGCGCAACGATCTCTCGCAGCTTTGTCTTGCTCTGCGAGCGATGCAGATTGCGCACGTGAACGACATCGCGTGGTTGACCGCGCCAATGGACGCAGCGGTGCAGAGGGCCGAGTCCCTATTGGATCGGCTCGGCGCGAAGGGGGATATGGCGAAGCGGCTGTCGCGCTATCCCCTTCCGCCGCGGCTATCGCGGATTCTAGTGGAGGCTCTGGATCGAGGAGTCGGAGAGAGTGGTTGCATTGCGGTTGCGCTGCTCGGGTCAGGAGTTCGCATCGATAAGAATGATCTGCTTGCGGCGATGGATGCGGAGCAGGACCACCGAACAGAACAGCACATTGCGCAATTGCGTCGGATTGCACGCATCTCAGGGCAGAGGAAACACGATGACGACGGTCTTCTCATTTCTGTGCTTACAGGATTTCCCGACCGCGTCGCGAAGTTACGGGCGGGGAAACAAGTATTGCTGTCGAACGGTGCCTCGGCGGACTTGATGGGTGAGGCTCCGCCATATGGGTTCATGATTGCGGTTGATGCTGAGGACCGGAAAGAGAAACCGCTGCCGCTAATCCGAATGACCTCACGAATCGAACCGGAGTGGCTGCTGGATTTGTTTCCCGAACGCGTCACGGACCAATCCAGTGTAGTGTGGAATCGCGGGGCGGAGCGTGTCGATGCGATGAGCGCAATGCTCTATGACGAGCTAGTAATCCAGGAATCCCGAGGAGCCGTGCCCGACCCGCATGCCGCGACGGAACTGCTCGCTCAGAAGGCAATAGAGGCCGGCATCGAGCGATTTGTCGACCTCGACGCGCTGAACGAATTCAAGGGGCGAGTTGAATTTGCAGCTCTCGAGGTGCCCGATATCGAGCAAGCTATTCGTGAGTTGTGCATCGGAGTCCGAAGCTTCGCTGAATTGAAAAACTCGGCGACAGACTTCGTTGCCGTCCTTGAGCAGAAAGTCGGTGGACGGCGGTTCCATGAGCTCGCCCCGCCGACCATCCGCTTGCAGAAAGGCCGCCAGACCAAGGTGCATTACGAGCGTGGCAAGCCGCCTTGGATCGCCTCCCGCCTGCAGGACTTTTTCGGCATGCAGGATACGCCGCGAATCGGTCCCGAGCGCACCCCGGTTGTGATTCATCTGCTTGCACCCAATCAGCGGCCCGTGCAAACCACTAGCGATCTTGCCGGATTCTGGGAGAGACTTTACCCGCAAGTTCGGCGCCAATTGATGCGGCGCTATCCTAAGCATGCTTGGCCGGAGCGGCCCTAGAGTCTTTTTTACGTCTCCAGTTTAAAAACTCGTTCCATCAGCAACCATTTCTCTCCAGGTTTGGCTTGCGGCAACAATTTCTGAAACGTTCCCATCAGCGTTTCCCACTCTTGGACTTTGGGATTGGATCGATCTGCCTTAGCCTTGGCCTCGAATGAAAACGATTCGTTGACTTCCATGATCATGAACATCCGCGTACCGAAAAGATAGATCTCCATGTCCTCGATGCCGGAGTCTTTGATGCTGCGGGTAATCTCTGGCCAGATCTTCTCGTGATAGCGCTTGTATTCGGCGATCAGCTTGGGATCGTCTTTCAAGTCGAGCGTCAGGCAGTAACGTCGTTTCATTCGACCTCTATGGCGGGGGCGGCCAAAGGAGTTGAGCTCGCGACCACTGTGGGTCGATACCCCCACATGGCGAAGTAGAGCACGTAGGCGTGACAAATTAGAGGGACAATGAAAGCCCGCTGAATATTCCAGGTGTCTGAAATTCTACCCATGATTGCCGGGCATACGGCGCCGCCGATGATTGACATGACCAGCAGCGAAGATCCCAGCTTGGTATAGGGGCCCAGGCTTTTCAGACTCAGTGCAAAGATGGTGGGGAACATGATGGAGTGGAAGAAGCCGATCAGCACGATGGCCCAGACTGGCGCGGTCCCCGATGCGAACAAAACAACCAGCAGGCACAGTAGCGATCCCCCGGCAAACAGGCTGAGCAAACGTGGGGCCGCAACCTTGTGCATGATGGCTGAACCGGTGAATCGACCGATCATGAAACCTGCGAGATGCGCTTGCAGGTAGTGGGCAGCTGCCTTTTCATGAGTGCCGGGAAGCGTGAATTCCGAGAACCGGATGATGAAGCTTGCCACGCCGACCTGCGCTCCGACGTAGAAGAATTGCGCCATCACTCCTTTGATCAAGTGTGGAAAAGCAAACGTGCCACTCAGCTTCGCATCCGAAGTGTCCACACCCTCGATGTTGGTCTCGCGAATCTCGGGAAGCTTCGTCAGATACATAAGCAGCGCCACGAACAGAAAGACCCCCGTGATTACGAGGTAAGGAGTCTTCACCATGTTGGCTTCGGACACACGGTAAGCGAGTAGTTGCTCAGGATTCATGGCCGACAGTTCTGCGGGAGTGTGCTCGATGCCGGAGAGGATGAATCTCGATCCGACCAGAGCGATCATGACGGCGCCGGCGGCATTGAACGATTGCGCGAGATTCAGTCTTCGTTCGGAGCTCTGGGCGGGGCCCAGTGTGGTCACGTATGGATTGGCGGCGACCTCCAAAACCGACTGTCCACACGCCATCACAAAAAGCGCGAAGAGGAAGAAGCCGTAGACCCTCACGGAGGCGGCGGGAATAAATAGAAGCGTGCCTGTCGCGCAGACACACAATCCGATCAGTATTCCTCGCTTGTACCCCAAACGTTGCATCAACCATCCCGCAGGCAGTGCGGCGAGAAAATAGCCACCAAAAAATGCTGACTGGATTAGGGATGATTGGAAATCAGTGAGGCCAAACGCCTTCTTGAGATGTTGAATCAGAATGTCGTTGAGGTTGACACCAATGGCCCACAGAAAAAAAAGGCTCGTCACGAGAACCAGCGGCACCACGTAACGTCGCTCGGTAATGGGCGTGGATGCACTCATTCGGAGATCCTCATCCTCATGTCAACGCACGATCCAGATGAACATATCCGCCATCGACGAAGAGATGTTGTCCTGTAGTATGGCTGGATTTCGGAGAGATCATGAATACGACCATCGCCGCGATCTCCTCTGACGTAGTCATCCGTTTCTCCAGAGGAATCTTCGTGAGGATCGTCTTCAGTTTTTCTTCGGGATTGGGAAACGTGTCGAGCCAGCTTCGGTAGAGCGGCGTCATAACCTCGGCGGGAATAATGGTGTTGACGCGAATGCCATACGGCAACAATTCGGCGGCCCACTCCCGAGTCAGCGCCATGATCGCGCCTTTCGAAGACGCATATCCCGATGTGCTTCCTTGGCCAGTGACCGCAGTCTTCGAACCGATGTTGACGATTGATCCTCGCGAGCGCTTCAAGTGCGGCAGAGCGTAGTGGGCCATGCCGTAATAGTGCACCAGATTCCGTTTAAGCGAAGCCACATATTCGTCGACGGTACCCTCTTCGAGGCCGACCTTATCGTTGCGGCCGGCGTTGTTCACGAGTGCGTCGATGCGACCGAATTCTTTCAGTGTCTGATCGACGGACTGAGAGCAACTTTCGGCAGTGGAGAGCTCGACTGTGATGACTCCGCACTTTGCATCCTTGCTCTTCAATTCGCTTTGAAGTTTCTTCGCGGCTTCGGCGTCGCGGCCTACGATGATCGGAATCGCTCCCTCATCCGCGCAGCCATGCACAATGGCTGCTCCAATTCCCTTGGCGCCGCCGGTGACGATGACTACTTTATCCTTCAATTCCAAATCCATGCACTAGCCTCGCAGGTTGAAGAAGCCGCCATCCAGTGGATAGTCCACGCCCGTAATGAACGCAGCTTCGTCCGAGCACAAGAATAGGGCGAGAGAAGCGACCTCTTCCGGCTCCGCCATTCTTCCAATGGGTTGCGACTTTGCCAACTTCTCAAACATCTCTGGCTCGCGTCCGGGATAATTCTTCTGTAGGTAGTCGTCCACAAAGGGCGTATGAACTCGTGCGGGTGAAATGCAATTGCAGCGGATATTATGCGGCAGATAGTCTCTTGCCACCGAGTAGGTCATTGCGATGACCGCGCCTTTGCTCATCGAGTAAGCAAAGCGGTCCGGCAGACCCGTTGATCCGGCAATCGACGCCATGTTCAAGATGATTCCGCCACCGGATTCCTTCATATGTCCCACGACGGCGTGCATGCAGTTGTAGAAACCCTTAATGTTTACCCGCATAACGCGGTCGAAGTTTTCTTCTGTGGTACTCTCAACGGTGCCGATGCTCGAGATCCCGGCGTTATTAATGAGGATGTGAATGCGTTGCTGGCGGCACAGTTCCGCGAACTGGGCTTTCACTTCCTTCTGGTTGGTTACATCGCAAATGTGGGCGGACGCCGTTCCGCCGCCCGCCGTGATTTGATCACAGGTTGCCTTGGCGGCCGCTTCGTTCACATCCAACACGCGAATCAAAGCGCCCTGCGCGGCAAACTTCGAGGCAATGGCCTGCCCGATTCCGCTGCCTCCACCCGTGACAATGGCGATCTTGCCATCGAGGCGGAGATTGCACGCGTCATTGTCTGGAATGGTCAGAGCGAGACGCCTCGCTTCCAGGGAATGAAATCTTCCTGCGCCTTCTGCTCCGCTTTGGTGCGGACTCCGCCGCTTGCGACTTCAATCACAAGATCCAAAATGTCATCGCCCATTTGCTCGATGGTCTTGTTTCCCGCGACGACTGCTCCGGTATCGATGTCAATAATGTCGTACATGCGTTGCGCTAAAACGGAATTCGTGGACAGCTTTACGACAGGCGCGATCGGATTGCCTGTTGGTGTCCCCAGCCCCGTAGTAAACAGCACTACGCTGGCCCCGGCGCCAACTTGCGCCGTGACGCACTCCACATCATTCCCTGGGGTGCATTGAAGGTTCAGGCCCGGCTCAGTGGAGTATTCGGGATAGTCGAGAACGGCTGTCACCGGAGACGTGCCGCCCTTCTTAGCCGCTCCTGCGGATTTCATTGCGTCTGTTAACAGTCCATCCCGCATATTACCCGGTGATGGATTCATGTCGAAGCCGGAGCGTACCGCGGCGGCGCGCGCGGCATAGTCACTCATCAATTGGATGAAGCGGTTGCCGACTTCTTTGCTCCTGCCGCGATCGATGAGTTCCTGTTCCACGCCGCACAACTCAGGGAATTCCGAGAGGATGGTGCGGCCACCCAAGGCGGCGAGCAGATCGGCGGTGTGACCTATGGCAGGATTGGCCGAGATGCCCGAGAAACCGTCGGAGCCCCCACACTTGAGTCCGACGCATAAATCGGCGAGCGAGGCAGGAGAGCGTCGAGCCTTGTTCGCCTCGACGAGGCCGAGAAACGTTTGTTGGATCGCATCTGACATCATCGCGCCCTCGGAGCCGCTGCGTTGCTGCTCGAGGATGAATAGGGGCTTGTCGAAGTTCGGACTGCGTTTGCGAATCTCGTCGCGCAGAATCGGAATCTGCGCGTGCTGACAGCCGAGGCTAAGCACGGTCGCACCCGCCACGTTCGGGTGGTGAATATAGCCGGCAATTAGACCGCAGAGGTTGTTCGAATCCTCGCGCGTTCCTCCACATCCGCCCTCGTGAAGCAGAAACCGAATGCCATCGACGTTCTCAAACAGCCGATTGCGCGAGACCGGAGCAGCCTCCGTCGAGAACGTTTGAGACTTGATGCCCTCTGTTCGTCCCTGACGATAGAGCTTCGCCAGTTCAGCGACCTGGTGGCGGTACACCTGCGGTGCCGCGAACCCGAGTTCTTCTTCCAGTGACTGTTTTAAAACCTGTATGTTTTTGTTCTCGCAAAACACGAGGGGAACCACGAGCCAATAGTTTCGAGTGCCCACTTGACCATCGGAGCGACGATATCCTAGAAAAGTCTGTTGCTTGCGCCGCGAAACATCAGGCGCAATCCAGCGGTATTCACTCGATTGCTCGCGGAAGGGCGCGGCCTGGTGTTGGATGTTGCCCGTCGTCAGCAGTTCTCCGCGCGCTAACGGCTTGACGGCGCGGCCAACCAGAACGCCATACATAATGATGTCATCGCCGGCGCTAAGATTACGCATGGCGAACTTGTGTTTGGCAGGAACGTTCTTTGGGAGCGTGTAGCCATCACCGCTGAATGCGACTTGATCGCCGGCTTTCAAGTCGGTCAGCGCGATCAAAACGTTGTCGCGGGAATCCAGTTGGAGAACGGAACTTTGCATCTCAGAAACAAACCCAATCTCGGGACACCGTGCTTCTAACGGCGGGCCCGAATGTTGCGCCCGGCCATTGTAAAACAGGAAGCGGGATGCAGTCGGCAGTTTCTTAGCGAGGCTTCAGTCGCCAGAATCGCCGCGCATTATTGCCCAACACGGCTTCTTGATGACGTGAGTCTTTTCCGCGCAAGTAAGTCATCACTAGTTCTATGGTACGCGCGTAGGATGCGGCCACGAGGCAGACTGGCCAGTCAGAGCCAATCATCAGCCGATCCGGCCCAAAGGATTCGAAGGCCACATCGAGATAGGGAACGATCTGTTCCCGCGTCCACTGCCGCCAGTCCGCTTCGGTGACTAGACCCGAGAGCTTACAGAATACATTCGGAAATTCGGCTAAACGTCTGATGCCATTTGCCCATGTATCGATGTTACCGATCTTGATGGGCGGCTTGGCGAGATGATCGAGGACAAACCGCTGGCGAGGAAACTGCTCGACAAACTCGGCAGCGACCGGAAGATGCTTCGTGTAAATCAGGATGTCGTAAGCAAGATCGAATTCCTCAAGCGTAGCGATTCCGCGCAGGAACTCCGGTTGTAACAGGAACCGATCGTCCGGTTCACTCTGCACGATGTGACGAATTCCAACCAGCTTCCCATTCTGAACGAGGATCTTCAATTGGGACCGGATCTCTCGAGATCGCAAATCGGCCCAACCGACGACCCCGAGAATCGATGGAGACCCCTGTGCCAACTCGAGCAGCCAGCGAGTCTCTTCCAGTGTTTGCCGAGTTTGCACCGCGACCGATCCGTGGAAGTTGGTTTTGGCTAGCTCGGGCTCCAGGTCCCCAGGCAGAAAATCGCGGCGCAAGGCGGACATCGAATCATCAATCCACTCATATTCGGCCGGATTGTAGATCCAAAAATGCTGGTGGGTGTCAATGTGCATGGGCAACGTTTAGCATTTCGATCAGAGTCGAGCCGGCAATGGATGAAACCTGTGATGAGTCGCTCAGATCCTGATGAAGATCTTCCGGCGGTACATCCAAAACAGGACTAGCCAAAAGATCAACATTACGCAAAAGCCCTGCAGTATTGGCTGAAAGGTCGGCGCCGCTAGCAGAGAAATTACCCTCCCAAAGTGGCGTTCTAATGCATCGCCGAAAAAATCAGACATAGTCCAACTCATCACGTAGACAGCAATCGAGTTCATCCCAACAACGACTAAGGGGAAAGCCCATCGCTGCCATCCTCTCCATTCCATCAAAGCGTAGAAGCCAGCCAGGATCAGGATCACCCAGCCCCCGCTATACAAAGTGTAGGAAGATGTCCAAACCCTCTTTACAATGGGGCAAATGCTCACCCATTGACAGATCAGTCCGAGAAGCAGCAAGCCAATTCCCGCCAAAACCAGCCCTCGCAATTTTTGTTCTTTGGAGCTTTTGCCTTTGAGCCATTCTCCCGCAAGAAGTCCTAGGATCATGGTGCCAAGGGTTGGAATAAAGCTAAGAGTCGACCAACCGCCTTCATTGAAGGCAAAGGGGTGCTCCCGTGGAAACAAGTTCAAAAACCACACGTCGAATGCCCATGAGAGATTGGAATTCTTGTTCCAATGAGAAAGAAACCCACTGTAATTGTGAGACCAGTTCTGCGGTACGCCTACCTGCGTGTAGTCAAACTGAGGACCTGGCGCGGGATAGAGCGCGAAGACAGCCCAAAAGCAAATCAAGATCAGCAGCAGAGTGACCACTTGCGTTCGGACCCGCGTGAATCCCAACAGAAATAGGAACACGTAACCCAACCCGATTTGCGTGAGAGTGTCTTCGAATGTGAAGTAAGTCTGACCGGAGTGCAATGACCGAAGAAAAATTCCAAGAAAAATCAGGATCAGCGCACGGCGGATCGCATGGGCCAGCAGGTGCCCGAACGATTGTCCCTTCATCTTTCGGCTCGCGAGAGAAAAAGGAAGCGCTGCGCCCACCAAAAAAGAAAAGGCCGGCTGAATCAAGTCATGGAGAGAGCAACCTTGCCACTCGACGTGTTCGGTATTGAAGGCGATCAAAGCCCATAACGTACTCTGAGGAAATGCGCGCGCCACTTGGGGCAAGCGCATCCTCTCGGCGAGCATCAAGGTCATCACCAGACCGCGGAATGCATCCAACGAAACTAGGCGAGTGATGGCCGCAGGGCTGTGTTGAGTCTCTGTTATAGGAGCTGGTGATGCTGGGCTCTCAATTTGTGCGCTTTCGATCATAAGAGCTCCGATGAATCAGATCTGAAGTGCAAAGCCCACCGAGCCAGTGTGTGCGCTCCACTTGCCGCGTGTGAAATCGGGAAATTTTTGGGGAGCACCGCCCTGGGCTACCGATGCTTCACTCAGCGGAGTCGGAGCGCTCCATGCGGCTGCATCATAGACATTAATATCAGGCACGAGGCCTCGTTTCAGGCAATCCATCAGTCTGTAATTCATAACGTAGTCCATTCCGCCGTGCCCACCCATTTTGCGTGCCAGTTCTCCAGTTGATTTCCAGAGGGGATGCTCGTATTTTTCGCGAAAAGCATCGAGATTTTCCCAATCTTCCTTCTTGGCGCCATCTAGCTTGGCGCCATCGAAGAATATTCGTGGCGGGTAATCGGCAAAGGCGCCTTTCGTCCCCGAAATCGAGTTGAGACGGCTGTACGGCCGTGGGTTGACAACATCGTGCTGGAGAAGAATCGTGCGGCCCCTTTGCGTCTTGATGATGCTCGTATTCATATCGCCGCAGATGTACTTCTCAGAGCGCTTTGGGTCGCCGTCTGCGAAGTTCGCTTTCACATACGCACTCAGCGAGGCTTCCGACGAACTCACAGAAACCATGTAGTCGAACCGGTCGCCTCGATGAATGTCCATGTAATGGGCGACCGGGCCTAGTCCATGTGTCGGATAAAGATTGCCATTGCGTTTGATATGCGGGAAGCGGCGCCACAGGCCCTCCCCTTCAGACGAGGTCAAAATGCTTCTCAAGTCGTGGAGGTAGGCTGCTTCCCCATGCGTAACTTCACCGAAAAGTCCATCCTGCACCATGCTAAGGACCATCATCTCAGTCGCACCGTAACAGCAGTTCTCCAGAATGATGCAGTGCTTGCGAGTGGCCTCGGAGGTATCGACGAGATCCCAACATTCCTGCAAAGTTGTACAGGCAGGTACTTCGACGGCCGCATGCTTGCCATTCTTCATCGCGCTGATTGCCATGGGCACGTGCCAGTTCCATGGGGTTGCGATGTAGACGATGTCGAGCTCGAGTTGGGTCAGATTCTTGAAATCCCATTCGTCCTTGCCGAACCCTGCGGGATCGGGTTGGCCCGCGTCGGTGACTGCCTTGCGCGCTCGCGCCACTCTCTCGGGTACAAGGTCGCAGATCGCCTTGACCTCTACCTTTTCAATGGCGAGTAAATCTTGTAGCAAGCTCGTGCCGCGTCCGCCGACGCCGATTATTCCCAGGCGCACACGTTCTTTCGCCTCAAATGGCACACCCATCATCGTTGCGCCTGAACTCTTCGGTGAGGCCGCCTCAAGATTAGGAGCTAGAAGATCACTCGCAATCAACAATCCCGCGCCGCCAATCGCAGTGCGCTTCACAAAACTTCGTCGTGAGATATCCTTCGCTTCCTTATCCGACGGCATGTATGCCTCCCGATGATGCGACCAGTTCAGATGGATCGTAGTTCTACATCAAGACTTTCACGAAGGCGAGGATTTTCGTCACCTTAGCCATGTGACATTGCTATTGCGCACGCGAAATCGCGCGCTGTCGTACCGATTGAAGTAAGGCTACAAATGAGAGAACACCCAAGATGTCCCCTCAGTAACGGAATCCCATACTACTCTGTCATCGCTCCGTACTGAAAGCGCGGGGCCAATTTTGCGCCTGAATATTCGGCTATCCCCAAGGTGAGAGCTTGGGGAACGAGCACTGAAGAAATGGCCTCCCACGTTTCCGGAACGGAGGCCATCTTCACTGGCAGCAATCGATTGGAGGCTGGAAGCTCGACGCTGCCAACAAGAATCACTTTTCCGCCGCGCTCGTTGCAGTCTCGCGCAAGTTTTATTCCCAAGTCTGCAGTGCGGCCAAACGCGGAAATGATCGCGACGTGAGATTCGTTAACGTCGAGCAGTGGCCCGTGGCGAAAACCGCCTCCTGAGTGAGGCGCAGCACGATGGCCGGTCATCTCCCGAATACACAGGGCGCTCATGATCGCGCCGCCATAGGCGGGGCCCCGCCCTATTACTTCGATGTTCGCGGCTCCGCGACAGAACCGCTCGAGTTCGCCGCGCATCTCAAATATTTCGTCAAGGCATGACGCATAGGCTTGTGCCGCCTGATCGGCTTCTTCTTGCCACGCACGTCCCAGAATATGAGAGGCAAGCACGATGCTCGCTGCCGTAGCGTTCGTGTAGGTCTTCGTGGCGTTACCGTATTCCGGTCCGGCCAGGATCGGAAGCCTGATCTTTGCCGACGACCAGCATGTGCTTTGATCGTTGTTGCAGAGTAGGATGGCCGGTTTGGGCGCACTTTTCTGCAGTTTTACTAACTCGGCGCTTTCGCCGGAAGCCGTGATAAGCACGAAAGCCGCGGCATCGTCCCAAACTTCGCACGCATAATGCAGCCACTCGCTTGCATCTACCGCAAAAGACGGTCTGCCATGCGACTGCAGAAAGGATGCCGCGGTGAGAGCCGAACAATAGGAAGCACCCATGCCGCTGAATATAATCGGACCCGCCGAACGCGACATCTGCCGAAGTTCGTCCATCTCTTTCTTGATGGATGGGTCTTCGCTATAGGCGAGCAACAGTCGAGCGAGGCTCTTCGGCTGTTCTCGGCATTCCATTGCATAAATCTCATTCATGCTCGACGTCAGCACTTTGCTCGATGGCTCGATTCCACAAATCCACCGCGATTCCGAGCTATGCCCAGCCATATTCCTCCGTGCGTACCTGGCTGCTCGAGCTTGGCACCAGATAAGTTTCTAATGAAGAATTATAAACTATTGAGTATTATGGGGTCCGAGGTAATGTCGCGTGCCTGATCTGGTTGTCGTCGCGCACCCCACAGTGAATCGTGGTTTTATCCTTCGCATCTCATCGATCGCGGCTCTAGGTGGCGTGCTCTATGGGTATGACATGGGCATCATCGCGGCGGCGGCGATCTTCGTCAAGCGCTCCTTCGCCCTTTCGACATTGATGGAGGAATTGGTTGTCAGCATTGTATTGATAGGGGCAATGGCTGGAGCACTAGGGGGAGGGATGGTGGCCGATCGCATTGGACGGCGTGCCACGCTGGTGTGGGCAGCAGGTATCTTCATCGTGGGCTCCTTGCTGGCGCCGCTTGCCGCGAATGTTGCGGTTCTGATCGTGGCACGCGCGATCATCGGAATCGGCATCGGGTTCACGTCCGTGACCGCGCCCGTATATGTTTCGGAACTTGCGCCGCCACAATCGCGCGGAATGCTGATTGGGCTCTACCAGTTCGCATTAACCCTGGGAATCGCCCTCGCAAATCTTGTGGGCTACTGGCTTGCCGCGCAACAGGCATGGCGACTCATGTTCGGCATTGCTGTCGTGCCCACTGTCTTTTTTCTCGCCGTGATTCTCACGGTGCCTGAGAGTCCGCGCTGGCTTTTTGCGCATGCGCGTCCGAAGGAGGCCGAAACGGTCTTGCGCAGCTATACAAATGAAATTGGAGCGCAACAGTTTCTTGCCGATATCGAAGAAGGACTCAAGACGCCAATGGAACAGAGCTGGAGAGCCCTTTGGAGTCCGGCCGTGCGAGGTTCTCTCTTTATCGCGATTGGACTGACTGTTTTGCAGCAGGTTACCGGCATCAACACCATCATCTACTATGGCCCGCAGATTTTTGAACTCGCGGGGAGCACGTCGCATGCCAGCGCGATTTTTGCGACGCTCATGGTCGCCATCGTGAACGTCGTTGCGACGGTCGTCGGGATCGCGCTGGTCGACCGGATCGGACGAAAGCCGCTCCTCTATGCTGGCGTAACAGGCATGACAGTCGCCCTTTTCGCGCTTTCCTATGCGTTTAGCCACACCGCCGCATTGGGTTCGTCACTCGGCGCCGTCGCGATCGCTTGTCTTATGGTGTACATCACTTGTTTCGCATTTAGCCTGGGTGCAATCGCCTGGATTCTCGTCGCAGAAGTGTTTCCTCTGCGAGTCCGAGGGCGTGGTGTTGCCGCAGCAACCCTCGGGTCGGGTGTTGCAAACTTTGCTGTTTCGTTGACGTTCTTATCCCTAATCAATGTACTTGGGAGTGCAGGAACGTTTGCGATTTATGGGACGCTCAGTATCGTTACGCTGATTTTTATTCGTTTTGTCGTGCCTGAGACATGCGGCCGCAACCTCGAGAGTATTAGCCTGCCGAATCAAGGATTACCATCGGAATAAGGGGACAAGGCCTATCAGCAAAGAGGATCTTTACAGTTTCAGGCCGATACGCTCTTCCGCTTTATCTAGCGCTAAGCGAATCGCGCCAATCAGCTGAGCGTCCTGCCCTAAACTGCTAACGATGACCTTTGGCGGTGCCGGTTCATGGTACTGCTCGAGATTGCGCTGGGTCGCGTGAAGCAAAGACGCGTTCATTCCGACTCCCCCTCCCAGCACGAAAAGGGAGCTGTTCAAGACGAGTGACATGTTGTAAACGGCATAGGCAAGAACTTGCGCTGAATGGTTGAGTACCCCCGCGGCAGGAACATCCCCGGCGCAACCGCTTTCGAGAATCGCTGTCGCGGTCACCTCGCGGTCGGAGGCGTTGCCGGTTCCATTTCTTGTTCGCAGCCATTGCTGGCGGATGCCCTCGCCGCCAATCGTGCTTTCCAGGGATCCCGGGGCGCCCGGCTTTGCGGGCTGCAGTGGCGTTCCCGGAACATGCATGTAGCCGACCTCGCCGGCGGTCGAGTCTGCACCATGAACCAACCTGCCGTTGGCGAATATGCCGGCGGCGATGCCGGTTCCAATAGCAAGAAACACAAAATCAGGGATGCCTCGCGCAGTTCCCAGCCAGCTTTCTCCGATGGCTGCGAGCCGCACATCATTCTCTATTGCAGCCGGCATGTGCAAGGCTGACTCCAGGAGTCTCCGAAAAGGAACATTCCTCCATCCCCTCAGATACGAAGTTGCAACCACCACTCCCGTTTCTGCGTCGGTAATGCCGGGAGCACCCGCAGCAACCGCCAAAAGCGAACGACGCGAAACGGAGGCTTTCTTCAATAGACAGTCCACTCCGTCGCGTATTTGATCGATGACCATGGCTGGAGAGGAGGTTCGTTTGGTGGACGCGGACCATTTGTCCAGCAAGGTCCCTTTCATATCGGCGAGCGCAACCCGCAAGTTACTTCCACCTATGTCCACGCCAACCACGTATCCAGAGCCTGCATTGATGCGTACAGAGCTACCCTGTCGGCCCATGGCGGGTTTTCCCTTGCGGGGATTTGCGACCAAGCCTTTCTTTATCAAAAGCGACATTGCCGCCTTCGTCCTTAAAGAAGATAGCCCGCATTCCCGTCCCAAAAGGGTTAGTGATTTGAAGTCCCGCTGCCGCAGACACTGCAACATTTCGCGGGCATCTGTTCGCGGAAGGGAACGATGGCTTTGCGCCTTTTGCATAAATGGTGGGACTGCCTTCGTCTTTGGCATATTTATTGAGTCGACGTGTCGCCTAAATTACCCTTCATTATAAAGGCCCATTACCGACGATCCTCCTACGAGCAAGAATTTGCCATGAATCGTAATCAGGATGCCGGTTTCGACGGCCGTAGCAGGCCTAGAATGGCGGGCTCAAGCGCAGAGCAAACTGCGCCCCACAATACGGCCGAAGAGCCGAGCGCTCCCAATGCAACGCGTGCAACCGCGAATTCACCGCCCTCTAAGAGGCTCTCCACCTCTCGCAGAAGAATGGGATGGTTTCCCACCTCGCCACCAAGCAAGATAAGACTAGGGTTGAGAATGAGCGCCAGGTCGAGGACAACATCTGCCAAGATCGACGCTCGCTGTTTCAATATTTTTCTGGCTTGGGCGTTCCCCGCAGCAGCGAGGTCGAACACATCGGTAGCCCGAATCACCTTCGGTCGAGTCCCATGATTCTTGCTGGCCCGCCAGCTCTTCAATATCCCGGGTGCGCCCAACAACTTCTCGAGTCTTCCGTACCGATGAATCGCGGGATGCTCCCTTGAGATATTGGGTACCCGCAAGTATCCGATCTCTCCGGCTGACCATTGAGATCCACGGTGCAAATGACCGTTCACGAAAATTCCGGCGCCGACTCCTTCTCCGATGGTGATGAAGACGAAATCCCGATGCCCTTGAGCTGCGCCGCGATAGCTTTCGCCCTGCGCGGCCAGGTTGGTGTCGTTCTCCACCACGACCCGGCATTTAAACTCGCCGGAAAGCATCGGGCCCAACGCCACATGGCTCCAACCGCGTAGAGCGCTCAGCTCAACCACTATTCCGTCCTCGACGTTGACGATGGCAGGGACGCCTGTGACCACCCCCAACAGCTGATCTTCCGGTTGCTTCTGTTTTCGCAACAGGTCCCGCACTTCTTTGCCAATCCTGGCGCAAACCGCGGGAGGTGTCGCGGACCTGCCCTCGAGGGCGATACCTCGTCTTGCCAGTTCGCGTCCGTCAAGGTCCGCCAGCAGCAAATGAAAAGCGGCAGAAGTGATTTCCACCGCAGCAACGCAACCTCGCTCAGCCCTGAAGCGAAGTATGTCAGGCGGGCGTCCCCCAGTTGAATCTCCCTCTCCCACTGGCTCGATTAAGCCTACCGAAGCGAGGTGTGCAACGACATTGGTCACCGACGGTGCACTCAGTCCTGAGGCTCGAACAAGATCGGCTTTTGAGCACGGCCCGGCCTCGCGTAACAGTCTCAATAGAGTTTCCGCATTGGTTCGCCGGATGAGCGGAGGCCTTCCGATTAGAGCGCGCTCCTTGGTCACTGTGGAATCACCCTCAATATTTCCTATTGGCCAGCTGACGCGAACCACCGAACATTGTAATGCTTCCTAAGTATGTTTGGCGTACAATGTGCATGCCGATTTCAGGAGCAATAACATGGCGCGCGCCGGGAACTATGGAGGCCGACTGTTTTATCCCCAAGTCCTTTCGAGGATTGAATTTCGCTCTCGCTGGTTTGTGCTTGCACTTCTAATTGTGATTTTCACGAGTGCAGGTGAAGCGCAGAGCACTGATCCCAGATTCAGAGTGATTGCTCTGGCAGAAGCAGGGGGTATCCATCGACCCTTTGTCGATGCTGCGAAATCCTGGTTGGAAAAGCTGGCAAGCGAGAATAAGTTTTCGATCGACTACATCGAGAACACGGACAAGATCGATGATGCATTCCTCTCGCACTATCAACTGTTTCTTCAGCTGAACTATCCTCCCTACGGTTGGACCCCGACCGCCATGGCGGCTTTCATCCGGTATATCGAAGAAGGCCGAGGCGGATGGATTGGATTTCACCACGCGACTCTGCTTGGCGAGTTCGACGGAACCCAGATGTGGCCGTGGTTCTCGCAATTCATGGGGGGAATCCGGTTCACCGACTATATTCCGAAGTTTGCGACCGCGACCGTTGTGGTGGAGGACTCTTCACACGCAGTGATGAAAAATGTGGGCGCATCTTTCACGGTCGATCGAGAAGAGTGGTACACGTACAACAAATCTCCACGTGCGAATGTACGTGTTCTAGCCCGGGTGAATGAAGCGACGTACTCACCGGACACCCCCACCAAGATGGGGGACCATCCTGTCGTTTGGACGAACGAACATTTCAAGGCGAGGAATGTCTATATCTTCATGGGACACCATCCGGAGCTATTTCAGAATTCCAATTTTGCGACCATTGTGCGCAATTCGATTTTTTGGGCGGCGGGCCGATGATCAAGCTTCCCGATCGCCAGTCAGTTGCCGCCTTGCTATCTTCTCGAAGGAGTGCGTTGATGTTGACGGTTCGATGTTCAGTTTTTTGCTTGGCCCTTTGTGCTCTATGCCTTGGACAAGTCCAAAATCCGAAAAAGCACCTCTTGGTGTTGGGCGAAGAGAAGGGATATCGCCACGAATCTGTCTCCCACGCTTTAGCAACGATCGAGCGGCTGGGCGAGATGACCGGCCTCTGGGATACCACCATACGCACCGACACCGAAGTCCTTACGAGGAAAAAGCTCGAATACAATGCGAAGAATTTGAACGATTTTGACGCTGTACTCTTTTTCACCGGCGGAGAACTGGAAATGGATGCGCAGCAGAAGGCCGATCTGCTGTCGTTTGTCCATGACGATGGCAAAGGCTTTATCGGCATCCACAGTGCAACCATTACGTTTACGGAATGGCCGGAATATGGCGAGATGATTGGCGGATATTTCGACGAGCATCCGTGGGGAACGTTCAACGCTCCCATTATTGTGGAAGATCCGAGTTTCCCGGGGATGGAGCAATGGGGTGGGTCCTTCGTGCTGAAAGACGAGATTTATCAGATCCGCAATTATTCACGCGACAAAGTGCGGGTGTTGATGCGTCTCGATGCCAGCAAGCTTGACCTGTCGAAGTCCGCTGTCCATCGAACCGATCGTGATTTTGCGGTGACCTGGGCGAAGATGTACGGTAAGGGGCGCGTTTACTATTCAACCCTCGGCCACCCTAAAGAAAATTGGGACGATCCCAGACTGCAAAAGATGTACATCGGCGCGATCAAATGGGCGATGGGATTGGTCGACGCGGACGCCACTCCACGGCCGCTCTCATCCAAGTAACTCATTGCCAAGACGCAGAAGTATTAGCGGCTAGGAGTGCTGTCTGGATCGGAGAAATCAAGATGCGGAGAGTTTTCGTATTTCTCATTCTTACGCTAGCAGCATGGGCCCAGGAATCGCATCCGATCCTCGCACTCGGCTCATCAGCGCCTAACTTCGAACTTCCGGGCGTCGACGGCGCGATCCACAAACTCGCGGACTACTCTTCGAGTCCGGTGCTGGTGGTCGTTTTCACCTGTAATCATTGCCCAATCGCGCAAATGTATGAGCGGCGTATCGCGCAGCTCGCGGCGGACTACAAGGAGCGCGGCGTGGCTGTGGTTGCGATTCAGCCGAATGATCCCACCGCGATCCGGATCGACGAACTGGATTCTTCCGATGTCAGCGACAGTCTGGAGGAGATGAAGATCCGGGCGGAGTACAAGCACCTAATCTACCCCTATCTTTTTGACGGACAAAGCCAATCGGTGGCGCAGGCTTATGGGCCGCAAGCGACACCGCATGTGTTTGTTTTTGACCGCGAGCGGCGTCTTCGCTACGAAGGCCGCATGGACAACAGCTATCGTGCCGAACTAGTCAAGACCCACGAGGTGCGCGATGCGATTGATGCGCTGCTCGTAAATCAGGAAGTCGCGGTGAAGCATACCGCTGTTTTCGGGTGCTCGACCAAGTGGCGAGAGAAACAGGCCGCCCGTTTAGAGGCTCTTCGGAAGATCGAATCGCAACCAGTTCCCTTGGAAATGGCGTCGGCTGCGGACTTAAAGGCCCTGCGGGCGAATCCTACGGGCAAGACTTTGCTGGTCAGTTTCTGGGCAACATGGTGCGGTTCCTGCATCCACGAATTCCCCGATTTCGAGGATACGTTCCGAATGTATGGTGTACGCGATCTGGAGTTGGTGACGGTGGCCGCCAATATGCCGGACGAAAAGAGCAGCGTTCTCCGAGTCCTGGAGAAAATGCACGCTACCAGTCGAAACCTGCTGTTTGATTCAGACGACACCGCTGCTTTACAGGCCGCCTTCGACCCTGGCTGGCAGTCCGCCGTACCTTACACCGTTCTGATTGCTCCAGGCGGGAAGGTTTTGTATCAGAAACAAGGTTCGGTGGACATCCTGGAGTTGAGAAGAACGATTCTGGCAAATTTGCCATCGGACTATGAGGGCTTCAATCATTACTGGCTCAACCCGTAGATGTTGATTCGCGAATCTGCGTGTCGTCGCCACCCCAGGTGTTCCTCGGACTTCATTGAAATCGATGCCCAATTTCCGGCTTTCCAACAAAGGCTCACGCCCTTCGGAGACCCATGAAGCGAAATTCTTTCCTATGTTTGGTGACACTAACGATTACGCTCTTAGCAACGTCCGCGGTTTGGGCCGGAGACGCAATACCGGCAGCCGCGTGGCGGCGGGCGATTGGCCTGCCACTTGATAAACCCGGTATCACGCGGGTGCCGGGCAACATTGATGACGGGTACTGGCAAGGGGCTCCGGTGGGCGGGTTCGGTTCCGGAACCTTTTCTCGGACCTTTCGGGGAGACTTCGCCCGTTGGCATATAAAAGCAGGAGTTCACAAATACGCTCCCGTGTACGCCAACCAGTTTGCGATGTATCAGCAGTCGGAAGGCGACGCTCAGGGCACAGCGCAAGTTTTGATGACGGACCACCCGTCGGATGGGACGCTCGCAACCTGGCAATGGAACTACCCCGTGGGCGCTGGAGAATATGCCGCCCTGTATCCCAAGGCCTGGTACGACTACCAATGGAATAAATTTCCAGCGCACGTTGTGCTCGAACAATTCTCGCCGGTGCTTCCGAATAACTATCGCGAGTCGAGTTATCCGGTCGCGGTATACCGCTGGCATGCCGAGAATCCCACCAAGCGCCCCGTCACTGTCTCAGTGCTGCTCTCGTGGACGAACATGGCCGGCTGGTTTCGCACCTTCACTCGTGATTTCCAGGGCGCTCCGAACCAAGGCAATCACAATGACTTCGTTAGCGAGAGAGTGGACGCACGCGCCATGAAGGGCGTCGTTTTCGATCGAAACCGAGCGAGTGCAGCACCGCGCGAGGCGGACGGCCAATTTGCGATTGCCGCATTGGAATCGCCGGGCGTCGAGGTCAGTTATCAAACTACGTTTGCGGCGGACGGCGATGGCAAAGCCGTCTGGGCTCACTTTGCCAAAGATGGCAGTCTACCCAACAGCGACCTCTCGTGGGTGAGCGACGGAGAGAAGTTGGCAGGCGCGATCGCTGTGCGCTTTACCCTTCAACCGGGGGAGAAGAAGGTGATCCCCATGGTCATTGCGTGGGATTTTCCTGTTGTTGAGTTCGGAGAGGGGCGCCAATGGAATCGTCGCTACACGGATTTCTATGGGGCCAGTGGCAGCAATGCCTGGGCAATTGCGCGCGACGGACTTCGCAATGCGACGGTTTGGAGCGATGCAATCGACACCTGGCAGGCTCCGTATGTGAACGATCAGAGCAAGCCGCTGTGGTATCGAGGCATGCTTTTCAATGAACTCTACACTCTGACCGACGGAGGATCGTTTTGGGGCCGCCCCGTCGGATCAGACCGCCAAGATCCACCCTCCTTCGCGCTATTGGAATGCTTTGATTACGCGTATTACGGGACGTTGGATGTCCGGTTTTATGCGTCGATGCCGCTGCTGAAATTCTGGCCGGAAATAGACAAGCAGGTATTGCGCGAGTTTGCTGACACTGTTCCTCGCGAATGGCCGGAAAAGGGTCAATGGGTCTGGAAGTCGCAGCAAACGGGCGAACCAATTTTGCATAAGCGAAAGAAGAAAGGCGCTGTGCCCCACGATCTCGGCGTGCCCGAAGGCGATCCGTTCTTTGCCGTAAACGAGCCCGGCTGGCAGGATACGAATGACTGGAAGGACTTGAATTCAAAATTCATCCTGATGGTTTATCGCGACTATGTTCTGACGGGCAACAAAGACACGGCTTTCCTGCGTCAGATGTGGCCAGCCGTACAGGCAGCGGTGGTTTATTTGCGGCAATTCGATCACGGGGGTGGAATTCCAGAAAATGGCGGCTACCCCGATCAAACGTACGATTCCTGGGTCGTGCGAGGGGTCAGCGCTTATTGCGGAGGCCTGTGGCTGGCGGCATTGCGCGCCACCGAGGAAATGGCGCGCACACTCCACGATAACGAGGCCATGGAGTATCACCGATCCTTTGAAAAAGCTCAGAAGACATACATCGATAAGCTTTGGAACGGAAACTATTTTCGCTACGACACTGATAGCGACTACCGCGACAGTGTCCAAACGGATCAGTTGGCCGGGCAGTGGTATGCGAACATGACGGGTCTGGGAGATTTAGTGCCTCGCGAGATGCAACTCGCGGCCCTCAGAAAGATATTTGCGTTCAACGTGATGAAGTTCGGAAACGGTGAGATGGGCGCCGCGAACGGAATGGCGGAAGATGGTTCCATCATCGGCGATAACGAGCAGGCTCCCGAGGTGTGGGTTGGCACCAGTTTCGGCTTTGCCGCCCTGATGCTCAGCGAAGGAATGCGAGAGGAAGCCTACCGCACGGCCTGGGGCTTATACCACACAATCTATGAGACGAAAGGATATTGGTTCCGCACTCCGGAGGCCTGGGATGTGAATGGGAACTTCCGAGCCTCGATGTACATGCGACCAGCAGCGATTTGGGCGATGGAGATGATCCCCCAGCCTAAGGCTGGCGCGAATGTCGCTGCGCCCAGTCCACGCCATTAAGGCTGGGTATCGGTTTAGGCCGGGGGTTAAGCGCCGGGGAGGGCTGTTATGGACGATCGTAAGCCTGGCGCAAGAAGCATGGCTGACGGGCCTCGAAAGATCCCGTCAGCCTAAAATTGCGAGTTCAAGTGATCGGTTCAACGAAAGCGCGTACCTTTGGGTCCGGGCGCGCTAGCTCATCGGCGGCAGAGTAGTTGAGCAGTTCGGTTGGCGCGGCGGGCACAGAAGAAGCGGGCCACCGTCTGCCGCAGAAATCGGCTGAAAGCTCGCTGCGATGAAGGTACCTACCATTGCTACCGTCAGAATCGCGATCCTGATTGCCAGCTTTGCATTCGTCTTTACCTTCATTGTCGTGCTCCTTATGGGACCTGGGGAATTCTTGCTAGGGCTTGACCGTCGCAAGTGACCTTAGTAATGCAAGCTGCGTTCCAAACCGGGGCGCTTGGCAATCTGGGTGCCTTGCCCTCAGGATTGGCCGAAAAGTGGGGACAAATGCGGTTTTCTGCTCAGTGCAGGATGCCGACGCTGCTAGAACGAGCCCTAATAACCCAAACAAAAATGCTCGTATGTAACATTTATGTTAGGTGCAAGGGACGGCGAATCCGGAGCCTCCGCGTATACTCATTGCGTCATGGGCCATTCGGCTAAAGACAGTGTCTCCCCTGCGACCGCCGCCAGGCTGGAGGCGGTAAGCGGACCCCTCAAGGGAAAACTATTCCTGCTCACCCAGGAGGAAGTATCGATCGGGCGCGATCCCTCCAACGAAATCTCGTTGCTCGACTCTCTGGTATCGCGACGCCATTGCGTGATCCGTAATGAATCAGGGACGTTCCGCTTGCAGGACCTGGAAAGCCGCAACAGCACCTTTGTCAGCGGTGTTCCGGTCATGGACCGAGTGCTGGTGCCGGGCGATCAGATCCGGGTGGGTAACTCAATTCTGATCTTCCAGGGAGCGGAGAGCGGGCCTCTGCCGCACAGTGCTTCTTTGAGCCTCGACGCTACCCCGGCACCCGGAGCCGCAACCGTCGTTCTAAGAAAAGAAGATGCCCTCTATCTTCGGCCCCCAACCCGGGAACAACTACCCAACACCCCCAAAACCGTTCGCGATCTCAAGGTCCTGCTCGACTTCAGCCGAGCCTTGAATTCGGTCCAAGGCGTTTTGCCTCTGCAGGAAAGGGTGCTGGAGGCCATTCTGGCGATTGCCCCGGCCGACCAGGCTGCCATTCTGTTGACCGAGGACGGGACCACGGGATTTTCGTCGGTTCAGGGGAAAGACAGGCGTTTGGGAGAGAACCAGCCGATTCATGCCAGCCAGACGATCTTGAACCGCGTGCTCGAGGAGCGCCTCGCGGTGCTGACGAGCAATGTGCAAAGCGACGAGACATACAGGGATGCCGACAGTCTGCTCCAACGCCGGGTGCACTCGGTCTTGGCGGTCCCCCTCGAAGGACAACACAAGGTCCTAGGAGTTCTTTACCTGGAGGCTAGTTCTGCCGGCGCGCGCTTCGACTCCGATCTTCTGCAGTTGGTCACCACCCTCGGGAACATTACGGCCCTCGCGATTGAGAATGCGCGCCACCTTGAAAGACTGGGAGGCGAGAACCGCCGCTTGCACGAAGAACTGAATATCCACCACAGCATGATCGGTGAAAGCAAAGCCATGCACGAGGTGTATGGATTCGTTTCCCGGGTGGCAGGGCGGGATTCGACGGTACTTATATCCGGGGAGAGCGGCACCGGGAAAGAGCTAGTGGCGCGAGCCGTCCACATGAATAGTGGCCGGTCCGACAAGCCATTTGTAGCCATTAACTGTGCGGCAATCACCGAAACCTTGCTCGAGAGTGAGTTGTTCGGCCATGAAAGGGGCGCCTTTACCGGAGCCGTGTCGCAAAAAAAGGGAAAGCTCGAGGTCGCCGAAGGCGGCACGGTTTTTCTGGATGAGATTGGGGAACTCGCTGTCCCGATGCAGGCCAAACTCCTGCGAGTTCTGCAGGAGCGCGAATTCGAACGAGTCGGTGGAACGCGCCCCATCAAACTTGATGTTCGCTTGATCGCGGCCACTAATCGCGATCTCAAGGAAGCTTCTCGCACCGGCGCTTTCCGTCCGGATCTCTATTACCGGCTCAATGTGGTGTCACTACATATGCCGGCCTTGCGGGAGCGGCGCGACGATATTCCGATGCTGGCGGCCTACTTCGCCGCGCAGTATGCCGAGAAGGTGAAGCGCCGGGTGGCCGGTATCTCTCCGGAAGCACGTAACTGCCTTATGCGCTACGAATGGCCGGGCAACGTACGCGAGTTGGAGAACGCTATCGAAAGGGCAGTGGTGCTGGGCTCGACCGAACTGATCCTTCCAGACGACTTGCCAGACTCGATTCTGGAGGAAACCGCCGCATCCGGAGAGCCCGTCAGCGCCCTACATGATGGAATTCGCGAGGCGAAGAAGGTGTTGATTGAACGCGCGATCGAGCAGGCCAACGGAAACTACACAGAGGCTGCGAAAATCCTTGGGGTGCATGCTAACCATCTGTTCCGACTGATACGCACCCTGAACCTGAAGCCCAAGCGGCAGCGTTAGGCTGATCTAAACTGAGCGAGCGTTTGAATCCTTACTTCAAGCCTCTGACCAAGAACAGATTGGCAAGATCGCGCTGGAAAGTAATGGCGTATGACTTGCCATCTGCCGACAGAGCGAGCGGTCCAAGGAACTGAGCTCCCGGTTCGGGAACCTTCACGACCAGCCACGGTTCTTTGCGACGAGTTGTTACGTCGAGACGACTAATCTTGATGCTGGCGGGTTCCCGCTGTTGCAGGAACAGGTATCGTCCGTCACCGTTCCATCGCACGACACTTTCGCCCTGCAATTCCGCGATTGCCTTGGAATCCCCAGCGCCCACAGGTGAGAGCAGCAGCTTGTGCGGATCCACGGTGATGAACCACTTGCCATCCGGCGAAACCCGGATTCCCCGCGTTCCTTCAGTTGTTAGAGGGGTCGATCGATTTGTTTCCAGGTCGTACATCCAGGTGCGGGTAGCGTGTCCAGTTTCATTGCCAGTGAAAAGAATTCGCTTGTTGTCGGGGAACCACTCCACGCCATCGAAATGCATTCCGTCGATTTTTGGAAAGCGCGATTCTCCCGGACCGGTGGGCAGCAGCATGAGAGAAGATCGGTCGGCCTCATGATGGATGCAAGCCACCCATTTTCCATCCGGCGAAAGCGAAGGCCGGTTTCCCGAGCCAAGTTGGATGGCCGGCGAGCCGTCCGTCTTCCTGAGATAGATGGCTGAGTTGCGGCCTTGCCCACTGGAAAGCTCGACGAAGACGATGGATTGAGCGTCGTTCGACAAGTCATACATCAAGGAAGAGTCAAGCCAAGCCAGATCGCGTTGTGCCGCCCCATTGGGCGGTAAATAGTGGATGCCCAGACGCGAATTGACCGTGGTCAGCAGAACACGGCCGTCGCGGGCTACATCTTGCATCACGATTATTCCGCCGGTTTGTGAGACCATCCGTTGGGCGCCGGACAGCGTAACCGCATAAAGTGCGGGATCGCTGCCAGGTTGACCGCCTGAGAACCATACCTCACGATCGTTGGGTGACCAGTTCAAGGCGCCTATGGCGCGCCATCCACGGGAAAGCACCTGCTTAGGATGGTTCGGGCCAACAACGCAGAGGGCATAATCCCCCACTTCGGCGTCAAAATCAAAGAACGCAACCAGCTTTCCGTCGGTCGATACTCGCGGCATCATGGGAGGCCGCTTCTCCGTCTCATACAAAACGGTGCCGATGGGATATTCGAGCCGGAATTTTCCGCCGACGGCGCGCGCTACTGCTAGGGACTCGCCATCTGGGCCCCAGTCTGCGCCACTGACACCTTCAAGCACCTCGCGCGGCGCGCCACCGCCAAACGGGACCCGAGCCAGCGTACCGACATCCTCACTTCCCAAAAGAATGGCCATCTCTCCACCCGGCGAGATGGCAAGCACTCGCGCACTGGGAAGCGCCAATGGTTGGGCTTCGCGATTGCCGGGATGTGCCGAGAATAACGTGGATGGAGCTCCGTCCCATTCGGCACTGTAGACTACCGAGTCGCCAGGAGCGAACTTCGCCGAGGTGACATCGCCACGGCGAAAAGTCAAGCGGCGATACGAAGGCGGTTCTGCGGGGGGGACATATCGGTGCTCATAGGAGATGCGCAGTGCCAGTCCGAGCAAAACTCCTGCAAGCAAACCCAAACTTGTCCAGAGCCTCATTCGCGGCACGTTTCGCGGAGCTGGAGTCGGGCTTGCCAGAGCGAAGTTACTGGAATCCATCTCCTCCCGAAGCTCCTCCAAGGCGACCTTTACATCTGCCATGGTTTGCCAGCGGCGTTCAGGATCCTTCTTCAGACAGCGAGCGATAATTCGATCGAGCTCGGGAGGAACCTCCGCGACTGCTTGTGATGCCGGCTGTGGGTCCTTGTAGAGCACAGCCGAAAGCGACGATAGTTTAGACCCGCCCGCGAAAGCTCGTTGACCCGTCGCCATCTCGTATAGAACTGACCCGAAGGAAAAAACATCCGAGCGTGCGTCAACCTTCTTGCCATCGGCTTGCTCCGGAGACATGTAAGCAACGGTCCCGAGGATGGTGCCTTCTTCCGTGAGCGGCGATCCTTCGCCGTGCACAGTCTCGGCGTACGCGTCGGCATCTGTGGACTCGCTGAGTTTCGCTAAACCAAAATCCAGGATCTTGACCACGCCTTGTGGAGTAACGATCACATTCGAGGGCTTGAGGTCGCGGTGGACGATTCCTGCCGCGTGAGCCGCTGCCAGAGCGTCCGCGATCTGAACTCCGTACTTCAACACATCACGAATCCGCAGGCCTTTGCGCCCGATCAGGTGATCGAGCGTATCGCCAGCCACATACTCCATGGCGATGTAGGGAAGAGGCTTGCCATCAATTTCCTGTGTATCGATGTCGTAGATCGTGACGATATTTGGGTGATTCAGCGATGAGGCTGCTTTGGCTTCCTGGACGAAGCGCCGCTCGCGGTCGGCGTTGAGTGCAGCCGCCGACAAAATCTTGATAGCCGCCGTCCGGCCAAGACGGGAATCGACCGCCTTATAGACAACGCCCATTCCACCGGCCCCAAGCTTGGCCTCGATGCGATACGAGCGGAATGATTTTCCGATCATGGGCGCAGTCCTCAATACCCAGCCTCGACGAACGGCACGAAAAGAGCACCGTCGCGGCCGGTACGAATGAACATCTTCAAAATGTAAGCCGTCACAAGTGCGCGGAGAAAGAGTTCCGTGTAGCAATCCGCTGGCGACTTCATTGCCTCTCGCACAAGCAGGCGCGAATGCGGGACGCCGGTGCTTGTTGTGGGTGCAATTCTACCGCAGAAGGTCTCGAGTTTGGATGCCCAAGAGTGTTATTCGACCATTTGACAGAAGGGTTCCGACCGTTGACACGACAACGGCTCAAAATCCTCTGCCACGAACATTCCTGAGAGTGCGGTTCTGCGCATATGCGCGAAGTGCGCTCTGCCGTCGAACCACGCGGGAGCGTATCGATTTAGGCCTGGAAAATACCCCCCAACGCACCTACGTCGACTGTCTTTGCGTACTCGAATCCCTGTGATCCTTATCACCCCTCGATGTGCTCCGAGTGACAGTGCTTTGTTGCCGAAAATCGCTACCTTGGTGTAAGAGCGAGTGATCCGTTTGGAGGAGTGTCTATGCAAGCACTCTCGCCGGTCAGTCTTCCCACCGAAGAGCAGTTGTTCATCGACAAGGTGATTGCGAAGCGTCGAGGACGCCCCGGGGCCTTGCTCGGCATTCTGGAGGCGGCACAGGATAGAAACCGCTACAAATACCTTCCCTTAGAAACCCTGCGTTACATCGCTGCCAAGACGGACCTGCCGTTATCGCGCATCTACAGCGTTGCCACGTTCTATGCCCTGTTCAATCTTCAACCGCAAGGCGAAAACACCATCTGCATTTGCCGAGGCACGGCATGCCATACGCGCGGTTCGCGCAATTTGTTGCAGGGAGCGCGCCTGGATCTTGGGCTGGGTCTCGAGGATGCCGACGGCAGCGGCAACGAGGCCGACAAACTTCTGCTCACCACCCCTGACCGTCAATTCACAGTGCGTACGGTGGCCTGCTTCGGTCAATGCGCGATGGCGCCCGTGGTGGAGGTGAACCATCGCATCTGCGGACATGCCACCGAGCGTACCTTGCAGCGCGAGATCGCAACCATTCGCGCCGGAGAGTAAGCAATGCCTCGCATTCTGGATATTGGAGCTTTCAGCGCAGTGCGTGAGGCGGGCCTTGCCAAACTGGTCCCGCCGGTGCCGCGTTTGGCTGTGGGAATGGGAACATGCGGCCGCGGAAACGGCGCTGAAGGCTTGTATCAGGCATTTCTGCAGGCGATTGAGAACAGCGGCGCCAACCTCGTTCTGGCGCCGGTAGGTTGTTTTGGAGCTTGCTTTCAAGAGCCGCTGGTCAACGTCCGGCTCCCCGGAAATCCTCTTGTCATTCTGCGTCGGGTGCAAGCGAACGACGCCGCGCGCGTCCTGCACGATATTGCCAACGGTTGTCTCAGCCCTGATTTGATTTACTGCAAGATTGAAGAGTGGGATCACATTACCGGTCATGTGCGCTACGGTCAGGGATATCCCGAAGTCCCTGCCTGGAGCGATGTGCCATTCTTCAAAGGGCAGAAG
>Ga0207693_10000079_pt1 | contig 86388 bp, 82 predicted proteins | sample LARL81metaG_FD_184347 | JGI IMG/M metagenome (GOLD analysis project Ga0207693, IMG submission 184347) | Corn, switchgrass and miscanthus rhizosphere microbial communities from Kellogg Biological Station, Michigan, USA - LAR L8-1 metaG... | ecosystem: Host-associated > Plants > Roots >...
AGTCGTGAGCGATCCGCTGAAGTTTCGCGGCGAGAAGCGCTATGTCGACGAACTCAAGGCTTCGCGTATGAAAACTGCGCGCCATGAGGCGCTGACGGCCGCCCGCGGCACCATCGAAGGCATGCCGGTCATGATTGCCGTTCAGCCTTTCGATTTTCTCGGCGGATCACTTTCGATGGGTGTCGGTGAAGGGCTTGTCATCGCGATGGAAGTTGCAGTCGCCGAAAGGCGGCCATTCATTCTGTTCGTATCATCCGGTGGCGCCCGCATGCAGGAAGGCATTCTCTCGCTGATGCAGATGCCGCGCGTAACCATTTGCATCGATAAGCTCCACGAAGCGGCCTTGCCCTACATCGTCGTACTCACGGATCCGACCTATGGTGGCGTCAGCGCATCCTACGCCATGCTGGGCGACATCCAGATCGCCGAACCTGGCGCGCAAATCGGTTTCGCCGGTCCACGTGTCAACGCGCAGACGATTCGGGAACGGTTGCCGGATGGCTTCCAGCGCGCCGAGTATCTCCTGGAACACGGCATGATCGACATGGTCGTGCCACGCCATGAGTTGCGCCCGACACTTGCCAAACTCACGCATCTGGTGATGAAGCGTTCGCGCCCACGCAGTCGTCCCGTTTCCGTGCCGCCAGTCGTCAACGCGACGGCCACGCGCGTCATTCCGGCGGCGCCCGAGTCCAAAGCTGCAGAATGAGCGGCGCCCAGCAAGCGGCGGACGACACACGTAGCACGGCAATACTTGAACGCCTGCTTACGCTCCACCCCAAGAAAATCGATCTCGCGCTCGACCGCATCCAGCGGCTCCTTGCCGATCTCGGCCACCCCGAGCGCAAATTGGCGCCCGTCATCCATGTCGCAGGTACAAACGGAAAGGGTTCGGTCTGCGCCTTCACGCGCGCCATGCTCGAAGCGCAGGGTTTGCGCGTGCACGTGCACATCTCACCGCATCTCGTGCGGTTTCATGAACGCATCCGCATCGCTGGCGAGCTGATTTCTGAAGACGAACTCGCCGCAACTCTGGAAGAAGTCGAACGCGTGAATGCCGGCAGGCCGATCACCTATTTCGAGATCACCAATGCGGCGATGTTCCTCGCCTTCTCGCGCCATCGTGCCGATGCGGTTGTGCTCGAGGTTGGCTTAGGCGGCAAATTCGATGCAACGAATGTCGTCGACAAGCCGGCGATGACCATCGTCCAGCCCGTTGGCCTCGACCATCTCGAATTTCTAGGCTCCGACATCAAATCGATCGCCGCCGAAAAGGCCGGTATCATCAAGCCCCACGTGCCCGTCGTGATCGGACCGCAGGAGGAAGCAGCGCTCGACGTCATTCTTGCGCGCGCCGACCGGTTGAGCGCGCCTGCTTTCGTGTTCGGCCAGGACTTTTCGGCGCATCGCGAGCATGGGCGCATGGTCTACCAGGACGAGATGGGTCTGCTTGATCTTCCGCTTCCCCGGTTGATAGGCGCGCATCAGATTGACAATGCCGCCGTCGCCATCGCCGGGTTGCGCCATGCCAAACAACGTTGGGGCGACGAAGCCGCCATCGAGAAGGGTTTGCGCAGTGTCGATTGGCCCGCACGTTTGCAACGTCTTACCAAGGGGCCGCTCATTTCGATGGCGCCGAAAGGAGCGGAAATCTGGTTGGACGGCGGACACAACCCGCATTGCGCTGCTGCAGTTTCGCGTGCGATTGCCGACCTGGAAGAAAAATCCGATCGGCCACTCTATCTCATTTGCGGAATGCTTAAGACCAAGGATGCCGTCGGTTTTCTTTCGGCATTTCGCGGTCTCGCGCGCCACGTGGTGACGGTCACGGTTCCGGGCGAAGGGGCAAGCCTTGGCGCCGGCGCGCTCTATGATCTGTCACGGCAAGCAGGCCTCGACGCGGCTCCCGCAGAAGACATGGAAGATGCAATGCTGCAATTGCAGGCCTGGGCACGCGCGCATCCGAAGGAACCGCCGCCGCGGATTCTGATCTGCGGCTCGCTTTATCTTGCTGGCAGCGTGCTGCGTGAAAACTGCTAGGTCGAGGCCATTTAGACTGACGACTCGATCCATTCCTTAATTTTGGATTTTGGCAGCGCGCCGACCTTTGTTGCGGCAACCTGGCCCTGGCTGAAGATCATCATGGTGGGAATGCCGCGCACACCATATTTTTGCGGTACGTGCGGATTTTCGTCGATATTGATCTTGGCGATGGTCACTTTGCCGCTAAGTTCGCCGGCCAATTCTTCAAGCGCCGGCGCGATCATGCGGCATGGCCCACACCACTCCGCCCAGAAATCCACGACGACGGGATTCTTGGCGTTGAGAACATCCGATTGGAACGAGGCATCGGAAACCTTGATCGGTGATGACATGGCCATTCCTTGTTTGAACTGACTAGAATCTAGGAACGCCCACCCTCAGGGTCAAGGCGCGTGCGGATTCGCCCCAATTCGGCGTCCAGCAGACTATTGGACAGTTTCATGAGTGTGGGACCGTCGGTCCACACCAGTCCGCACACGATTCGCTTGCCGGCGAAAATCTTCGCCGCAGCGGCACGGTAGAGCGCCATTTGCGTCATATACAGAGCCGGCACCTCAGCCTCGCTTTGCGGTGGCGGCCGATTTGTCTTGAAGTCGACGATCAGAACTTCTTCGGCCGTTTCAGCAAGCCGGTCGATGCGGCCGTTGACGCGCGCCCCTGTAGCGAGCTCGGGCAGGTCGGCGACGATGGCGACTTCGGCACGGCTCTGCGGCGTGAAGGCGGGAGCGAAGGTCGGGTCGTCGAGCACGCGCAAGGTTTCGGCGATCAGCACCGCCGCTTCATCGCCATCGAGCTTTTGGGCATGCAAATAGGTTTGTGCCTTTTCCAACCTTAATGCTGGCGCGATGTCGGGCAGGCGCGCTAGCAGTGAGTGAACAATAAGTCCGCGGCGGAAACGCTGATTTGTTTCAAGCGGCGACATGACGGATGGCTCGTCCAGCCCGGCGGCGTCGAAAGGTCGGATCAGTCGAGGCGACGGCACATCGCGCGGTCCTCGCTGCGTGAGCCATGTCGGCTTCTCATCGCCGGCGGCGGCCCGTGCGGTAACCGGAGAAGCAGGTTCGTCAACCGTCTCACCGACAGCCTTGATCGTCGTTTCTCCCCGAACCAAGTCAACGCCAATCCGCTCAGCGGCCGCGTGGGCGAGCGCGTACCACGAACCAGGTTTGACACCGGTCTTGCCCTCGAAGGCGCAGACATAAAGCCTGTCCTTCGCACGCGTCAGCGCGACATAGAGCAAGCGCCGGTGCTCTTCGAGTGCGCGCGCCTGCGCGGCAGCTTTCGCGGCCCGAACCGGTTCGGGAGCCAATGCGGCAATGATCGGGAACAGAACACCCTCATCCGTGAACAGAAGAGATCCCTTGTTGGCGACCGGTTCCGGGAGACCTGTGGTGTCGGGCAGGACGACGATGTCAGCTTCGAGACCTTTTGCGCCATGCACCGTCATCACGCGCACTTCGTCGCGGTCGCGTTCCATGTCGCGCTTGATCTCGGCGCCGCCGCGCTCGATCCAATGCAAGAATCCTTCCAGAGAAGGCGCGTTGGCCGACTCGTACGTAAAGGAGAGCGAGAGAAATTCATCGATGGCATCCGCCGCTTGCTGTCCCAATCGTTTGAGAAGCTTTAGTCGCCCGCCGCGGCGCACGAGCGCATGAGAGTAAAACTCGAAAGGCGGCGAAAAGTCCGCAAGCGTCAGCATTCCGGAAAGGAATTCATGTGCAACCATGTACGCCGGTGCCTCCCCGAGATGCCGGAGCAACGACGACCACAGCGAACCTTTGCGCTCATGGCTGAGCGTGAAGAGTTCCTCTTCGCTGAGTGCGCAAAGCGGCGAGCGCAGCAATGCCGCAAGGTTGTAGTTGTCCTCCGGCAACAAGGTGAAGCGGCCGAGTGCGATCAAATCCATGATTGCGATTTGTTCGGTGAGTCGGATTCGGTCGGCGCCAGCCACCGGAACACGTCGTTGTTTCAGCTGGCGAATAATCTCGCTGCCGAACGGTTCACGTCGCGGCAGCAAAATCATGATGTCACCGGCCTTCACCGCCTCCTTGTGTCCAGGCAATTTAATCTGGCCAATCCAGCGCGCGATTTCGCCCGCAAGTTGCTCGGCCAACTTCACGACCGGACTGATTTCGGAAGGAAGATCGACCGGACGCCAATAATCCGGCTCCGGCTCGTTGGACGGTTTTACTGTCGGCCAGAGTTCGACTCGGCCTGTGGCCGAGGCGCGAAGTGCGACGTGATGCAAATCGGCGTCGTCTGATGTCAGGCCGGCTCGCGCTTCTGGTGCCGCAAAGACGGCGTCGACGAAATTCAAAACCTCAGGCACCGAACGGCGCGATGTCGTGAGCGGCTCGTCGGAAAAGGGGCGGCCGGCGGCTTCGGCGCGGGCGCGAAAATGGCGACGATTGACGTTGAACTGGCTTGGATCGGCCCCTTGGAAGCTGAAGATGGACTGCTTCTCGTCGCCGACCGCGAACACGGTGCGCTCCCCCGTACCTTCGCGGCCCTCGCCGGAGAAGAATTCTTCCGTCAGCGTGCGCACGATTTCCCACTGTTCGGGACTGGTGTCTTGCGCTTCGTCGATGAGGACGTGATCGATTCCTCCATCAAGCTTGTAGAGAATCCAAGCCGCCGCGTTGCTGCGCTTGAGTAGACTTGACGTTTCGACGATCAGATCGTCGTAGTCCAGTGCGCCGCGGTCACGTTTGAGACGGCCATATTCACGGCGCACCGCGCCTGTGACGGTCAGCGCAGCTTCCGCCAGACCGGCGGCGTAAGCGGCGCGGCGGCGCATTTCGGCTTCGAGGAATCGCTCGCCCAACGCATTGACCTGCGACAGGAGTTCGGGCGCCATATCGATGAGTTTCTTCGTAGCGAGCGCTTTTCGCGGTTCGCCCTTGTCCGTGAGGAAGAAGGTTTTGAAGTGCGCGAAGGATGCCAGCGTGAAATCCAACTCGAGCGCACGAGCAAGATCGGCACTGCGTTCGATATCGGTTTTGCTGCCGCCCGCGAGCCATGTGCACAACGCATGCAGCATCGGCTTTTCAGCGCGCATCGCCTCGCAGAAGGCAGTCATGATGTCGCCGGCGCTTGCATCTGCATCCGCGCGGTGGGCGCGACGCAGCACCTGCCGCATCGAATTCGCATCGTCGCCGAGCGAGTCGAAAAAATGGTCGAGCTTACGCCGGTCCGTGCCGAGTGCCGCGTCGAGTACGAGCTGAAGCTGCGCTTCGCTCGTCTCGGTCAAAAGGTGGCCGAGTGCCGATGCCAGCAGCGCATCACCGTCGCCGGCACGTTCGAGTACGACGGCTCGCGCCTGCGCCATCGTTTCACGGGCCGTCTGCTCGTCGAGTACCCGGAAGGACGGCGGCACGCCTGCCTCCAATGGAAAACGCGACAGTAGATTTTGACAAAAGGCGTGAATTGTCAGGATCTTCAATCCGCCCGGCGTTTCAAGCGCCTTGGCGAACAGGCGGCGTGCGTTCTTCAATTCTTCCGGTCCGCCCAGATCGGCGCCGATCTCCATTATCCTTCGGGACAGGTCGGTGTCGGCCAGCATCGACCATTCTCCGAGCTGGCGGAACAGGCGATGCTGCATTTCCGCCGCTGCCGCCTTGGTAAAGGTCAAGCACAGAATCTTCGCCGGCTCCGCGTCCGCGAGCAGCAGACGCGTGACGCGATTGGCAAGCGTATGGGTTTTTCCTGCGCCGGCATGCGCCGCAACCCAGGCCGACCGGCGGGGATCGGCGGCAGTGATGGATGGATCATGGGACGCACTCATTCGTCTTCCTCATCCCACCCGCTGAGCGACCACTCGCGCACGCGGCTCAAATGGTCATATTCACCTTCGATGTCGGCACGGTATGGCTTGACGCGCGGAAGATAGGCCGTGGATGGCACGGCAAAATCGGCAATTCTTTGCTGCAGCCGTGCGAATGCTTCCTCGATCAGCGCGATATCGACGAGCTGCAAGTCACCCGGTTCTCTTCCGCCGCTAAAACGAACATAAAGCAACTCTTCGGGATTGCGTTGGCCGAGCTCGGCGAATCCGCCGCGTCGTATCATTGCGCCTTCGAGCAGCAATTGCGGCGCGAGAAATGCTTTGATCTGTTTGCTGGTCGGCAGCGAGCCCGTCTTGTAGTCGAGGATAGCCGCACTGCCGCTTCTGAGGATATCAATTCGGTCGGCACGTCCATGCAGCGAAAATCCATCGCTGACCGCAATTCGCCCCTCGATTTCTACAAAAGACTCTGTAACAAACTCGCGCCGCTTGCGCTCTTCCTCCACAAACCAGATCGCGGCATTCGCGAAGCGCGGCCGCCACAAGGCGAGCGCCGCCCGCGGCGTACCTTGAGCGTCGAATACGTCCTCGGCGATTTCAATGAGGCGCACGGCGGCGTCAGCAGGCAGGGCACCCGGGAACCGCCGCACGAAGAGTTCGAGCGCCCTGTGCACGGCGGTGCCACGTTCGAGTGGTCCGATTTCGGCATCGAGAGGATCGAGCGCGCGCAATTTCAAGATGCGCCTGGCATAGATCGCGTAGGGGTCGCGCACCCATTTCTCGATGTCCGACACGGACAACGAATTCGGGCGTGCGGCAACAGGTGGGGTGGGCGCCGGCCGATTCATCCGCTGCGGCTGTCCCGGATCACCAAGCGACTTGGCCAATCGCACGTAGTCAAGCTTTGGCTTCAAGGCACTTTCAAGCTGGAGTCCCCCGGTAAACTGGCGCAGTCTGAGCAGCCAGCGCGAGGCGACCGTCGGCACGCCTTCGGATTTCAGCGCACGCGTGAGCACGACGCGCTTGCCAGATGCCAGCATTGCGAAGTCGTGCGCCGACCGCCCAATGCTGCGTTCGGGTTGCTCGAGACCGATTGCCCGTCGCATGGGACGTGAGAACCAGGGGTCGGCAGCAACTGCCCGCGGCCAGGAACCTTCATTCAAGCCGCCCATGACGAGCGTATCGAAACTTTGCAACCGCGCTTCCAGTGGTCCGAGTATGACAAGCCGGGGATGCCGCTCGCGAGTTTGTCGCACGGCCTTTTCCTCGACCAGCGTGCGAAATAGGGCGGCATATCCGCCGCGCGCGATGTCGCCGAGTGTGACGACCGCCGCGCGGAACTCATCGACAAAGTTCGCCGCGACTTCGCCAGCTTGGCCGGACCACAGCGCATTGCCAGCGAGTCTTTCGGCCGCATCGAGGTGTGCTTCCAGCGCGGTCGCAAGATCCAGTCTCGTTGCCGAGAGGGCAACCTCCAAGGGCCGTAGTGCCGCGGCGACGTCCGCGAACCAATATTGCAGTTCGGAAAGGCGTGGTCGGGCATTGTCGTCAGCCTCGGCGCGCCGCCGTTCGATAGCGACTCGAATACCTTCGAGCCCCGCATCGGGCCGAGGCCCGCGCAATTGCCGATCGAGACTTCGAACTTGCGTTCGAAAAGCCGCGCGATCTTGTCCAAATGTGCACAGCGGATGTTTAAAGAGCGCAAGCAGGGGCACCGGCGAAAATTGCTGCTCAGCCGCTTCGGCCAGTAGACAGAGAAATGTGCCGGGCGGCGTGCGAGAAAGCGGTTGACCGGCAGAATCATCGACCTCGATATCCCAGCGACCGAGCTCGCTCGCGACACGGCGTGCCAGCGTGCGATCGGGCGTGACGAGGGCAGCGGTCGCACCCTTCGTTTCTAATGCCTCGCGCAGAACCAGCGCGACGCAGAGGGCTTCCTCGGCCGGATCGTCGGCCTCGACCAAAGTAAGTCCGGAAAGACCTTCGGCCATTGCAGCCGTTTGGTCTCGATCGACTATTGTCCGCCAGGCATCTGTCGTCGGCGCCGGGCGCAGCACTTCGCGCAGCACGCGTTCGCGCGCTCCATCTCGTGCGTCGCTCCAATCCAATACTTCGCTACGCTGCACGCCCATTCCCTGCAGCAGCTGTTTGAGTCCGTATTGCGGGTGACCTGGATCGAGGTCATTCCAACTCGGATCGTCCAGCGTGCGATCAAGCCCTGGCAGAACGACCGCACCCTTCGGGAGATGGGCGATGACGCGCAACAGGTCGGCCGTCGCGGGAATGGAACCCGTGGAGCCTGCTGCAATCACCGGGCCGATCGGTGGGTTTGCTTCAAGTCGTCTCGCAACGCCTGCGAGCGCCTGGTTGCGCCGCGCTGCGGGATTGATCGCACCTTCGGCAGTAAGAAGTTGCGGCCATGCCGTATTGAGCACGCCGAGAAATTCGTGAACGTCGGCCCAATGCGCAGCGAGCGCCGTCGGCACCATGTGAGCCAAGACCTCTAGGCTAGCACTCTGGGTTTCGAGCTCGTCCATGATGTCGGCAAGGCTCGCCGCCATTGCGGAGGCATGCGACAAACTCATGTCGCGCCCTCGCCAGCGATGCACCAGCATCGTCAGGAGAAGCCGGCGGCGAATCGAAGTGATTGCAGGGGGAAGCTCGAACGCGTCGGCCTCGAACAAGAACTCGTCCTCATCGACGTCTCCAAGTGGTTTGAATTGCGGCAACAAGGCAGCACCGCCAAGCACGCGTGCAAAGACATCGCCGAACGTTCGTGCCGCGCGCCGCGTCGGCAGATAGATCGTCGTATCGGCGAGTGCGAGCGGCATATCGCCGTGCCGAGAGATCAGTCCGCGTGCAAGTGTTTCGGCGTACGATACGCTTGCCGGAATCGTAAAGACGTTCGCGGTCACGCTCAACGTGCCGATGGTAGATCTGTGAGAATCGCCTCGGCTTCCTGCACGACCTCAGGCGTACCGACATGGATCCATACGCCCTCGAGCCGGATGCCAAAAAGGCGCTTCGCCGCTATGGCGATGTCCCAAACCCGATTGGTTGAGAACGCGCCGGCGGGCGCCTTGTCGAATAGGCGGGGATGTACAATTTGTATTCCTGGATAAGCGAACGGCGAGAGCCTCTGCTCAGCCACGCGCGTCAGATGCCCCTCGGGATCCATGTTGAAATCGCCTGCGCCTTCGTAGCCGACTGCGGTCACCATTGCGGCCATCAACAGCAGTCCATCCATCGTGTCGGGGTTCCAGCGCTCTTTCATTCGGTCGAGCGCACGGCCGAAACCCTCAATCCAGATCGTGTCGGCATTCATGATAAAGAAGGGATGTCCATCGAAGTGGGGCATGGCCTTGACCACACCGCCGCCGGTACCAAGCAGCGCGTCGGTTTCTTCCGAGTAGCGGATTTCGACGTCCTTGCGCTGGGCGAGATGCGCCATCACCATTTCCGATTTGTAGTGCACATTGATGACCGCGAGCGTCACGCCCGCCGCGACCAATCGGTCGAGTGCGTGATCGATCAGCGTCTTTCCCGCGACCATGACGAGGGGCTTTGGCCGATCGTCAGTCAGTGGACGCATGCGCGTGCCGAGGCCCGCCGCCATGATCATCGCGCGAGTCGGTCCGTTCAAAAAACAACTCCCTCGGGTGCGCCGCGTTTCTCGCGCGGGATGGCGCGGTCATACCATGCCTTCAGTGGCGCCAGCGCGGGATCTTCCAAGTCACGATTGAGATATCCCCAAACGCGGGACAGATAGCCGAGATAGCGTGGCTTGCCGTCACGCTTGTAAAGGCGGGTGAAGATACCGGCGATCTTGGCATTGCGTTGTGCCGCCATCACGGCCATCTGGCTGCGAAAGGCGCGCTCGTCCACCGGCGTGCCTTGTCGTTTCATGGTCGCCAGATAGTGCGCCGTGGTGGCTTGCGCAGTTTCCGGCGGCACGTCTCGCCGCGCATCTTCGACCAGAGAAATCAGGTCATACGCTCGCGAACCAGCGACCGCATCCTGAAAATCGATCAAACCCACCCGCGCCAGACCCTTTCGCCGCGGCAGCCACATCAGATTCTGCGCGTGATAGTCGCGATGCACGAAGACGGTCGGCGTCGTCAATGTCGCCGCAAGGACGTCGCGCCAAAGCGCACGATGCTCCGCGGTGACTTCGGCGCTGACGCTGCTGCCGACGGCAACCGGCATGAACCACTCGGTCAGGAGATCGATTTCCGCCAGGAGGGCCGTTTCGTCATAGGTATGAAGCGTTTTGTCGGGGAGAAGAAGCGAGGGGGCGTCGTGGCGGTGCAATGCGGCCAACACCTCGGCGGCAGCGGCATAAAGTTCGACTTCGTTGCTCACATCAGCGACATCGCAATAAAGCGCGTCGCCCAGATCTTCGATGATGGCAAGTCCGCGCGTGAGATCAGCCGCGATGATTTCCGGCGCACTCAGGCCCTGCGATCGCAAATAGTTCGCCGTTGCAACGAATCTGCCGACATCTGCACCGGCCAGCCGCGCGATGGCATTGTATCCAAGCGCGCGCCGCTCCTCTGGGGTGGCTGCTGCGGAGGCGACCGGCGCTTCGGCTCCTTGCGGTTGATCCATGAGCATCGCCTTGCGACCCGCTTGATCCAGACGGATGTAACGTCGCGTCGACGCGTCACCCGGCATCGGCAAGCGCGCGGCGGCGCCCCAGCCAGACTCCTTGAGAAATGCGTCGATCGCCGCAGTGCGCTCAGTGGACATGTGTCATCCCGACGAACGCCTTGGCCCAGTGTTGCGGTCCGCTGACATGCGCGCGGCGAACCTGGTCATCCGCCGCGAGCGCGACATGCAAAGCATCGTCCGGCAGGCGCGGCCCCGCGCGCTCGGGCCATTCGATCAGCGCCGCTCCTTCGTCGAGTGCCTCGTCGATGCCGAGTTCGTCGAGTTCTGAGCTTTCGACAATCCGATAGAGATCGAAGTGCCGTACGGTCAATCGCGCCGTATCATAGGACTGCACCAGCGTGAACGTCGGGCTTGGCACAACCTCGCTCACGCCGAGCGCCCGCAGAATCGCGCGCGCCAACGTCGTCTTGCCTGCACCGAGTTCGCCTTGCAGTGCGATCGCATCGCCAACCCTTAAGGATGCGGCAATCCGCGCGCCCAGAGCGTCGGTGGCAGCGAGGTCGGCCAGGATGTAGGTCTGCTCAAACCCTTGAGAATCCTTGTGCATGGCGACAGTTCTAACCCGCCGCGGCCGCCCTCTCAACGCGTCCTAAGCGGTTGATTACAGTGGGGGCTTCGGACATCTTAGCGCCGCCGTGCGCTCGAACTCGCTTGGCCTCCGATTGGAATCATTCATGCCTGAACGCATCGTCATCATCGGCGCCGGACAATCCGGCGCGCAGGCGGTCGCGACCCTCCGAGCCGAGGGATTCGAAGGTGAGCTGACTCTGATTGGCGATGAACCCTTCGCCCCCTACCAGCGGCCGCCGCTTTCCAAAGCCTATCTGATGGGCACGATGGAACGCGACCGGCTCTTTTTAAAGCCCGACGCTTTCTACACCGAGGCGCATTGCAAAATGCTGCTCGGTGTCTCGGCAACGGCAATCGACCGTGGCGCGAAGACGGTCAAACTGTCGGACGGCCAAGCGCTCACCTACGACAAACTCCTGCTTGCAACCGGCTCGCGCGTACGGGCCATCAAGTGTCGAGGCTCGGAACTCGCGGGCATTCACTATCTGCGAGGGATCGCAGACGTTGACGCGCTGCGCGCGGTGTTCGCTCAAGGCAAGAGGCTCGCCATTGTCGGCGGCGGATATATCGGTCTCGAAGTCGCAGCTGTCGCTGCGAAGCGTGGGATCGAGGTGACCGTTCTCGAGGCGCTCGATCGTCTCATGGCGCGCGCCGTGTCGATCCCGGTCTCCGAATTCTACGCCAAGGTCCATCGCGCGGCCGGTGTAAACGTGCTGCTGAACACTGCCGTCGAGGCCTTTGAAGGCAGCGGCAAGCTCGAAGCGATCCGCGCCGGCGGAAAGTCGTATCCGGCTGATGTGGCGCTCGTCGGCATCGGCATCGTACCCAATGACGAACTGGCGCGCGAGGCTGGTCTCGCCTGCGACGACGGCATCGTCGTGAACGCGCGCAGCGAAACGACCGGCGATCCCGCCATCTTCGCGGCCGGCGACTGCACGCGGCACATTGGAAGGGAAGGCGTCGCCCTGCGCCTCGAATGTGTGCAGAATGCCATCGACCAGGCCAAACATGCCGCGCTGTCGATGCTGGGAAAGCCAAGCGAGTATCGTGATGTACCGTGGTTTTGGTCCGATCAGTACGATCTCAAACTCCAGATCGCGGGCCTGGCCAGACCGACCGATCAGCTTGTCGTTCGCGGCAACCCGGAGGCGCGCAAATTTGCTGTCTTCCACCTGCGCGATGGCGCGATCGCGGCGGTCGAGGCGGTGAACGCCGCGCCCGAATATCTGGTGGGCAAGAAATTAATCGCCGAAGGCAAGAAGATCGCGCCCGAACGGCTTGCCGACACATCCATTCCCATGAAAACAATCGCCTGACACGGAGTCTGTATGCCCAAGATCAAGTACATCGAACATAGCGGCAAGGAACATGAGGTCGACGTGCCGGCCGGTTGGTCCGTGATGGAAGGCGCAGTGAAGAATCTCATTCCCGGCATCGATGCCGATTGCGGCGGCGCCTGCGCATGTGCGACGTGTCACGTCTTCGTCGATCAGGCATGGCTCGACAAGCTGCCGGCCAAGCAAGACATGGAAGAGACGATGCTCGATTTCGCGCCCGATATGGCAGCGAACAGCCGCCTGTCATGCCAGATCAAAGTTACGCCTTCGCTCGACGGCCTCGTCGTACGCATGCCCAAGAGCCAGCACTAGTGTTGTGACACTAGGCTTCGAGCTTCGCGAGCTCGCCGAGTGGCGCATCGTAGGTCGGTGCCAGGATGCTGCCGAACAGTAGCTTTACGACGACGAGGATAACCGCCGCGCCAAGGATGAGCCCGACGTGCAACGCCCAGAATGACATCGCCGACATGGTACCGAGCAGTCCGCCGACCCAGCCGACAAAGAAATTGGCCATGAAGAGGTGCAGGTAATACACGCCGATGAAGACACTCGTCGCGCCCTTGGGCGCTGCTCGCGAATAGAGCGCGAGCCCCACGGGGAGCACGTTCGCAAAACCCAGATCGTTGATGAATTCAAAGCCGATCGCCCACCAAAGGCTGATCCGCCCACCATGCGCGGCGATAATGGACGACGCCGCCACCAGCAGGAGAGGTGCACAACCGCTCAACGCAACGCCGATCGCGATCTTGGTGATTTCATCGGGCTCCGGCAGGCGCGTCGCCCACCAGCGCCAGAACGCGACGGACATCGCGATTGTGGCCGCGCTGATGATCGAGCCATAGGCGAGCAGATCGGTGATCGGCATGTGCATGCCGAAGATCGTTAGCTGGTAGCTCGCTTCACCCCACACTAGGTAGGCATTGAAGATCTGATTGTTGCCGACGAGGGACACCGCAAGTACCGGCAGCAAGGCGACCAAGAGGGAGGTCTTGATCCAGTCATTGCGTGTGAAGGGCGGGCGAGGCGGTGCGGCGTCGGCCGCGCGCGTGCGAGGGGCTTCGCGCGGCAAGGTTCGACGACCCAGAAGATAGGTTGTGAGACCGATGAGCATGCCGACGCCGGCGGCGCCGAAGCCATAGTGCCAGCCGAACCGGTCGGCCAGCCGGCCGCAGACGAACGGAGAGGCAATGACCGCGATCTGCACGAAGAACAGAAAGACCTGATAGGCGTCGGCGCGCCGCGGATCGCCGTCTTTGTAAAGCGCGCCGACCTGGCTTGCGATATTGCCTTTGAAGCAGCCCACTCCAAGCAGCAGGCACGTCAGGGCAATGAGAAAAGTCGCATCGAACGCCATCAGGAAATGGCCAAGCGCCATCAGGCTCGCGCCGATCGTGACCGCATGGGTACGGCCGATGTAACGATCAGCAATGTATCCGCCGCCGAGCGGCGTCAGATATACAAACGCCGTGTAGAAACCGTAGATGTGCGATGCCAGGGCTTGTCCTGCCGCCGGTCCATAGAGCCCCGCAATGAGCGACTGGAATGGGCGGAAGCCGAGAATGTGCTCGATATGGCCCGGCTGAAGCAGGCTGTGTGTCATGTACAGCACGAGCAGCGCCGTCATACCGTAATACGAAAAGCGCTCCCACAATTCGCTGAAGGCGAGCCAGCCAAGACCCGCCGGATGGCCGATGAAGGCGGTGTCGCTGCGTTTCACTGCTGCGGTTATGCTGTCGTCCATCGCGCACTCCCGATCGTTGTCCGCGATGTCGGGCTGAGCGCGCGGCATTCGCAAGCGCGCATGCTGGCTCAGGTCTTTGGGCCTTGCAATCCGGCCAAAATCGATTGCGTCCGGTCTACTCGCTTTCGTGATCGACCGCGCCTGTCGGCAAGACCCTGGCGCGGTTCTTATGCGGTTTGTTGCTCGTCCGGCTTTCCTGCGCCGAGCTCGTGCAGGCGACGGGGGAAGTGGCAACGCACGAGTGTGCCGTGTTCGCTTTCGATTTCGACCCAGCCATTGTGGAGCTCGACAAATCGGTTGACGAGCGCAAGGCCAAGGCCCGCACCGGCGCGCTGGCCGGAACGATTCTTGGCCGAAAACCGTTCGAACACGTTGGCCCTGACCTCGGGCGCGATTCCCGGGCCGGTGTCGGCAACGGAAATCTGCACGTCCTCGCCGATGATCACGCCGGCAAGCGTGATCGTGCCGCCGCCCGGCGTGTATTTAAAGGCGTTGGAGAGCAGATTGAAGACGACCTGCTGAACGCGCCTCTCATCGCCAAGGAACTGTCCCGCATCCGGTGCGCAGTCGACCTCCAATGTCAGGTTCACCTTCGCCGCCCATTCACGTGCCGTGTTCGCGACGCCACGCAACAGCCCGTACAAATCTATGCGCGCGAGTTCGAGCCTCAGCGCGCCGGATTCGATGAGGGACAGGTCGAGAATATTGTTGATCAAATCTTTGAGCGTGATCGATCCGCTGATGATGTCCTGCAGATAGCCCGCTTGGGTACGATTGAGCTCGCCCGGAATCCCGCTCGCCAGATGTTCGGCGAACCCCATGATGGTGTTGAGCGGCGTGCGCAGCTCGTAGGACACGTGCTTGATGAAGTCGGATTTGAGGTTGTCCGCCGCCTCGAGCGCGTCGTTGCGTTCGCGCAGCGCGCTCTCGATGCGGGAGCGATCGGTCACGTCGGCGAACGTGACCAGGGTTGCGCCGTCGGGCAGCGCCGACAATGCCAGGGAGAGCACTGTCCGGTCGCTGCGTTCGATTTCGCCCCAGTCGCGACGGCTTGGCGTACCCGAAACGACGCTCTGGATCAGGCGTTCCCACACATCTTCGTCGCCGAATTTGTCGGCGCATATCGCGGCAATGGCGCGAATGTGGGGCTCGCCCGCGAGATCCTTCTGCGTCAGGTTCCAAATCTTCAGGAAGGCCGCGTTGTACAGCTTCAATTTGCCGTCCGGTCCGAACACCGCGACGCCTTCCTGCAACGTGTCGAGCGTCGCCGACTGCACTTTGATCAGCGTGTTGTAGTTGCTTTCGAGCGCCAGCCGTTCGGTGACATCCTCATAGAGGAACGTCAGCCCGCCGAACGGATGAGGCTGTGCAACGACCCGCAAGGTCTTGCCGCCCGGCACATGCCAGAGCTCTTCCGATGTGTGATCGTGGGCATCGTCATAGAGTGCGAGGCGCTGACGCTTCCACGCCTGATAGTCGCGCTGTTCAGGGAGCCGGCGGTTTTCGCGCAGCCGGTCGAGCACTTCGCCGTCTGACGGATGTGAGTCGAGCCAGTTCTCCGAGAGGTTCCACAGTCGCGCGAAAGCTCGATTATAGAATGTCAGCCTCTGATCGCGGCCGAAAATCGCCACGGCTGTTGCAAGCTTGTCGAGCGTGTCGGCATGGGCGTCGACGTGTTGTTGCAGGCGCGACTCCGCAACGGAGACGTCGGTGACGTCAACGGCGCTACCGACCACGCCAAGACCGTCGACGGGAGATTCGGTGACTGCGATCGCGCGACGCTGACCGGCGATGACCGCGAAACGTCTTGCTTCCAGAACGGCGCGCTGATTGCGCGCTGAGGAGGCAAGGTCGCGCTCCGATTTCTCCAGGGCCTGTTGATTGGAGCGCAGCGCTTCAAGGTTGCTTGTGCCTGTCGCGTGCAGAAACGCATTGTTGCCCCAAATTAGCGACAGAGCGCTGTCGCGGAGCCAAACGGGAATCGGCAACGCCTCGAGTATCTCGCGAAAATTCGTGGTCCGCCCTGTTGCGGCCGGTGTCGGCTCCATCCAGACCGCCGCCATGCCGCCGACAGCGCGGCCGCGCACGGTGATGGCGCGGCCGTTCTTGTCGTGTGCCACGAGCGTGAACCCTGCGCCGCGGTCACCCAAATCGTCGAGCGCCTTGGAGAGTTCCGTCGCTTGCGCGCCCGCCAGGCAAGAATCGAGGAGCGCTTCTCCGCCTGCATAGTTGAGCGGCACACCGCCGTCGCGGCCCCAAACGACGAGCGATTCACGGCTCGCAGCGAGCAGTGCGTCGCGCTCACCGATCGCCGCGCGAACACGCGCACCAGTCGTGCGCAGCACCCGTCTGAGCTTTACGGCTGTGTTCTGCTCGGCCAACGCCCATAGCGCAGCAGCGAGCGCGAGAGCGGTTGCGCCGGCGGCGATGGTGGCAAGGACGACGAACTGTCCATTCGAAACGTCGGAAGCGTCGGCAGCCAATGCGGGACCGGTAGCAAACAGCAAAGTCACGGCGACGAGCCAGCCGACACGCCGAGCCGCGAATCCCTCCCTGATGCCAGGGATTTTGTTTTGTCCCTGAGTGGGACCCATTCCCGGCAGCCCCCGATTCTCGCCACATGCGACGAATCACTGTGGAATCAATATGATAAGGGGCTTCCGTCGAGCCGCAAGGGAATGTGGTTAAGAAATCGTAAAAAACTACATCTCGATGACGGCGCAACATTTGGAGGCGCTGGATGGGATTGCTGAGTCGGAGCAGGCGCTTGGCGCTGTCAGTCGAAATGTTCGACGTCTGCGGGAATTCCGCTCCAGGCGTGCTTGCGCGACTCGTAGACCGAGAATTTTGGCTGGGGAAATGTTGGATCTGCGAATGCGCCGACAGCGATGGCGATCACGTCGGGAACGTCATTTATCCCATAGTAGACCGTGGAGCCGCATGTCGGACAAAAATGAAAGGTCACTTTGTTGCCGCTGTCGCCGACACGCACGTACTGCGTCGAGCTACCGCTGATCGTCACCTTTTCGCGCGGCCAGCGCGCCTGCGCTCCGAACGTGCTGCCCGTTCGCTTCTGGCATTCCAGACAGTGGCACATGGAGATGCGCACCGGCTCGCCTTCGCAAGTGACGCTGAGCTGTCCGCAGCTGCACGTTGCGATGCGCGTCATGCGTCGAGCAAAGCGATCGCTTCTTGGGCTCGCGCGCCGTGCTTGGCTTCCTCGATGCCGTTCTGGCGAAACAGTTCGGCTGCCTCGCTGTTAGCCGTGTTATCCGCCCAAGTGTCGTAAAGCGTCTTGCCGTTGTTCTCTGCCTTCACGAGAGCTTCGAGGACCGCGCGGTCGAGCTTGCGCACAGACGATTTCGCGTATGGATTGTCCTTCGGTTCTGGGATCGGAAAATCCTCGCCATAGATGACACGGATCGCCTTTGCTACGCGATGAGCGTGCGCCACTTCTTCGCGGCCATTGGCGTTGAGGAGTTTGGCGACACCCTCATTCGGCGCGCCATTCGCCAGGTCTCCGTATCCGACCTGGCCCGACGCTTCGAGATAGACCATCAGCTTCAGATCATCGAGGGTCGGCGCCGTCACGGCGTTGATGTGCTTGAACGCCTCACCGGCGCTCTCGGGCATGAAGGAAGGCGGCTTCGCCATCAGATTTCCTTTCGTCAGGACAGAAACACTAAATCCCAGGTTCGGCCGTCGACAAGCTTTCGTTGCGTCCAAAGCGGCTCGCTCAATACCGATAGTGGTCCGGCTTGAACGGGCCGGATTGCGGCACGCTGATATAGTCTGACTGCTTTTCGGTCAGCTTCGTCAGCTTGACGCCGATCTTGGCGAGATGGAGCCGCGCGACTTTTTCATCCAAATGCTTGGGAAGCGTGTAGACCTTCTTCTGATACTTGCCCTGGTTGTTGAACAGTTCCATCTGCGCCAGTGTCTGGTTGGTGAAGGACGCGCTCATCACGAACGAGGGATGCCCCATGGCGTTTCCGAGATTCACCAGCCGTCCCTCGGATAACAGAATAATGCGTTTGCCGTCGGAGAATTCGATCTCGTCGACCTGCGGCTTGACGTTGTGCCATTTGAAATTGCGCAACGCCGCAACCTGGATCTCCGAATCGAAGTGACCGATGTTGCAGACGATGGCGCGGTCCTTCATGGCACGCATATGATCGATCGTCAGCACGTCGACATTGCCGGTCGCGGTGACGAAAATGTCGGCGCGCGGCGCGGCGTCTTCCATGGTGGTGACTTCGTAGCCTTCCATCGCCGCCTGCAGTGCGCAGATCGGATCGATTTCGCTGACCATGACGCGGCAACCCGCCTGGCGCAGTGAGGCAGCCGAGCCTTTGCCGACGTCGCCGAAGCCGGCGACCATCGCGACCTTTCCGGCCATCATTACGTCGGTGCCGCGGCGGATACCGTCAACAAGCGACTCGCGGCAACCATAGAGGTTGTCGAATTTCGACTTGGTCACGCTGTCGTTCACGTTGATGGCTGGAAAGAGGAGCTTGCCCTCCTTCTCCATGATATAGAGGCGGTGAACGCCCGTGGTCGTCTCTTCCGACACGCCCTTGATGTTCTTCGCAACCTCGGCGAACCAACCCGGTTTTTCCTTCAGCGTGCGCTTGATGAGCGTAAAGAAAACCTCTTCTTCCTCGTTGCCGGCCTTGTCGAGGAAGGTGGTGTCGCCCTTTTCGGCGCGCAAGCCATGATGCACGAGCATCGTCGCATCGCCACCGTCATCGAGAATCATGTTCGGCGTGCCGCCGTCGCCCCATTCCAAAATCCTGCGGGTGTAGTCCCAATAATCCTTCAGACTTTCGCCCTTCACCGCGAATACCGGTACGCCCGCCGCCGCGATCGCAGCCGCGGCATGGTCCTGCGTCGAATAGATGTTGCAGGACGCCCAGCGGATGTCGGCGCCGAGCGCCTTCAGCGTCTCGATCAGCACGGCGGTTTGGATCGTCATGTGGAGCGAGCCCGCGATCCTGGCTCCCTTCAAAGGCTGCGACTTCGCGAACTCCTCGCGCGTGGCCATCAAACCCGGCATTTCTACTTCCGCGATCGCGATTTCCTTGCGGCCCCAATCGGCCAGCGTGATGTCCTTGACGACATAGTCGTGGTGCGAAGCCATTGTGGTGTCCTTGGAAAAACGCGCGCGGGATATAGCAGCGGCAATCGGAGCGGGCAAGAAACATATAAAGAAATATGCATGTCTTTATAGGGAAAATAATCCTCTTGCCGACACACCGGTGGCATTCGCGCCAGGCGGTGAAATTCGCAATTCCAGCGAATGCGGAGTTATTCATCTCTCTCTACGTGCGCGCGCAAAAGGAGCCCGAGATGACCGACGAAAAGAAACTCTTCGCGCTTGCCGATGCTGACGACGCGCAGGGCTTGCTTGCGGCTTTGTCGGATAAGCCGAGCCACGCGGTGCGCAGCGAAACCGGCGAGACCATTTTTCTCTATTCGCTCTATCGCGGAAAGACCAAGTGCGTCGCGGCATTGCAAAGTCATGGCGAGCTTACCTTGCACGAAGCCGCCGGCGCGGGAGACCTTGCACGGGTCGAGGCCTGCGTTGCGGCCGCTCCGTGGACGACGCAATCTCTTTCGGCCGACGGCTGGACTGCGCTGCATCTGGCGGCGTTTCTTGGTCGTGAGACCGTCGTCGTCCGGTTGCTCGAGCTGGGCGCCGACGCGCGGCAATGGGGCAGGGCATTCGAAACCAACTTGCCCATTCACGCGGCGTGCGCCGGAGGACGGCTGGGCAAAGCGGGGTTCGCCCGTCTGGTCGCGGCGACAGGAGACCCCGACGTCACGCCCAAGCACGGGTACACGCCGTTGATGGAAGCGGCATTGAACGGCCGCGTGGAGATGGTCGATGCATTGCTCGCCGCAGGCGCCGACAAGACGCGGATGCATCCAAACGGCAAGCGCGCTGCAGACTTTGCGCGCGACAAGGGCCACGCAGACCTCGCAAAACGCCTGGAGTGAGGCGCTCTATTCCTCGCCGAATTTCGCGCCGACCAGCGCCACGATCGCCGTCAACGCGTCCTTGGCATCGGCACCTTCGGCGCAGATTTCCACTTCGGCTCCGGTGCTGGCGGCCAGCATCATCAGGCCCATGATGGAACGCGCGTTGACCGATTGGCCGTCGCGGTTGACGGTAATGACGGATTGAAATCGCGCCGCAGCTTCGACGATTTTGGCGGATGCGCGCGCGTGCAAGCCACGCTTGTTGGTAATTCTGACGACGGCGGTCTGCCGAGTTTCGTCGCTCATTCCTTGGCGGCGCCGACGAGGTCGGCCGATCCCGCGCGCATATATTTGCGTCCGGCGTCGATCGCTTCCTTCACGGCCTGGTCGAGGGGCAGCTTGTTGCGGACATCGATGAGCTTGATGAGGCTCGGCAGATTGACGCCCGCAAGCACTTCGATCTTGCCGCGTTCCAGGATCGTCAGCGCCAAATTGCACGGCGTGCCGCCAAACATATCGGTTGCGATCACGACGCCGCGACCCATGTCGACCGACTTGGCGGCGGCAGCGATCTCGCGTTGGCGGCGCTCGATGTCGTCTTCCGGTCCGATGCACACGGCGCGCAAATGGGTTTGCGGCCCAACCATATGTTCCATCGCGGAGATGAATTCCTGAGCCAGGCGTCCGTGGGTGACGAGTACGATGCCGATCATGTGTGCCTCTAAAGTAGGACGACGATAGCAAGGTTCAAGCGCTGGAAAAGCCCTCAATTGCGCTTGACAGACTCGCGAAAAGCGTCGTTGTGCAACGCCGAAACTGCAGCAAGAACCTTATCGGGCGCAGAAGCTTCAAAAGCGCAAAGACTAATGCGCATCGGGCGAGCTCGCTGCGGCAGCTGCAGCGGCTTTGGCGGCGCGAACGCGCGGCGCCTCGGCATGCGTTGGACGCTCGCCGAAAGATTGACGACCAAAGATACAGGCGTGGGCCCGGCTTTCACAATTTCGATGATGCCGAGGCCGCGAACTTCAAGGAGGCCCGCAAGAGTTTTGGGCGCGCGCGCCATGAGCCTGCCACGTTGGACATAGAGCTCAGTGCGATCATCAGCGACGAGTTGCGCACCGCGACCGATCAACCGTAGCGCGAGATCGGATTTTCCGGCGCCACTCTCTCCGATCAGCAACACGCCTGCGCCGGGCGGTGCGTCGAACGTCTTACCCGCACGTGCGACGCGCACACACGTGGCGTGAATGTTCACGGTTGTATTCATCCGCGCGCCAGCGGTACATCGACAATAAATCGTGCGCCGCCACCTTCGCGATTTTCCGCCCACACCCGGCCGCCCGCACTCTCGGTGATCTGTCGCGCGATGGACAGACCAAGTCCCGAGTTCTTGCCGAAATGGTCGTTCGGCCGTTCGGTATAGAAGCGTTCGAAGATTGTTTCCAGATTTTCCGGCGGAATTCCCGGTCCGTCGTCCTCGACGGTGACGCGGGCACGCCCGCCTTGCGCGGTCGCCACGATCGCAACCGTGCCGCCTTCCGGGCTGAATGAAACCGCATTGTCGATGAGATTGCGAAACACCTGGCCCAAACGCTCGTCGCGCCCGAGCACGTGCGCATCTGGCGGCAGCTGATTGTCGAGTTTGACATCGACTGCGTGGGCTGCGTCCGTCAGCCGATAGATACTAACGATGGTCTCCAGCAGGCGCGAAAGGTCGACGCGCTCGCTCGTCTCGCGGCTGAGTTCGGCGTCGAGCCGCGAGGCGTCCGAAATGTCGGAAATGAGCCGGTCGATGCGTTTCACGTCGTTGCGCACAATCTCCGTCATCTTGGCGCGCGATTCCTCGCTGCCGGCGCGCGCGAGCATGTCGACTGCGCTCTTGAGCGAGGTGAGTGGGTTCTTGAGCTCGTGCGCGACATCTGCCGCGAAACGCTCGATGGCATCGATACGGTCGTAAAGTGCGCGTGTCATCGCGGATAGGCTTGCAGCAAGGTCGCCAATCTCGTCCTGGCGGTCTTCCATTTTGGGAATCATGCCGCGCCCGGCATGGCCGCTGCGCACCTCGTCTGCGGCGCGGGCAAGGCGCCTTACGGGCTCGGCGATGAAACGCGCAAGAAAAAGAGAGGACACCACCATCACGCCGACCGCGACAAGAAACACCTGCAGCAGCGTGGCGCGTTCCTCGCGCAGGATATCGTCGATATCGCCGCCTTCGGTCGAGACGAGAAGCACGCCGTAGATCGCCTTGAAGCGCTGAACCGGAATCGCGACCGAAAGCACCAGCTTGTTCAATTGATCGACGCGCTCGGCCGCGGCGATGTCGCCCGAAAGCGCCGTCGTTACCTCGCTGTAGACACGGCCGTTCTCACCGGCCTCGAAATAGGGTTCGAGATCGGTGAACGGACGTACGCCCATCATCCCGTCATAAATGCGCGAAACATTGGCGTTGAACTGATGCCACCAGTCGATCGGCGGCAACTCTTGCACCTGCACTACGTTGCGCGCGAGCAAATAGCGCGTATCGATCAAGAGATGGCCGTTGGTATCGTAGAGTCGCGCGCGCAGCCGGGTCGGCGCGATGAGCTGGCGCAGCAACGGTTTCGCCTGATTGAGCTGAATGCTGTGCGTGTCCTCGTCGGTAGTGTATTCGGCCAGGGTGCTGGCGACGATCTGTGACTGTTCCTGAATACCTGCGAGCCGCTCATCGACCAGCCCGACGCGATTGGACTGCACCGCGATGACGCCTGCGATGAGTACGACAAGCGCGAAGGCGTTGAACAGTATGATGCGGCGCGTGAGCGCGGAGAAACCCGAACGCCGTGGAGCGTCCGCCATCTCTATGCCGGTCCGCGGTCGCTACGCCTCACGATAGCGATAGCCCACGCCGTAAAGCGTCTCGATGGCCTCGAAGTCATCGTCGACATGCTTGAACTTCTTGCGCAGCCGCTTGATGTGACTGTCGATCGTGCGATCGTCGACATAGACCTGATCGTCGTAGGCAGCATCCATCAGGCTGTCTCGGCTTTTGACGAATCCGGGCCTCTGCGCCAGCGCCTGCAAAATCAAAAATTCAGTGACCGTGAGGCGAACCGGCTTATTGTCCCAAGTGCATTCGTGGCGTTGCGGATCAAGCGCGAGTTTGCCGCGCACGAGCGCGTCCTTCTTTCCGTCCGCGCCGCCGGCGCCGCGCTGCGGATCGGCACGGCGCAAAACGGCGCGCACGCGTTCCAGGAGCAGGCGTTGGGAAAAGGGCTTGCGGATGTAGTCGTCCGCGCCGGCGTTCAGGCCCATCAATTCATCGATTTCCTCATCTTTTGAAGTGAGGAAGATGACGGGCAGGTCGGCGTTCTGACGCAGACGGCGCAGCAGCTCCAGACCATCCATGCGCGGCATCTTGATGTCGAGAATGGCGAGGTCCGGCGGCGTCGCCGTCAGTGCGGTCAGCGCCGAGGCGCCATCGGCGAAGGATCGCACATGATAGCCTTCCTGCTCCAAGAGCAGCGTGACCGAAGCCAGGATGTTCTTATCGTCATCGACAAGCGCGATATTGGCCATGATTCCGCCCCGGACAGCGATCGCCAGTATAGAGGCGCGACGGGTAAAGCAAAGCCGCCGTTGCGAGCGAGAACAAACCCGTCCGATTCGCAGTTTGCGTGGGCAAAGTCCTAGATGAACTCGACCTTGAGGATTTCATAGGAGCGCGCGCCGCCGGGAGTCGTGACCTCGACCGTGTCGCCTTTGCCCTTGCCGATCAGGGCGCGCGCGATCGGCGAGGAGAGCGAGATCTTGCCGTGTTTGGCGTCACTCTCGACGTCGCCGACAATCTGATACTTGCGCTTCTCGTCGGTATCCTCGTCGACCAACGTCACGGTGGCGCCGAACTTGACCGTCGTTCCCGACAGCTTCGAAACGTCGATGACCTCGGCCCGGCCGATCTGATCTTCGAGCTCCAGCACGCGCCCTTCGATGAAACCCTGACGCTCCTTGGCCGCATGGTACTCCGCATTTTCCGACAGATCGCCGTGCGCGCGCGCGTCGGCGATCATCTTGATTATCTCGTGGCGTTCGACGTTCTTGAGGTGGTTGACTTCCTCCTCAAGCGACTTAAACCCTGCGGCAGTCATGGGAATACGTTCCATGGCACTCATTTCCTGTCATCAGCAAAGAAATTCCGTTCGGCCCCGCTTGGCGGTCTGGCCGAGTGCGGTATTTTTGCGGTGTTTTCCTTAAATACTTGTTACGCCTGGACTTTCTTGTCCCTTGGAGGGGCGCCAGTCACGAAGAGTAAGACTGCAACGGGGCGACTTCAAGAGAGCCGGTCTGCAGCGCAGCAATAGCCTCGGTCGCAGCCGCTGCCCCGGCGATCGTGGTGTAGTAGGGAACCTTGTGGGTTAGGGCGGTGCGACGGATGGACAGCGAGTCAGTGAGGGCTGTGGCGCCCTCCGTGGTGTTGAACACCAAATGGATCTCGCCATTCTTCAGCGCATCGACGACGTGCGGTCGGCCTTCCATTACCTTGTTGATGAACCGCACGGGAATTCCGGCAGTCTCGAGCGCGGCGGCGGTGCCACGCGTGGCAACGATTTCAAATCCCATGCCGATCAGCGCGCGCGCCGCGGCGATGACCTCGACCTTGTCGGCGTCTTTGACCGAAATGAAGACGCTGCCGGCCAGCGGCAGCCTAAGGCCGGCGCCGATCTGACTCTTAGCGAAGGCGCGGCCGAAATTCCGATCGAGGCCCATGACTTCGCCCGTCGAGCGCATTTCAGGCCCAAGTACAGTGTCGACGCCGGGAAACCGCGCGAACGGCATGACGGCTTCTTTCACCGAGATATGGGGCGACAACGACGGCGTTAGATCGAAGCTTTTCAGCAGCTCGCCCGACATCACGCGCGCCGCGATTGCGGCGATCGGCAATCCTACGGCTTTGGCGACGAATGGCACTGTCCGGCTGGCGCGCGGATTGACTTCGAGCACGTAAATGTCGTCACCCTGAACGGCATATTGCACATTCATCAAGCCACGCACTTTGAGCGCCTTGGCGAGAGCGACGGTCTGGCGTTCGATCTCCTTGATCGTCACAGGCTTGAGCGAGTGGGGCGGGATGGCACAAGCGGAGTCACCGGAATGCACGCCCGCTTCCTCGATGTGTTCCATGATGCCGGCGATGAAGACGTCTTCGACATTGTCGCAGATCGCATCGACGTCGACTTCGATGGCGTGATGCAGAAAACCGTCGATCAAGACGGGATTGTCACCCGAGATGCGGAAAAGCTCGCCGGACTGAACCTGAGAAATTAGATGCGCCTCGTCGGCGTACACCACCATGCCGCGGCCACCGAGAACGTAGGACGGACGCAGGATCACCGGATAGCCGATCTCGCGCGCGGCGGCGATCGTTTGTTCCGCCGTCATGGCCGTGGCGTTGCGCGGCTGCTTGAGCCCAAGCTCGTTGAGCAAGCGCTGGAAGCGTTTGCGATCTTCGGCGAGATCGATGGCATCGGCGCTCGTGCCCAGGATCGGAACACCTTCCTCGACCAGCGTGTTGGCGAGCTTGAGCGGCGTCTGACCGCCAAACTGCACGATCACGCCGGCCAGTGTTCCGTTCGATTGTTCGACGCGCACGATCTCGAGCACGTCCTCCGCGGTCAACGGCTCGAAGTACAGGCGATCCGAAGTATCGTAGTCGGTCGAAACCGTCTCGGGGTTGCAGTTGACCATGATGGTCTCGAAGCCTTGCGCCGAGAGCGAATACGCGGCGTGGCAGCAGCAATAGTCGAACTCGATTCCTTGGCCGATGCGGTTGGGGCCACCGCCCAGGATGATGATCTTCTTCTTGTTTGTGGGCTTGCTCTCGCACTCGGCGTGGCCGTCGAACGGCGTCTCGTAGCTCGAGTACATATAGGGCGTCAGCGCCGCGAACTCGGCCGAACAGGTGTCGATGCGTTTGAACACCGGTCGAACATCAAGCGCGGCGCGAGCGTCGCGAATTTCCTTCTCCGTTCGTCCGGTCAGTTTGGCGAGGCGCGCATCGGAAAACCCCATCGCCTTCAAGCGCCGCAAGCCCTTCATATCTTCCGGAAGGCCAGCGGCGCGAATCGTTTCTTCCACCGCGATGATGTGCGCAATCTCGCCGATGAACCAGGGATCGTACTTGGTGATCGCCTGGATCTCGCGCAAGGGAAAACCGTGCCGCATCGCCTGCGCCGATAACCGTAAGCGATCGGGCGTCGCGCGCGCCAGCGCGGCGCGGATCTTGTCCTTGTCCTTCGAGAGTTCGATTTCATCGAAGCCGTTCAGCCCGGTTTCCATCGAACGAAGCGCCTTCTGGAGGGATTCCGCGAAGGTGCGGCCAATGGCCATCGCTTCACCGACCGATTTCATCGACGTGGTGAGCAGCGGCTCGGCGCCGGGGAATTTCTCAAATGCAAAGCGGGGAATCTTGGTGACGACATAGTCGATGGCGGGTTCGAACGAAGCCGGCGTAACCTTGGTGATATCGTTCTTGAGTTCGTCGAGGGTGTAGCCGATTGCCAACTTCGCCGCGATCTTGGCGATGGGAAAGCCTGTCGCCTTCGACGCCAGCGCCGAAGAGCGCGAGACACGTGGATTCATCTCGATGATGACCATGCGTCCGTCGGCCGGATTGACGGCGAATTGCACGTTCGAGCCGCCGGTTTCCACGCCGATCTCGCGCAGCACGGCGATGCTGGCGCTTCGCATGCGCTGATATTCCTTGTCGGTCAGCGTCAGGGCAGGAGCGACGGTGATGGAGTCGCCCGTGTGGACTCCCATCGGGTCCACGTTTTCGATCGAGCAGATGATGATGGCATTGTCGGCGCGGTCGCGCACGACTTCCATCTCATATTCCTTCCAGCCGAGAACCGATTCCTCGATCAGCACTTCATTGGTCGGAGACGCGTCCAGGCCGCGCTCGACGGTCTCGTAGAACTCCTCCTTGTTGTAGGCGATGCCGCCGCCGGTGCCGCCGAGCGTGAAGGAGGGACGGATGACGGCTGGAAGGCCGACGAGCGCCAGCGCGTCCTTGACGCGTTTCGCCGACTCTGCCGCGAGCTCCATGATCGCGTTGCCGCGATTGTCGTACATGAACTCGCCGTCTTGATCTTTCTTGTGGCGCAGTTCGCCCTTCAGCGTGACACCTTTCGGCACTTCCAACCCGATCTTGAGCATGGCGCGACGGAAGAGTTCGCGATCTTCAGCTTTGTCGATGGCTTCGGCGCTCGCGCCGATCAATTCCACGTCGTACTTCTCAAGCGTGCCGCGCTTGCGCAGGCTGAGCGCGGTGTTGAGCGCGGTCTGACCGCCCATCGTCGGCAGCAGAGCGAAGATCTTGCCGGCCGGGACGTTCGGGCGCTCGCGCGCGATGATCTTCTCGACGAACTCCGGCGTGATGGGCTCGATGTAAGTCGCATCCGCCATGCCCGGATCGGTCATGATCGTCGCCGGGTTCGAATTCACCAGCACGACGCGATAGCCTTCGGCCTTCAGCGCCTTGCACGCCTGCGCGCCCGAATAGTCAAATTCGCACGCCTGGCCGATGACAATGGGCCCTGCGCCGATGATCAGAACTGTATGGATGTCGTCTCTACGCGGCATTACCCACCACTCAAAAAAAAGCCCTCGCCGGTCGCCGGGAGGGCCCTATCCATATCCCAACTTCAACTGCGCCATCGCAGTGTCTTCTCCTGCACCGGGTTGACGAACGGTGCGCCGGTTCGAACCGACTCGGCCCATGCCTTCTTGAGGCGGTGGTACCACATCGCCGGTACATCGGAGTCCTGAATTAGCATCAGGGAAGGGTTGAACTTAAGTCCTTCGCGCTGAAGTTCCACAATCTTTCGGTCGTCGCTTAGGAATGTCGGCCCAAGCGCCATGAAAAACGGTTTTATGAAGCCAAGCCAGCCCGGCCAATAGAGTGTTTGCGTCACCTGCGTCGTTTCGGCGTCCCGCGGCGTACAGGTCGTGAGCGCCACGACGTCGATTTTGCGGCTGAACAGAGAGCCGCGGATATTTTCAAAGCGCGTGCTGGGCAATTCGAAGGTGATTTCGGTCGAAACGTCAGCGCCCAGGAGCGTGTACATCGGCTTCGAGGGCCTGTGCCGGGTCATGACAAAGCCGTTGGGCAGCGGCGCATAGTGTTTGACCTTTTCCTTTGGGCGTACCTTCCACCACCAATGGGCATGCACGTAGGCGGCGTGCGCCGGGTCCATCAGCCCGATCACGGCGTGATCGATGTCACAATGAAAGAGTTGACTCTCGATCCAGCGCGGCTTGGCGTTCGCCAGCGAGACTTTCGGCGGCATGCTCCGTGGCGCGGACGTCTCGCGCGGACTGTTCGCGACGTATACCCAGATCAGACCGTCTTGCTCGCACACGGGATACGACCGCACGCGAATGTTCGAAGGATCGAGCGGCTGCCCGTCGACCAGCGAGGGAATGTGCGAACACACGCCGTCCTTGCGGAAGCGCCAGCCGTGATAGGGACACTCGACGGTGTTCTCCGGCAAAATCCTTCCGGCGGATAACGGAACGCCGCGGTGTGGACAGATGTCGCGCGTTGCGAAAATCGTGCCGTCCAGCATCCTGCCGATCAACACCGGCTCGCCCAGCAGCATTTCACGACGCAACCGCCCTCTTTTTACATTCTCTGCGGGCGTCGCCATGTACCAGCAGTCGCGCAGGTAGAGCGGCACGGACGCGTCGTCCGTCAGGACCGTTGTTTCGACGGTCACGGCGCCGCCTGTGTGCGCGGCACCGGCGCCTTGAGCAAGCTGTCGAGCGTGGTCATGAAAAGCTGCCCTTTGTAAGCAGGGAGCTTATACGCCCATCCGGAGGCGTGCGCATTGATGGCCGTTGCCTCCGCTCGCGCTTCCGGCTTGAGAGCGTCAGCCGAAACGATCGCCCAGTACTCCGCGCCTTGTCGCTTGACGCTTGCGCTGATCTTGAGGCCGTCGAAGGTTTTGGTCACCGTGCGGGCGGCTGTCGCGGCATCGCTAAAATCAAATTCGCGTGCCGGCCGGACGTCGTCGAAACCGAAACCTGCAATCGCCGACGCCACGCCGTCCGGCGCGGCCGAATCGGAGACGGTTTTTCCGGACGGTATTGGCGAGAGCGTGAAGTCGGGTTCACTCGGTAGCTCGCGCCGCACGCTGAACGCGGTGCTTCCCGCGGGCTCGACATCGACCTCCTGGACGCGTGCGCGATCGACGTCCATTACCGTCTTTTCGAGCCAATCGGAAAGCGCCGCGCGCGGGTCGAGCACCGAACGTGTCAGCCAGCTCTGACTTTCGCCGGGGCGACGCACAAATAGTCCCGTCGCGCCTGACGCATCGCCTATGTCTTCGCTCTTGCCTGTGATCAGAGCGGCGAGCACCTGGTTCTTGTCGTCGCGCACGGTGATTTCTATTCCGTCGCCCTTCGGCGGCCCCTCGAGACCGATGTAGTGCAGCCAGTCAGCTCGGGCAGTCTTGGGTTCGATTGTCTGGAGTGCGGCAAGCCCAACGAGCGTACGGCGAACGAGATCGAACGATGCGGGAAAGTCTGCACGGCTTGGCACAACCCAACCCTTTTCGGGCATGAAGGCGATGTCGAAGGCGCCGCCGGATTTCGACACGACATGAATCTTGGCGGCATCGCGCACATGGCGCGCCAATCCAGGAAAGAATTGCTGAGGCGCATAGATCGACAGGCCGACACTCGCCTGTTGCCAGAGCGCGGCGAGCGCAAGCAATACCGCGATGACCGTCGCACCAGCGAGGATAGAAAGGTTGCGCCGGCGTCGATCGGAAAGGAATGTGTCATTGCCCATCGCGCGTCTCACGTCGATGTGCGACTGCGGCGGCGACGGTGCCACGCGAGAAGCAACGCGAAGGCGGCCACGAAGATGGGCACAAGCGCGATATTCACGAAGGCCAGAAAATCGCCAAGCGCATCGATGTCCTTACGCAGATTGTGCTGCACTTCTCGCAGGGATGCGCGCGTCTCCACCAGCACGCGTTTGAAGCGGTCGATTTCAGCTTGCTGCTCGGCGGTCAGCGCTTGGCTCGTATTCGGCTTGCCGTTGCTCGTGCCGCCTTGTTCAAGCTCGTGTAGTCTTTGTTGCACGGCGGTCATGCGCGCCTGGAGCGACTCAGCCTCCTGCTGGAACTGCGCCTGGGCATCGGCCTGGATTTGTTTCACCACGGTGAAGGGCCGGTCGTTCGTCGCGCGCGTGCGCAGCGAGATCAAATCGCTCGAGCCCATCAGATTCTCGACTGCGTTGAGTACGAACGCACCATTGTCGGCGAATGGCGTGGCGATGCGCTTGCCGTAGAGATTTTCGACGCGCACCCAGAAGCGGTCATCGAACACGTCGCTGTCGGCCATGACGACGACGTTGATAGGTCCGCTTGACTGCTTGATCTGCGGCGGAAGAGGGGCCGGCGGAGGTTGACCCGCTTGCGCCATCTGCGCCGGAGGTCCATCGAGGAACGCGGTTTTCGCAGGTCCGGTCACGCGCGCCGCGATGGCGAAGGTCTCACCGGTCGGCTGGATCAGCCCCATCAGGTCCTGCGGTCTCGGATTGAAGCGCACCTGCTCGCTGTCGAGGAGAGCGGCTTCGGTCGATGACCGCACCAGGGGCGTAAATCGAGTCGTCGCCCCCTTGATCGGTTGGAGCGCACCGACACTCGCCAGATTCAGGGCCTGCAGGTTTGCCGTGATCGTGTCCTTGGTTGCGAATTGAGCGGCCGTCAGATGCAGCCAGATCGGATAACTCGCGACTGGATTGCGTGGATCACTCGACACTTGCACGCGTTGCGCCAACGCCTTGTCGGCGACGACCTTGCCGGGATCGAAGCTGATTCCCCAACTGTGAAAAAGCTTGGGTAGATCCGACATCGGAGCGCCGCCGCCGCGCGGATCCATGCCGGCCTGCGCCAGTTCCGAGTTGGGATCGACGAAGATGAGCGCCCGTCCGCCGGCGAGAACAAACTGGTCGATCGCGTAGAGCTGAGCCGCACTCAGGCTCGCAGGATGCACGACCATGAGCTCGGCAACATCAGCGGGAATACGCGTGAGGTTGGGATCGAGCATCTGCGTCGCGTAGGTTTCGCTGAGCTCGGAATAGATCGTGAAAGGCTGGGCGGTGCCCTGCAGCGCCGCCGCCATGCCGCCCGCACCGGTATCGAGCGGCAGACTCGAGATAATCCCGAGCACGGGTTTGGTCGGCGTCGACAGGTGATAGATCAGCGCCGATAGGTCATATTCGAGATAGGGCTCACGCTCTGGCACGAAGTAGGGAACGATCTCCTTGCCGTCGATGCGGTTGGTACCGACGAGTCCGAAATAGACCGTGTCACCCGAATCCGTCGGCGCGCCTGTGAGGCCATTCGACGTCGCTTCGTCTTCCGCTGCCGTGAACGGCTCGGGATCAACATCCTCCACAATGATCTTGCCATGACCGAGTGCGGCATACTCGCCGAGCAGATCGCGCACGCGCTTGGCATAGGCGGCGGTTTGCGCGTAATCGGCGGCGACCTTCTTGGAATAATAAAACTTGAGCGTGATGGGTTCGGGTATTTTGGCGATGATATTGCGTGTGCCGTCGGCGAGCGTGAATTGTCCCGTCGCGGTGAGGTCGAGACGCGCCGTGGTGAGCCACGCATCAGCCGCGATGTTGAGCGCCACGAACAGGATCGCTGCGAGTATCAGGACGGAGATGGCGTAGAGCCGGCGCGGCAGCGGTTTCATGCTTCAGCCGCCCTTCTTCAAGTCGACGATGACAATATTGGCGGTCAGAAAAAGCGCGATCAGCGATAAAAAGAAGATGAGATCGCGCAAATCGATGACGCCGGCCGAAATGGCGGCGAAGTGCGTGAGAAAGCTGAACGACGAGATCGCGGTGATCAGCGGCAACGGCGCCCAACTTCGGAAAAAATCCAGAACAAGCGGTGAACCGGCGATCGCAAATAGAAAGCAGACGACGACCGTGACGATGAAGGCGATGACCTGGTTTCCCGTCGTAGCCGACATGCACGCGCCGATGGCAAGATAGGCGCCGGCCATGAGCAGACTGCCGAGATAGGACGCGGCAATCACGCCATTGTCGGGATTGCCTAGATAGTTGACCGTCAGCCAGATCGGAAACGTCAACGCCAACGCGATGGCGATGAACGCCCACGCGGCGAGAAATTTGCCTGTCACCGTCGCCCAGAGCGGCACGGGCAACGTCAAGAGAAGCTCCATCGTACCGCTGCGCCGTTCCTCCGCCCATAGCCGCATGGCGATTGCAGGCACGAGGAACAGATAAAGCCAGGGGTGATAGCCGAAGAAGACCGAGAGATCGGCGACGCCATTGTCGTAGAAGCGGCCGACGTAGAACGTGAATGCGCCCATCGCGAGCAGAAAGATCACGATGAAAACGTAGGCGAGCGGCGTCGCGAAGTAGGCCGCGAACTCCCGCTTGAAAATCGGCAAGATGTAGTTCATGCGGCGCTTGCTCGCGTGCGCGCTGCGTCGGATGTGGTGATGGCGCGAAAGACTTCGTCGAGCCTTCCGGCATCGGCATGCAGTTCGCGCACGTCCCAGCGTTCGCGCACCGCCACCGCGCTGACGTCTTCGATGAGCAAGACGTTTTTGCGTGAGAATGCCGTGATCTCGATGAGTCCGCCATCGCGCCGTGCGCTCTCGACACTGGCAACATTAGCTAGCGTCCTCAGTTTCGTGATCACATCGTCGCCTTGCATTTCGGGCACGCTCAGGATCACAGCGTTGTGATAGCGCGATCGCGCGAGCAGTTGCGCCGGTGTACCGTCGGCCACGATCTGCCCGCGATCGATGATGACCGCGCGGGTGCAGATCGCCTCCACTTCCTCGAGCAAGTGCGTCGAGACGATGATCGCTTTTTCCGCCGCCATGGCACGCAACAGCGAGCGCACCGCGTGCTTCTGATTTGGGTCCAATCCATCCGTCGGCTCGTCCATGATCAGCACCGGCGGGTCGTGCAGGATCGCCTGCGCGAGGCCGACACGGCGCTTGAAACCTTTCGAGAGCGTCTCGATGCGCTGGTCGAGCACGTCGGACAATTCAGTCTTCGCGACCACCGTCTCGATGCGCTCCCTGGCACGGGGCGGTTTGAAGCCGCGCACCTGGGCAATGAAGTGGAGAAACTGGCGTGCGGTCATGTCGCCATAGGCCGGGGCGCCTTCAGGCAGATAGCCGATGCAGGATTGTGCCGCGATCTCGTCGCTCTCCACATCGTGACCGCAGACACGAACGCGACCCGCGCTCGGCGTGAGAAAGCCGGTTATCATCTTCATCGTGGTCGATTTGCCGGCGCCGTTCGGCCCGAGAAAGCCCAGAACCTCCCCTTTGGCGACGCTGAGACTGAGGTCATCAACGGCCGTGAGGGGGCCGAAGCGTTTGGTCAGTCCCTCGATCTCGATCATGTAACCCGGTGCCGAAAAGCACGGTTTGCTTAGAGAACTCGCTGTGGGGCCGCAAGTTTTCCTTGTGTAAGAATTAAGGCGATAGGAATTCGATCCCGCGTTCGGTTCGCCGAAAATTTGCCACCGCGCCAGCGTCAAAATGCCGGGCGGGCGGCGCTCACCTTCTCGGCGCTGCTGCCACTAAACTGAAATCGGCCGGCGCTCACTCCGGCATATCGCCGGAGTTGACGTGTTCGACGCAAAACTTCTCCAACGTGCCGCCGGCACGGGCATCATCCTGCAACTCACGCTCGTGATCATCGGTCACTATGTGGTCTGGATCCGGGAGAACGCCTACGAATTCGGCGGCATGATGATTGCGGGCGTCTCGGGCCTCCTGTACGCGCGCGATTTCGCCAAGGGCTACGCCAAAGGCGCGCTTGGCGGCGCCATCACCGGCGGTACTTGTGGCCTAATCGGTCTTTGTGCGGCGAACATTCTGGGCGACATGCCGCTTATCGCGCTGCCGGTCGGGAGCGTAATCATGATCCTGGTTGGCGCCATCGGCGGCTTGTTCGGCCAGATGGCTGCGAATATCCGCAAACTAAACGCATAGCGTCACCGGTACCCGAGGAGATTTGCATGGGTAGATTTGTCACTGCGAGCGCCGCTTTGATGGATTATCTGAGCCGCGTCGGCGCGCGAGAGACGCCGGCGCAGGTGCGCTGTCGGGAGGAAACCCAAAAACTGCCCATGGCGATGATGCAGATTGCGCCGGAGCAGGGCGCCTTTCTCGCGCTGCTCGCCAAGCTGACCCAGGCGCGGCGGTATGTCGAGATCGGGACGTTCACGGGCTACAGCGCACTCAGCGTGGCGCTCGCTATGCCGGATGACGGCAAGGTGGTCGCACTCGACGTCAGCAAGGATTTCACGGATCGCGCACGCGGCTATTGGAAGGAGGCCGGCGTGGACGGCAAGATCGATTTGCGCCTGGGTCCCGGCCTCGACGCGCTCGACAAGATGATCCAATCCGGGGAAGGACCGTTCGATCTTGCGTTCATTGACGCGGATAAATCGAACTATGACGGATATTACGAGCGCGTTCTGAAACTTCTGCGTGTCGGCGGCCTCGTCGCACTCGACAACATGCTGTGGAGCGGCGCCGTCGCCAATCCGAAGGTAACCGATGCCGACACCAGCGCGTTGCGGGCTCTGAATGCAAAGATCCACGCCGACCCGCGCGTTGACATGGCGCTTGCGACGGTGGGCGACGGCGTGATGCTGGCGCGCAAGCGTTAATTCGAAGGCAAATTCGTACGGAAAAGTTGCCGACGGACTTGCGAGGGCAGGGCGACGGGCTCACACTTGGAGCGATGGCGGAAGAACCCATAGCCTTCCTCCGCGCGGCCCAGTCGCCCGCCGCGCGGACAGTTTATTCGGGCGGACCTGGCTTCACCGCCGCGCAAGTGCGCTTTGATCGCGGCGAACTCAACCGCATCCTGACGCTTTATGGACGCATGGTCGCCGCCGGCGAATGGCGAGATTATGCCATCGACTTTCTCGACGAAGCGGCCGTGTTCTCGATCTTCCGGCGCACCAGCGAAATGCCGCTCTTTCGCGTCGAGAAGCGTCCCAAGCTCCGCGCCAAGCAGGGAATGTATGCGGTGCTCGCCGCGTCGGGCCACGTGCTGAAGCGCGGCCATGAATTGGCGCAGGTCTTGCGCATCTTCGACCGCAAGCTGATCAAGGCGTTGGCCCTCGATCACTGACCGGCGCAGCTGCGTCGACAAGCTCAGGATGAGGAAACACGCAAATCCCTCATGCTTAGCTTGTCGAAGCATGAGCGATACTAGACCTCGCGGAATCGATTGGTCTCAGCTCCCGGTATATTTCGGCTTGCGCTTTTCGCTGAAGGCCAGCATCGCCTCGCGCGCATCGTTCGTGGCGCGACGTCCCATCGCAAGGCCGACAGTTTCATAGCGCATCGCCTCGTCGATATCGGATTCGAAATTGTGCTGCAGCACGCGCTTTGAGACGCGCAGCGCCAATGGCGGCCATTGCGTCATCTCGTTGGCGAGCTTGATCGCTTCTTCCAACAGGTTGTCGTGCGACACCAACCGGTCGAGCAAGCCCAGGCGATAGGCTTCCTCCGCCTCGACCGTGCGGCTCGTGAAAATCAGATCGGCGGCGCGGGCGTAGCCCACGATGCGTGGCAGGAAGTAGCTCATGCCGGAATCCGGCGACAGGCTGCGTTCGATGAAGACGGTCTTGAACCGTGCGCGCTCCGAGCCGACGCGCAGATCGGCGGCGAGCGCCGTGCTCATCCCCGCGCCGGCGGCGATGCCATTCACGGCGGCGATCACGGGCTTGTCGAAATGATGAAACATCTTCGCCCAGCGGCCGACCCAGCCGTCTTCGTCCAACCGTTCAAACTGCGTGGTCGGTGCCGGCAGCGTGCCGCGAATGCCGGACGCGACCGCAGACAAGTCCGCGCCGGAACAGAAGCCGCGTCCCATGCCGGTGATGACGAGGGCGCGGATCGCATCGTCACGATGCGCGTCGCTCATCGCGGCCTGGACCTCCTCGCGCAACTTCATGGAGATCGCATTCAGCCGTTCCGGCTGGTTCAACGTCAGGATCGCAACGTGCTCACGCTTGTCGAACAGGATGGTTTCAAAACCCATGTCGCTCTCCCGGATTTACTCGCGAGAGCCTAGCAGGCGTAAGTCACAAGCAAAAAGGGCTCCGATGTCGCCATCGGAGCCCTTCGCAGTTTTGTACGCCGGTTTAGCGGCGGCTGCCCAACAGGCGCAGCAGCATCAGGAACAAGTTGAGGAAATCGAGATACAGTTTCAACGCGCCGAAGATCGCCTTCTTGCCCGCTGTCGCTGCGTCATCGGCCTCAACATAGTTGTTCTTGATCCACTGCGTGTCATAGGCGGTAAGGCCCGTGAAGATCAGAACGCCTGCCACGGAGATCACCCAGGTCAGCATCGTCGATTGCACGAAGAAGCTGACGATGGAGGCGATGATGATGCCGATCAGGCCCATGAACAGGAACGAGCCGAAGCCCGTCAGATCAGTGCGCGTCGTATATCCCCAAAGGCTCATCGCACCGAACGTGGCCGCCGTGATGAAGAAGACCTGCGCGATGCTCGTCTGCGTGTAGACCACGAAGAGCGAGGCCAGCGTCACGCCGACCAAGGCGGCGTAAGCCAGGAAGCTGATTTGCGCCGCTGCAACGCTCATCTTGCTGATGCGGAAGCTCAGGAACATCACGAGGCCGAGCGAGCCGAGAAGCAGGACCCACATCAGTGGGCCGCTGAACAGAGCGACGCCGAAGCTCGTCAGCAGAACGCCGTTTGGAAGGCGAGCCGCGGCGGTAGCGGGATCTGAGGATACGGCGGCGAAGTAGGCGCCATAGGAGGCGATGCCGGTGAGCGCCAGACCGGCGAGCATGTAATTGTAGACGCGCAACATGTAGCTGCGCAGACCGGCGTCTATACCGGCGAGTGCGCCCGACTGTTCGCGCAGTGCCCGGTTGTCATAGTCAGCCATGTAAATTCTCCTTGTCCGGCGAGGTTAGCCGGTTCGTGCATAATATCGTGCTTCGGCAGTTCCTTATCAAGGACTGCGCAATTGTGCCGCTGGGCGCGCCGATAACGCCGTCCACGCGCCCGCGAGACCGAAAATCAGCGTTGTCGCGCCACCGCCTAAAACCGTCAGAGCTGCGACACTGAAATCAAAGTTAAGCGGCACATCCAACACTTCCCGGCAGATGATCGCCGCGACTGCGGTGCCTGCCGCGAGCGCGAGGCAGCCGGTCAAGATCCCGAGCAAGCCGTATTCGATCGCATAAACCAATGCTATGCGCCGCCGCGTCGCCCCAAGTACCTTCAAAACTGTGGCGTCATAAAGGCGCGTTCGGCTCCCTGCGGCAATCGCGCCGGCCAACACCAGCAAGCCCGACAGAATCGTCAGCAGGCTGGCGGCTCGCACGCCATCCGAGAGCTGCTGGAGGAGTCCGTTCACCTGTGCGATGGCGTCTTTCACCCGCACGGTCGAGATGTTGGGGAACGCGTCGGTGACGGCGCGAAAGAGCTTTTCTTCTTCGTCCGGCGCGACGCGAACCGTCGCCAGAAACGAATGGGGCGCATGGTCGATCAGGCCGGGTGACATCACGATGATGAAATTCTGGTTGCCGGTCGAAAAATCGACCTTGCGCAGACTGGCGATGCGGCCCTCGATTTCGCGGCCCAGAACATTGAGACCGAGCTTGTCGCCGAGCTTCAATCCCATGCCGTCGGCCAGTTCTTGGTCGAAGGAGATCAAGGTGGGACCGGTGTACGTCGCCGGCCACCATTTCCCTCGCGTGATCACCGTGCCCTCGGGCGGCGCGGCCGCATAGGTGATGCCGCGGTCGCCGTTCACCGCCCACTTCGCGCCAGGCTCGATTGGCGCATCCTTGGCCGCCACGCCCTTGATGGAGACGATCCGTCCACGGATCATCGGCGTGCGCTTGTAGTCCTGCGCCGACGCAAAGCTCGTCACCACGTGATCGAAGCGCGCGGTTTCGTCCGGCTGGATATCGACGAAGAAGAAGCTGGGCGCCGTTCCGGGCAGGCGATCCTTGACCTGTGTGGCAATCGTATGATCGAGCAACGTGACGGTCGCAAGCAAGGTGAGACCGAGACCGAGTGCGGTCACCACGCCCGCGGTCGTGGCGCCCGGCCGTGTCAGGTTGGCGAGAGCGAGGCGCGCAGCGGGCAGGCGCGGGCGCGGCAGCCGGCGCAATGCAAGGCGAAGTCCTTCGGCCGTCAGGCGGAGTGCGAGGAGTCCGGCGGTGACGCCGCCCAGGAATTCGATGGCAAACAGCGGCGAGGGCGCGAGAACCAAGGCGAGAACGACAACCAACGCAGCCGCAACTCCCGCCGCGAGCAGATGGGGCCATGCCCCGCGCGCTTTCGCCGGCGCCACGAGATCGCGGAAGAGACTCGCCGGCATGATCACACGCGTGCGCGCAAGCATCGGCACCGAGAAAACGATTGCCGACAGCAGTCCAAACGCGGCCGCGAGCAGCAATGGCCTTGGATAGAGGGAAAAATGCGCCGGCGCGGGCAGGGCGCTGCCATAGGCGTATTCGATCGCGAAAGGGAGTAGGGCGCCGAGCGCCACGCCGGTCGCGACTGCGGTGACGGCGACCGCCATGACCTGCAAAAAGTAGATGAGAAAAATCACGCCACCATCCGCGCCGAGCGACTTGAACGTCGCAATCTCTTCGCGCTTGCGGTCGAGGAAGGCACCGACTGCCTGTCCGGCTCCGACGCCGCCGACGGCGAGCGCCGTCAAACCCACGAGCGTGAGGAACATGGTCACCTGTTCGACGAAGCGCTTGATTCCAGGCGCCGCATCGTTGCGGTCCAGGATGTTCCAACCGCTGTCGGGAAACGCCGTTGTCGCATCGGACTTGAACGCGGCAATCGATCCGTTCGGCGGAAGAACGACGTGATAGTTGTAGTCGATGAGGCTTCCGAGTGTGACGAGGCCGGTTCGCGCCAGTGCGGCGCTCGAAACGATGACGTGCGGGCCGAGACTGAAGCCGCCCGAAATGCGGTCCGGCTCTCTGGTCAGTGCCGCGCTGACGCGAAAGACCTGCGTTCCGATCTTCAGCAAACCACCCGGTGCGACTTGCAGGCGATCAAGCAGCGTTTGCTCGGCCACTGCGCCGCAGATGGCGGCGTCACAACGCAGAGCCTGCGATAAGGTCTTCGACGAGCTGAGTCCGACAAAGCCGAAAAACGGGTAAGCACCATCCACCGCCTTGAGTTCGACGAGTTGTCGCTCGGCTTCGGCTCCGTTCTTGAGTGCATAGGCCATCGCGCGCAGTGACACGGTGAGCGAGACGCGTCCGTGATGGTTGAGAAAATTTTGTTCTCCCGCTGTCGTGGGACGGTGCACCAAATGCACGACCACATCGCCGTCGAGCAATGTCCGTCCCTGTTCCGCCAGCCCCGTGAGAAACGCCGCTGACAGGGACTCGACGCCAGCGATGGCGGCGACGCCGACAGCAAGACAGGCGAAAAAGATTCGAAACCCCGAAAGGCGCGAGCGCACTTCGCGGCGGGCAAAGCGCAGCGCGAGAAGAATGGCGCTCATGCGGCGCGCGCGTCCGCCACGATGCGGCCATCCTTCAGCCGGACGATGCGACCGCAGCGGTTGGCCAGACTTTCTTCATGGGTGACGAGAAACAGTGTCGGCCGCGAACGCTCGTGCAAGGCGAAAAGCAGATCAGCGATCTCGGCTCCGGTCTGCCCATCGAGATTTCCGGTCGGCTCGTCGGCGAACAACACGGCGGGGCGGGGCGCGATGGCGCGCGCGAGCGCGACGCGCTGCTGTTCGCCGCCGGAAAGTTGGCCCGGATAGTGATCCACCCGCGCGCCGAGGCCGACGGCCATCAATTCGGCGCGTGCGCGATCGAAGGCCTCTTGCACGCCGGCGAGTTCGAGCGGCACCGCAACGTTCTCCAATGCCGTCATCGTCTGGATGAGGTGAAAGGATTGGAAGACGATTCCGATCTGTCCGCGCCGGAAGCGGGCCAACTTATCCTCGCTGAGGCGCGTGATGTTGGTGCCGGCTACGGTGACGCGGCCCGACGTCGCCGCTTCGAGACCGGCCGCGAGCATGAGCAGCGACGACTTTCCCGACCCCGACGGCCCAAGGAGCGCCACCGTTTCGCCGGCCGCTACGCGCAGCGATACGTTCGACAAAATGTTCACCGGACCGGCCGCGCTCGACAAGGTGAGGCTGACGTCTTCCAAATTGATGGCGGGTGCGGAATTGTGCATTGGTGAGTCGGCCTTCGGGCTTACAGGCGATATGGGATGAACGGCGCCCGCTTCAAGCACATGCTTAGCATGATAGGCGCCTTGGCCATGGCGGTGACGCCAGCGCACGCAGCTCCGACGAAGATACTGGCGCTCGGCACCAGCCTGACGCAGGGCCTTGGCGTTCCGCCGGGGCTTGATCTTACGGCGGTCCTGCAAGCACGTCTTAAAGCGTCGGGTCTTGACGTGAACGTGATCAACGCAGGCGTGTCTGGCGACACCAGCGCCGGCGGACTGGCGCGGCTCGACTGGTCGCTCGCCGATCACCCGCAGGCCGCGATCATCGAGCTCGGTTCGAACGATGCGCTGCGTGGTCAGTCGCCGGCGGAAACGGAAAGGAATCTCTCCGCGATTCTGTCTCGCCTAAAGGCCCAGCATGTCGCTGTATTGCTGACCGGCATGAAAGCGCCGCGCAATCTCGGTCCCGAATATGCGGCGCAATTCGACGCGATCTATCCAAGACTCGCCAAAGAGTTCGGCGTGTTGTTCTATCCCTTCATCCTGGATGGCGTGGCGACGAATCCCAAGCTCAATCAGGCGGACGGCATTCATCCCAACCCTGCCGGCGTGAAGATTATCGCGGATCGCATGATGCCATACGTCAAACGGCTCGTGCTGGAAGCCAAGCGCTAGATGTTCAAGCGGCTCCTTTCAGTCGGCGGCTTCACGCTCCTCTCACGGATTACCGGCTTTGCCCGCGACATGCTCATGGCCTGGATCCTCGGCAGGGGACTGATGTCGGACGCCTTCATCGTGGCCTTCCTGTTCCCGAGCTATTTCCGCTCCATCTTCGGCGAAGGGGGAATTAATCCAGCCTTCCTGCCGCGCTACGCGGCACTCCACGCCAAGGGTGAGCACATCAAGGCCGCCTTGTTCGCCGACCGCGTCTTCTCCTGGCAGATGTTGGCGCAATTGGTGATCCTGATTGGTGCGATGATCTTCATGCCGTTCGTTGTGCGTGGCATCGCGCCCGGCTTCGCGAACAATCCGGGTCAGCTCGCGCTCACCGTCGATTTGGCGCGTATCACCTTCCCCTACCTCATCCTCACGCTGGTCGCGATCCAGCTTTCGGCGATGCTGAATGCGATCGAGAAGTTCTGGGCGGCGGCCGCATGGTCGAATTTTCAGAACCTCGGCATGATCGCAGCCTTGATTGCCTGGCGCTGGTTTCCCAGCGCCGCCTATGCCGCCGCCTGGGGCTTGCTGCTGGGCGGCTTCGCCCAACTCTTCTTCATGCTGTGGGCGGCGGGGCAAGACGGAATTTCCTTACGCATCACCTGGCCGCGCTGGTCGCCGGAAATTCGAGAGTTCTTCATCGCATTGGGCGCGGTCACAGTAGGAACGGCGACGACGCTCATAGCGCCTTTGGTCGACACGATACTCGCAAGCTTGCTCGCAACCGGCAGCCGCACGGCGCTGTACTACGCCGACCGCATCAACCAGCTTCCCCTCGGCGTGCTCGGCATCGCGCTTGGCACCGTCTTGCTGCCCGAGATGTCGGCGCGCCTGGCGCGAACCGATCGCGCCGGCTCCGACGCGGCACAGAACAATTCCGCCGCGCTGAGCTTGCTTTTGACGCTGCCCTTCGCCGTCGTCTTTCTCACCATCCCCGGCACCGTCATGCGCGCGATCTTCGCGCACGGCGCTTTCGATGCCCAGGCCGCCTCGCTTGCAGGCGTCGCGCTTGCCGCCTATGGCGTCGGCCTGCCGGCATTCGCGCTGGTGCGCATCATCGCGTCGACCTTTTACGCCCGACACGATACGGCCACGCCCGCGCGCGTCACGCTGATCGCGTTCGCCGCGAACATTGCGATGAAGCTCGTGTTGGTCTTTGGCTTCCATCTAGGTATTGCTGGCATTGCGCTCGGCACCGCGTTCGGCGCCTGGCTCAACGTGGCGCAGCTCGTTTGGCTCGGCCGCAGTCGGTCGCTGCTCGTCATACAGCCAAGCTTTCGCCGCGCGCTTCTGCCAATACTGCTGGCTTCGATCGCAGTTGGCATCGGCGCGATTGCGGGCGTGCAGGCGTCGGGCTATCTGCAAGTCCACGGCTTGTGGCACGATTTGGCCGCTCTCGCGTTTGCTGGAGCGTTCGCTATGGCGGGCTATCTCGCCGTCGTCGTCGCTTTTCGCCGGTTGCTGCCGCTCGGCCGCTTTGGGGCAAAGGCGTGAACGATGCAGAGACTCTTCGTGGCATTGCCCATTCCCGACGACGTCGCGAACGACATCCAGCGACTGCAAACCGGCGTGCCCGGCGCGCGCTGGCGGACGCGCGAACAATTGCATCTCACCTTGCGATTCATCGGTGAAAGCGATGGTCGACTTGCGGCGGCAGTGCACGACGCACTGTCGACGATTGCTGCGCCGGGTTTCGAACTTGCGTTGCACGGTGTCGGTGAATTCGGCGGCAAGCGGCCGAGCGCGCTGTGGGCCGGAGTTCGACCGAACGAGGCGCTGATGCATCTGCAACGAAAGATCGAGACTGCGCTACAACGCGTGGGGATCGCCGCCGACCGCCAACGCTACACACCGCACGTTACGCTGGCGCGATTGCGCGGCACGCAGCCTGGACATGTCATGGACTTTTTGACCGATCACGCGCTCTATTCGAGCCGCCCGTTCGTCGTCGGCGCGTTTCTTCTCTATTCCAGTATGCTGACGAGCGATGGAAGCATCTATCGCGCCGAACATGCCTACAGACTGAAGGAGGCGACATGAAGAAACTCTCTCCCGCCGCGCGGGCGACCGCGCTCAAGAAACTGCCGAAGTGGAAGCCGGTGGCAGGCCGCGACGCGATCAGCCGCAAATTCGAGTTTGCCAACTTCGGCGAGGCATTTGCGTTCATGTCGCGCGCCGCACTGCTGGCGGAAAAAATGGATCATCATCCCGAGTGGTTCAACGTCTACAACAAGGTGGACGTGACACTCTCGACGCACGACGCCGGCGGGGTCACGCAGCACGATATCGACTTGGCCGCAGCGATGGATGGTTTCGCGAAGTGATCCGTCTGCTTGCGATTTCAGGAAGCTTGCGTGCGGCGTCGACGAACGCGGCCTTGCTGGAAGCGGCGGCGCGCCTCGTGCCCCGGGGAATGATCATCGACAGCTATGACGGGTTGGCCAACCTGCCACACTTCAACCCGGACCTGGACACGGACACGCCACCGCCGGCGGTTGCCCTGTGGCGGGGAGACGTCGGGATCTCGGACGGGTTGCTCATCTCCACGCCGGAATATGCCCGCGGTGTTCCCGGCGCGCTCAAGAACGCGCTCGATTGGCTGGTGTCGAGCGATGTGTTCCCGGGAAAGCCGGTCGCCCTCTTTCATGCGTCGGAGCGCGGCGTGGCCATGCAGGCGGCGCTGCGCCTGATTCTGGAGACGATGTCGGCTCGCGTCGTCGATGTAGCCACTATCACCGTCCCCCTGTTGGGCAAGCAGACGGACGCGGCGGCGCTTGCCGCCGACCCGCAGATCGCAGCGAAGATTCGTGGCGCTTTAGAGGCTTACGCCCGCTTCCTCGGGTAAGATCCCAAGTGCAAGAGCCAGTCAGAGCGTACCCTCATCCTTCGACAAGCTCAGGATGAGGGTGTCTCACTCGTCCTTCACCCTGAGCTTGTCGAAGGGTGAGGGTCGAAGGGTGAGGGCCAAGGTTAGTCTTCATTCCAAGGTCCCCGTCGCCCTAAACCGCAAACCTGAAACTGTCGCCGTCCCGTTTGATGTGGCCGGCAGTCGGTGCCGCAAAGTGCGTGCCGATGATCAGGATCGGCTTGTCGGCCCAATCCTTGAGCATCGCCTGGCGCGTCACGCGCGCCGCTTCCTTGTCGCTGTCGAAGCTCGGCGACCATTCCGGATGACCAATCTGGCAGGGGTGATGCATCATGTCGCCGGTGATGATCGCGGTCTCGCCCTTGGATTCGATCACGACGCTGACATGACCCGGCGTGTGGCCGGTGGTCGGCATCAGGCGAACTTCCGGTGAGATCTTGTGGTTCATCTCGACCTTCTGCGCCAAGCCGGACTCAAAGATCGGTGTGACAGAGTCCGACATGATGGCCTTCTGCTCGGCATCCTCGTCCTTGATCCAGTGCTCGTATTCCTGCCGCCCGATCAGGTAGCGCGCGTTGGGGAAGGTCGGCACCCACTTTCCATTCTCGAGCATCGTGTTCCAGCCGACATGGTCGACGTGCAGATGCGTGCACACGACAGTGTCGATGCTCTCGCGTGGGAAGCCGGCTTCGGCGAGGTGCTCCAGGAACGGGCGATGCAACGGACGCCCACCCGTCAATCCGCGCGGCTTGTCATTGCCGACGCAGGTGTCGACGACGAGCTTCAGGCCCTTAGCCTCAACCAGCAGCGCGTGGATCGAAAGGTTGAGCGAGCCGTCCTCCTGCACGAAGTTCGGATAAAGCCACGGCATGGCGCGCAGCGTCTCCGGCGTGGCTTCCTTCAGGAAGCCGTTTTCGGTGCTGTACGGGACAGGCACTTCCATCTCGACCACTCGCGTGACCGTCACGTCGCCGATTTTCCATTTGAGCATCAGTTTCCTCCCGTTTCCTCTCGCCACATTAGTACACGGAACGCTTTTGCGTCACAGCCGTTGTTCTCTCTTGAGACTTCTAGTGGAGCTTGCCATGGCATCGGATACTGGCAGCGGCGGCAATACATTTCTCGGATTCATGGTAGGCGGCCTCATCGTGGTCGTCGCGATTCTCGGATTCTTCATGTTCACAGGCGGGCATCTTTCCCTGCAGCAAAACAGCCCTCCCTCCGTGAACTTGACCGTGAAACCGCCGACCTTGCCCAAGCCTGCGGGTCAATAGTCACTTTCGCGCGTTCTTGACCAGATCGTCGACCACGCTGGGGTCGGCCAGCGTCGACGTATCGCCGAGATTTTTCATGTCGCCCTCGGCGATCTTTCTGAGAATTCTGCGCATGATCTTGCCGGAGCGCGTCTTGGGCAGGCCCGGCGCGAACTGGATCACGTCCGGTCGCGCAATCGGGCCGATCTGGAGGCCAACCCACTTCTTGAGTTCGGCGTTCAACGCGTCCGAACTGGCTGCGCCCACCTTTAGCGTGACATAGGCATAGATGCCTTGCCCCTTGATGTCGTGCGGAAAGCCGACGACGGCCGCCTCTGCAACGTCGTGATGGGCGACCAGGGCGCTTTCGACCTCTGCGGTGCCGAGGCGATGGCCGGAGACGTTGATCACGTCGTCGACCCGGCCCGTGATCCAGTAATAGCCGTCCTCGTCGCGGCGACAGCCATCGCCGGTAAAGTACTTGCCGCGGTAGGTCTTGAAGTAAGTGTCGACGAAGCGCTGGTGATCCCCGTAAACAGTCCGCATCTGGCCTGGCCACGATTCTAGCAGGCAGAGATTGCCGCTCGCCGGACCCTCCAACGTCTTGCCGTCGGCATCGACCAGTTGCGGCACGATGCCGAATAGCGGTTTCGTCGCCGAACCCGGTTTCAAGTCGGTGGCCCCGGGCAGCGGAGAAATCAGAATTCCGCCGGTCTCGGTCTGCCACCAAGTATCTACGATCGGGCAGCGGCCCTCTCCAACGACGCGGTGGTACCAGAGCCAGGCTTCGGGATTGATCGGCTCGCCGACCGTGCCGAGCAGGCGCAGCGAAGCGCGGCTCGTCTTCTTTACCGGCGCGTCGCCTTCGCGCATCAGCGCGCGCAGCGCCGTCGGCGCCGTATAGAAGGTGTTGACCTTGTGCTTGTCGATCACCTCCCAGAAGCGCGAGGTCGACGGATAGTTGGGGACGCCCTCGAACATCAAAGTCGTCGCGCCATTGGCGAGCGGGCCGTAGACGATATAGCTGTGTCCCGTCACCCAGCCGACGTCCGCCGTGCACCAGTAAATATCGCCCTCGTGGTAGTCGAACACGTACTCGTGCGTGAAGGCGGTGTAGAGCGCATAGCCGCCGGTGGTATGCAGCACGCCTTTCGGCTTTCCGGTCGAGCCCGACGTGTAGAGAATGAACAGCGGATCCTCCGCGTTCATTTCGACGGGCGGGCAATCGTCGGAAACCTTGGCCGCTTCCTCGTGATAATAGAAATCGCGGCCCTTGTGCTTCAGCTCCGGCGTGCCGGTACGCTTGACCACGATCACCGTCTTCACCTCAGGACATTTGGTGAGCGCCAAATCGGTGTTCATCTTGAGAGGAATGGGCTTGCCACCGCGCATGCCTTCGTCGGCCGTGAGCACAATGGTGCTCTCGCAGTCGAGAATGCGCCCGGCCAGGCTGTCGGGCGAAAATCCTGCGAACACCACGGAGTGCACCGCACCGATACGCGCGCAGGCCAGCATCGCGTAAGCGGCTTCGGGGATCATCGGTAGATAGATCGTCACGCGGTCGCCGCGCTTGACGTTGTGCGCCTTCAGCACGTTGGCGAAGCGGCAGACTTCGCGGTGCAGCTCGGCATAGGTGATGTGGCGGCTGTCCTTGGGATCATCGCCCTCCCAAATTATTGCCGTCTGCTTGCCGCGCCTGGCGAGGTGCCGGTCGATGCAGTTGGCCGAGATGTTCAGCGTGCCGTCCTCGAACCATTTGATGTAGAGATTGTCCGGATTCCATGAGACGTTCTTCACTTTGGTGAAAGGTTTGATCCAGTCGATGCGCCGTGCCTGCTCTCGCCAGAAGCCATCCGGATCCTGCAGCGACTGCGCATACATCGCCTCGTATTTCTCGCGATCGATCAGCGCGCGTTGGCGCCAGCTTGCGGCTACTGGGAACAGGTCGTCAGACATGGCGTTTCCCGAAATCGTCCGAAGGATACTGCCCAGCGCGGAACCAAGCTTCAACCCTATCGGGGCCGGTCCTATGTCTCATCAAGTACCGGGCCATTTTTCGACACTATCGCGTGAAACGTCTCGACAAACGAACGCGTTGCTTGAGCGTGCTTTCACCCGCTGATACACAAGGCCATGCAACTTCATCTCTCTTCCTGGCCCGAAGTCGAAGACTATCTCGCCAAGTCGAAGGCGATCCTGATCCCGATCGGCTCGACCGAGCAACATGGTCCCAATGGATTGCTCGGCACCGACGCACTCTGTCCGGAGATTATCGCCAAACGCGCGGGCGATGAATCGGGAATTCTCATCGCACCGACCTTCAACGTCGGCCAGGCGCAACACCATATGAGCTTTGCCGGCACGATCACGCTCAGACCGTCGACCATGATCGCGGCGATGACGGACTGGGCGCAGTCTTTGACGCGACACGGTTTTGAGCGGATCTATTGGCTCAACGGTCATGGCGGCAACATCGCGACGATCACAGCCGCCTTTTCCGAGATGTATCATGGCATCACATTCAAGGATTCCGGCTCCAATCGACCCGCGCTGCGCTGCACGTTGCGCAATTGGTGGGAGCTGCCCGGTGTGGGTGATCTTTGTCGGCAGCTCTTTCCGGTCGGCGAGGGCAGTCATGCCACGCCCTCGGAAGTGTCGGTTACCTATTTCGGCTATCCCGATGCGATTAAGCGCATCGTGATGACGCCGAAGATCGCGCCGAACGGTCCGATCTACGATGCCGACGATTATCGCCGCCGTTTTCCTGACGGCCGCATCGGTTCGGACCCGTCACAGGCGAGCGTCGAAGCCGGCGAGAAGATCGTCACGGCCGCCGTCAAAGGCGTGATCAGCGAGTTCCGCGCTTTCGCGGCGTCGTAGATGACCGAGATCGGATAAATCGAGTCTGGCCCTCGCCCTTCGACAAGCTCCGGGTGAGGACCAAATTCGAGTCCTCATCCTGAGACTCGAAAGATGGATGGCGCGATTTGGGTATCCGATCAGTCTCCGTGCGGAAGGTTGAGTTTTCTCACCGTCAGATTGTCGATCTCCAGATTGCGTATGCGTGCCCGCGAGATCGCCAGACGATCGATCGCCAACCGTCCGATCGCGAGGAAACCGATTGCCGCCGCGCCCAATGCCAACGCACCGAGCGCGACCGCGCCAAGCGCTGGTGGAGCCTGGACGGGACGCGGGCCACCTTTCGCGACATAGTTCATGCGGGCCGCTCCATCTTGGCGGGCCAGACATAGAGCGCGTCTGGCAGCTTCTCCTCATTGTCCGCGCCATCAGTCAGTCGCACCAATGCGCAGCCATGCCGCTCGTAGAAACGCCTCGCGCCCGTATTCTGTTGAAAGGCCCAAAGCTGAAACCCCTCGGGGTGTTCCTTGCATACCCTTTGGAACAACCTGCCTCCGGTATCGCTATTGAAGCGCGAAGGATGGACATAGAGATGGGCCAGCCAGCCCTCATGAATGACGGAAAAGCCCACGACTTCTCCGTCGCGTTCGGCAACCCAAGTCTCGGCTTCACCCACGACGCGCTGAATGAAAGCACGTGTCTCTTCGTCGGTATGCAAATGGGGCAGGTAGGTCATGGTGGCGCGCGAAGCGAGAAAGACCTCTGCCGCCTCGGGGGCATCGGCCGGCGTCGCACGGCGAATCGTTGTGGCCACGGGTCGGCCTCATCTGGGTTGCGCGCTTGAAACCGCGACGGCTTGGGCTCATCATCGCACCTATCCCAGGGGTGCCGCCAGTGGCCGGGTTTTCCGGCGATGGAGGCTGAGATCGCAATCGGGCGAATCCCTTTGAACCTGATCCGGCTAGTACCGGTGTAGGGAGAGGCAGATGAACAAACCCATCCTCAATTCCAAAACCGTCGCCGATATCACGCGTGGACCCTTACCGGGTTCCAAGAAAGTGTTTGTCGACGGCGTGCCGTTCCGGGAAGTGGCGCTCTCCGGCGGGGAAACGCCGGTCCGTCTGTACGACACATCCGGTCCGTATACGGATGAGTCCCTCACGATCGATATCGAGAAGGGTTTGGACTCACGGCGCCGGGGCTGGATTCTGGCCCGCGGCGATGTCGAAGACTATGACGGCCGCGCTCGCCAACCCGAAGACGATGGCCTGAAGCGCGGTGAACTCCTCTCTGTGCCGCAGTTCGACCGCGCCGGGCGCAAGCCGCTGCGCGCCAGGTCCGGTCGCAACGTCACCCAGCTTCATTATGCGCGCCAAGGGATCATCACCGAGGAGATGAAGTTTATCGCCGCGCGCGAAAATCTCGGCCGCTCGGCGCTTTCGGATGGAAACGCGTTCGGCGCGTCGATCCCCGATCAGGTCACGGCGGAGTTCGTGCGCAGCGAAGTGGCGCGCGGTCGTGCCATCATTCCGGCCAACATCAACCATCCTGAAACCGAGCCGATGATCATCGGCCGCAACTTCCTGACCAAGGTGAACGCCAATATCGGCAACTCCATCGTCACGTCGGGCGTGGCGGAGGAAGTGGAAAAGCTTGTCTGGTCGATCCGCTGGGGCGGCGACACGGTGATGGACCTTTCCACCGGCCGGCACATCCACACCATCCGCGAGTGGATCATCCGAAATTCGCCGGTTCCGATCGGAACCGTGCCGATCTATCAGGCGCTCGAGAAAGTCGGAGGCGTCGCCGAGGATCTGACCTGGGAGATCTATCGCGACACGCTCATCGAACAATGCGAGCAGGGCGTCGACTATTTCACCGTCCATGCTGGCGTGCGGCTTTCACACATTCCCCTGACGGCGGAGCGAGTCACGGGAATCGTCAGCCGCGGCGGCTCGATCCTCGCCAAATGGTGCCTTGCCCATCACAAGGAAAATTTCCTCTACGCCCATTTTGAGGAAATTTGCGAGCTGCTGAAGCAGTACGACGCGTCATTCTCCTTAGGCGACGGCTTGCGTCCGGGTTCCATCGCCGATGCCAACGACGCGGCGCAATTCGCAGAACTCGAGACATTGGGCGAACTCAACCGCATCGCGCAGCGCCACGATGTTCAGGTGATGATCGAAGGTCCCGGTCACGTACCGATGCACAAGATCAAGGAGAACATGGATCGCCAGCTCGCCGCCTGCGACGAGGCGCCGTTCTACACGCTCGGTCCGCTCACCACGGATATTGCGCCGGGGTATGACCACATCACGTCCGCCATCGGCGCGGCGATGATCGGCTGGTTCGGCACGGCCATGCTCTGCTACGTCACGCCTAAGGAGCATCTGGGCCTTCCCGACCGCGACGACGTGAAGGCCGGCGTCATTGCCTATCGCATCGCAGCCCACGCCGCCGATCTCGCCAAGGGCCATCCCGCCGCGCGCATCTGGGACGATGCGATGAGCAAGGCGCGGTTCGAGTTCCGCTGGCGCGACCAGTTCGCGCTCGCGCTCGATCCCGAAACAGCGCAGGCCTTCCACGACGAGACACTTCCCGCCGACGGCGCGAAGGTGGCGCATTTCTGCTCTATGTGCGGACCGAAATTTTGCTCGATGAAAATCAGCCAGGAGGTGCGCGATTCCGCGCGCGGCAAGAACGACTCGCTCTCGACGGCCGAAATCCGCGCCGCCATGGCGAAGAAGGCTGAGGAATTCAAGCAGAGCGGCGGCGAGATCTACGTGACGAAGCCCGCGGCGGAATGACGTTCGGCGCTACCTAAGCGTCCGGCTTCCCGTCACCGCGTGCCAGAGGAATAGCACGATGACGGCGCCGAGGATGGCGACGAACATCGATTCGAAATTGAAGCGAAAGACGTCGAAGTCGGAGATACCGCGGAAGATAGCGCCTCCGACCAGTGCGCCTACAAGGCCGAGCGCGATGTTGAGGATGCAGCCCTGACCGCGGCCCCTGACGACTTTGCTGGCGATGAAGCCCGTGATCGCCCCGAATATCGCCCAACCCAGAATCGACATTGTGCATCCTTTGCGCTTCAAGAGAGTTAGTTGCTCATTGACCATCCTGCAAGGCGAGTCGGGGAAAGATGGCGGCCGAACGTTCGAGCTTGCGAAAGGTGTGGAGCGCACTCGGCCCCGGACTCATCACCGGCGCCGCCGACGATGATCCCAGCGGCATCGCCACCTATTCCCAGGCCGGCGCGCAGTTCGGCTACACGCTCGCCTGGACGATGCTGCTCACCTTGCCGTTCATGGCGGCGATCCAGATCATCAGCGCGGCCATCGGCTGGGATACGGGCGCGGGTCTGGCGCGCAATATTTCTGAACGGCTGCCGCGCGCGGTGCTGTTTGCCATCGTGGCGCTGCTCGCGGTCGCCAACACGATCAATATCGCGGCTGATCTGGCCGCCATGGGGGCAGGGCTTCGCCTCATCGTCGGCGGCCCGGCGCTCGCCTATGCCCTGCTGTTCGGCGTCGGCTGTCTCACGGCAGAGATTCTCATCCCCTATCACCGCTACGTCGGCTATCTGAAATTCCTGACGCTCGTGCTTTTCGTCTACGTCGCGGCGGCCTTCAGTATCCACGTGCCGTGGCTTCAAGTATTGACGTCGACGCTTCTGCCGCACGTTTCGCTCAACCGCGACATGCTGCTCACCATCGTCGCTGTGTTCGGGACGACGATCAGTCCTTACCTCTTCTTCTGGCAGGCGTCTCAGGAAGCAGAAGAATCCCAACTGAGCTACCGCCGGCGTCATGCGCCCGCGCGAATGAGTGCGACGACGTTCCGCCACATCTCGCGCGACACCTGGACAGGCATGATCGTCTCCAATCTCATCGCGTTCTTCATCATCGTAACGACGGCGGCGACACTGCATGCGCATGGCGTCACGAAGATCGACACGGCCGCGCAAGCCGCCGAGGCGCTGCGCCCGATTGCCGGCGCCTTCACCTTTGCGCTGTTCGCCGGCGGCATCATCGGCACAGGCTTGTTGGCGGTGCCAGTGCTGGCAGGCTCGGCAGCGTATGCGGTGGCCGAGTCATTTCATCTGACGGGCAGTCTGGAGCTTCCCGCCAACCGCGCCATCGGTTTCTACGCCATCGTCAGCGCGGCGACTTTGGCGGGGGCAGGGCTCACGCTGACCAGCATCGATCCGATCGCCATGCTCTTCTGGACGGCGGTCATCAACGGAGTCGTCGCCGTTCCGATCATGGCGGTAATGATGATCGTGGTCACGCCGCGCGACGGCCATCGCACGCTCGCGCTGCCGGTGTGGCTGCGCACGCTCGGCTGGCTCGCGACCGCGCTAATGGCAATCGCCGTGGCGCTAATGGTGTGGTCGGTGGTCTAGAGCGTTTGGCCCTCGCCCTTCGTCCTTCGACACGCTCAGGATGAAGGGGCTCCGGGTGAGGGCCAATTCACGATCCTCATCCTGAGCTTGTCGAAGGACGGATGGCGGACTCACCCCATCGTCACCACAACTTTGCCCATGGCCTTGCGGTCCATGAGCATGCGGATCGACTTGCCGGCCTCGGCCAATGGAAATTTCGCGGAGACTTCGGGGTGCAGCTTGCCCTCCGAGATCATCTTCATGATCTCGCGCAGGCTGTTATTGGCGCGCTGGGGATCGCGCTGTGTCGAGGCGCCCCAGAACACGCCCAGCACATCGCAGCCCTTCAGCAGCGTTAGGTTCAGAGGGACCTTCGGGATTTCGCCTGCTGCAAAACCGATGACGAGGTAGCGGCCTTCCCAGTTCATCGCGCGCAAGGCGGGTTCGGCATATTGATCGCCGATGGGATCGTAGAGCACGTCAGCACCTTTGCCGCCCGTGTGCTCCTTGATGGTTTCGGACAGCGCCTTCTGCTGGTCGCGCGTCAGCGGCAGACGCGGATAGACGAAGCCCGTCGTCGCGCCGTGTTTGATGGCGAGATCGACCTTTTCCTGCGATGAGGCACCGGCGACGACCTTGGCGCCCATCGCTGCACCGATCTCAACGGCCGAAAGGCCGACACCGCCTGCCGCGCCCAGCACGACCAGCGTTTCGCCGGGCTTGAGCCGCGCGCGGTCCTTGAGCGCGTGATACGAGGTGCCGTAGGTCACGATGAAGGCGGAGGCGACATTGAAGTCGACGTTGGCCGGAACGGGAATGCAACGCCTGGCATCGGCAAGCACTTCCTCCGCAAACCCGCCATTTCCGACCGACACGGCGACGCGGTCACCGACCTTGAGCGTGCTCACGCCCTCGCCGAGCGCCTTGACGACGCCGGCGATTTCGCCGCCTGGCGCAAACGGGAGCGGCGGCCGGAACTGATATTTGTCGGCGATCAAGAGCACGTCGGGAAAGTTCACGCCGCAAGCCTTGACGGTGATCAGGACCTGGTTCTGGCCCGGAACGGGCGACGGCTCTTCGCGCAGTTCCAATTCCTCCGGCGGACCGTAATGCGTGCAAAGCATGGCTTTCATGGCGATTCTCCCAATATTTTGCGTCGTAACGATAGCGTGATGAGCATCACACTAGGGGAACGAACGGCTGCGGCAAAGCCGGATCGCTTGAAACAATTTCGATCCTTGAGCGTATACTAGAGGGCGGAGGGCACATTGTTCGAAGGACGAAAGAGCATGCGGAGATTGATTTGCGCGGTGGCTGGACTTGCCATCCTGGGCGCGAGCCCGGCGGCAGCGAGCACCTGCATTCGCCACGACGATATTTGGAACTGGTCCTCCCCCAACGACAGAACTTTGATCCTCGAAGACTATCGCCATCACAAGTGGCTGGCGAAGATGATCGGCACCTGCCAGGACCTGTACTATCACCAGAAGCTCATCATCAAGGCGCGCGGGAGCTTCGGAATCAGCTGCGTGCAGATGGGTGACATCGTGATCACGCGCAACAATGGCCTCAACGGGCGCTGTGCGATCACGTCGATCGGGCCCTATGTCCCGCCCGTCAATGGTAACAAGGACAATACCTCTTCGCCTCACTCGGGTTACTGAGCATCAGACCAGTCGCAAATCGGCGAGCGCGGACGAAGGCCTGCGCTCGCCGACGACGTCACCGCGCGTGTTGAGGATAGGCGCGCGCAAGATGGCCCGCGCAGCTTGGCTGGTATCCAGTAGTTTCAGCGTGTCGAGAAGGGCGGCGATCACTGTTTCCGCCGCCCTTCCCGCGCCATCGTCGATCTTGATCGCGATGCCGAGTCCGCCTTCTGGAATCCACCCAGCATAAAAGCCTTCGGCGCCGGCTTTCGCTGCGGCGCGTCCTCTGCTCGCACGCATCAGGGTGGCGCAGACCTGTCCGGTTCCCGACACGAGCTCGGGATGGGCAATCATCGCTGCGACGATCCGCCGTGCTGCGGACGCGCGTGGTGTTTCAAGCCTGTCGGGCGCAGCCATGCGCGCTGCAGCGCGTGCGAACTGCGTCAACGACGTCGCGAAATTCGGTGCCGCACACCCGTCGATCCCGAACGGGAGCTCACCGGCGTCGCACAATTCGCTCAAGGTTGTCGCCACCGCGCGCTGCACCGGATGGTTCGGCTGTTCGTAGCCTTTGGTCGCGATGTCCCAATGCCGCGCCACGGTGAGGAAGCCCGTGTGCTTTCCAGAGCAATTGTTGAAGAGTCGCGTCGGCCTCTCGCCACGGCGAATCATCGCTTCGGCGACGGGTTCGTAACGCGAGGCGTGCGCGCCGCATGCCAGATCGCTCTCGCCGAGACCGAGGCGTGCGAGCCAGGCGGCGACGCGCGTGGTATGCATCGGCTCGCCCGAGTGCGAGGCGCAGGCGAGCGCGACTTCCTCATCGCTTAGTCCGAAGGCGTCCGCTGCCCCGGACTCCACCAGCGGCATGGCCTGCATCGGCTTCAATGAGGAGCGAGAATAGACAAGCGATTCGACGTCGCCGAGCGCCAGGCGAAACGCGCCGCTCGCGTCCATGACGGCAAGAGAACCGCGATGGACGCTTTCCACCATCGCACCGCGCGTGATCTCGACAAGAATAGGATTTGTCATGCCTTAGAACCTTGTCATCCCGGCCAGCACCGCGTAGCGGTGTGTGAGCCGGGAACCATCGAGACGCTTTACCATGGGTCCCGGCTCTCGCGATGCTGCCGCATCGCGGGCCGGGATGACAGGATATTGTTGCAATGCGCGGCTATTTCGCGGTCGGCGTCGACGGCATTTCCAAGCCGATGAATCTCGGCAATCTTATGCGCATCGCCAATGCATTCGGCGCAAGCTTCTTCTTCACGATCAATGCACGCGTAAAATTGTCTGACGCACAATCCGATACCTCGCGCACCGAGGGCGCAATTCCGCTCTACAGCTATGCCGGTGTCGACGAGTTTCGTCTGCCCACTGGCTGCCGACTGGTCGGTGTGGAGATCACTGACGACGCGGTCGAACTTCCACGCTTTCGCCACCCGACGCGCGCTGCATACGTGTTCGGCGCCGAACGCATGTCGCTTTCGTCGCAGGTGTTGAAACGGTGCGAATTCGTCGTGAAGATTCCGACGCGATTCTCCATCAACGTCGGAATGGCGGGCGCGATCGTGCTCTATGACCGGCTGATCAGCACCGGCGGTTTCGGCAGCCGGCCGATTGCGCCAGGCGGCACAGCTGCCGAAATACCCCCACCGCACAAATGGGGCGCGCCGATCATCCGTTCGCGCAAGTGACAAGAGGCATCGGGACTGTATAGTCCGGCCACGCATGACACCGGCACTCGAAATTTCCCATCTGCGCAAGGTCTACAAGAGCGGCACGGTTGCGGTCGAAGACGTCTCGCTCACCATTCACCCCGGTGACTTCTTCGGCTTTCTCGGACCCAACGGCGCGGGTAAATCGACCACCATCCACTGCGTCACCGGCATCACGAATCCGACGTCTGGAACGATTCGGATATTCGGCGTCGATGCCGTTGGCGATTATCGCAACGCGCGGCGACTCGTCGGCCTCAGCCCGCAGGAGTTCAACGTCGATCCCTTCGCCAATGCGCGCAACATCGTCGATTGGATGGGCGGTTACTTCGGCATGCGCGCGGCTGAGCGCCGCAAGCGCATCGACATGCTGATCCAGCGCTTCGACTTGGTGCAGCATGCGAACAAGCCGTTCCGCGAACTCTCGGGCGGACTCAAGCGTCGCGTCATTCTGGCGCGCGCGATGGTCAATGACCCCAAGCTGCTCATTCTCGACGAGCCGACTGCGGGCGTCGACGTCGAACTGCGAATGGATCTGTGGCGTTATCTTCAGGAGCTCAATCGCGACGGCACCACTATTCTCCTGACCTCGCACTATCTCGAAGAGGTCGAGCGGCTCTGCCGCAACATCGCCATCGTCAACAAGGGTCGCATCGTGCGCAACGGCCCCAAGGAGGAGTTCTTCACCGAGCCGGGCGGGCTGGAGCGCGCCTATCTTGCCGCCACCGGACGGTCGGCGGAACACGCCGTGGTGGCCGCGCGATGACCGTCAACTGGATCGGTCTGTGGACGATGATCCGCCGCGAGATACAGCGGCTGATGCGCGTGCCCATTCAGGCAGTGGTGGCGCCGTTGATCTCGGCGCTGCTGTTCATCTTCATCTTCGGATTCGTGGTCGGCGGGCGGATCTCGAGCATCGGCGGTTATCGCTATCTCGAATTCGTACTACCGGGCGTCGTGATGATGAATATCGTCAACGCCTCGTTTCTGCAGTCGACGTCGCAAGTCTATTTCCAGCGCTTCCAGAAGAGTATCGAAGAAATCCTGGTCTCGCCGCTCTCCTATGTCGAGATGATCATGGGCACGATCTCGATCGTCATCCTGCGTTCGGTGTTCACCGCCATCGGCATTATGTTCATCGGCATGGCGTTCGGCGCGGTTCACATGCACTCGGTGCCGGAGTTCCTGTTCTGGGTAATCTTCGTGTCGATGATTTTTGGCTTTCTCGGCATCATCGTCGCGCTTTGGGCGAAAACGTTCGAGCAGTTGAACGTGCTCGTCGTCTTCTTCATCACGCCGCTTTCCATGGTCGGTGGCGTCTTCAACACGGTCGCGATGCTGCCGCCATGGCTGCGCTGGCTCGCGTTCGGGAATCCGTTCTTCTATTTCATCAATGGCCTTCGCCACGCTATGCTCGGCTTCAGCGAGGCGCCGGCGCTGATCGGCGTGGCGCTTACCCTTGGTCTGGCTGCCTTGTTCGGCGTAATTGTGTGGCGGCTTTATGCGATCGGTTGGGGCTTGCGCGAATAGGGCGCGGTGCCACTTCATTTGTCGCGCTCGGTGGCCGACGATATAAGCTCCTTCTTAGAACAAAAAGGATTTCGTCATGCAGGCACGCAACGCGACGGCGGCCGTAATCGGGGCGGGCGACTTCATCGGTTCGGCCATTGCGCGCAAGTTCGCGGCCGAAGGCTACACCGTCTTCGCCGGCCGCCGCACGGCAGACAAGCTGGCCGCGTTGAAAGCCGACATCGAATCCGGTGGCGGCAAATGCGAAGCCCGCGCGCTGGACGCGCGGAAAGAGGAAGATGTCATCGCCTTCCTCAGCGAAGCTGACAGGCATGCGCCGCTCGAAGTCTGCGTCTTCAATCCCGGCGCCAATGTTAACTTCCCGATTCTGGAGACGACGGAACGCGTTTTCCGCAAGGTGTGGGAGATGGCTTGTTATGGGGGATTCCTGACTGGTCGCGAAGCGGCGCGCCTGATGTTGCCACGCGGCAAGGGCACGATCCTTTTCACCGGCGCTACGGCCAGCCTGCGCGGCGGCAAGGGCTATGCGGCTTTTGCGAGCGCCAAGTTCGGGCTTCGCGCCGTTGCGCAGAGCATGGCGCGCGAGCTTGGACCGCAGAATATCCACGTCGCCCATCTCATCATCGATGCGGGTGTCGACACGGCCTTTGTGCGCGAGCGGATCAAGGCGCGCGGCGGCGACGCGGCGCTCGCCAGTCTGAAAGCCGATCAGTTGATGAATCCGCAGTCGATCGCCAACGCCTACTGGTACCTGCACACGCAGTCGCGCGATGCCTGGACCTTCGAGCTCGACGTGCGGCCTTATGGGGAGAGTTGGTGATGAGCGTCAAGGCGGAGTTCCTCTTCGATTTCGGAAGCCCCAATGCATTTCTCGCGCACCGCGTCATTCCGCATATCGAGAAGCGCACGGGCGTGAAATTCGTCTACACGCCGGTCCTGCTCGGCGGCATCTTCAAGGCCACGGGCAACCAGTCGCCGATGCAGGCTTTCGGCCACATCAAGAATAAGCTCGCCTATGAGCAGCTGGAGACGCAGCGCTTCATCCGTAGCCACGGCATCGCGGATTTCAAATTCAATCCGTTCTTTCCGGTCAACACGTTGCAGCTGATGCGCATGGCGGTGGCGGCACAGAACGAAGGAATTCTGCCGCGCTACATGGACGCCGTGTTCCATCATATGTGGATTGCACCCAAGAAGATGGACGACCCCGACGTCGTGAACTCGGCGCTCATCGAGTCCCAAATTGATCCAGCTCTTCTTGTGCGCGCCCAGGCGTCGGAGGTGAAGGCCGCGCTCATCGCCAACACAGAGGATGCCGTTTCTCGCGGCGCTTTCGGCATTCCCACATTTTTCGTCGACGGCGAGATTTTCTTCGGCAAGGATCGCCTGCGCGACGTCGAGGAGGCGATTAACGTCGCGAAGGCGTTGGCCTGAAGACACGCCAATTTTCCGGACATTTTGCATGGACGGGCGCGGGCGCGGCCCTTATTGTTCGCGACGCATATTCGTGCATTTGCAGAGCGGCCGCTTGGGCGGCAATCGAGCGCAACAGCCAGGAGCAGGACCTTCTATGACAATTGAGCCTCGTTCCTTTTTGTACACGCTGGCCGCCGCCGCCACAGTATTTTCCATTTCCTTTGCGGTCGCGCGCGCCGCGGAACCGGCAACCCTTCTAGGCGTGACGAAGGACTGGTCCGCCTTCACCAGCGGCAGCGGCAGTTCGAAGATCTGCTACACGCTGTCAAAACCGACGGCCACCGAGCCCAAAGCGGCGAAGCGCGATCCGATCTATTTCATCATCACCGACTGGCCGGGGCGCAAGCCGAAGACGAAGTCGGAGCCCGAGGCCGTACCCGGCTACCAGTACAAGGATGGCACTACGGTCACCGCGCAGGTCGGCGGCGCCAAATTCGAGATGTTCGCCAAGAACGATGCCGGCGCCGGCGCCGCCTGGGTGCGCGAGCGCGCCGACGAACTCCGCATGATCGAAGCGATGAAACGCGCCAAGCAACTCGTCGTCACCGGCACCTCGCAGCGCGGCACTCTCACGCATGACACTTACTCGCTAGCGGGCCTTTCCGACTCGCTGAACAAGATCCACGACGCCTGCGGCATGTGACATCCATTTTCCTGCCCCGCAACAACGGGGGAGGAAAGTGAGCGACAATCACCTATAGTGTACTCCATGACCGCCCCCACCAGCCTTCTCGGCCTTTCGCCGCCCGAACTCACGGCCGCGTTGGTCAGTGCGGGCGTTCCGGAAAAAGCCGCGCCGATGCGCGTGCGTCAGCTGTGGAACTGGATCTACGTCCATGGCGCGCGTGACTTTGCCGAGATGACGAATCTCGCCAAGGATTTTCGTGTCCAGCTTGCCGAGCGCTTCGTGCTGACGCGTCCGGAGGTCGAGACAGAGCAGATTTCCAACGACGGCACGCGCAAATGGCTGCTGCGCTCCGGACCCGGCATCGAATACGAAGCCGTGTTCATTCCCGAGCCGGGCAGGGGAACGCTGTGCGTCTCCTCGCAGGTCGGTTGCACCTTGAACTGCCGCTTCTGCCACACCGGCACGCAGCGGCTAGTGCGCAATCTGACGCCATCGGAGATCGTCGGGCAGTTGATGATCGCACGCGACGCTCTGCGCGATTGGCCTTCCACGAGCGAAAATCGCCGCATCACCAACGTCGTGCTGATGGGCATGGGCGAGCCGCTCTACAATTTCGAGAATGTGAAGGCGGCGCTGGCGCTGGTCACGGACGGCGACGGACTCGCACTGTCGAAGCGTCGCGTCACGCTCTCGACTGCCGGCGTCGTGCCGATGATCCCGCGCGCCGGGCGTGAAATCGGTTCGGCGCTCGCCATTTCGCTGCATGCCGTACGCGATGAGATCCGCGACGTCATCGTGCCGATCAACAAGAAATATCCGCTGAAGGAATTGCTCGAGGCCTGCCGCACCTATCCCGGCGTCTCCAACGCGCGGCGCATCACCTTCGAATATGTGATGTTGAAGGGCATCAACGATACGCTCGCCGAAGCGCGCGAACTGGTGAAGCTGATCCGCGGCATTCCCGCCAAGATCAATCTCATTCCATTCAATCCGTGGCCCGGTGCGCCCTATGAGTGTTCCGACTGGGAGCAGATCGAAAAGTTCGCCGAGATCGTCAACCGAGCGGGCTATGCCTCGCCGGTGCGCACGCCGCGCGGCCGCGACATCATGGCGGCGTGCGGCCAGCTCAAGAGCGCGAGCGTCAAGCAACGCGCGAGCGAGCGCAGCGCGGCCGAGAAGCACGCGGAGCTGCGCTCCGCCGAGCTCGCACGTATGCCATCCTGAAAGCGAGGTACGCCGTGACCAATCTATTCGACCTGTCCAACAAGATCGCCATCGTCACCGGCGGCTCGCGCGGACTGGGCCGAGAGATGGTGCTGGCGTTCGCGAAGGCCGGCGCCGATGTGGTCATCGCAAGCCGCAAATTGGCGGCCTGCGAGGCGGTTGCGCGCGAGGTGGAGGCGCTCGGCCGCCGCGCGCTGCCTTTCGCGGCCCATGTCGGAAAGTGGGGCGACAATGACGCGCTTGCGGAAGCCGCCTACAAGCAGTTCGGCCGCGTCGACATTCTCGTCAACAATGCCGGCATGTCGCCGCTCGCGCCTTCGCTTACTGAGACGAGCGAGGATTTGTTCGACAAGGTGATCGCCATCAATTTCAAGGGACCATTTCGTCTGGCGTCGCTCGTCGGCGAGCGCATGGTGGCCGGAAGCGGCGGGGTGATCATCAACCTCTCGAGCACCGCATCCTATCTGCCGATGCCGCATACGATTCCGTATGGCGGCGCCAAGGCGGCGATCAACCAGATGACAGTGGCACTCGCCAAGGCGTTCGGGCCAAAGGTGCGCGTGAACTGCATCTGTCCTGGACCGTTCCTCACCGACGTGTCGACCGCCTGGCGCGATGACAAGGCGGCGCAGCAACGGCTCGGTCTCAAACGGTTCGGCAATCCGGAGGAGATCGTCGGCACAGCACTCTATCTCGCAAGCGACGCGTCGAGCTTCACGACCGGGCAGGTCATTCGGGTGGATGGCGGCAGCTGGTAACGCCGCTGGGCCACCCAGGCAGTGCCGAATCCGCCTGTTCGTAAATCAAATTTAGCAATTGTCCGCGTAACGTCTTCGCTGGCGCGTCAGGGCTTGGTCGGTTGAGGCGAGCGGAGTCTTCCATGCCAGTCATATTCGGCGCGGCGATTTTCCTCAGCGCCTTCTTGCTCTTTTGGGTGCAACCGCTCTTTTCCAAAATGGTGTTGCCGCTCTTGGGTGGATCGCCTTCCGTGTGGAACACGGCGATGATGTTCTTTCAGCTCGCGTTGCTTGCTGGTTATGGCTACGCACACTTGCTTTCACATCGCATTGGCGGCCTTCGCGCCCAGATCGCCATACACGGCGCGATCATCGCGAGCGGCCTCATATTTCTGCCTTTCGCCGTTGCGCACAATCTGATCCCGCCAACGACCGGATCGCCGATCCCCTGGCTGATTGGTCTGCTGGCGATTTCGGTCGGTTGGCCTTTCTTCGCGCTCGCCGCGTCGGCGCCGCTTGTGCAAAGCTGGTTTGCGCGCAGCAGCCATCGCCTCAGCGATGATCCCTATTTTCTCTACGCCGCCAGCAACTCCGGCAGTCTGCTGGCATTGCTTGCGTTCCCGATCCTGTTCGAGCCGATGCTGACGCTCGCCGGGCAGGCGAGGGCTTGGATGTTCGGCTACTGCGCGCTGATCCTCATTCTCGCAGTGTTGGGCATCGTTCTGTCGCGGACGAATGGACGGGCCGTGCCCGTCGCGGAATTGCCGGCATCGGTCGTCTCCAACGCGTGGCTTCAGCGCTTGATCTGGATCGCGTTGGCCTTCGTGCCGTCCAGTTTGCTGCTCGGCGTCACCACCTACATCACGACCGACATTGCCTCGGCGCCGCTGCTTTGGGTGGTGCCGCTTAGCCTGTATCTGCTGTCATTCATCATCGCGTTCGCGCGCCAAACGCTGCTTAAACCCCAATGGACCTTGAAGGCGCAGGCCGTCGGCATCCTCGTCGTGGCGACGATGGTGACCTTGGTGCTTCTGTTCGAACGTCGCGGACCCGTCTTCGTCGTCGCCGCCGTTCATCTCCTCACATTCTTCGTGACGGCGGTCCTATGCCATAGCGAACTGGCTCGTCGACGGCCGGGTGTCGCGCTGCTCACGGAATTCTACTTCTGCATGTCGATCGGCGGCGCGCTCGGCGGCATCTTCAATGCCTTGATTGCACCGCTGCTGTTCTCTACCGACTACGAATACTATCTCGCCCTTGTTGGCGCCTGTGCGCTGCGTGCCTTCGTGAAGGGCGAAGCGAAGGGCGTGAACGCGAGAGACTTCGCCTATCCCGTATTCCTTTCGGCGGTCGTCGCCGTAGTCGCCTACGAATCCATCGATGCGGGTTTGCTTGGCCCTTTGGGCCGCGTCATCTTTCTCGTGCCGTGTGCGTTGGCGCTCTATGCCTTCACGGCGCGGCCCTTTCGCTTCGCATTGGGAGTCGCCGCGATGATCGGCAGCGCTCTGCTCGTGCAGAGCTCGGTCGACGTGCTCGTCACGGAGCGCAATTTCTTCGGCATAAATCGCGTCAAGCTCATCGAAGGCGGCTCCAAGACCGCCCTCATTCACGGCACGACCATGCATGGCACCGAATTCACGGCTCCCGATCGCCGACGTGAGCCGCTGGCCTATTACGCACGCTCAGGTCCCGTCGGGCAGCTCATGGCTTTGGCGGGTCTCAGAGGCGAGGTGGCGGCGATCGGTCTTGGCACGGGTGCACTCGCTTGCTACCGCACGCCTCAGGAGCGCTGGACCTTCTTCGAAATCGACGCCGCAGTGGAGAAGATCGCTCGCGATGCGCGATATTTTCACTACCTGTCCGATTGCGGCGCCACGAAGGTCGTTCTCGGCGACGGACGATTGTCACTTAGAGCCAGCCCGGATCACAGTTTCGATCTGATCATTGTGGACGCGTTCAGCTCGGACTCGATTCCGATGCATCTTTTGACGCGCGAAGCGGTGGCGCTTTATCTGAGCAAGCTGAAGCGGCGCGGCGTTATCCTGTTCAACATCAGCAATGAATATCTCGAGCTGGCACCGGTGTTGACGACATTGGTGAAGAGTGTCGGAGCGGCAGGCCGTCACCAGATATTCCAACCGTCGCCGGCGGAAGTGGCCGCAGGCGCGACCGCCTCGGAATGGATGGCGATCGCCGCTTCCGATGCGGACCTGGACTTCTTGCATTCGGAGAAACGCTGGCAGGTCATAAGACCAGAGCCCGGCGCCGCGCCCTGGACCGACGATTTTTCGAATATCGTAAGCGTGATGCGCTGGTAGTGTGTCGAATTAAGCGACCGGTCAGGTCACCCGGGTTGACGGGGGTTCTTGGTAGCGAAAAAAGCTGAACGAGCGCATAGGGCTCGTTTCGAAGCTTGGTCTTGAATTCATTCGACTGAGCCAGTCTCGCGTGGCTGGTGCGTTTGCCAGCAACGCTTCGCCTTCCTTGGTCTGCCGGAAAAAGAGCAGGTGAGGCAGTAGGAAACAATCGGCCAGCGTCAGCGTATTGCCCACAAGGAAGCGATGACGCGTGACGCTGTCCTCGATCAATCCGACTTGCATCGCCAGTGGTTCCTTGGCGCTTTCGATGAATGCGATGTCGGGCTCGAAACCCCAGGCTGGCCGCACCAGGCGTTCCTTCGTGAAGCGATTCATGATCGGAAAGACATAGGCGTTCACGATGCTGATCCAGCGCAGCATGTCCGCCTGGCCGAGTGCATCCGAAGGTTGCAACGCCGGCCCGGCGAAAGCGCGGTCGATGTAGTGCGTGATGGCGAGGCTCTCGTAGATGAAGTTCTCGCCATGCTGCATTACTGGCATCTTGCCGAAGGGATGAAGCTTGAGATGTTCGGGCGAGCGATAAACGAGTTCCGCGACGTCGTAGGAAACGCCTTTCTCGTCGGCAACGAGCATGGCGGTCCATAGATAGGCGCTATCCGCCATGGAATGAAATGTGATGTCGGCCACGTTTCGAACTCCGCAGCTCTCATCCTGAGCATGAAAACGCTTGCGTGTCTTGATCGCAGTCAACGCACCATTCCGGCTGTGCCGGCCCCGCATGTGCCTCCTGTGCTTGACGCTCAGCCGTGCGAACGATTTAACCGAAGCCTTGTCGAGGTTCCGTAACCCGCAGAGCGGGCGTGCGAGCACCGTCGAACGCGATTAAATTGTTTTGACAAAAGGGCTTAGCCGTCGTGGCAGCTGTCAAAAAAGTTGTTCTGGCCTATTCGGGCGGGCTCGATACTTCGGTCATCCTGAAATGGCTGCAGACCGCCTATGGCGCGGAGGTCATCACCTTCACGGCCGATCTCGGGCAGGGCGAAGAACTCGGCCCCGCGCGTGAGAAGGCGCTCATGCTCGGCATCAAGCCCGAAAACATCTTCATCGAAGACGTGCGCGAGGAATTCGTTCGCGACTTTGTCTTTCCGATGTTTCGCGCCAATGCCGTTTACGAGGGACTCTATCTGCTCGGCACGTCCATTGCGCGGCCGCTGATCGCCAAGAAGCAGATCGAGATCGCCGAACGGCTCGGCGCGGATGCCGTCTCGCACGGCTCGACCGGCAAGGGCAACGATCAGGTGCGCTACGAGCTTGCCTACTACGCTCTGAAACCTGACATCACGATCATCGCACCATGGCGCGAATGGGAGCTCACGAGCCGGACCAAGCTGCTCGAGTTTGCTGAGAAGCACCAGATTCCGATCGCCAAGGACAAGCGCGGCGAAGCACCGTTCTCAGTGGACGCCAATTTGTTGCACTCCTCCTCCGAAGGAAAAGTGCTCGAAGATCCGGCGCGCGAGCCCGACAGCATCGTCTTCCAGCGCACGCTCTCGCCCGAGGACGCGCCTGACAAGGCAACAATCATCGAAGTCGGATTTGAGAAGGGCGACGCGGTCTCCATCGACGGCGCCAAACTTTCACCCGCGTCGCTGCTCGCCAAGCTCAATGAGCTGGGCAAGGCGAACGGCATCGGCCGTCTCGATCTGGTCGAGAACCGTTTCGTCGGCATGAAATCGCGTGGCGTCTACGAGACGCCCGGCGGCACCATCCTGCTCGCGGCGCACCGCGCAATCGAGTCGATCACACTCGACCGCGGCGCTGCGCATCTGAAGGACGAACTGATGCCGCGCTATGCCGAGCTGATCTACAACGGCTTCTGGTTTTCGCCCGAACGCGAGATGCTGCAGGCGCTGATCGACAAGAGCCAGGAGTTCGTCGCCGGCACGGTCCGCCTCAAGCTCTACAAGGGCAACGTCATCGTGATCGGCCGTTCTTCGCCCTTCACGCTTTACAGCCAGGATCTCGTCACATTCGAAGACGACCAAGGCGCCTACGACCAGAAGGATGCGCAGGGCTTCATCAAGCTGAATGCGCTCAGGCTGCGCACTCTGGCGATGCGCAGGAAGAAGACGGAGAGGAAGTGAACCGGGCGGTGCATGTCGTACTCGCCGCTTTGGTGCTCGGCGGAGCGGCGCCCGCACCAGAGAAGCCACCGTCACCCGGCGTCTACAAGCAGACGCATGTCATCGAGTTTTATCGCGGGCCTGCCATGCCGTTCGACCGCACCGCTGTGGAGGATGTGCTGGAAGTCGTTGCTATCGATAGCAGCCACTACTATGTCCGCAGCCAAATGGCATTCGACAATGGCCATAGCTGCGGCGTTTATGGAGTCGCCACGCAAGAAGGCGACGCGTTGATCTATCGTCCGCGCCACGCCTTTGGCGGACATTGCGTGCTCGGACTGCGCCGCAAGGGTGGCCGCGCCGTCTTCGAAGACGCGGACGGGAGTTGCCGGCTCGCCTACTGCGGTGCGCGGGGCATGATCGACGGCAGCGGCTTTGCACTCTCCAGCCGGCGGCCGATCCGCTATATGAAGCGTCTGCTGGCGTCGCGCCAATATGCCGACGCGGTGGCGGAATGGCACGAAAACCACTGAGGACTGGGAAAAACACGATGGTCGTGGTGGAGGAGCTGAATAAGAGCCACGCTCGTGCCGCCATTCCCGATCTTGCGGCGGTGCTCGCCGATTGCGTCGCCGGCGGGGCGTCGGTGGGCTTCATGGATGGTTTCGGCCGCGCCGAATCCGCGCTTTATTTCAAAAAAGTATTCGACGATGTCGCAAGCGGCAAGCTCGTGCTTCTCGCCGCGCGACAGAACGGCAAGATCGTCGGCACCGTGCAGCTGGCGCTGGACATGATGCCGAACCAGCCGCATCGCGCCGAAGTGAAGAAACTTCTGGTGCATCGCTCGGCACGCAACACCGGCGTCGGCGAACGGCTGATGCGCGACGTCGAACGCTTCGCGCGTCACTACGGCCGCAGCCTCTTGGTGCTCGACACGGTGACGGAGAGCGCCGGCTACCGGCTCTACGAGCGGCTCGGCTGGGCTCGCGTTGGCGTCATACCGGACTATGCTCTCTTTCCCGATGGTCGCTTCTGCGACACAACCATTTTCTACAAGAGGATCGCGCCATGAGCGGCAACCAGGACCAGATCGACTATTGGAACGGACCCGCCGGCCAGCGCTGGGCGGAAGCGCAGGAGAGCCTGGACCGCACGCTCGCATCGATCGGCAAGGCGTTCCTCGCGTTCGCGGCGGTCAAGCCGGGAGAGCGCGTGCTCGATATCGGTTGCGGCTGCGGCACGACGACGCTCGCCTTCGCCGATGCCGCAGGGCCGAACGGCCGTGTGACGGGCCTCGACATTTCCGCGCCCATGCTGGGTCTGGCGCGCACGCGCGCAGCCGGCCGCCCAATCGAATTCGTGCAGGCCGATGCTTCGGTCCATCCCTTTCGCGCCGAGTATGACGTCGCTACCTCGCGCTTCGGCGTGATGTTCTTCGCCGACCCCGTCGCCGCCTTTGCCAATATCCGAAAGGCGCTGAAGCCGGGAGGTCGTCTCGCGTTCCTTTGTTGGCGTGCCATGCCCGACAATGTCTGGGCGGTGGTGCCGTTTGCGGCGGCGCGCGATCTGCTGCCTGCCCAGCCACCACCCGATCCGAATGCGCCCGGACCGTTCGCCTTCGCCGATCCGGTGCGGCTCAGATCCATCCTGGAGTCTGCGGGTTTCAAAGCGGTCAGGATCGAAAAGCTCGACAGCGTCATGAACATGGCGCCGAACGCACGCGAGGCGGCGCAATTTGCGCTCGGCATCGGTCCGTTGGCGCGCGCCGCGGCCGAGTTGGATGACGTCACAAAAACCAAGATTGTGGCGCGCGTCAGCGAAGCGCTGAAGAAGTATGAAACACCGTCCGGCGTTGCGCTACCGGCCGCCTGCTGGCTGGTCGGCGCTTCGCCTTAAGCTCACAGATCGAGCGAAGCGTTCAACGCATTGTCCTGGATGAATTCGCGGCGCGGTTCGACGATCTCGCCCATCAGCTTGGCGAAGAGGTCATCGGCCTCGTCGGCATGCTGCACCTTCACCTGCAAGAGCGTCCGCGCGTTCTCGTCCAGCGTGGTTTCCCACAGCTGCTGCGGGTTCATCTCGCCGAGGCCCTTATAGCGCTGCAAGGAAAGGCCCTTGCGGCCCCATTCGATAATGGTGTCGAGCAACTGCGTCGGCGAGCGGATTTCGACGGTCTCGTCCTTGCGGCGGAGGTGGCCGGCCTTGAGATAGGCGAGTTGCAACTCGCCGGCCATGCGGTCGAGTTTGCGGGCATCGGCGCTCGCGATGAGTGCGCCGTCGATGGCGACGGCCTCGCGCACGCCACGCACCTCGCGCCAGAATTTAAGCCCGCCATCGGACGTCGGCTCGCCGTGCCAGCCGCGCTCATATTCTTCCGAGAGTTGATCCAAGCGCCGTGCGATGTATTCCGCTGCCTCGCGGGCCCGGGTGCCGTCGGCCAGTAATTCCGGGTTGAGCGCGCCGGCGATCGCCGCCTGTTCCAGGACGAAGCGCGGATAGTGATGCGGAAAGCCGTTCAAAGCCGTTACTGCGGCGCGCGCGCGCGCGACCAGCGTATCAAAGTCCTGACCGGCGCGCGTCTCGCCCGAATGCAGCGTGAACGCAATGCCGTCTGATCCCTCAGAAATCACGTAGTCGTCGAACTCGCTCTGGTTTTTCAGATAGCGTTCGGACTTGCCGCGGGCCGCCTTGTAGAGCGGCGGCTGGGCGATGAAGATGTGGCCGCGCTCGATCAGCTCGCGCATCTGCCGATAGAAGAACGTCAGCAACAGCGTGCGGATATGGGCACCATCGACGTCGGCGTCCGTCATGATGATGACCTTGTGATAGCGCAGCTTGTCGGCGTTGAATTCCTCGGTGCCGATGCCGGTACCGAGCGCGGTGATCAGGTTGACGATGGATTCGCTCGTCAGCATGCGGTCGAAGCGCACGCGCTCGATATTGAGTATCTTGCCGCGCAGCGGCAGTACCGCCTGGTTCTCGCGGTTTCGTGCCTGCTTGGCGCTGCCGCCGGCGCTGTCGCCCTCGACGATGAAGATCTCGCACTTGGAAGGGTCGCGCTCCTGGCAGTCGGCGAGCTTGCCGGGCAGCGAAGCGCCGTCGAGGACGCCCTTGCGGCGCGTCAGCTCGCGGGCTTTGCGCGCCGCCTCGCGCGCCATCGCCGCTTCGACGACCTTGCCGACGACCGACTTTGCTTCGCCGGGATGTTCCTCCAGCCAGCGGCCGAGTTGATCGATGACGACGCCCTCGACGACCGGGCGTACTTCCGACGAAACCAGTTTCTCCTTGGTCTGTGACGAGAACTTCGGATCGGGAACCTTGACCGACAGCACGCACGTCAAGCCTTCGCGGCAGTCGTCGCCGGTCAGCGGCACGCGATCCTTCTTGGCGGAGATTTTCTCGTCGGCATACTTCGTCACGACGCGTGTCAGCGCTGCGCGGAAGCCGGCCAGGTGCGTGCCGCCATCCTTCTGCGGAATGTTGTTGGTGAAGCACAGCATGCTCTCGTGATAGGAGTCGTTCCAGGTGAGCGCCACCTCGACGGTCATGCCGTCGCGCTCGGCCATGATCATGATCGGCCCGGAAATCAGCGACGTCTTGGTGCGGTCGAGATACTGCACGAAGGCTCGCAATCCGCCTTCATAGTGTAGTGTCGCCTCCTTGGGCTCCACGCCGCGCCGGTCGGCGAGCACGATCGTCACGCCGGAATTGAGGAAGGCGAGCTCGCGCAGGCGATGCTCGAGCGTGGCGAAGTCGAACTCGGTCTTGGTGAAGGTCTGTGTCGAGGGCAGGAACGTCACTTCCGTGCCGCGAATGTCCGGCGCATCAGCGACGATTTTCAGTGGTGCCTCGGGTTCGCCGTGGCGAAAGCGCATATGATGCTCTTTGTCGTCGCGCCAGATGCGCAGGTCGAGCGTCTCCGAAAGCGCATTGACGACCGACACGCCGACGCCGTGAAGCCCGCCAGAGACTTTGTAGGCGTTCTGCTCGAACTTACCGCCGGCATGCAGCTGGGTCATGATGACTTCGGCTGCGGAGACGCCTTCGCCTTCGTGAATGCCCGTGGGAATGCCGCGACCATTGTCGCGCACAGTGCACGAGCCGTCCGGATTGAGCGTGACGTCGACGCGCGTTGCATATCCGGCCAGCGCCTCGTCGATGGCGTTGTCGACGACTTCGTAGACCATGTGATGCAGCCCCGAACCGTCATCGGTGTCACCGATGTACATGCCGGGCCGCTTGCGCACGGCATCCAGACCTTTCAGCACCTTGATGCTGTCGGCATCATAATCGTTCGGGTTGGGGATGGGGGCGGATGCCATGATGCTCACTCAGATAGGGTGAAGTTGCGATTCGGCAACTTCGAAAATGTCGGCTTGCGCCCGTAGCGGCGCGAACATCTCGATGTCGGTTCCCGTCATCCAGGCTTGCACGCGCAGTGCGACGATTTCTTCGAACAGAGCCGCACGGCGCAGGGCGTCCAGATGGGCTGCGATCTCATCCAACAAGAGCAAGGGCGCGTGACCGTCCTGTGCTTTCGAAAGCTCCCATGCATCGGCGAGAACGATCGAGATCAGCAGCGCCTTCTGTTCGCCCGTCGAACACTCGCGCGCGTGGCTACGTTTCTGCGTGTGGCGCACGGAGAGGTCGGTCAGATGCGGTCCGAATGTCGTGCGGCCGGCTTCAGCGTCGCGGATGCGCGCACGCGTCAGCCGTTCGCGCAGCGCTGCTACTGCGCCCGCACCGTGTTGAGCTGGGAGAGCCGCACACTCGCCGTCGAGCGCCAGCTGCGCGGCGGGAAATGCGCCGGCATCGCCACGCGTGGACAGCGAGCGGTTCAAGCGCTCGACCGTTTCCGCGCGGCTGATCGTCATCGCGACGCCGGCTTCCGCCATCTCGCTTTCGAGCCCGTCGAGCCAGGCCGGATCGCGCGGGCCGAATTTCAACAGCCTGGCGCGCTCGCGCATCGCAGTTTCATAGCGCGTCGCCACGCGCGCATGATTGGCGTCGAAACCGAGCACCAGCCGGTCGAGGAACTTCCGCCGCCCGCTCACGCCTTCGATGAACAACCTGTCCATGGCCGGCGTGAGCCAGAGAATTTGAACCAGCTCGGCGAGGTCGGCGGAAGTCTGCGCCGGCGCGCCATTGAGCCTAACCTGGCGGCGCTCGCCGCCGTTGGGACCAAGCTGAAGGCCGGTGCCCACTTCATAGGTCTCCCCGTCGCGCGCAACTTGAGCCGCCACTGTCCATAGCGCATCGCTCGCCACGCTTGGGCCGCGTCTTGTGTGTTCGGCTAGTTTGGCTCCGCGCAATCCGCGACCGGGCGACAAAAGCGAGATCGCATCCAAGATGTTGGTTTTTCCAGCGCCGTTCGGGCCGGCCAGTACCACCGAACGTCCGCTGACGCACATCTCGATCTCGCCATAGGAGCGAAAGTTGCCCAGCACCAGCCGCGTCACGGCAAGGCGTGGTCGCTCCTCAATGGGAACGGCCGCGCCGTCGGCGCGCTCTGTGGTCGTGCCTGTCAATCTCAGACCCGCATCGGCATGAGGACGTAGAGCGAGCGGCTGTCGTCTGCGTCTTCGATGATGGTGGGTGAGCCTGCATCCGAAAGCAGGAAGCGGATTTCCTTACCTTCGATCTGGCTCGTAATGTCGAGCAGGTATTTCGCGTTGAAGCCAATTTCCATGCCGGCGGCGCTATAGGTGGCGCCAAGCTCTTCGGTGGCCGTGCCGCTCTCCGGATTCACCACCGACAACGTCACCTTGTCCTTGGCGACGACGAGTTTGACGGCGCGGGTCTTATCGGCAGAGATCGTCGAAACGCGATCGACGGAGTGAGAAAAGTCGCTGGCATCAAGTGCCAGTGACTTGTCGTTGCCGCTGGGAATGACGCGCTGATAGTCGGGAAACGTGCCGTCGATCAGCTTGGAGGTCAGTTCGACGCCGCTGAATGAAAACTGAATCTTCGTATCGGAGAGGCCGATCTCGATGGCGCCGTCGGCGTCGTCCAAAAGGCGGCGGAGTTCGGTGACCGTTTTGCGCGGCACGATGATGCCCGGCATGTCGGCGGCGCCGTCGGGCAGGTCGAGCTCGAAGCGGGCGAGGCGATGGCCGTCGGTCGACACCGCGCGCAATGTCCTGACCTTGCCATCCTTGGCGGCATGCATGTGGATGCCCATGAGGTAGAAGCGCGTCTCGTCCGTGGCCATCGCGAAGCTTGTCTTGGAGATCAGCCGCTTCAAATCGTCGGCAGCCAGCCGGAAGCGGTGCGGCAACGCACCCGCCGCCATCTGCGGGAAATCCTCTTTCGGCAGGCAGGCGAGCTCGAAGCGCACCGATCCGGCCGAAACGGCCAGGCGGCCGCCCTCGCTCGTCAAGAGTTCGGCCTGCACCTGTGCGCCGTCGGGCAGCTTGCGAACGATGTCGTAGAGCATGTGGGCCGGAGCGGTCGCCGAGCCGTTGCGCAGCACGTCCGCGGGGATGGCCTCGACGATTTCGATGTCGAGATCGGTCGCGGTGAGCTTGAGCTGGCCCTTCGCCGCTTCGATCATGACGTTGGAGAGGATCGGAATCGTGTTGCGGCGCTCGACGACACTTTGGACGTGGTTCAGCGCCTTCAGGAAGGCACCCCGTTCGACGTTGATTTTCATCGTTCCCGCAGCAAGATTTTGGGCCGGTTGAAAACCCCAGGTCCACCCCGTCGGAACGGGCCAGTAACCTATTGATTTCCTTGAGTTTCTTGGCGGCCTAGACTCAGGTTTTGCACTATACCAAATGCCCCTTCGAAAGGGAGAAAAAAATGCGAACGGCCGGGGCTTTGCCCGGCCGTTGTAAAGCATTCGATTTCGACAAAAGTCCGAGCCCGTTTCAGCCCCTGCGGGAGAGCATCTGACTGAGGAAATCGACCTCCTGCTTGAACAGCGGATCCTCGCCGCAGAGCGCTTCGATCCTGCGGCAGGCGTGCAGCACCGTGGTGTGGTCGCGTCCGCCAAAACGCCGACCGATTTCCGGCAGCGAGCGCGTCGTCAGCTTGCGCGACAGGTACATCGCGACCTGGCGCGGCCGCGCCACGCGCCGCGCACGCTGCGGCGAATGGAAATCGCGCACGTCCAGCTTGTAGAACTCAGCCGTCTTGCGCTGGATGTCCTCGATCGACGTCTTGGCGCCCGGCGCGCTGCGCAGGCCGACAATGTCCTCGATCGTGTCGAGCGTCACGGGCTTCTTGGTGAGATCGGCATAGGTCGCGAGCTTGGTGAAAACCCCGATCAATTCGCGCGGACTGGCATCATCTTGATCGGCGATATGATCAAGCACCGCATCCGGCACGACGACCTGCGGCTTGAGGCGCGTGAACTCGGACGCCCGAGCTTTGAGGATGGCGAGCCGTGTTGCGCGATCGGGCTTGTCCAGTGCGATGCAAAGCCCGCCGGCGAGCCGTGATTTGACGTCGGCGCCAAGACCTTCGAGCGCGGAGGGCGCTCGATCGGCCGCAATCACCACGCGGCGGCGCAGATCGGCGAACGCATTGACCGTATAGAGAAACTCCGACGCGGTCGCCGTCGAGCGGCAGATGTGTTGCAGATCGTCGATGATGAGAACCTCGCCGGTGCGCAACTCCTCCTTGAAGGCGAGCGTATCCTTGCGATAGAGCGCACCAAGGAAGTGGCGCATGAAGTCTTCCGCCCGCAGGAACAGCGTGCGCTTGCCGCGCTTGCGAAATTCCAGCGCCGCCGCGTTCAACAGATGGGTCTTGCCGTAACCGAACCCGCCATGGATGTAGAGCAGCGGAATGTCGTTGTTCTGCCCGTCGGCGAAGGCGCGCGCCGCACCCAATCCGAATTCATTCGCGGGGCCCGCGATGAAGCTGTCGAACGTCTGCTGGGGATGCAGCATGCGTGTCCACAGCCCTCGGCTCGCTTCGCCGGGCGCCTGTTCGTCCGCACCGCGGGGGACGTAGGTCACGACCGGCGTCTCGCTTTGCTGCGGTTCGCGGATCAATCCGCCACCGACGACGGGCTTGGGCGCAGTGAGCACGATCGTGATGGAGACCGGATCGGCGCCTTCGGCCTTCAGCGCGCGTTCGATGCGCGCGACATAGTGGTTCGACACCCAGTTGCGCACGAACGGCTTGACCGCGCCGATGTTGAGTTCGTCATTGTCCCAGGCGTCGAGCGTGAGTGGCCCGATCCACGCATCGAACACGGCATCGCCCAATTCGCGGCGCAATCTTTCGCGTGCACCGGACCATGCCGTGGGCCAATCCGGCCGCACCGGCTTACTTGTCATCTGTACCATTACTGTTACCCGCTCCTTGCCGGCGCGCGGCCGGTAAGCCCCAATTCGTCGTCCCGACTCTTCTTTTCAGTTTCAGTCTTTCTCGGCTTCGACTACGCCGTTCCACCTCGTCGCATACGCCTCTCCCCCTCAGGTCTGTTTCCAAGGCAAGCCACTTGCCTTCCACCCATTCTTCTTGCCGCGATGATGTTCCCCGTCCGGATCGCCTTCGAAGCCGCCGGCGATGTTGTAGGCGCGCGAGTAGCCCGCCGCCGTCATGGCAATGGCTGCCGCGCGTGAACGAACACCCGAGCGGCAAAGAAACAGCACCGGCGCGTCCTTCTGGGTGGCGGCAGCCCGCTCGGTCTCGGCGACGAACGCCGGATTGACGCGCATCGTCGGAAACGCCTGCCACTCGACGAGGACCGTGTCGCGCCCGACTTTCGCGAGGTCCGGCACGCCGACATAGTTCCATTCCGCGGTGGTGCGCACGTCGACGAGCCTGGCCTTGGGATCCTTTTCGAGCAGCGCCCATGCCTCAGCCGGGCTGATGTCGCCCGCATAGTTGTCCGAGGAAGAGTTCGTGGTCATACCCGCACAAATCCGGCAATAGACGTCGGCGACCGAGGCTCCGCTCAGTCAACAACAGCAGTAATACCAAGACTTCAGCGGCTACTAGACTTACAGAGGCAGCGAATTCTCGCGCCAATGACCACGAATACTTTGTCAGTATTTTGTTTCGTGTTCGACATTTGTTGTCTCTTGCCACCGAACGAGAGTTAACATCCCGCAAAATCGAATCACTTTCAAGCGAACAGAAGCGGAACAGTAACAATTCTGTTGCAGCTAACCATTTGTACGTATACGGATTTTTTGATTTCCGCCGCTTGTGACGCCGAATCAGACACTTAGATGAACGCGCGCACGCGCAGGGCCCCCAGACAACACAGTACGAAGAATATCAGCATACTGACAATAAAACGGGGGCCGAAGCGGATCAAAGCCGCTCCTTTGTCCAATTCAACCAAAGAATTCAGTTATTTGCCGAGTTTGGCGACGCGCTTGGCGAGCCGGGAAATGCGTCTTGAGCCCGTATTCTTGTGCAAAATGCCCTTCGACACGCCGCGCATGACTTCCGGCTCGGCTGCCTTCAGCGCCGCTTGGGCGGCCGATTTATCGCCCTTGGTGATGGCTTCCTCGACCTTGCGGATGAAGCCGCGCACGCGTGTCTTGCGCGCGGTGTTGATCGCGGTGCGCTTGGCCGTCGTGCGGACGCGCTTCTTGGACGAGGCGATATTGGGCATGCGTTTTCCTGCTGCAATTCGGAGGCGGGCGTATACCCCCGCCCGGAGCAAGGGTCAAATGGCCTATTTGTCCTTGAACACCGGCTTTCGCTTCTCGCTGAAGGCGGCCATCCCCTCCTTCTGATCTTCGGTCGCGAACATGCCGTGGAAAACGCGCCGCTCGAAGCGCACGCCTTCGCTGAGCGTCGTTTCGTAAGCCCGGTTCACCGTTTCCTTCGTCATCATGACGATGGGCAGCGACTGCGCGGCGATCTTGTGCGCGGCCTTCAGCGCTTCGGCCATCAGTTCGGCCGCCGGCACGACGCGCGAGACAAGACCTGCGCGCTCGGCTTCGGCCGCATCCATGTTGCGCCCGGTAAGGCACATTTCCATCGCCTTGGACTTACCGACGAAGCGCGCCAGGCGCTGCGTCCCGCCGATGCCAGGCATCACGCCGAGATTGATTTCGGGTTGACCGAATTTGGCGGTGTCGGCGGCGATGATGAAGTCGCAGAGCATGGCGAGCTCGCAGCCACCGCCGAGTGCCCAGCCGGCAACGGCCGCGAGCATCGGCTTGCGCACGGCCGCAATGCGATCGTTGGCTTCGGCGAAGAAGTTCGACTTGAACATGTCCATGTAGGACTGCGGTGCCATCTCCTTGATGTCGGCGCCGGCGGCGAAGGCGCGATCGGATCCGGTGAGCACGATGCAGCGAATGGCGTCGTCGCGATCCCATGTCTCGAGTGCCTCGGTCAGTTCGCTGAGAAGTTCTGCGTTCAGCGCGTTGAGGGCTTTGGGCCGGTTCAGCGTGATGAGCCCGACAGGACCATCGGTCGTCACGAGGATGTTCTGGTAGGTCATGAAAAATTCTCCGTCGCAGCCTGCTTTTCCATATCTCCGCACTTGACATGCAACCAAATGGTTGCATAATACGCTTATGAGCATGGATACGGTGTTTCGGGCGCTGGCCGATGCGAGCCGCCGTCAGTTGCTGGACCGGCTCCACAACAAGAACGGACAAACATTGGGCGGATTGTGTGAGGGACTGGCGATGTCGCGACAGGCGGTGACCAAGCATCTCGCCATTCTCGAAGAAGCGAACCTCGTCGCGACCAAGCGTCAGGGCCGCGAGAAGCTGCACTTCATCAATCCGGTGCCCATCAACGACATCGCCGAGCGGTGGATCGGCAAGTTCGAACGCGGCCGTCTGGCTGCGCTTTCGAATCTCAAACGCAAACTGGAAAGGGAAGAATAATGAGCACGAAATTCGTCTACGTCACCTACATCCGCACCACGCCGCAGAAATTGTGGGACGCACTGACCAAGTCGGAATTCATCAAGCAATACTGGTTCAACATGACCCAGGAGAGCGAATGGAAGGTCGGCGCATCGTGGAAGATGCTGTTCTCTGACGGCCGCGTCGCCGATCAGGGCGAGATCGTGGAGATCGAGCCGCCACGGCGCGTCGTGTTTCGCTGGAGCAACCAGTTTCGCGAAGAGTTGAAGGCGGAGGGTGTTGCGATTTGCACATATGAAATCGAACGCGATGGCGAATTATGCAAGCTGACCGTTCTCCATGAGATCGCCGCTGAACCGTCCAAATTCATCGAGGCAGTTTCGACGGGCTGGCCGAAAATTCTTTCCAGCCTCAAGAGCCTGCTCGAGACAGGCACGCCGCTGCCACGACCAGCGGACACGCCGGCGCACTGAGCGCGCTTCAGCGCTGACAGACCGGGCAGTAGAAGGTCGAGCGGCCCGCCTGCACGATCCGTTTGATCTTGCCTTTGCACCGTTTCGTCCGGCACGGCTCGCCTTCGCGGTCGTAGACATAAAACGTCTTCTGGAAGTACCCCATCTCGCCGTCCGTGCGGCGATGATCGCGCAGCGAGGAGCCGCCGGCGACGATCGCCTCGTTGAGCACGGCCTTGATTTCGCGCACCAACGGCGCGATGCGCGCTGCGGAAAGCGACTTGGCCAGTCGCCTGGGAGAAATGTGCGACCGATACAGAGCCTCGCAGACATAGATGTTGCCGAGCCCGGCGATGACGCGCTGATCGAGCAGGGCGGATTTGATCGGCGTCTTCTTGCCCTTGAGGGCCCGCGCCAGGTGAGCGGCGTCGAATTCCTTCGACAGCGGCTCGAGCCCGAGGCGATCGAACAAGCGGTGCTCGTCGAGCTTCAACGTCTCGATCAGCGTCATCAGTCCGAAGCGGCGATGATCGGTGAAGACGATCTGCGCCGGCGCGTCGGTTCGCATCACGACATGGTCGTGTTTGCCGAGCCCTGCGTCGGCAGGCAGGGCGGGATAAACAAACTTTCCGAGCCGGCGCTCACTGCCGTCGGCAAAGACCGCGATGCGTCCGCTCATGCCGAGATGGATGACGAAGGTTTCGCCGCTGTCGAGCTCGGCCATCAAGTACTTTGCCCGCCGCCACAGGCGCACGACTTTGCGTCCGGTCAGCCGGCTGACGAAATCGTTCGGAAAGGGAATGCGCAAATCGCCGCGCCGCGTTTCGACGCTGGTGAATGTGTGCCCTTCGAGGACCGGACGAAGGCCGGTGCGCACGGTTTCGACTTCTGGTAATTCGGGCACTTCAACACCTCGACTGACAATAGTGTATGATTCAACTTGATGAGCAATAGCACCACGAGCTTTGGATTTCGCGACGTGCCCGAGGCCGAAAAGGAAGGCCTGGTGCGCGAAGTCTTTTCCTCTGTCGCCCACAAATACGACCTGATGAACGATCTGATGTCGGCAGGCGTACATCGCCTCTGGAAGGACGCGATGGTCGAATGGCTCAATCCACGACCCGGCTGGAACGTGCTCGACGTGGCAGGAGGCACCGGCGACATTGCCTTCCGCATCGCCGAACTGGTTCGCGCACGCGGCGGCGAGGCGAAGATCACCGTCTGCGACATCAATGACGACATGGTGCGCGAGGGCGTGCGCCGCGCCGAAGTAAAAGGGGAGACGGCGATCGCGTGGCTCACCGGCGATGCCGAGGCGTTGCCAATCGCGGACTCGAGCATGGACGCCTACACGATCGCATTCGGCATCCGCAACGTGACCCACATCGACAGGGCGTTGAACGAAGCGCGGCGCGTTTTGAAACCCGGCGGGCGCTTTCTGTGTCTGGAGTTCAGCCGGGTGGACACGCCGGGCTTCGATGCGCTGTACGAGGCCTATTCGCTGAACGTCCTGCCGCGTCTGGGCAAGCTCGTGGCCGGTGATGCCGAGGCGTATCGCTATCTCGCGGAAAGTATCCGGCGCTTTCCACCGCAAGCCGCGTTCGCGAAGATGATCGAGAAGGCGGGTCTTGCGCGCGTCAAGGTGCGCAATCTGACCGGCGGCGTGGCGGCGCTGCATTCGGCGTGGAAAATCTGATGTTTCGCCGGCTCTCGGACATTCGACGTCTGTGGCATGCGGCGCGGGTCCTGGCGCGGAACGACGCCCTGTTTCCCAAAGAGTATGAAGCGCTGCTGCCGGCTTGGGCGCGGTTGACGCGCCGCCTGCTCGGCAGCGGCCGGGCGCGAACCGATTCAGCTCCGCCGGGCGTGCGGCTTGCGCGCGCTTTGGAGAGTCTGGGTCCCGCCTACATCAAGCTCGGACAGGTTCTCGCCACACGTGCCGACATCGTCGGTGACGAAGTCGCCTTCGCGCTCGCCGAGTTGCAGGACCGGCTGCCGCCATTTCCCATGGCGCAATCGCGCCAGGTCATTGCGCAATCGCTGGGGCGGCCGGTCGACGACGTCTTCAGCGCGCTGTCGGAGCCTATTGCCGCCGCGTCGATCGCGCAGGTGCATGACGGCATGACGGCGGCAGAGACGCCGGTACGCGTCGCGGTCAAGGTGCTGCGTCCAGGTATTGCCGCCGAGTTCGGCAAGGACCTCTCGGCCTTCGCGTTCGCCGCGCGCCAGGCCGAACGATTTATCCCTGAGGCAAGGCGGCTTCGTCCGGTCGCCATGGTCGACACGCTGGCAGTTTCTGTCGCCATCGAACTCGACCTGCGCATGGAAGCGGCAGGCGCGTCCGAGCTGGAAGAGAGAACGCGTGGCGACGCGGATTTTCGCGTGCCGCACATCGATTGGAGCCGGACATCGGATCAGGTGTTGACCAGCGAGTGGATCGAGGGCACCTCCATTCGCGATCGCGCCGCGCTCGAGGCTGCCGGCCACGATCCCAAGCGCATCGCCAATCTCGTGGTGCGAAACTTCCTGACGCAGGCGCTGCGCGACGGCTTCTTCCATGCCGACATGCATCCGGGAAATCTCTTCGTCGATGCTGAAGGCCGGCTTGTCGCCGTCGATTTCGGCATCATGGGCCGGCTCGATGTGCCCATGCGCCGCTTCATGGCCGAAACGCTCGCCGGATTCCTGGCGCGCGACTATCAGCGCGTCGCGCAGATCCACTACGACGTGAACTTTGTTCCGGCGCACCATCCGGTCGAGACCTTTGCACAAGCGCTTCGCGCTATTGGCGAGCCGATCTTCGGGCGTTCTGCCAAGGACGTGTCGATGGCCAGGCTGCTGCAACAGCTCTTCGACACGACGCGCCGCTTCGACATGCAGGCGCAGCCGCAGCTCGTGCTGCTGCAAAAGACGATGATGGTGGTCGAGGGCGTGGCGCGCGCGCTCGATCCCGACTTCGACATCTGGGAGGCGAGCCGGCCTGTGGTGGAAAAGTGGATGGTCGAACGCTTGGGCCCAGAAGGACGCCTGCGCGACGCGGCGGACGGCATGAGTGCGCTGGGGCACGCGGTGCAAAACCTGCCGCAGCTTTTGAAAAATGCGGAGATCATTTCGGCAATGCTAGCCGAAGGCGGCGTTCGCCTACATCCGGACTCGGCGCTGCTGATCGCTCAAACGCAGATCGAGCGCACGCGCCACGTGCGCATCGCGATCTGGATCGCCGCCGGCGCGCTCGGCGTGCTGGCACTGCTGCCGTTTATCTAGTTCAGATTGTCATGGCCCATCGTCCTTCGACAAGCTCAGGATGAAGGGCTCGGGTGAGGGACGTAAGAAATATCCTCATCCTTAGCTTGTCGAAGGATGATCCTTGGCGCGGCGCGAAACGAATTCCTCAGTCTTGCCAGGTAAGTTGACGAAGTAGAGCGGGTGGCCATCGGGATCCATCAGCATCGCTCCCTTGCCGTTCCCCTTGGCCTTGCTTGGTTCGAAGTGCAGCCCCTTGCTGGTGAGTTCTTTCGTGATCGCGTCGACGTCGCCTTGCCAGAAGATGAGCTGCGTGACCGGGGGATCGAGGAAACCTTGATACAGGGCAAGCCGGCAGTTTCCCTTTGTGATCGTCACGACTCGTGACTCGACGCTGCCGTTGGCGATTTGAAAGCCGAGCGCTTGGTAGAACGCCAGCGAGCGCTCGATGTCCGCAACATTGAGACTCACAACGAACCATCCCAGATCCACGTCCGTCATTTTGATCTCCGCTTTTGTGAGTGCGAGCTGTTGCCGTGTCTGACTCGATCTTTGTATTGATCAGATATGGCCTTCGCCCTTCGACAAGCTCAGGGTGAGGGCTAATTCTCATCCCTCATCCTGAGCTTGTCGAAGGATGGATGGCGTACTCAGACGATCCGCAGATGGCCCGCGTCGCAAGCCGTCGTGCCCTTGGCGCTGGTGACATAAATCTTCAGCGTCACCGTGTGATTGACGAGATCGGGCATGTCGGGCACGCGCACATGCACCGCATTGCCGCCAATGGTCTCGTCGGTCAGCAGCACTTTCTCATATCCCGTCGGCGTCTCGCCTTGAACGGGATCGAGCGCCATGACGACGCTGACGTTGGCGCCGGGCATATCGATGCAGCCGCACTCAATCGCCAGATCCTGTCCGCGATCCACCGGCGTCACTTCGCTGCCGCCGAGTTCCGAAGGCGCATAGGCGGTGCCACTACTCACATGTTCGTCGGAGGCCGCAACCGGCAGGCTCAGCAGCATTGCCACTGCGAGCGTGCTACCGAAGGTCATGAGACGCATCGAGAGTCCCCAGAAACGCCGACTCCGAGTGTACAATGAATGGAGACTCCGCCCAAGCGCGTTCGCGGTCTTCGCAAGCGCGAAATCTACCGGTAGTCAGCTGTTGTAATTCACCATTGCGTCATCGCGTTCACGGCTCGCGTGAGAGGTACCAGAAGCGCGTCGCCATGGCGGCTGCAGCCACCGCCAGGCCGAAGGCCAGCCCGATCCAGATGCCCAAACCCTTTAGATGCTCACCGAATGCCAACCACAGACCCATCGGCGCACCGGCGAGCCAGTAGCTGCCGCCGGCAATCCACATCGGCGCGCGCGCATCCTTGAGGCCGCGCAGCGCCAGCGCGGCCGACACCTGCATGCCGTCGACGACCTGGAATGCGGCCGCGACATGGAGGAAGACGACGGTCAACGCAATCGCGTCCGCATTCGCCTTCAGATCGGCGCCGAAATAAAACTGCGCGATCTGCTCGGGAAAATTCCAGATCACAAACGCGCAGATCACCATGAACGAGGTTGCGATTGCGATTGCCGACCAGCCGGCGCGCCGCACTGCTTCGCGGTCACCCGCGCCTGCCGCAAGACCAACGCGCACCGTCGCCGCCATCGCGACGCCGAGCGGTACCATGAAGGTGATCGAGGGCACGTTGAGCGAGATCTGGTGCGCCGCAACTGTCGCCGTGCCAAAGGTTCCCATGATCAGCGTCGCCGAATTGAACAGCATCGCCTCGAAAATCATCGTCATGCCGATCGGCATGCCAAGACGATAGAGCTCGATCAGCTTTCCCCAATCCGGCCGGTTGAAACGGCGGAAGATGCGATACTGGCGAAGCTTCGGCGTCAGTCGGATCACCGCCAGCATGGCGAAGAAGCTGAAGGCGAGCGAGCAAGCGCTCGCCGTGCCCGAACCGGTGAGGCCCCAGCGCGGAAAGCCGAAATGGCCGAAGATCAGCGCATAGTCGCCGAACGCGTTGAAGGCGATCGAGAACAGCATGACGACGAGCGACGCGTTCGGTTTCGACAGCGCCGTCGAATAGTTGCGGAGCACCTGGAAACCGAGCGTGAAGGGCAGCCCGAAGGAGAGCGGCACGACGAAGCGCGCCGCCGCATCCGCAAGCTCGGCGGACTGGCCAAGCGCGATCAGGATCGGCCGGGTGAAGAACATCAGGACGATCAACGGGATCGACATGATGAGGACCGACCACAGGCCCATGCGCGTCACCGCGCGCACACCGGCGCGGTTGTTCGGCGTGGCGCCCAGGATATGCGCGATCATGGGCGAGACCGCGGCACCAGGTCCGGTGCCGACCAGCCAGCCGAAGAAGAACATGGTGTTGCCGAGTGCGGCGCCGGCGAGCGCGGTCTTGCCGATGTGTCCCAGCATCAGCACGTCGGTCGTCATGATCGCCATCTGCGCCAGTTGCGTGACGATCAAGGGACCGGCGAGCTTCATCAGCTCGCCGATTTCGGCGAGCCACGCGTCGACACCGTGCCCTTGGATGAGCACGCCGGCTTCTGCAACATCGAACTCGGCAATATCGGACATGACACAAACTTACTTTTCTTAAGCCCGAGCCGGGCACGGAACGGTCAGCAACAAAAAACCCTCCGGAGCCGGGCTCGGGAGGGTTCAACACCAGCGCGTAGGATGGTCCTAGAGCGCGTTCTCCTCACGAGCGAATGCAGCGGTCATCCCGCCCGGCAGGGCGAAAGGCGCGGCAGTGGGTACTTTGCAGATCAAACTGTGCATCAGTCTCGCTCGGTTGCTTCGCAGGCCCCATGCCCGCGAATGCAGGGTTTGCGTACGCCGCTCCGGATTTGAAGTCAACACACGGCGAAACATTCGTGCCGCCTGTTGCAGCGCAAACACGTCGGAGCTTGCGCCTTCCGCTGGGTAGAGCGTTAAGGTTCGTCAACGCTATCAGGGAGAGACCAAAATGGATTTCACAATTCCGCAAAACGTCAAGGACCTGCTCGTCAAGATCGACGCCTTTATCGAAAAAGAGATCGTTCCGCTGCAGAAGCAGGACGACAATGATCGCTTCTTCGATCATCGCCGCGAATGGGCGCGCACCGACTTCGAGCATGGCGGCTTGCCGCGCAAGGAATGGGAAGACCTGTTGCGCGAGATGCGCAGACGCGCCGACAAGGCGGGATTCCTGAGGCTTGCTCTGCCCGAGGAGTTCGGCGGCAAGAACATCGGCAATCTTGCCATGGCGATCATCCGCGAGCACCTCGCGACCAAGGGCCTCGGCCTGCACAACGACCTGCAGAACGAATCATCCGTCGTCGGCAACTTCCCGCAGGTCCTGATGATGCGCGACTTCGGCACGGAGGAACAGAAGAAGACGATCCTGCCCGGCATGTTGAACGGCACGCTGCGCATCGCCTTCGGTCTCACCGAGCCGAAACACGGCTCGGACGCGACCTGGATGGAAACGCGCGCCGTCAAGGACGGCAATGGCTGGCGCATCAACGGCGAAAAGATGTGGAACACCGGCGTGCATGTCGCCACCCACGACATGGTGTTCTGTCGCACCTCCGGCAACGACGGCGAGGCGAGGGGCCTCACCTGCCTCTTTGTGGCGATGAATGATCCGGGCGTGAAGATCGAAGAATATATGTGGACCTTCAACATGCCGACCGATCACGCGCGCGTTTCGTTCAAGAACGTCTGGGTGCCCGACAGCGCCGTGTTCGGTCCGGTCGACAACGGCCTCGTGCTGGCGCGTCACTTCGTGCACGAGAACCGCATCCGCCAGGCGGCGTCCGGCGTCGGCGCGGCGCAGTATTGCATCAACGAGAGCATCGACTACGCCAACACGCGCAAGCCCTTCGGCAAGCCCTTGTCGCGCAACCAGGCGATCCAATGGCCGCTTGTCGAACTGCAAACCGATGCCGAGATGACGCGCTGGTTGATCTATCGCACCGCGTGGGAGATGGATCGCATGACGGGGCCGGAGATTCAGCTCTATCTCTCCGACAAGGTGTCGATGTGCAACTACCGCGGCAATCGTCTCGTCTGCGATGCGGCCGATTGGGCCATGCAGGTGCATGGCGGCTGGGGCTATTCGCGCCACAAGCAGTTCGAGCACATCTATCGTCACCATCGCCGCTATCGGATCACGGAAGGTTCCGAGGAAATCCAGATCCGCAACGTCGCCGGCCACATGTTCGGCTTCATCGGCAAGAACCGCCGTCCGGACTAGGAGTGGCCCGGATTTTCTCGACCTTCGACAAGCTCAGGGTGAGGAAATCCGATAAACCCTCATCCTGAGCCTGTCGAAGGATGAGGGTCGGGTTGGGCCCGCACGAATGACCAAACTGCCCGCACTCGCCGATCCGCATGTCATGCCGGTCGAGGCCATCGCCTCGTTGCGCGACAAGGGTCATTGCGTCGTGCGCGGTTTGGCGAGTGCCGGGGAAGTGGCGGCATTTCGTCCGGCGATAGAGGCGGCCGTGAAACGTCACGCCGACAATCAAGCGCCGCTCGCGGATCGCGGCACCTATGGCAAGGCGTTCCTGCAAGTCACCAACATCTGGCAGTATGACGAGCAGGTGAAACCTTTCGTCTTTGCGCCGCGCTTCGCCAAGGCCGCGGCCGATCTGATGAGCGTGCCGGCGGTGCGGCTCTATCACGACCAAGCGCTCTGCAAGGAGCCGGGCGGCGGACACACGCCGTGGCACCAGGACCAGAACTACTGGCCGCTCGCGACCGACGACACCATCACCATGTGGATGCCGTTGGTCGACGTGCCGCCCGAAGTCGGATCGATGACGTTCGTCTCCGGCGTACACCAGCGCGGCGAGATCGGTCGCTGGTTTATCGGCGACGATTCGGAGGCGAAGTTCGCCGAACTGGTCGAACGCGAAAAGCTTCCGACCGAAACGCATGGCGCGCTGCGTGCCGGCGACGCCACCTTTCACAAGGGCTGGACGCCGCATCGCGCGCCGCCCAATCCGACGGGCCTTTTGCGCACGGTGATGACGGTGATCTATTTCGCGGACGGCGCACGCGTGGCGCCGATCGATTCCAAGGCGCGCCGGCTCGACCAGAAATTCTGGCTCGCCGATATTCCGAGCGGAGAACTCGCGGCCGGCCCGCTCAATCCGCGCCTGTGGCCGCCAAGCTCGGCATGACTTTCCTCCCCCGTTTACGGGGGCGGTGTCCTGCATCGCGCAGTGATGCAGGACGGAGGGGGCGGCGTTCGCACAACCCCCTCCGCATCGCTACGCTCAGCACCTCCCCCGTAAACGGGGGAGGAAAGTAGAGGGATCATGCCGACCTTGAATTTCGCCCATCGCGGCGGCGCCGGACTTTATCCCGAGAATACGCTGGCAGCGTTTCGCGACGCGGTGGCGCGCGGCTGCGACGGCGCGGAGCTCGATGTGCAGCTGTCGAAGGACGGTGAGGTCGTCGTCTTTCACGACTTCAAGCTCAAGCCCGAGATCTGCCGGCGGGATGGCGCGTGGATCAAAAAGCCGACGCCGCTCATCAAGGAGCTCACGCTCGCTCAACTCCGGCGCTACGACATCGGTCGGCACGATCCCGCCAGCGACTATGCCGGGGCGCGGCCGCATTCCATGCCGGTCGATGGTGAGACAATCCCCACGCTCGCCGAAGTGCTCGCTGTCACCAACGCAGCGAAGAAACCGTTCAAGCTCCAGGTCGAACTCAAGACGTCGTTCTTCGACCGCAATGTCTCGTCCGATCCCATCGCGCTTGCAGACGCTACAGTCGCGGTGCTCCGTCGTGCGGATTATCTCGAGCGCACGATCTTCGTCGGCTTCGACTGGGCGGGCTTGCTGCACGCCAAGAAGCTCGCGCCGCGCGTGGAATGCTGGTTCACGACGATGGAGCTCGATTTCCTGCGCGATCGGCCGGCGAAGGACGACCCGCCGCTCAAGACGTTGCTGCGCCACTGGGCTGAGACCGGGACGTCGCCCTGGGCCGCGGGATTCGACC
>Ga0207693_10000080_pt1 | contig 86060 bp, 74 predicted proteins | sample LARL81metaG_FD_184347 | JGI IMG/M metagenome (GOLD analysis project Ga0207693, IMG submission 184347) | Corn, switchgrass and miscanthus rhizosphere microbial communities from Kellogg Biological Station, Michigan, USA - LAR L8-1 metaG... | ecosystem: Host-associated > Plants > Roots >...
CGCCAAGCTTGAGTTCATCTGCGGATGTTTGCGGGAAAACAGAACTAACGGAAATTGCGAAGAAGAGAGCTGGCGCGAGGATCCATGCAACTTTCATGTGCGCGCCCGTATATGACACAGAATTGCCCAAGGGATTTTACTCTTAGCATTTGACACCGCGGAGCTGTGAATCGGATGAGCGAGAGGTCTCAACTGGCTGAGCCGAATGAAGTCGCCACGCCAACCACGCAATGCATGCCAGCATTCCTAGCCAACCAAGTATGCGGACTGCCGCTGCGATCTTCGTGTCATAGTCAAGAACGCCCAGGTTCGAAAAGATTGCGTGAAAATCGTGCTCCACGAAATCCGGATCGCCCGTCGTCACTAGCGGGAGTTCCTGAGCGCGCGCGTCCGCCATATAGGTCGCGGTATACAACCAGTTCTCAAAGAAGAAGAACATGCAGAACACAAACCCGGTGTACTGCCGCTGCGCATAGAAATAGCCCGCAAGAACGAGTGGCACCAGCCATTGCAGCAGCGTGCCACCCCAAAGGCCGAGCGTCGGCCCGAACCATCCGAACAGGTTGTGACCGCCGTCGTGCACTACCAGGTTCGCCGAATCGATAAATAAAAACCCTCCATGCTGCGAAAAGGCATAGACCAGGAAAGCGGAGTAAAAAACGACCCAGGCTACCAATGTCGCACGTGAAATCGGCTTCCACGGCTCGGCAGAGATAGATTGAAGGTATTCGAACATTTCCCAACCCAATTCTACGAATCGGCACGAGCCCCCCCAGACTACGAACGTGTGGCACGTCGCAGGCAAGCGGCCCTTTCTTGTACAGTGGTGAATCATGAAACTCCGGCATTGGATCACCGGCTTCGTGTTGCTTCTACTGGTCGGAACTGCCGTCGTCGGAATCATTTGGACACGCGAATTACCCGCACCGAGTGACGACACCGCATCGGCAACTCCGGGACATCGGCTTTTAGGCCGCAAGGCTCCAACCCCACAACGCCAACTGGTCGATCTTCGCCCGCTGCAGACCGCTCATCGTATGGCCGCTCTCGCCGGCACTCCTGAAGAACAAGCCCTTGCGCATGAAGCCGAGAAGATAGCCGATCACGAGGTTGATCTCGCCTTTTATGACGCTCTGCGCCGCGTTCAGGAAACTCCCCTCAAGCTCTCTCCTGAAGCCAAGCAAATCGCCGAACGTAAAGAAAAAACCGAGCAGGCCGTTAAGGACGACCAAGAGAACATCAAACTCTTGACCCGCAAGCTGGCGACAGCGCCCGAGACGCAGAAGGACAATCTCGAAGATCAACTGGATGTCGCCAAGGCGCAACTCGAGCTCGATCAGGACGAACTCGACGATGCTTCTGAAGACCTTGAGCAGGCGGGAGGTGATCCGGAATCAAAGATCAAGCGTCTCCAAGAGCAGCACGAATCCGGTGACCATAACCCGCCCGCTGTCGGATCCGCCGTGAACCCGCATGAGCAGGATTACAAAGCTCGCACTCTTCTTGCCGTCGTGCGCGCATGGCAGGCACTCCGCGAAAAGAAGGCTCAACTGGAAGACGCTATCGACGAGGCCCGCACCAAACAGCAGCGTCTGAACCAGCGCCACGAAACTCTGGAAGCGCAGGTTAGAAAAGAAGCCGACGACCGGGCAGCCGCAAAGCAGCAGGCTAAAGAGTTCAGCAAGGCCAGCAAAGCCGCCAGTCGCGACGAGTCAAAATCCGTTTCAAAAGCCGCACTGGATTCTCTCAAGCAGTACACTCGCGATCAGAAGAATCTCGCCGATCTCGGTCGCCGCATCCAGGACGAGCAAGACCTTGCCGACATCTATACCAACTGGGTTGGACTGGTCGAAACGCGTCAACGTGTCGCGCTCCATACCATGATCGAAGCCGCCCTGTGGATACTGCTGGCGCTGATCGCTGTTTACATCTCCAACCGCGTCATCGAACGCTTGTTCACCGGGGTAGCAGCAGAGAACAAACGGGTCGACACCCTGCGCGCGGTCGTGAAGTTCGCCGCTCAGGCCCTCGGCGCGCTGGTAATCCTCTTCATCATCTTCGGGATGCCGACGCAGACCACCACGGTGTTGGGCCTGGCGGGCGCAGGCCTCACCGTCGCAATGAAGGACTTCATCGTCGCCTTCTTCGGCTGGTTCATTCTGATGGGACGCAACGGAATCCGTGTCGGCGATTGGGTCGAGATCAACGGCGTCGGCGGAGAAGTCGTCGAAGTCGGATTGCTCAAAACTGTCCTGCTCGAGACCGGTAACTGGACCGATTCCAGCCATCCCACGGGCCGCCGCGTGTCTTTCGTAAACAGTTTCGCCATCGAAGGACACTTCTTCAACTTCACCACTTCGGGCCAGTGGATGTGGGACGAACTGCAGGTCCTGATACCTCCGGGACAAGATCCGTATCCAGTCATCGACGGCATTCAGAAACTCGTGGAGCACGAAACCGCCACCAATGCTTCCAAGGCCGAGGCAGAGTGGCAGGAGACCACGACGAAGTATCGCGCCAAAACGTTATCGGCGCTGCCGGGTATCAACGTGCAACCGACTGCGGCCGGCATCGAGGTAAAGGTCCGCTACATCACTCGCGCCTACCAGCGCCACGAGGCCCGCAAGCGTCTCTATGAAGCCGTAGTCGAAATGATGCACGGAAGACGAGAGATAGTGAAAGAACCGGTCATCAGCACTTAGCAGTTAGCAAATAGCACGAAGCAACACCTCAAGTGCATGGTCTCCAGTTTGTCATCCTGAGCGAGCGAAGGATCCCTAGCAAGTTGGTATTGGCATCGGCCCTTCAAGGCATTTCCACCAACGGCCATCCACTGACGAGTAGAGTCTCATGGAACTGAACACACAACGGTCGGGCACAATAATCGTAACTGGCGCCAGTCGCGGAATTGGCGCAGCTATCGCACGCCTGGCAGGTCGGCAAGGATACTCCGTCGCAGTAAACTTCAACCGCGGCGAGGCCGAGGCAAAGAAAGTCGCAAAGGAAATCATCGATGCCGGTGGCCGTGCCCTACCCATCCATGCCGATGTCTCCAGAGAGGAAGACATTCTCATGCTGTTCCACACAGCTGAGCGCGAACTCGGCCCTATCAGCGCGCTTGTCAACAACGCTGGCATCACCGGAGGATTCGCCCGTGTAGAAAACGTCACGACCGATGCCATCGAGAGAGCATTTTCGGTCAACGTCACCGGCGCCATCCTGTGCGCCCGCGAAGCTGTTCGCCGAATGTCGATTCGCCACGGAGGCTCGGGCGGCGCAATCGTCAACATCTCTTCGATTGCCGCCCGCACGGGTGCTCCCGGCGAATGGGTCCACTATGCCGCAGCTAAAGGCGCGATCGACACTTTCACTGTAGGCCTGGCACGTGAAGTGGCAGCTGACGGAGTCCGCGTCAACGCGGTCAAACCCGGATTGGTCGACACCGAAATTCACGCAGCCAATGGCGAGCCCGGACGCCTCCAGCGTCTGATGGGAACTATTCCAATGAATCGCGCAGGACAGCCGCACGAAGTCGCTGAGGCAGTTATATGGCTGCTCTCTCCGGCTGCGTCATATGTGACAGGATCAATTCTGGAGATCGGCGGAGGACGGTGAAGGAGACCAGTGGTCAGTGGTCAGTGGTCAATCGAATCACGACGCAATCGAAGTTGAATAACGGACCGCTGCATAACTAGCCACTGCCCACGGCCTTCTCTTTCCTCAGATAACTCTTGATCTTCTCCGGCATCCGCGACACGCGCAGGATGTCGCACAGCTGCTGGGCCGGGAGCCTGCGAGCAAACTCAATCGCCTTGGCGAGCGGCGTGTGAGCGTTGCGCAATAATGCCACCTGCACTTCGCATCGCACAGACCACTTCGAGTGATGACTTACCGCCTCCACGAATGCCGATGTCGCATTCGTTCGTTGCAAAGCGCGCACGATCCCCACCTCTGTGAGCCGTGGATTCTCCAGCGCAGCCTGCCAGACCGACGACTCCTTATCTAAGAGCAGCGCACCGGCAACCAGCGTGGATGACCGCCGCGCCAGCGAAATGCGCTCGCCCAAGGCAATGGAAGTCAGTCGCGACAGGAGTAATTCATCGGCGAGTCGCTTCAGGTCCGCCGCAGCCACAGGCGTAAGAGCGAACTGCATCAGTTCAAACGTATACAACTCACGAATGATCCGGAGCGCCACTCGCCGCGGGGTCTTCTGATGACACGCCACCGCCATCCGCACCTTGCGGGATTTCATTAATCCCGTGTGCCGGCTGATCTGCTCAACTTGATCGAAGCCCAACTCCGGATCCTTGAGTTGCGCCAGCGCAAGATCCTCGCTCGTAGCATCGGCGGGCGAGTCGGACGATAGTGGGTTCTCCGTCTTTTCGATTTGGATGTCGTCAGACATTCACGGTTTTGTGGAGGACGCGCGGGCGAATCGCGGAAAGCACCAATGTCAGCCCGACTGACCCGTAATTCTGCGCGCCATGCGCAGCGCGCCCTCTACAGGATCCACAACTTGAGGCATCACTTGTGCGCGAGGCGCCAGCGTCTTGAGCTCATTGTAAAAAGCGTCTCGCACAAGCGATGCATGACGAAAGACGCTTCCGGTCATGGCCACCCGGACCAAGCTTTCACCGTCCTCGACAAACAGGCGTTGCACGACCACCGCCGCGATTTCGGCCAGTTCCCTTCCCGCAGTTCCGAGCACCTCACGAGCCAGAGGGTCATCGCAGGCCACGACGCTTCGAAACAGCACCGCGAAGTCCGGCGAAGGAACCGAGTTCGCCGCTCGTGCCAGATCGAGCAGCGTTGAAACTCCCCAGGCTTTGCACAGGGCCTGCCCTAGCGCTGATACTGCCGCTCCCTGCGCTTCTCGATCGCTCGCCCGCAAAACGGCGCTCACGGCGGTACGCCCAATCCAGTGCGCCGAGCCTTCATCACCGATCTCAAAACCCCAACCTCCCGCGCGGGAGGTACGTCCGTTGTCGTCTCGGCCATACGCGATCGAACCCGTGCCGGCAATGACCATTACGCCTGGTCCATCCTCGAAAGCAGCTTCCAGGGCAATCTCCATATCGCCCACGACCTTGATCGGAGAAGACAGTATCTCGGCCAATATCGTGCGGACGATGGCCGCCAACTCCGGACGTGCGGCGCCTGATCCTCCCACGCACGTCCCAGACACCTGATTCGGAATAATTCCGGCTGTAGCACACGCCTGCCTCACTACCCGATGCAGAGATTCGCGCGCTTGCATCTCGCCAACCCTCACAATGTTGCTAGGCCCTGCAGTCACCGACGTTAGCAGACGATTGTCGTCCCCCACAGCGCAAGCAGTCTTGGTCCCACCGCCATCAATGCCGAGATAGTAGGGCACGGGTTAGTTCTAACACAGAGATGCACGCCTCAGGCGACGGCATGAATGGCGTCCGAACACACGCTGATACTCCCGGCAGAGCACATTGACATCGGAAGGATTGAGCGGCTGGAGTGAGCCCGGCTCCTGGTCGGGCAGTCATCTGTGGGATTCTGAGACTCCCTGTGCAAGTACCGCAATGGGTCTAACTACCGCATTCATTCCAAACAGTGCACGTAATACTGGGTTCCTGGAATTGACTCCCAACCTTCCACCTTAAACGTTTGGCAAGATTCTAGCGACATGACTATCAGCTTCGCACCGGTTTCGCGAAACGCTTGATAGACGCTCTTTCGGACTTCTTCGGGTGAATCCAGGAACTCCGCCTCTCCTCTGCCACCCATTATCTCCGCTACAATCCTCAATTTTCCTAGACGGGCCCAATAGGCGTCTGTGCCGTCACCAATGATGGCAACTTTGGTGTAGGACAATGTTCCCTTTTTGCCTCGTAAGTATCTCGCTGCGATTTCGTCCTGCAGGGTTGAATTCGGTCCTTGGCCCTCTGCGAATTGTCTGGTCAGAATGCGGATTGTATGCTCGATGGTCGACAAGAACATAAGACACGCCATCGTGAGGACAACAAGGCGAACTACTGGTCCAATATTCTGAGGAGTTCTTACGGCCCGTAAGATTGCCAGAAAAAGAACCAGTACGAATCCTCCAAGGTAGCGATCGTTCTCGACCAATGGAAGATAGAGACTCATTCCGGCGATGGGTAGAAGTACAAACGGCCAAAGATCTCGTATTCCCGCCAGCCACGTCGGCAGAGCCAATAACGCGAGCAGGACAACGCCAAATACCAACTCCGGCCTTTTCCTTAGCAGTACGTGAAGTTCCATCGGAACGGTTCTTGCCAGTACACGAAGTTGACTTTTCAATTCGAAATGCTGATGCAAGCCTTCGTTCCAATAGGACGGATCAGTCCAAGGTGGGTAAGTCCCAACCACTGGTCCATCAAACTCAAACACGGGCGGCGATTTGAGAATCCGTCGCGTTGGGTGCAGCGGAGGCCCGCTTCCAGGTTCCTCGCCTTGCCAATTTCGCGGAGGAGTTCGAGGGGAAACAAACCAGGCATAATTGATTTTTCCGGAATCTCCAAACGTGAACCGGCCTTTCTGACGCGAAATTGCAAGGACTAATGGGGCGCTCAGGCATACGAATACCAAAGTCGCCAGTGCCACACCTCGCGTCCAAGCTGAACTTGACCGTCCCCAAACCCACGCAACGAAAAGCGTGACAAATCCTAAAGGGAACATGATTGCCTTAGTCCAGTATCCGATTCCGAGACTTAACCCAAGAAGCGCAAAGGCCTTTAAGTTCGGACGCATCTCTAAGCGGATCAGTATTGACAGGCTTAAGCAAAAACACGCAACAACCATCATGTCGGGCCCGACACTATGAAGGGACTGTAATTCGAGGGCAACCCAGAGGAATATTGCATAACCACACACCACAAAACTCCTATCTGGAAGCGGCTTCGCGGCTCCGAAATAGTTTGCTTTGCGAATTCGATGAAGCCGTACAGCAGAGACCGGAAGGCAAGGGCGGTTAGTAGAAAGATACCAAGATTAACAAGGTGAACAACCGGGAATTCCCACTCGATCGACGGTTTGAAGATCCCTAATACTGTTCCGACAATCCACGGGTACAATGGACTCCACCATGTATTCACTGCATGTACCCAGTCGTGATTGTAAAATGCATCACCCACATCCAAATAGGACATACCATCCGGGTTCATTGAGTGCCCGCTTGCCCACGCGTGCAAGAATCCGAGAAGCATAGTCACAACCAAGAGCCCGAGATCGAGATTGCGAAGCCTCGAGCCTTCGTCGCTTGCTCCCAATGGAAAATCCGTTCCCATCGCCTGTGCCTCCATTCAATGCGAATTCTGGAGTATAAAACTTGAGGCTAGTGCAGACCACACATCGAACCGTATGATCCGTGCCAAAGGATCGTAAAGTAATGGGAACATCCTTCGTGTGCCTTAGTGTCTTTCAGAGTTGCGATTTCTAACCTTACATGGGCCTGAACAAGATCGACTTCGCCATCATCGCGTTCTACCTAGTAGGCATTACCCTCTTCGGCCTGCGGTTCCGTAAAAAGCAGCGCACCCTGCGCGACTACTTTCTCGCTGGACGCGATATTCCATGGTGGGCAATTGCTCTATCGATAGTCGCCGCCGAGACCAGCACACTCACGATCATCAGCATTCCCGGCCTGGCATATGACACCAATCTCACCTTTCTGCAAGTCATCCTGGGATACCTCATCGGCCGCATCGCTATCAGCGTTCTGTTCCTGCCTCATTACTTCCGCGGCGATCTCTTCACCGCCTATGAACTCATCGAGCGGCGCTACGGGCGCAACCTGCGCTCACTGACGGCAGGTCTCTTTCTCCTGACAAGGGCCGCCGCCGAGGGCGTCCGCGTTTACGCCGTTTCAATCGTCGTGTCGATTGCGCTGGGCACCGGCGAGGTATCTTCGATCGCGATCATCACCGCGTTGACGCTGATCTATACATTCGAAGGCGGGTTAGCCGCAGTCATCTGGACTGACGTCGTCCAGACCGTGATCTATGTGGGCGGCACGCTCATCGGGCTTGTCACCATTCTGCACCTTGTGCCTGGCGGATGGACTGCCATTCACACTGCCGCCTCGGCGGCGGGCAAATTCCAGTTTCTCGATTTCCGGATGAATTTCTTCGTTCCCTACACGTTCTGGGCCGGAGTCATCGGTGGAACTTTCTTTACTACCGCCAGCCACGGCACCGATCAGCTCATTGTGCAGCGATTGCTGGCCGCCCGCGGACAAAAACAATCCGCCACAGCTCTCATTTCCAGCGGCGTCGCCATCCTGTTTCAGTTCGCTCTTTTCCTGACCGTCGGGGTCATGCTCTGGACCTATTACCGCGTGCCCTCAGCAACCTTCGTACGCGCTGACCGGATCTATCCCACGTTCATCGTTAGCCGCATGCCGCACGGCATCTCAGGACTGTTAATTGCCGCAATTCTGGCCGCCGCCATGTCGAATCTAAGCGCGGCGTTGAACTCGCTCTCTTCAAGCACAATCATGGATTTCTATGCCCGGCTGCGTCCGCAGACCGACGAGAAAAAGAAGATGCTGTTCTCGCGGGTGGCGACGTTGTTCTGGGCCTTGATCTTATTTGGACTCGCTGTCATCGCACTCCATAAAGCAGGCCGTGTGGTGGAAGTTGGCCTTCAGATCGCATCTGTCGCCTACGGAGCTTTGCTGGGCGCGTTCCTGCTGGGAGTACTCACGAAGAGAGCCAACCAGTATGGCGCTATGGTTGGCATGCTCTGCGGGTTCGCCATCGAACTGTATCTATGGCTGGGAACCAAAGTTCCGTGGACGTGGTGGGTGCTGATCGGCAGTTCCGTCACATTCGCAGTCGGCCTGCTCGTCAGTGTAATGCTGAGCCCAGGCAATAAAATAAACTAAATCGGTGCTTAGTTAGGCGACATTGCGCGGCATCGGGCGATCGGTCTTCGCGAAATCTGCCGAGGCCTCACCTGCGGATGAGATGTCGTCAGCGCCGGTGTGCTCCAGGATCTGCTTCGCGCGTTTGATCCACTTGGAGTCGTCGCAGTGCACCGAAAGCAGAATGCCGCCCTCCTTTACTCGTCCTTCATAGCGTTTGGCTTCGTATTCGGGAATTCCCATTCCAATGAGAGCCCCAGTTATACCGCCAATCGCGCCGCCCGCACCAACTCCAGCAAGCGCAGCCATGATCGGCCCCGCTGCGATGAACGGTCCCAATCCGGGGATTGCCAATGCTCCAATTCCAGCAAGCCAGCCCAATCCTCCACCCACGATTGCTCCCGTTGTTGCTCCTGTCGTTGCGCCTTCCGGAGCCTTGGTGTTCTTCTTATGAGCAAAATCTTTCGTGCCCTCATTCTCGGGGAACAGGACAGAAATATCCGTATTCCGAAACTCTTCCTGCCGCAATGTATCGACGGCAGTTTCGACATCTGCGCGGTTACGATAAATACCGAAAACTGAAGTATTCTTCCCTGCCATAAAATCTCCTCCTTGGGTTTTGTGACCGACTTTCTGAGCCCAATCTACGGTCGGTTGGGTGAGGGTTTTCCTCCGCGATCACCGGCAACCTCGAGCTCGTTCATCACTTTCGTGGGGCCGCCCGCGAGTTCGGCTGCCTTCTGTTCGATGGCAGTTTTTTCCTCCTCACTCTTCACCGGGCCCTTGAGAGTGACCGTCCCTCCCTGCGCCACTATCTTCACGTTGTGAGCATAGGTGGAAAGCGACTTATCCTGCACGATCGCCCGCCGGATTTGTCTTGCCAGTTCACGATCTGACTGATTTTCTTTTTGCTGGTCAGCTGTTGTCCCGGAGCTGCGTTCCTTCTGGTTCATCTTGGTGTTGTCAGGTGCGGCAGGTTGGCTATCCTGCTGAGCAGCCGCCCACACTCCGAATGCCGAAATCAGCGCCATTGCAAGTAGTGTTTTCCACGCAAGTCTCATCATCATTTCCTCGTATCGGTGTTGGCTCCCTTATGGGGACACCCTCACGCTGCAAACTAACGGTTCTTCGCAGGCTATCGCTATGGCGGAACGCTGGGGAATCGAGGAAAGGCCTTAAGACTCGGTCATGGCGGCGGTAGTACCTGTTTCATCCCGGTTTCGTACTGTTTCATGGCGAAGGTTTAGGCTGTCATCCCAAAAGTCTCGTCCCAAGCCCGTTTTGGGCCATTTCCTCAGTCGGAACGTTCACACATTACCTAAGGTCAGGAGCCGTGGACACGTTTACCCCCTGTCCTATCTCTCGTATTTTGAAATCTCCAAGCTCCCGGCGTCTCCCCGACCGGGTCCCAATGGAGAGGAATTGCATGGCGACGGCTTACCGTGGATTTCAATTAGGACTGCTGCCCGAACCCAAGGTCAATAAGAAGGCCGTCGCAACGGCTTACAGCATCGTTGCCTTTCTGCTGTTCATCGTGGTCAGCGTCGGTGTGTTTATGCCCGAACGGCTGCAACTCTCGCAATACCACGTTACGGAAATCATTCCGATGCCTTCGCTGCGTCCTGAGCCCACGCCGATTAAGCCCAAGCCGCAGGTTCATGCCAAGCTGCTTCCCGCTGTAAAGATTCCCGTACTCGAGCAGCCAAAGATGGTGCTTCCGCCTGTCATTCGCCGAGAAGCTCCTCCACAGCCTGTTGAGGCACCCAAGGTGGTCGTGAATCAATTCGCTGCCCCGCAGCTCAAGATGTCCGGCGGCGCGCGCCCGCAATTGCTGCACACTGGCGATTTCGCCTCTACCGGAAGCTCGCAAAAGCCTACGGTGAATGCGACGGTTGAAAAAGTTCAGACGGGAGGCTTCGGCGATCCCAACGGCTTGCCAGGAACCGGCAAGCAGGGCGCAAAGCTCTACAGCGCTGCTCTCGGATCATTCGATATGCCAGCCGGCCCTGGACAAGGGAACGGATCCGGCGGCGCCAAAGGAATCAAGGGTACTGTCGCCAGCGCAGATTTCGGCACTGGTGTTGCCACTCCCGGCAAGGGAGATGGCCGCAGCAATGGCAAGGGCGGTATCGCAACTGGTGGCTTCGGTTCGCAGGAAGTTGCCCACGAAGGTCCCAAGGTTGCACAGGTCCAGACGGGTCCTGCGACGACTCCGGTCGAGATCACTTTCAAGCCGAACCCGGTCTACACGCAGGAAGCTCGCGACTTGAAACTGGAAGGCGAGGTCCTGCTGGAAGTCAGTTTCTCAGCCGCCGGCACGTTGCACGTGAACAAGGTTGTCCGCGGAATGGGGCACGGGCTGGACGAAGCTGCGATCGCCGCAGCCAACAAGATCCGTTTCAAACCAGCTTTGCGTTACGGCCAGCCGGTGGATTCCACCGCTGTCGTTCACGTGACGTTCCAGCTGGCGTACTAACAGCAGCTGCCAGTGGTCAGTGGCCAGCGAGTCGCTGATCGAGGTAACTGAGGACATTGACAAGGACTTTGAAAAGGATTTTTAGGAATAACTGCTCGGAGCTAGTAACAGCCAACTGATCACTGGCCACTGAGCACTGATAACTGGTTTTTGGAGAGACGAGTCATGCGCACTTCGAATTGGATTCTCACCGCGGCTCTGCTGGTATCGCTCAGCGCTGCCGCTCAGCAGGCGACCGACGCGCAACCTGCGGCGCAGCCGGCGACACCCGATGCTACGCAGACGGCGCAACCGACGCAGCAGCCCGCGACCCAGGCTGCGCAACCGGGTCAGGCAGCGGCGCCGCAGGCGTCTGCGTCAACCATCGCTCCGCCGGCGACGATCCCTGCTCCGACCACGATGGATCAGGTCGTGAACCTTTTCATCGAGCGCGAGCATGGCCTTATCAAGATGCTCTCGAACCGGACTCCGGTCGTCGAGACCTATCTGCAGAACCTCAGCGCTGATCCGCAGCTCGGCCCTGTGCCCAGCGGGGATCACTACTTCCTCGGGCGTCTCGACATGGGAGAAAGCGTCGATCGCAAGGACTACCTGAAGGAAGAAGAGAAGAGCATGCAGTCGCGCCTGCTCGGCGGATTCCAGAAGCTTTACAAGGTCCAGTATCAGCCGATGGGCTTTTCCTGGATGGTGTACGCGGACCGCACCGACTTCGACCGCGAGCATTATGATTTCCGCTATGTCCGCCGGGAATTCGTCGGCGACGTTCGTTGCCTGGTGTTTGATGTAACTCCCAAACCGAAATCCGGACGTGGACGTTTCCTGGGCCGCGTGTGGGTGGAAGATCAGGGATACAACATCGTGCGCCTGAACGGCACGTATTATCCTGCGCCGCGTAACAGTTACTTCTTCCACATGGATAGCTGGCGCTTGAACCTAATCCCGGGCTACTGGGTCCCTTCGTTCATCTACAGTGAGGAAGGTGACTTCAGCGCGGGCGTGAAGAATAAGCTTGCCTTCAAGGCTCAGACACGCATTTGGGGCTATGACCTGAAGAAGGGTGGCAAGGACGACGAACTGACTCAGATCCGCGTCGACAGCGTCACCGACGAAACTCCGGCACAGCAGGATGCTTCTCCGCTGCAAGCTGAGCGCGTATGGCAGCAACAGGCAGAGGACAACGTTGTGGAGCGTTTGACGGCCGCTGGACTACTCGCTCCCGACGGCGATGTCGACCGCATTCTGCAAACCGTCGTCAACAATCTGCAGGTCACCAACAACATCGATCTGCCACGTCCGGTCCGTACCCGCGTGCTGCTCACTTCTCCGCTGGAAACCTTCAGCGTAGGAAACACGATCGTTATCAGCCGTGGATTGGTTGATGTTCTTCCTGACGAGGCCAGCCTCGCGGCCGTTTTGTCGCACGAACTTGCGCACATCGTTCTGGGACACAACCTGGGATCGAAGTACGCATTCAACGACCGCATGCTGTTCTCCGACGACGCGACCTACCAGAACCTTGGCTTCAAGCACATTCCGGAAGAAGAGACTGCTGCCGACAAGAAGGCGATCGAGTTCCTGAAGAACTCGCCGTATGCGCAGAAGCTCGACAACGTCGGCCTTTTCCTCAAGGCGCTGCAGCAGCGTGCTGTGAACCTGAACGCGCTGCTCACAACGCATCTGGGCAACCCGCTGGCGGAAGCTGGACAGGTTAGCCGCTTGTCCGCTCTGTCCACGCAGGGACCGGCGCTCGACAACAACAAGCTCGACCAGATCGCCGCGCTTCCATTGGGCGGACGCATCAAGGTCAATCCGTGGGACGACAAGGCAGAGATGGTGAAGACGGCTCCGGTCGCGATCACCTCGGCACGTGACAAGATGCCGTTTGAAGTCACGCCCTTCTTCCCGCGCCTTTCGCGCTTCGGTTCGAACGCAACACCCGCTGCTGCGCCGACCACCGCTGCGAACAGCCCGCAGACCACAGGAAACTAACTCGAACCTAGGGGACAGCCGCCAGCGGCTGTCCCAGTTCGAACCCGGCAAACAACCAAAGTTCGCGTCATCCTGAGCCGCTTTTCGCGGCGTGCCTCGCAGTCTTCATTTACGAGAGCGAGGATGACCATCAAGGTGCACTAAGACGCAGGCCGGGATCCGGAAGTCTCTTCCGGGATGCCGGCCTGAGTTCTTTCTTGCGGCGCATCACTCTAGGTAATGGTGTCGAACGTCCATCGCGCTGCTAGCGCTTGAGGCTTGAGCAAATGGCCGACGATTTCAACCAGTTCGCAATGCGCCTGTTTGTTTACCAAGGCACTGACGCCAAGGCCGCGAAGACGCGCTTCCTCGTCGAGCGTCGGGAAACGGTGATAAGTGACGACCACGAGCGTGCGAATCCCAGCCGAGCGGCAGGCGGCTAGAGTTTGAACTGAATCAGCATCCGACAAGTAGTCGTCCAGAATCAGCAGGTCAAAACCACCTCTGCAAAGCAAGGCGCAGGCTTCCGCGCTACTGACGGCAACGGTCGTGTCATATCCCTTTTCCTCCAACATGCTTTCCATCGCGATCAGAACATCTTCGTCATTGTCGGCGACCAAAATCTTTCCCGTTTCGTTTCTATTCATCTCACGCTCCTCTCCGATTTGTGATTTAAGAATCCCCCAGAGAAGGCTGAACTCCTCAGACGACGGTTGCGAGTTGCCTTCTCTGCGGTTCGGCCAGATCACCTCCTCTCAGCTACCTTCGGATGACATTGGTTCAAGTTCGAGAGCATCCAAACGTCCGCTCGCCTTTTCGAGATCCAGGATGGTATCCAGCTTCGTGTGCAACGTATCCGCGTGGTCGTAAATGCCACTCACCACTTCGCGGTACTCCGGGAAGCGCACGATGCCGCGGTTCTCGTTCAGCAGTTCAATGGCTCGCGTAGTGCGCTGGGCAATGGCAACCAGATGAGGCCGCGCGTGCTCGATGGCCAGCTTCTGGGTGTCGCTCGCATGCGGCTTCATCTCTTCAAGTTCGGAGAGAGACCTCCCCATCTGGTTCAGGTGATCCGTGAGGTCCGCCAAGTGATTGGCATGAGTCAGCCAGGAGACGGACGAATTTCGGTGCGATTGGAAAATGTCGGCCTGGCGCTGCAGTTTTAATGCAGTACTTTTGAAATCGCCGAGCCGATCCGCAACCTGACGTTGTGCATCTGCATCTTGCACGCTCCTGTCAGCCGATGCAGGCGGCGCCAGAGTGGCAAGAATGAGTAAGGTCAAGCCGCCAAATCCCATCTTGAATTTGTTCGTGAGCGACATCTGTTTTTCTCCTTTTTCGTCGAAAGTCTGTGAGGTTCAGGGATGCCAATGCAATTTCCGCAGGCCTCATGCGACCACAGAGCCGAACCTTTTATGGGCCCCATGGCATGGCTGATCAACGGGACAGTCCTCTACTCCGAGGGCCGCTTCCATTCGTCTGCGCCGATCGTTCGGAGCAGCGCCAAGAAATGGAGCGCCGAATCGAGGGCATGTCGCTCTTTTGTTTCGGTCGAGCCTGCATACCACAACTCCCTGGAACGGCAGCGGATGGCGTCGCATGCCTCGTCAATCCGGGCAAGAAGCCGGGTGCTTTCCGGTTCCAGCAGGGCCTTCCGATAGAGCTCAGTCCAGCTTCGAGACGTATGTGACATAGGGCATTTCCCCTTGTTGGTTCATGGGATTCCCTCGCGAGACGTTCTCTCGAGACGTTGATCGGTCAGATTTCTATGGGAGAGTGAAACTTAACAGCGAAGCAAACAGAAGGATCGCAGGTGAGAGCGACCATCGGGAAGAGCGAAATCGGAGCCGTGCTCTGAGGGGCCGCGGCGCGGCGCAGGACGGGCAGGCACAACAGTATCATTCAGCAGATCAGTGGTTCGCAGAGTGTTGTGAACACTTTGAGATGCCGTTGCGAGCGCAGAATTGACGCTGAGAGGAGACTGAAAACCGTCATCCTCGGCAGCAGCGGTCAGCGGGACGCACAGGAGCAGCGTCGCAACCCCCAGCAACAGCATCGTTCTGCGAACAGCATTCATAGTCCGAGTAACGAGCCCACCCCTATTTCACCGTGAGATGCAAGCGAAGTTGAAATGGAGGTCTGGTATTAGGCGGAAACATTGGAGTGTAGTTCTGGAAAAAGTGCTAACCGCAGTTGGCAATCGAGCTTTGTCTCTTTAGGGCCCCTTCGGGGCTGGCGTTTCGGTTCAGAATAATTCCCACGGCTTGCGCCGCGGGCCGCACTCTTTCGCCGCTAGGGGCTAAACCCTTCTACTTCGAAAGAACTGTGATCGCAACCGCGTTGATTGCGTAGGGTGATCCGGGAGCCTGTTTATGACCGGTCGTCGTGACGCGAAATGCGTTCACTCGTCCGGAACCGATGGCATACAGATGACTGTGGGTGTCCCAGGCGAGATCGGAGATCGTGTGAGCGGCGATCAACCCAGTGTACGGTGTGATTGGATTACTGCCATTGAAATGGAAAACCTGCAGACCCTTTATTCCGACAATAGCCAGCAGGTTGCCGGCTGGCGACGCCAACAGCCGATATGGAAGGTCTACGTCAGCCGTTGGCATGTTTTCGGCTGTGCTTTTTGGGGTCAGGTTGCCGAGACCGTCTGCAGTGTAGACCGCAAGTTGGGCGGGAGGTTGGACGTTCGGGAGCAGAGCGACAGCCAGATTGCTCGCCGGGTCAACCGCACTGCCGTCGGGGCAATAGTCCGCGTTCGGGTTCGTTGGCAGGGGCGGGTCGATAGAGAACGGAGTTAACGTTCCGCCACTGCCGCGACGAACTGCATACCAGGCTCGACTTGCCTGAATGCAACCAGCATCGTAAGCGTAAACATCGTTTCCGATGAAATGAGGCACTCCTGCAGCCGCGCTATTCGGAGTAGAACCAAAATAAGCGAGCGCGCCAGTCGTGGAGTTCTTTCTGAAGAATTGAATGGCGTTGTCGCCCGCGCCATCGCTCACGAGAGCATATAGGGTTGAGCCTGTGTGGTCGAGGGTCAGATAAGAAACCGTCGTGTAAGTGGTGCCGGTGTATTGTTGGGCATTGATCGATGAAACCTTCTTCAGGGTTCCATTGGAAGCGATCGAGAACGAATAGATGTAGATCCCATCCGAGGCGAACAGCCAATGCGAGGTATTTGCGAGAGAACCGTACAGACTGTTGCTCTTCCAGAATGGCGAACCCGACAGGCGGGTTAGGGATCCATTGATGTCGGCGCGGTATCCGTCGAGTTCGCTGGTATTGTTGGCGAGTTGGTTAATCAAGTAGACGTAGGCAGAAGAAGAAGCGGTGGTTTGAGCTGGCGCGAACTGGACGGATGCCAACAGCGCACACACAGCAACGACTACAGAGCTCACCCACTTCACAGAAGACTTCATCGCGTTTCTCCTTGTTGAAATTGCAGTTCGAGAAAGCAGAGTGCCGGCTAAGGCTGATCCGCAGCCTCGCGGCGATTGGACCTGCATTGAATGCAGCTAAATGGCGGAGAGCCGAATCGCGCCCACTTCGGATGCGGCACAGGTGAAAACAGTTGTCTGATGCGGGTTCCGCGACGCCAACGGGATGGTGTGATGGGTCGAAGGCATTTTATTCAGCACCCTTTGGTGTGTTCAGAACTCCTGATGTGGGGCGCCGCCCGCCGTTCAACTTTATTTCGCCTTCGCCTCTTTGCGATAAGGCTCGAAGTCTGCCCACACGCGTTCCACTGTGGCCGTCTCAACCGGTAGTGTAATCGGCGTATTGGGATCTTTTTCGGAGAAAATCTCGAGACTCACGCCGCTGCAACTGGGTGAGATCGCATCCGGGGGATAGGAATAGAATCCTTCCATGGTTGTATCTACGACGCGGTTGCGCACGTCTCGCAGCTCGCGAGGGCCGCGGCCGGGATCGATTGGTGGAACCTCTTTGCCGCCGCATAGCAGCCGCATTTTCTGGAATCCATTCTTGTATTTCACCTTCCACATGGCGCTGAACTTGGGAACGACGCGGATCGTCAACAATGGAGGATAATCCTGAGCGTTCTCCACTGCCTCGGAGGGCGCCTTCGCTTGCGATGGATCGGAACCCGACCTCTTGGCCGCCTTCCGCGCAGCGTCCATCTCGTCCCTGTGTCCAAGGTAATAGCGAATCGAAGGCGTGAGGACGCCGATTTCAAACTGACCGGCCGGGAAGAAATACGGCTTCGTGTCCATCTTTTCGGACCGCTGCAGCAGAGAAACCAGAGCGTCGGATGGGAAAAAATCCGTGGGCTCGACAGGCAACAACTCCGCAGCAGGAGGACCTCCTGCCATCTTCTGCCGCGCCTGCTCCATCACTGGCCGAACGTCCGCAATCGGGACGATCGATGCCAGCAGCCGCAGTCCGGCGGTCGTAATTCCGGTTGCTTCACCCCGCAGATTGAACAGCGGTCCGCCGGAATTTCCGGGATTGATGTTAATGTCGCTGGTAATCGCTTTCGTTTCGACCTTGCTCACTACTCCCGTTGTGAGGACCTTCTCCCGGCCTAGAGGACAGCCGATGGTGAATACCCTCTCCCCGACCACCAGCTGCGCCGCGGTTTCAGTTCCAACCAGGTTGGCGACGACAGCCTCAGGAAACGGTTTCAAGTTAGCCCAAATTACTGCAATATCTTTGTCGGCGTTGGTCGCCAAGACCTTCGCGATCACCTTGCGCTTTTGATCGAACTGCACGGCGAGGTAGCCCGACGACTCCACCACGTGGTTGTTAGTCACGATTAGCCCCGCAGGGTCCACAATAAAGCCAGAGCCGTCGTGAGATTCGGCGCGCACCTTGACCACGGAATTCTTCAATTTCTCGAACAACGTATTCAGGTCACCGCCGGTGGATGCTGGACCCGAACCCTTAATTTCGGTCACGAGCGCTTCTGCAGTCGCATTGTCGTTGGTCAACTCTATCGTCTGCGTCGCACCGCTTAGTGCAACTTCCATCAGCCAGGCGTATCGTTTTCCCTGGAATTCAATCGGCTGAACACTCGTGAGTTTGTATTTTCCGGCCGTAACTGTCTTCTCGCAGGTACCGTCGAGCGCCGTCTTCAGCTCGATAGCCTCAGATGCGGAATCGGTTCGCTGCAGCGTGACACGGAATGAAGGTACGGGCTTCTGGTTCAGGTCGCGGTCTACCAGGACTATGTGCAGTTTCACATTGACCGTCTGCGATTGCGCGCAGACTGCAGATACCAGCACCGACGCCAACAAAACGGTCGCTCTTATCACCCGACTCATATTTCCTCCATCGCCGCGAACCGTCCGAAACAAACGGTTCTTAGCCATGCTCTGCTCAGTCACGTGCCCCTGCTGTGACCACGCTCACCCGTGATGCTTAGGGAGTTATGTTTTCGACAGTGCTATGAGACATCTGACGATGTATTCGCAAAACAGCAAACTCGACAATGACGAAGTCCACATCCCGAGCAAGATATGTCTGGGAAGCTGTAACGCTCTGGGGGCAGAGGATTTTACCTCCAACTATTTGCAGTTAAAGATTTAATTTTTGGTTCTCCTCTATCTTCTTGATTCCAAGAGGTTGAAGACGGACAGGAAAAAGGCGTTATTACTGAGTAGTAAACAGCATAAATCGCAGAACTCTAGCCAAAAAGGAGCCTGGATCTCCAGACCGCAGAGATTCGAAAAGGTTCTACGGTGTGCAGTGAAAAATTAGCGCAGGCAGGATATTGAACAGCTGAAATCCGAGCTTCACCGAGCCGAACGTTGATTTCAGGTAAGGCAAGAGAGTCCGGTTGTATTGAAAAACCAAAAGTGATCCTTGGGGCTTGAGTGCATCGCGCGATTCAGTGACGATCTCTCGCCTGAGGTCTTCGGGCAGCAGGCTGTAAGGCAAGCTCGAAACGATGTAATCCGCAGGAGCAAGACCCTGCTCGGCAAGAATGCGGCGCACGTGGGCGGCTGATCCGTGAACGACTCGCAGGCGCGGATCACGGATCGTGCTCATTAGATAGTCCACGAAATCTGCATTCAGCTCAATGACGACCAGAACCGCATCGTGACGCATTCGTTTGAGGGCTTCCCGGGTGATTGTGCCGACGCCAGGACCGAACTCCACCAGCACTCGCGCCCGATCCCAATCGATCTGCGCCATGATGTTTTTAACCAGGAAAGGCGAACTGGGCACGATCGATCCCAGCATTGACGGGTACTTGAAGAAGTTACGGGCAAACAGCGCCATGGCAGAGCTGGGCGCGGCAGCCTTCTTTGCGGCCTGACTTGGCATCCAGAGGTTGTCCTTACGAGCAGTCTTCATCGTAGCCGAAGCCGGAGCCATCACTGTAGACGGAAGTATTATCGGGACAGGTACTTTGGTCACCATTCCCGAGAACGCGGATTTCTGAGACGAGGCCGCCATTCTGACAGTAACTTGCCGCTTTGGAATGAGCTCATAGAAAATCAGATCAGGACATCTGCATGATTTGTGCGCCTGAAGGGACGCATCTTTGCGGGTAATTATCCAGACAGTGCTTCGTTGCGTCGCAGGGGCGTACTTCGTCCTCACCTCGCTGTACTGTCTGCTCGCGTACCTGCCGTATACCTACACCGCCTTTATCAAGGCGCCGCCGTATCCATGGATGCCGTGGTTCGCGCATCATCAGGCCGGGTTGTACTGGCTTGCTGTTGTAGCGGCAATCGTAGCGGCGGAGAACGTCTCGATCTGCAAACTGCTGCTGCGAGATAAAGCTAAGATCACGTTTACCGCAGCGCTGGCCGCGATTGGAATCTACCTGACAGCTCGTCCGTTTCTTTCCACGGTGCAGAGTGACCGCTCGGCGTATTGGTGGAGCATCGCTTCCCTGTTGCCGTTGGTTGGATTCAGTGTGTGGCGTTCTGACCCGATCAAAACCCGGGACGCGCCGCCGCCTTCCCGATCGTTGTTTGGGTACTCCTCGGGAGTGATCGTTGCGGTTGCGGTGAGCGTTGTCTATATGGTCGGGGCTCGGCTTCAGGTCTATCGAGAGACTCATTCGCTGGGAATGCATAAGCAAGTGGCGAATCTGGCCCTGTGGAGCCTGCTCTCGCACGTCGCGGTCGCAATGGCTGTGCTCTCGGCTCTGAACCTGATTTATCTTGCAGCCTCGGTGACTCGCAGAGGAGAAACTGTCCGGCGATGGATGGTTGGGCTTTCAATTGTCACGGGTCTGTGGGTTGTGACGGACCGATTCCTCGACACGGCCATGAGTTTCGATGGGTGGAGCGCCTATGGATTCGCACTGGCGTTCGCCATTGCACTGACGCTTTGGGGATTCGCGCTGGTCGAGCCGTTCGCCGAAAGAGGAGTCTTCAGCGGCGCAAAGATCTCGGTTGCCGGAAAGATTGCGGTGTGGAGTCTCATCGCGGTTCTGACCGTGCTGGCGCTGACGTCGCGATCTTTGATCGGCGGAGAGGACTGGAATGGGTTCGTTGCCAGCACCTGGGCGCTGATCCTGTGGATTGCGATGGGCCTTTGTGTATACCGCTTGCGTCCGGCACGGGCGAACTACTCTGCTCCAGCGATTATCGGAATCCTGCTGGCCAGCGCCTTCGTATACAAGAGTCTGCATTTCACCCAGATTTTCTGGAGCAAGCCACTGGGATCGACCGAGGACGAGATATCGCTGACGCTCGAGGAATATGGAGGCCACGACGCGTCCTTCCTGCTTGCGCATCATGCACTGGGCAACAGCCGCCAGGAAGGTTGCGGCGATCTCTGCCGCATTCTTCGCGAGTACACGAACGTGCGCGACACGCACATTCGACAGGGCGTGAAGCTCGTCGACAGTGTGAGTCCTACACGCGGTGAGCGGCCGAATATTTTTATCTTCGTGATCGATTCGATGCGGGCGGATTATCTCGGCGCGTACAACCCTAAGGTTGACTACACCCCGAATCTTGATGGGCTGGCCCGTGACAGCGTGGTCTTTCACCGCACTTATACGCAATATGCGGGGACCTCGATCTCTGAGCCTGCGATTTGGGTTGGCGCTGAACTGCTGCACACCCACTTCCCGCAACCGTTCGATGAAGTGAACAGTCTGCGCACTCTAGCCAGGACTGATGGATACGAATTGGTTGCGAGCTATGACACGGTTCTCAAGCAGTTGTTCACTCCGACAGACCAAGTCGTGAAGCTCGACACCGATAAGGATCTGTGGAACCGCTATGAGGCGTGTTCGACGGTCAGTGAACTGGAGTCGCACCTGGACTCGCGACCGGACAAGGCGAGCCCGGTGTTGTTCTATGCTCAGCCCATGAATGTGCATCAGTTTGCGCGAAATGATGTGCCTTCTCCCACGTCGCAGCATTGGCCTGATCGTCCGGGACTGAGTACTCGCATCACGTACGAAGTGCATTGGGTGGATTCCTGCCTTGGTGGATTTTTCGATTATCTGAAGCAGCGCAGGATGTATGACAACAGCATCATCGTCGTGACCAGCGATCATGGGGACGCGACTGGAGAGTTGGGGCGCATCAGCCATTCGACGTCGATCTGGCCGGAGATCATGCGCGTGCCCTTGATCATTCACCTGCCGAACGCAATGCGTCAGGGTCTTGTGTACGATGACGCGCGACTGTCAACGCTGACCGATATCGCGCCCACGCTGTACTATCTGCTCGGGCACCGGCCGATCCGGCAGAATCCGCTCTATGGACGCCCGTTGCTGGCGGAGAAGAAGGCTGAGCTTGATGCGTATCCGCAGCGGGATCTCTTGTTGGCTTCGGACGTGCGTGCGGTGTATGGCATCCTGAGTGCGAATGGACGTTACCTGTATACAACGTATGATTCCCCGGCGCAGAGTTATCTGTTCGATCTGACGTTCGATCCGAATGCTCAGCACGACATACTGACCGCTCCTCTGAAGCGGCGTTACGACGAGCAGATCATCGAGCGTCTGCAGTTGGTGGGTGACTACTACGGATACAAGCCCGGGGTTGGATCGTTGCTTGCAACCGTCAATCACTAGCATTGTGAGTACAGCCAGAAGCATTTGCTGCAGAGTTTGCGGAGAAAACCTCGCAGAGATCGCTGAGAAGATCTTTCAAAAGCTACCAAACGAACAAAGCGGATCACTTTGGCTTTGATTTGCCGGGTAGGCCGGCGGGATTTTCGTGGGTCCGTTCACGAAAGGTGCCGCGGAGACCGGCGGCGAGACCGACTTTCGATTCTCCGAACCTATCGCGAAGCTTGTCGGCAACGGTGAGAGCGTCTTTCCAGCGCTGTTGACGGTTCCCTTCCAATAGAACAATCTGTGCAGACTCTGTAGTGAAAGACGATGCGTGGACTCCGAGCAAACGGATCTGCACGCCTTTCTTCCAATTTTTGCGGAAAAGAGCGCGGATGTTTTCGAAAATTTCCGTATCGAGTTGCGTGGGATTGGGCAGACTGTGCGCGCGCGTGATCGTGGTGAAATCTTTATAGCGCAACTTTAACTGGACGGTGCGAGCGTGAAAGTGGGCTTCGCGAAGGCGGCGCCCGACCATTTCGGAAAGGCGCATCAGCGTGGATTCGAGTTGTACCGGATCGGCAGTGTCGTCGTTGTAGGTGTGCTCGTGGCTGATCGATTTGGCGTCATGTTCCTCGGCGACTTCGGAGTCAAACCATCCGCCTGCGTCTTCGCCACGCGCTTTTCCCGCGAGGGCCAAGCCCCATTTGCCGAAGCGGTGTTCGAGTTCTCCCTCTTCGAGTTTGGTGAGGTCTCCAACTTTCTGGATGCCAAGGGCGTGAAGATTGGACTCCATTACCTTCCCAACGCCGGGAATCTCGCGGACGTTCAGCGGAGCCAGGAATTTCGCTTCCTCTCCGGGAACGATGTAGAGAATTCCATTCGGCTTGGCTTGTCCGGAAGATACTTTGGCGATGAGGCGAGAACTGCCGATGCCCACCGAGCAATTGAGTCCAGTCTCAGTTTTCATGCGCTGATGCAGATTGTGGGCGGCTTTCAACGGCGGACCGTGAAGGCGTTCGGTGCCGGTCATATCGAGATAGGCTTCGTCGATTGAGGCCATCTCAACTTGCGGAGTGAAAGCTCCGAGGATTTTGTAGACTTTTTCAGAGCACTCGCGGTAGCGCTCGGGATGCCCGTCGACAAATATTGCGTGTGGACACTGTTTGGCGGCCGTGCGCAGAGGCATGGCAGAGTGAACGCCGAACTTTCGCGCCTCGTACGAAGCTGCGGAGACTACTCCACGCTCATCGCGCTGTCCGCCTACAACCACCGCCTTCCCCTTTAGCGATGGATCGTACAGTTCTTCCACGGAGACAAAGAAAGCATCCATATCGACGTGGAAGATGGTGCGCGACAGACCCGGATGTGGCGTTGTGGACATCCTGGCAGAAATTTTAGCAGCGCGGGGCGGAGGAGGCTTAGTGCCTTGCGCGCTGTTCCCGCGTGAGCTGTTAGAACGTCAGGATGATACTCCTGCCAGAGATTTGTCCGCCGTCGTTGATTGCGCTCGCATCACGCGCACTTTCTCGTAAATCTTGCCGTACTCGCGGGCGCTCGCGTTCCAGGAAAAGTCCTTGGACATGCCGTTGCGCATCAGAACCTGCCACGACGTCTGGTCGCGGAAGGCCTGCAGCGCTTCTTTGATCGTCAGCAGAAGAGACTCGCCGTTGTATTCGGTGAACTTGAAGCCGGTGCCTTTGCCGGTGCGAGCATCCCATGGCTCGATAGTGTCGTCGAGTCCACCGGTCGCGCGGACGATGGGGACGGTGCCATATTTCAGGCTGTAGATCTGGTTCAGGCCGCAGGGTTCGTAACGCGAGGGCATGAGGAACATGTCGGCGCCAGCCTCGATCTTGTGGGCAATGGCATTGTCGTACGCGACCTTGACCGCGATCTTGTTGGGGAATTGCTTGTTCAGGCGCTGGAACATCTCTTCGTAAGACTTGTCGCCTGCACCCAGGGCGACGATGATCATCTCCTCGCGGGCCAGGCGGTCGGCAATCTGCGAGATCAGGTCGAATCCCTTCTGTGCGGCAAAACGCGAGACGATTCCGATGACCGGAAGCTTCGGGTCGGAGTTTGTGATGCCAAAGGCGGAGAGCAGATCCTGCTTGTCTTTGGCCTTACCGGACAGTTCCGTTGGAGAATATTTCGCAACCGTGAATTTGTCGGTTTGTGGACTCCATTCGTCGTAATCGACGCCGTTGAGGATTCCGGTGACGGTGGAGGCCCGGTCGCGGAGAACCCCTTCGAGCCCGAACCCGTATTCGGCAGTTTGAATCTCCTGGCTGTATTTCCGGCTGACCGTGGTCACAAAATCGGAATAGGTCAGCGCACCCTTCAGGAAATTCACCTGGCCGAAAAACTCCATTTTCGACATGGTGAAAAGATCCCACGGCAGCATGAGTAGAGGCAACGTGTCGGGCGGAAAGAGACCCTGATATCCCATATTGTGGATGGTAAACACCGTGCCCACACCTTTGAAGGCCGGGTCGTCGTCATAGATAGTCCGCAGCAGAACGGGGATTAAGGCCGACTGCCAGTCGTGGCAATGGAAGACCTGTGGCACACCGAGGATCTTGGATGCCTCGAGGACCGTGCGCGAAAAAAGAGCAAAGCGTTCCGCGTTATCGGGATAGTCCCCAGCCGGGGAGCCATAAAGGTGGTCCCGGTCGAAATAGCGGGGATATTCTACAAAGTAAAATTTCACTCCGCCTTGTGTCCCTCCGGAGACAACAGATGCGAAACGGTATTCGTCGTCGAAGGGCACGGTCACGCTACGCACGACGGTAGCCGGGTCTGACAGCTTGGTCTGGCGATAACGCGGCAAGTAGACGCTCACCTGATGCCCCAATCCGGCGAGAGCGCGCGGCAGGGCACCGACAACATCCGCGAGACCACCGGTTTTGGAGAACGGGACTCCTTCAGAGGCAGCGAATACGATATTCATGAATGCGGGAACCTCCAGAGCGTGCGTAGTGGTCGCGACGCGATATGATGAAATTGCAGAAAACTCGGGCCGGGGTCCGAAACACCTAAGATGCAGTTATCAACTTGCCAGTCTACTTCTCGTGAAAGGGAGGGTCAACGTTGCCAAGGGTCGCATCGGCGCGCCGCCCAGTAAGCAAGCCCAAATTGGGACAACATTTCCTGGCCAGTGAAGATCTTGCGTTGCGCATTGTGGACGCGCTGGGAGATGTGTCAGACAGCACTGTGCTCGAAATCGGGCCGGGACGGGGAATTATGACCTCGTTGCTGGCCAAGCGAGCACGGCGGTTGATGGCGGTTGAGTTGGACCGAGTGCTGGCTGCGCAACTGCGGCTGAAATTCGGCATGTCCCGCAATGTCGAGATCATTGAGGGGGACGTGCTGGCGATGGACTTCGATTCCCTGTTCGGACCGAAACCAGGGCTGGGGCGGCCGGGAATTGAATTTAAGCCACAGCCAGCGAGGGTCGTAGGCAATCTTCCTTACTACATCACGTCCGATATTCTTTTGCGGCTATTCGAGTTTTCGAAGTATTTCGAGAGCATTGTCATCATGGTGCAGAAGGAAATGGCGGACAGGATTGCAGCGGAACCGGGAGGAAGTGAGTACGGTGTGCTCTCTGCGACCGCTCAGTTGTATGCACGAGTGGAAAAGCTGTTTACGCTGCCGCCAGGCGCGTTCTCGCCGCCTCCGAAAGTCCATTCGACGGCCCTGCGCCTGACGATTGATCCTCAGCAGGAAAAACTGGGAGTCGCCGGGGATGGGTTTGTTGATTTCCTGCGGCTTTCGTTTGCACAGAAGCGCAAGACGCTGTGGAACAATTTGAAAGATTCTTACGATGCCGATGGGTTAAAGCATGCACTCGCCGAGGCCCATGTGAAGCCTACCGCCAGGGCGGAGACTTTGAGCCTGGAAGAGAGCGCGGCGGTGTATCGTGCCTTGCGTAAGACCCAAGAAGGCTCTTAGCATTGTGTCCTGGCAACACCCCAACCGCTGAGATCGCTGAGAACGGTCGCGGAGCACGCTGAGAAATAGAGCAGGGCTCACTGGATTGATCTCTGGCTGGGCCGGCCTCGCCGACAAGGAGGGCCTATGAGCACGACCATTCTTCGTCATCCCGCAGTCGCGGGACGTTTCTATCCTCGGGATCCTGACGATTTGCGCACAGAAGTGCATGGGTATCTTTCGCAATCGATCTCAATTACTCTCGAGCGCGTGAAAGCGATCGGCTGCATCGCTCCGCATGCGGGATATATGTATTCCGGACACGTTGCGGGAGCTGTATTTGCGCGCATTGAGATTCCGAAGCTTTGCGTGGTTTTATGCCCTAACCATACTGGGATGGGTCGGGCACTCGCCATGATGTGCGAAGGCTCGTGGGAAACACCCTTGGGAGAGGTCCCGATTGATGCGGAGTTCGCCAATGCTCTGCGGCAGCGCTTCCCTGCTCTGCAGGATGATTCCTCGGCACATCGAGCAGAACATGCGGCTGAAGTGGAATTACCTTTTTTGCAATTGCAGCAGCCAAATCTGCGATTTGTTCCCATCGCGCTGGGCACTGGACAATTCGAACTCTTGGAGCAACTGGGGGCGGCGTTAGGCGAATTGATTTCCCAGCAGAGAGAACGCGTTCTCATTGTCGCGTCGAGCGACATGAATCATTACGAGTCGGATACGGTGACGCGGGTGAAGGATCAGCGCGCCATCGAGAGGATTCTGACGCTGGATGCCCGCGGTTTGTACGATGCGGTCACGCAGCAGGATATTAGCATGTGCGGATTTGGTCCGGCAGTGTCGATGTTGACGGCGGCACGTCAACTGGGGGCAAAGTCGTCGGAGTTGGTAAAGTATGCGACGTCGGGGGATATTTCAGGTGATCGGGATATGGTTGTCGGGTACGCCGGGGTGATTGTGAGCTGAACTGGTAATTTGTGCCTGATGCGCTTGGCTTCGCCTTTCGCGGGACAGCCGAAGGCGGCTGTCCCTACATGGTTCATCTGGCAAATGAAACCGGCTTCACTCTCGTGAAGCCGGTTTCTCTCTTGCGATTGTTTGTGTTTAGTGATGCACCGGACCGCTAGCGCCGCCGTGACTTGCGGGCGCGCTATGGCCCGCTGATGCCGGCATCGAACCGCCGGAGCGTGCAGGAGCATAGCCGCCCCCTGACGGACGCCCTCCCGAAGCCGCAGTGGAACGTCCGGCCGGAGTCGCGGAGAACTGTGGAGCCGGTCGCACTTCAGCCGATCCGGACTTCACCACCTGATGATTCAGGTGATTGAGATTGTTGAGCGAACCGCGCTGGATTCCCATGCCTGCGGAACCGGCGTTGACCGTCATGCGCGACGTCATCATCGTGGAAGAAGTTCCTACTCGTCCCACGGTGAAAGTCTTCATCGTACCTGCCGCAGGAGGCGTGAGGGCAGAAACGTGAGTTAATGTCGTCGGCGTATATCGCGGTACGGTTACGAAGCTCGTCCACATGCCGGGTTGCCACATCCAGCCGTTGCCGGGGATGAACATCCAGTTGCCGTAGCGATATGGGAGCCATCCCCAAGGATAAGCCGAGGCGAACATGTATCCGTAGCCGGGATAGAAGCCCCACGCACCGTCCATGAAAGGATCCCAACCCACACCGGCGAAGTAGGGCTGCCACATCATGCCGTAGCCGGGTACGTTGGAGTAGGCACCGTAGTAGTTGAGGTCACTCAGGCCGTATCCGTAGGGCGAGTTGCTGTTGTTCTTCGCATACTGGTCGTGATACGAAATGGCCTCTTTGTCCCACGAATCAAGAGGGGCTTCGGCGATTTTATTGTTGATCGCGGACTTGTCGTTATCGGCGACGTCGAAGGTCGCGGTCTTCTTCTTCTCAACGCTGACTTGTCCACCGGGGCCCGACACCTGCACGTCACCTTTAAAAACGGCAACGTTGGCGACCTGCGTCGACGTGTCTACACGGAAGTGCGCCGAGTGATCGAGCGCAAGCTTTTCCTGTGAGAAGTTGAGGCTGAAGTCGTCTTTCCCCAGCCAGTTTACGTATGCCAAGCCTTCCGTGAGCTTCAATTCAGACACGCGTTTGCCCGAATCGTTAAGGCCGAGACTGCTGAACTCCACGGCTGAATTCGGTCCCAGCCGGACGGAGCTGCCATCCTCAAATTCGATTTCAGCGCGGCCGTTGGCGCCGGTGCGCAATTGCGATCCTTGTACAACTGGCAAATTCACAAAAGCTTTTTCGAACCCCAAGCCAGTGTTCTTGTCCATTTGCACCGCGCCTTGCACGTCGCTTAAGCGAACAATGCGGGCGTGTGATTCGGCAAAAACCGGTAGCGAAAGAAGAGCGCAGAGGGCAAGGGCAAAAGTTACCCTGTACGGAGAAGGTGTGTGCATGACAACCTCCGAGGTGTTGCTTTATTAGAACACGGTTTTAGGTAAGGAGTTGTAAAAGTTAGGGCTACTGCTGGTTCCTGAAGCACGTTGGGCAGAAGGCATCCGCGTAAGGGATCCCTTGCCCACAGGAAGAGGCTTCATCTCGATGATGCGGCGGGCCCGGGCCCGAACTACGTTGATCACAGAGTTGTCCTCGTAAATCTCTTGTAATACAGGAGTTACAGCCTGCACCTCGGCCAGTTCCCCGCGCTTGGCCTGGTCCTCCATGCGCTTGAGTTCGTCGTCGAGGGCAAGTTTCTGATAGCGGTGGAAGTAGGTCAGCCTGCGACCGAATTCGAGGGTCGAGGCGACACTTTGGAATAAGGACGTGAGTTGCTGTACGGGCTGCTGCTGAGAGTAGTTGTAGTCGGCGGAGGAGTTGCGCTGTCCGTCTTTATAAATCAACTTCTTTGCCCCGGTGAAGGCGAGTTTTTTATTGCCGGAGTCGACCTTGCCAGAGAAGAAGTGCGCTTGAGCGGCGAGTTCGAATATCCGGGCGCGTGTTGAATCGGAAAAGGTGAAGTCCATTTTGTAGTCGTCGCGTACGTCCGAATCGGCAGAGATCTTTCCCGAGGATTCGTAGTGAGAGCGGCCATCGGATTGAACGTCGATGGAATAGTGCTCGGGGCTGGAGTTGGGAAAATCAAGGGAGAAGGTCACGGTCGCAGGATCAGCCGCGTTGCCCAGAACTCCCGAGAACAGAAGAAATGTGAAGACGGCCGCAGTCAGCCAGAATCTATCTCGAATTCGCAGAGTTCGGAAAAGCAGGTTGCAGCGGACAGTCATAGGTCAGACGTAAAGATTATGCCAGAACGTCGAGCCTTGAAGGCTAATGTCCGACCGCACGTTGCCGTTCCAGGGTTCCGGCGGTGTGGAGATGACAGATGGCGATGGCGAGGGCGTCAGAGGCGTCGAGAGGCTCAGGCGGCTCAGCGAGTTCGAGGAGACGAGTGACCATGTGCTGAACTTGATGTTTCTCGGCGCGTCCGTAACCTACGACCGAGGATTTGATGGTTAGCGGTGAGTATTCGGAGACTTCGAGGCCTGCGGAGGCGGCCGCGAGCATCGCTACACCTCGGACCTGACCCAGTTTCAGGGCGGACTTTACGTTGAGGGCGTAGAAGACATCCTCGATCGCCACCTCGTCCGGCTGGTGTTCGGAGATGATCGCGCCAAGGTGCATGTAGATGCGGGAGAGGCGGGTTGCCAACTTCTCGCGCGGTGACAGCTTGATGGCACCGCAGGTCAGGCAGGAAAGACGGCCTGTGGGATGGAGCTCAACAACACCGTAGCCTGTGTATTCTCCGCCGCAGTCGATACCGAGGACTCGCATGGGGAAGAACTAGTTTAGCGCGGATCGGGACGCTGAGCCTAGGGGTTCGTGTTTATCATGCGCCCGGTCGTTGTTATTCCGAGGCTCCGCGATTTCACCCGCAGGTCGTTCCCCCCAACCTGCACTCTAGAAGGGAGCTCCTTCGCTCCGCCTGAAGAGCGGCTGCGCTCAGGATGACGCCCAATTCCGGTTGTGACCAGGAATGTCGGGGATTTTCAGGCGAACGAGGCGCAGAGTGATTCGCCTCACGTTCCCGCTCACCAGGCCCACGCATACGCATCCACTCTCGGGTCGGCGCCCGCGCTTAGGACGCCTGTGGTCGCGTCAATTACGATGCCGCCGTTTGAGCCTAACGACCAGGGTGACGTGACTCGCAGTTTGTGGCCTTTGCTGATCAGGGCTTCACGTGTGGTTTGGGGGATGCGCGCTTCCACACTCATGTCGCCGGGATACATCGTGTGCGGAAATGGAGACGCCGGGAACGCGCGCGAGGACCAGCGTGGGGCCTCGATTGCCTGCTGGATGTTCATGCCGAAATCGATCATGTTGATCAGCGTCTGCATGGTGCGCATGACCTGATCGTCGCCACCGGGGCTGCCAAGAATCGCCCAGGGCTGACCATCTTTCATCACGAGCGTGCTTTGCAGCGTGCTGCGCGGACGCTTGCCGGGTTCGAGTGCGTTGGCTTCTCCTCGTTTCAACGAGTAATAGTCGCCGCGGCAGTTAAAGAGGATGCCGGTGTCTCCCATGACAACGCCGGTGCCAAAGAGTTCATGGAGACTGGGCTCGAAGCTGACCATGTTGTGGTCTTTATCGATTACGGCGATGTAGCTGGTGTCGCCATTGTGGCTGGCGTTGCCGTCGAGAACTTCGTGGACGGGGCGATCGAGTGCAGCCGCGGTTGACGCTGGAGTGCCCGGACGCAGTTCGAGAGAAGCTTTTGCGGGATCGATCAGTTTGCGGCGTTGGGCCGCATAGTCTTTCGAGAGCAGGCCGTCGTAAGGGATTTTGATGAAATCCATATCGCCGAGATATTTCTCGCGATCACCCATGGCAAGTTTTACCGCCTCCACGCTGGTGTGGAGAAACTCCGGGCTGTTGTGACCCATGGCTTTCAGATCGAATCCTTCGAGGAGATTGAGCGCAATCAATTCGGTCGGACCCTGGCTTGACGAGGGATTCTTATACACGTCGTATCCGCGGTAATTGGTCGAGACGGGAGTTTCGACCTTGGCCGTGTAGTCGGCAAAATCTTCGTAACGAAAGAGTCCGCCATTGGCCTCGGAGAACGCTGCGAGCATGTGGGCGATGTCGCCTTTGTAGAAACGGTCGCGGGCGGCTTTGAGTGCTTCGTGGCGGCCCTTCGACTGGCTGTTTTTTTCAGCTTCGACCAGCTTCTTCAGTGTGTGCGCCAGATCGGGATTTTTCAGAATATCTCCGGCTTTCGGAGGATGCCCATCGGGTAAATAGATCTTGACCGTGGTGGGATACTTCAGAATCTTTTTCGATTCAGCGATGTAGGATGCACCACGTTCGCTCAGGGGAGATCCGTTCTCGGCCAAATCGATCGCTGGTTGGAGCACTTGGTCGAAGTTCATTGTTCCCCAGCGATCCAGCAGGATGTACCAGGCGTCTACGACTCCGGGGATACCTCCGGAGAGCAGACCGTCACTCTCAGGAATTTTGGCTCCATTGTTTTTCTGGTACCACTCGATGGTTGCGAGTTTTGGAGCGCGCGGTTCCGCATTGATCGAATAGACCTTCTTCTCGCGGGAATCGTAAACCAGCAACACGGCGTCGCTGCCGACACCGTTCAGCGAAAAATCGCTGACTGCGAGTGCCGCCTGCCCTGCGACGGCGGCATCGAACGCGTTGCCTCCGGCATCGAGGATGCGGCGAGCGGCTTCAGTGGCTTCGGCCTTCATGGAAGCGACGGCGGCGTGGCGTCCGCGGATGACGGGCCGCATGGTTTGGGTGGTATCGGTTTGGGCTGGTGCCAGGGAGGCCAGCAGGAGCACCGATACTGCCGCGGCGCTGAAGCGCCTGGACAGCCGATGGCGGCTGTCCCCACATTTTTGATTGGTAGACTTCCAGGCCATGCATTCGATGGAAGCCGCGACTATGTGAGATTGGTTGCTCTTCATTGGTCTGTGGTCCTTTAACAACATCTTGGTTTCGGCCGTTTGCCTTCCCGCTCGCGCCAAAACGCGGCATAAGCCTGAGCGGACGAATCCATACGTGAGCGCTCGAGGAAGCGATCATAAGCGGCTTCGTCGAAGATTTCGCGCAGCGTGCTGATCAGAAGCCGCATTGCTCTTCTCATGTGGATCATGCGCGCTCCTCGGTCAGGCGAGTCATGACAAAAGGCGTCTCTTTGACTCGAGCTTCTCTGCGGCCGCTGAGGACGCCGATCCACTGGCGGGCGGATTCGAACAGGACTAGAGCCACCATCACGAGAAGAAGCGCGGTTACCGCAGCATCCAGGCGGTTGTTGAAGATCAACCTGGCCGTAGCGCTGGTTGCGGGGCCTGCAGCGAGTGCGTGAGCCTGCGCAAGAAAGCCGATTCGTGGATTGGGATCGAGAATCTTGTGCCAGGAAGCCGTGAACGTCACCGCCACCAACCAGACAAGCGGGATCAGTGTAACGGCGGCATATTTGGCGCGATGCATTTTGATGATGATTGTAGTCGCGACGCAGAGGGCGACCGTCGCCAACAATTGATTTGCGATCCCGAAAAGAGGCCACAGGGAGTTAATCCCGCCTAACGGATCCTTGACCCCCTGCCACAGGAAATAGCCCCATGCAGCGACAATCAATGCGCTCGTGAAGATGATGGATGGATACGAACTGGTGCGCCCGAGCGGCTTGTAGATGTGACCGAGAGCGTCCTGGATCATGAACCGTGCAACGCGAGTGCCGGCGTCGAGAATCGTCAGGATGAACAGAGCTTCGAACATTACGGCGAAGTGATACCAGAGAGCCATCACTGTGCCTCCGCCGAGACTCTGAGAAAAGATATGGGCCATGCCGACGGCGAAGGCTGGCGCGCCTCCTGTGCGATTAAACAAAGTTTGTTCGCCGACTGCCTGAGCGAGAGCCTGCATGTCGGCAGCAGTTACGGGAAATCCCCAGTTGGTGATCGTGTTGGTCGCGGCGGCTGCTGTTTGACCGACGATGCCGGCTGGGCTATTGATTGCGAAGTAGACTCCCGGCTGCAGGACGCAGGCGGCAATGATCGCCATTACGGCAACCGCGGATTCGGCCATCATCGCGCCATACCCCACCACGCGCGTTTCGGTTTCGCGGGCGATGAGTTTGGGAGTGGTGCCACTAGAGATCAACGAGTGGAATCCGCTGATCGCGCCGCAGGCAATTGTGATAAAGGCGAATGGGAAGATCTTGCCCGAAAATACCGGGCCAGTACCGTCGACGAAACGCGTGAATGCGGGCATATGAAGCGTGGGATGGATCGCCACGATTCCTATGCCCAGGAGACCGATAGTTCCCAGCTTCACAAAAGTGCTGAGATAATCTCGCGGCGCGAGCAGGAGCCAGACGGGCATGACGGATGCAGCGAAGGCGTAAATGAAGATTGATATCGCGAGTGCCTGCGCGCTCAGCGTGAACACATGCGCGGGACCGGAATGCTGTGAGATCCACTCGCCGCCCCAGATCGCCAGCAGAACCAGCACGAATCCGAGGACAGAGACTTCGAGCACTTTGCCGGGACGGATGCGGCGGAGATAGAGACCCATCAGGAGAGCAATCGGGATGGTCATTGCGATGGTAAACGTCCCCCATGGACTGTCTTTCAACGCATTGACGACGACCAGCGCGATCACAGCAAGCAAGATGATGAGGATGGCAATCACCGCGGCATAGGCCACTACTCCACCAACCACTCCGGTTTCTTCTTTCGCCATTTCGGTGAGAGACTTGGCGTCGCGACGGACGGAAAAAAGCAGAATCACGAAATCCTGCACGCAACCTGCAAAAACAGCTCCGGCTAAAACCCACAGAGTTCCCGGCAGGTAACCGAATTGAGCGGCGAGAACCGGACCGACGAGAGGGCCAGGGCCGGCGATGGCGGCGAAGTGGTGTCCGAAGACCACCCATTTATTGGTGACGAGAAAATCACGGCCATTTTCGAGGCGCTCGGCGGGAGTCGCACGAAGAGCATCAACAGCGAGAATTTTGGCCGCAATGAATTTGCTGTAAAAACGGTACCCGAGGGCATAACAGCAGGTAGCAGCGGTGACCAACCATAAAGCATTGATCGGCTCGGAGCGATGGATGGCAACGACTGCCGTTGCGACCGTTCCCAGGACAGAAACAACAACCCACAGAACGACGGATAGAGGCCTATTCATCGTCGAGCATTGTGTCGAATCTGCGAGCCAAGCGCAACGGCCAATGTTGTCCCACAGCAGTTTGATGTTACTCTATCTGCTCCGAAAGACTGCCATCCCCGTGTTTTGGGCCATTTCGTCCGCCCCTACACCCGGGGTGCATTCCGAGGAGCCATCCTGAACTGATCACTGGGAGTCATACGATGAAAATTGGCATGTTGACTGGCGGGGGAGATTGCCCTGGACTGAACGCAGTCATTCGTGCGGTCGTTCGCAAGGGAATATTCCACTACCGGGATGAATTCGTAGGCTTCCTGGAGGGGTGGCGCGGCCTGGTTGAGAACAAGAGTATGGTGCTTGATCTCGATTCAGTCAGCGGAATATTGCCGCGCGGTGGCACGATTCTGAGAACGTCCCGGACGAATCCTTCGAAGCGTCCTGATGGCTTTGATCGCTCTATCGCGACCCTCGGCGCCCACAAGATCGACGCGCTAGTTGCGATTGGGGGCGACGATACTCTCTCGGTCGCACAGAAGTTGCATGAAAAGGGCGTGAAAGTTGTCGGGGTTCCGAAAACCATCGACAACGATCTGGGTGGCACCGACTACACCTTCGGATTCGATACTGCGTGCAACATTGTGTGCGAAGCGATCGACCGCGTTCACACCACTGCCGAGGCACACAATCGCGTGATGGTGGTCGAAGTTATGGGCCGCGATGCAGGATGGATCGCTCTCTACAGCGGGATTGCAGGTGGGGCGGATGTGATTTTGATTCCAGAGCGGCCGTTTGATGTCGACAAGGTTGCAGAGTCGATCCGGCAGCGCCATGAGCGGGGACGGTACTTCTCGATTGTCGTCGTAGCCGAAGGTGCGAAATTCGCGAATGAAGGGCCTTCGATTATTCACGAAACGGGCAAGGACGAGTTCGGTCACGCCAAGCTGGGAGGAGTCGCGAATACCCTGGCGCGGGAGATCGAGGCCCGCACAAAATTCGAGACTCGTGCCGTGGTGCTTGGACACATTCAGCGTGGAGGATCGCCGACTGCATTCGATCGCGTGCTGGCGACGCGCTACGGATTGGGGGCGATCGATATGGTGCATCGCGGCGAGTTCGGCTGCATGGCAGCGTTGCGGTCGAACAAAATTGTATCGATTACGTTGAAAGAGGCCATCGCGAAGAACCGGGTTGTGGATGACGAGATGATTCAGATTGCCGACGGCCTTTTTGAAGAGGTAGTCGTGAAAGCCGCCAACAGGTAGGAACGTTAAATTTTGGGCTTCGATCGCGCGCATCCGGCGGTGGAAGCCCTTTCGTGTATTTGCAGCATGGCAGGATTCAATCGATGAAAGCATTGACATGGCTGCTGCTCGGAATTGCGGCAAGTGCCATCAGTTGGACTTACATGCATAAAGTGCTCCTGCCCTGGGAGCGCTATTCCAACGTCGATCGTGGAAAACTCAAATCGCAGATGGGGGACCTTTATCCGCGCTGGGTAGGCACGCGTGAACTGTTATTGCATGGAAAAAATCCCTATAGCGCGGAAGTAAGTCACGAGATCCAGATCGGGTTTTATGGTCACCCGATCGAACAAAGCTATGATAAGCCGCAGTCGGAGATTATCGATGAGCAACGGTTTGCGTACCCGATCTACACCGTTTTTTTGCTCGCTCCGACGATTTACGTCGACTTCGAGAGTGTGCAGGCATGGGCACCGTGGGTGCTCGGCGCGTTTGTGCTTGCTGGTTTATTGCTCTGGCTGGCGCTACTACGTTGGCAGCAGCCGTGGTGGGTCGTTGTAGCACTTATTCTGATTGTTCTAAGCAGTCCACAGATTGCGCAAGGACTGCGGTTGCGTCAGTTAGGACTGTTCGCCGTTTTCCTGCTGGCGCTTGCGGCATGGTGCGTCACCCGGAATCGACTGGGTGCAGCTGGTTTCGTCCTGGCACTCGCGACCATCAAACCGCAGATGGTGGCGCTCGCCGTGGCGTGGTTCCTGCTGTGGAGTCTTGGTGATTGGAAGAGGAGGTGGACGCTTGCTGGAGGGTTTGTCGTTGGGTTAGGAGCTCTGGCAGGTGCGGGCGACCTGCTGGTGGCAGGATGGGTAAGCTACTTTCTGGACGGACTGGAAGCGTATCGCCGGTATTTCCCTACTACTTCAACACTGCGTCTGATTTTGGGAAATTGGATCGGAGGATTCGTATCAATTGCGGCAATCCTCGTATTGTTTGGTTATGGGTGGACTCGGCGTCGAGTAATGGGGGACTCGGCGGATTTTGTCCAAGTACTAAGCTTATTCTTCGTCACGTCGCTGCTGGTCCTGCCATTGTTGACTCCGTACAATCAGCTGCTGCTCCTGCTGCCTGTTCTCACGTTGATTCGGGATTGGACGATACTGCCCCGTTGGGCTCAGGCCGGACTCTCTCTGCTTGCGGGGTTCCCTTACGTTGTGTCAGCGATATTGTTGATCTATCCTCCACAATTAAACGCCATGCAGCGGACCCAGCTATTGCCTTCGGCGCTTTTGTTGCTGGTTCCCTTCTTTATCCCCATAGTGATGTTCGTAAGATCGCAAAAAAATGCGCCGGAACCGTCACCTAAGAGAGCGCTCTGATTGAGTATGATGAAGCGAGATGAATCCGGATCGCTGGCTCACATCAAAGCGTCTGTGCGCCCACGGATTGTTGCTCGCCGTCGCGCTGTGGGGACTCTACATTTGGACCATCGCGACGCCTTCGCTTCGCGACCGAAACGGTAATCTCAAAGGGACAGACTTTCTGCACTTCTACACGCTGGGTTCTCTTGCTAGAGAGCATCGGGGCGAATACCTCTACGATATCAATGCCCAAGAATCTCTGGCCGCACGGCGCGTTCCAGACGCAGCAGGCATCCGCTTTTTACCGCTGTATCCGCCGCAGTTTTCATTGCTTTTTGCGCCCTTGGCGCATCTTTCATATGGATGGGCACTCGTCGTGTGGTGGATCTTCACCGCATTGGTTTATAGCGCATGCTGTTATGCGATCTGGAGAGCATGTCCGAACCTGCGGAACTTCGCTACGACAGTGGCCCTCCTATGCTTTGCCTACCCGGCATTCTTCCATCTGATCGCGTGGGGACAGACCAGCATCCTGGCACTCGCCTGTTTTACGGGAGGATTTTTCCTGCTTTGCGGTGAGCATGAATTTTCCACAGGACTTGTTCTCGGATGTCTGATTTTCAAACCGCAGTTGGCTATGGCTTTCGCGGTTTTATTCTTAGCGACGAAATCGTGGAAGATCATCGCCGGAGCGGTCTCTTCGGCAGTCGCGCAATTGGCGTTAGGAATGGCGTACTACGGATGGGCGCCGTTTCGTGCCTGGTTACGGATGCTGGCGAATGTTCCGACGCTGATGCCATTGTTCGAACCAAGGCCGTACCAGACCCACTGTCTTCGCACGTTCTGGGCAATGCTTGTGCCTTGGAACGAAGTTTCGTTTGCCTTGTATGCGATCAGCGCCGCTATCATTCTCGTCTGGACAATCCTGATCTGGAAAAGCCGGAAGCCTCTTTCTGTGCGTTACGCCGCTTTGCTTCTGGCCAGCGTTCTGGTCTCGTTGCATCTCACGGTTTACGATCTGGTGATTCTGGTCCCAGGATTGGTGCTGTTAGTTGATTGGATCATGTCGAAGACGTCGCATACGAGCGGAATGGGCATGCTTATTTACTTGGTTTGTGCTCTTCCGCTGGTGGGGCCATTCATGCGATGGATTCACGTTCAGCTGTCAGTAGTCGCCATGGTGGCGCTGCTTTATTGGATATGGAGAATGCCATCAAAAACCCCACCTCTGGCAAAACCGGCCAGAAGTCTGGCACCCGATCTAACTGCGGAGAACAGCTAACCGAATAAAAAGGACAGAGCTTCGGGGAAACGCTTTGCCCAGGCGGATTCGTGGTGAGTTGCACCTTCGTCAATCACCAGGTGCAAACGGCGGTCATCCAGTCCGGCTCGCTGGAAAATATTAGCCAACTCCTGGACGTCGTCCACCATGCTGCGATCGCGATCTTCGCGGCCGGCTTCCTGCGTGCCCGTGGCGAGAAAGATTCGATCGGGCCACTGCCGGATCGCGCGACTTTCACGGATCATTTGCCGGTTCGATGCCCATAGAGAGGGACTTTCGAGCAGAAGCCTGCCGAACCAACCTGGATGGACCGCAGCGGTGTAGAGCGAAATGAGAGCTCCAAGGGAGGATCCGCCAAGGCCGGTGTTTTCAGGGCCGGGGGCCACGCGGTAGGTTCGAGCGATGAACGGCATGACTTCTTTGAAAAGAAAGTTGGGGAAGCGGCTCCCCTGCACTCGCAGCATCATCGGGCCCAGGGAACGATGCGGCATATATTCCCGGAATCGATCCTTCTGGGCATTGTCGATGCCCACAATGATCATGGGAGGGATTTGTCCCTTGCCGATCAGGCGGTCGGCGGTTTCATCGACCTGCCACTCAACTCCCGTGAAGGATGTCGACGGCTCGAAGAGATTTTGTCCGTCGTTGAGGTAGAGGACCGGATAGCGCCTGCCGGCGTTTTCGGAATCGTCGTACTGCGGCGGCAGCCAAACACGAAGGAAACGGGAGTTGCGGAAGATGCGGCTGCGGAATTTATGCAGGCGCAAATCACCGGCAGCTGCTTCCACGCGGATCACATCCGAGACGACAGCCGAACTGCTGATTTCAGTTTTCTGGGTTTCTTCCATCCGGAAAGCGCTCTCTTAGGATACAACGGCGAAATGCATCAACCCCTTGCAAATCGAAGCCTAACGACAGCAGCGGCCACAGTGATCAGAAAAATTACCAGTTGTGAGGCGAGGCATAGGATGCACCAGGCTTTCAATTCGTAAGCCTCGACGTAGGTCAGGTACAGCGCGAACAGCAGCCCCGCGGCAGCGGCGACTAGCAGGCGCGTGGGCGTCTGCGATCGAGACTTCCACAATGTCGAAAAAAGAAAGAGAGCGATGTATCCAGCGACTCCGATTCCGGCGACGGGAATCCCGGCCACTTCCGAATATTCACTGCGATTCACGATATCGCAACTGAATTTCTGACTGAAGTCGCAGAAATTTGTATCAGACTTCGCATAGTGGCGTTGCAGGGAGACTGCCGACAAGATCACCCCGAGAATTGAGAGAATCGCAATGAATACGAATAGTGTTCTGGTAGGAGTATCGCTCACGGCAGACTGCATCCAGTCTTATCGCTTAGCGCCTGCAATGAAAGCACGCCTTCCTTGGGTGGGTCACTACCGAACTGCCAACTGGGAAACAGCTTGACTCCGGCAGCCTTGCAGGCGGGCGTCAACTCGTGAGGATCGTCCTGACTCGCGCATTCGATGTATGTCACGTGGTGAAATGAAGCACCGAATTCGCGCTTTTGATCGGCACAGTGTGGACACCAGTAGAGGCCGTACATCTTGGCATTCTTACTAGCCAAGCATTTCGCGAAGGAATCGTACTTGTGATCCTTGTAGTAGCGCCCAGCGAGGAATGCGCCGGCGAGAAGTGCGGCCACGATCACGTAAAGAATAATCTTGTTTCTCTTAGGAGGAGAGGTCTGGTCTGCCTGTCGAGATTCCTGCCGTTTTCGTCGCTCTTCTGACATGACTTACCCTTATATCACGCGATTTCAGGCGATGACGTTCAGCGCCCTGGGGAGTAAATCGAGCACCTCGCAATGCAACGACAAAACTTCGCCGTCGACCATGACATCGACCGGAGCATCCAGTTTGAACTCGACGCGACGGACGGACTTGCATTCCGCCAAGGGATGTTGAATGTGGGTTCCGTCGTAAAGGCCTGGGAGATTGCGGATCAAACCAAGCCGGCCGATCGGTCCCCAGCGCACGTACTCGACCAACCCGTCATCTACTTGAGCTTTGGGGGCAATCATCATCGTGCCGCCGGTGAATTTGCTGTTGTTGAAGGTGACGAAAAGGCAGGGACGATCATCGAATCGTTCCTCGCCATCGACGCGCGTGGGGAATGGACGGCGGTTGAATCGAGCCAAAGTCAAAAAGATGGAGGTGAAATAGCCCAGTTCACCCCAGTCGCTGAACCGGCGAGCGCGGAGCGTAGCAACATCAGCGGAAAAACCCATGCTTAGCAGGTTGATGTAATAAATCTCACCGGCGCGGTGCCGCATCCGCATCACGTCGCAGGGCCGACTCTTGGCGGCAATCAGCGATTCGATCGCATAGTCAGGACCGCGGTCGCTGAAGTCACGCAAGAAGGAATTTCCGGTCCCTAGCGGCAAGAAGCCCAAAGTTGGCGGCTCTTTTCCGATCGCGTGCGGGAAAAGGCCGTTGACTACTTCATAAGAGGTGCCATCTCCACCAACGGCGATGAAATGGCGGGCGCCGCGACCGTAGGCATCACGCGCGATCTCTGCTGCCTGTCCGCGAGAACGTGTTGTCGCGACCTTGACATCGATACCAGCGTCGCGGAGCCGCTTCAGCATCGGACCCAGCAGTTTCCCGCTGCGTCCGCCACCAGCGGCGGGATTCACGATGGCTAGATATGTTTGCCCCAATCGTTCGACCCCGTTAAGGAACTGGCCCCGCATCTATCCTGATCCGGGTGCCGCGGCAAGGTGCCGCACCGACAGCCGGCAAGGACGCCGGCGCTACAATGGTTCTACTGACTTTCTCTCTACTACTTTTCCGATTTCATCGGCCAGTATCTGGCGCTTGATTTTCATCGACGCGGTCCGTGGAAAATCTTTTTCCCAGACGATATATCCGCCGACTCGCTTGAAGTCGGGCAGCTTGCGGTTTCTGGCAGAGATGTCTTCCTGGAGAGCGGCATCGAATTTCTGGTTCTGCTCGAGACGCAGCACGAGAACGAGTGACTCGCTCCCAAGTTCCTTTTTCGGCCAGACGTAGTTGCCAGCGAATACGGCGTACTCTTTCACCGAGAGGCCGTCAAATACGGTCTCGATATCTTCGGGATAAATGTTCTTTCCGCCCTCGGTGACAATCATGTTCTTCTTGCGGCCGAAAAGCTGCAGATGGCCATGTCCTTCGAAGCGTCCCAAATCTCCGGTGAGGAGCCATCCGTCAACGATGCTTTCGAGTGTGAGTTCAGGATCGTCCAGATAATGCGACATGACCGTTTTACTGCGTACTGCGACTTCCCCGATGCCGTCGGCATCGGGATTCAGAATGCGTAGCTCGACTCCGGGAAGTGGCTTCCCAACGGTGTCGGCACGAAATGGTTTTAGATCATTCAGCGTTAATGCGGTACCGGCCTCTGTCAGGCCATAGCCATTAACGACCGGTATTCCGAGATCGTAAAAGAACTGCATGGTGGGGGGTTCCATAAACGCGCCCCCGGTGATCAAGGCCAGTAGTTCTCCACCGAAACCGCGGTGAATGTTGCGCAGCAGCAGGCGGCTCAGCTTGACGTTGGGTCTTCGCCGAGTCAGCGTGCGGTTGATGGCGATCGAGGAGTTCAGCAGGCCGCGCTTCCAGGGCGGGAGTTCGTCGAATTTGGCTCGCAGACCACGCTCCAGATTTTTGAGGATCATGGGAACGAGGGCAACGTATGTAATGCGATAGCGGACGAATGCGTCTCGAACAAATTCGGGACGCAGCGTACGCAAGTGCACGACGCAAGCTCCACACACGAATGGTCCGATAAAACCGACCATGAAATCGATCGCGTGGTTCGTAGGCAAGATGCTGAGATAGCGCACGCCCGGCCAGAACGGGTACCACGCCGTCAGCGAGCGGCACTGTTCCAAATAGTTCTCGTGCGTGAGCACGCAGCCCTTTGGACGACCACCCGTACCCGACGAGTAGACGATGCAAGCGACATCATCTTTCTGGCGCATGACGAAATCCGGTGCGCCTTTGCGCTTGAAGTCTTCCCAACGAAAGGCGCCGGCAAGATCCACGCCAAGGGGGGCCTCCGTCACGAGGACAATCTTGGTCGCGATGTTCTGAAAGCCAGGATCGGCCATGATCGCGCGCCACAAGTGGTACTCGATCACGAGAACTTTGGTTTTGGAATGAGCCAAGAGTTGGAGATGCTCCGCTGCGGTCAACTTGTAGTCAAGAGGGACAACGACTCCGCCACAGTAAAAGATCGCATAAGCAGAAATCAGCCATTTCGACTGATTCGTCATGATGATTGCGGCGCGGTCGTTGGGATCAAAGTCGGCATCTTCCAGTGCGCGGGCGAGTGGAAGAGCCACTTCTTTGAAATCGGAATAAGTCAGCCGGAGTTTTTCGCGATCACGCTCTGCTTCGATAAGACACACTTCCTTCGAAAAGCGTTCCAGAGCATCACGAAGGGCTGCGCCGAGGCATGTGTATTGACGGAGATCGAGCATCACGAAATCGCGATTTTAGATTGTAGATTGCGGAATGAACAAACTGCGGTCCGTTCCGCGGCGGAGTTCCCTGCCAGTCAACAACCGAATCAGTGATTGAGTTCTAAAGACGAACCTGGATCTTGCTCGCCAGAGTGCGAAAATCGCTCACGCCTTGCAACTCATAATCGGGCAATTCGACCCGGAAATGGTTTTCGAGTTTGGTGAGGAGGTCGAGCGCCTGCAGGCTATCGATCCCAAGAGTTTTAAAAAAATCGTCGTCGGGAGAGAGCTTCTCCCGGGGAACTTTAAAGTGCGCTGCGGCGAGCGTGAGGATTTCGTCCAGCGTCTTTTCGGCGGTTGGCATAGCTTTTTATTCTAATTCACTTTTGTTCAAGGCAAGTAGGGCTGGGCATCCTTGCTCTCGACGAACTTCTTCAGTCCGGCTTGAACAGCGGGACGCGAGAACAGTTCGCAGAAGATTTCGATCTCCTGCTTCAACTCTTCCTGTGGGATGGGCTTAATGAAACGCTTGGCGGTGACGGCCGTTTGATGATCGAATTTCGCCAATTGGGCAGCAGTAGAGCGAGCGGCGCGCAAGGCCTCTCCTTCCGCAACCACCTGGCTCACCAGTCCGATTTGTTGCGCCTTGGTCGTATTGAAACTGCGCCCGGTCAGCAGAAGATCGCGAACTACCGAGTTGCCGACATCGCGCTTGAGCCGTGGGATGCCACCGAATCCGGGGATCAGCCCCAGCCGGAGTTCCGGGAAGGCAAAGCGCGCGGTCTTGTCGGCAATGATCAGGTCGCAGGCCAGAGCGAGTTCCAATCCTCCACCGAATGTGACGCCGTGAACTGCGGCGATGGTAGTCATGGGAGCAGCATCGATGAGGTTGAGCACGCGATGAATGCGCTCGAGAAAATCGCGGACGCCCTTGGCAGCATCTTCTGCCTCCATTGATTGTGACCCTTCGTAAAGCTCGCGCAGATCGGCCCCGGCACAAAATCCGCATTTCAGCTCGCTGTAGACGATGAGAGCGTGGACGGGTTGCGTTGGTGGCTCTAAAGTCCGACAGAACAATTCGAGGTCCGAAAGGGATCGAGAGCCAATCTCGTTACAAGGAGTCCTATGCAAGACGAGTTCGATGAGCCCGTCGCGGAACTCCCAGGACATCGTTTCGCCTTTGCGGTTCAACGCCTGCTGCGTGCTCATGCCGTCTTCACCGTTTGATACATATCGTCAATTTCGTTCTTGAGGCGAGCGTTGATCAAGTCATGTTTTAGCTTGCCATTGGCAGTAAGGAATCCGTTGTCGATCGAGAATGCTTCTGTCCGGACGAAAAACGCGCGCACCTGTTTATAGTGAGGCAATTGCGAATTGACGATGTCGAGGGCGTCCTGCACTTCATTCCGGGTTACGCTGCCAGTCACAATCGCAGATAGGTATCCGCGACCATTTCCCACGATAACGACCTGCTGGGCGTTGGGGAGGTGCCGCGCAATTTCGTCTTCGATGGTCTCCGGAGAAAGCTTGTGGCCGGAGCCAAGGATGATCAGATTCTTGATCCGCCCAACGATCTTCCATGTGCCGGTGGAATCAATCTCGCCCTGGTCGCCGCTATGAAACCAGCCGTCGCGCAGAACGTCAGCCGTCTGCTGAGGGCGATTCCAGTATCCGGGAAAAACATTCGGACCTCGCACGATGATCTCGTCGTTCTCGGCGAGCTTCATCTCGATTCCGGAAATGGTGGGACCAACCCGCGCGGGGACGGGGTTCTTGGGATCATCCATCGTGCAGATGCCGGTGGTTTCAGTCAGGCCATATACCTGCAGCACCGGAATTCCGAGCATGCGGAAATAATCCTGAGTTTCGGCAGAGAGCGGTGCGGAGCCACAGATTAGTGCCCTTAGGTTGTCGCCGAACATTTTTTTTCGGATAGTGGGAAAGACTAACTTGTTGGCAAGGACGAGAGATAAGGAGAGACCGGACTTGCCCGTTTTAGTGCGCGCCGCCCAAGCGGATTTGGCTCCGTTATAGATCTTTTGGGCGATTCCACCTTTCTGAGCGATCTGCTCATCCACGGCGCGGCGCATCCTTTCCAGCAATTGTGGAACGTTGAGGAAGTAATGAGGAGAAACCGCAGGCATGTCGCCGGCGATTTTGGTGAGGTCCGTATTCAGGGTAACCAGGCTGCCGCGCAATATGAAGCTCAGCACAGCGATCCACGACGCGCAAAAACTGAGGGGAAGATAGTGGAAGATTCGATCTTGGCCGGAACGGCCGCCCATCAATTCGTCAAGCCTCGCCGACGTACAGGCGAGCATGAAGCCAACATTCGCCGCCGTCAGCATTACGCCCTTTGCTTCACCGGACGTGCCGGAGGTGTAGATGATGGTGACAGGATCTTCGTCGCGCAGCTGCGGCCGATCGAGAACGACTCCTTCAACTCCGGAGAAGACTTCATCGAAGAGAACCAGCTCCGAACCTTCAGGCGGCGCCTGCCGAATTCCGTCGAGTAGCGCCTGATCTCCGCAGCACGCCAAGGCAGGAGAGCTATCTTTGATCATGGCGCCCAGCTCGGAGTGAGCTTGCCGAGAATACAGGGGTACGACGATCACCCCTTCCGCCATCGCCGCCAGATCCAGGGCTATCCAGCGAATGCTGTTGGGCGCCAGGATGCCACAGCGGTCTCCCTTCTTGAGGCCTTTGGAGACTAAGAACGTACGCGCCTTATGAACCAGCTCGAGCAGCTCGGGTCCGCTGACGCCCGTGAACTGGCCATCGCGAATTTCCTGCATCACTGTGTTCGCAGGCGCAGCCTTGAGTTGCGAAAAAATGTCTCCAAGAAAGGGCATTGGTTTTCTGGGGCTCGAACGGCTAACAGTAAGCGGTCACCAGTTGTTTCAGCGACTCGCTCATGGGTGGCAGGTAATCATCCCAATTCCATTCGCCGGTGCGAGTCGGAAACTCGGGATAGCGCCGCTGGACTTCCTCTTCAAAGAACACACCCATCTGAGCCATCACTTTCAGATTCTTCACTACGGTTCGCGCGATACCGTCGGAGATGCGCTCGCCTTCACTTGCGAGCACATTCAGAGCTTTCAACAATTTCGGCTCGAGGTCGGGATCGTCCACAGTCATCAGTAATTCCTGATGTCCGCGCTCGCGCATCAAGTTGCGGATGCGTTCGTCCATGGTGATTCCCGCTGACGGAACCAATGCCGGCATTGAGGTGACGATTCCGTGATAGCGGGATGAAGCCATCATGTGGCATGAACGAAGAATGCTGACCAGTTCGTACATGTTGTACTGGTCGCTGCTCAAGACGGGAACTCCACCGAGTCTTTCCGAGATACGTTTCGCGGGCCGGGCGTCGAGACGTTCGGTCGCAGCCAAGATCACGAATACGTTGCGTTGCTTACGGAAGGCATCGACGGCATTGGCGATTGAGGTCAGATAGTGTTGGTAGGCGCGATCTGCGGCCGGTCCCGAGTTGTGGAAGTAAACGGTTCGATAGTGGCTGTCTTTGTAGGCCCCGGTGAGGCTCTGCAGTGCATATTTTCCGACCGAAGCTCTGACGGGCCACTCGAATGGATTGATCGGGCAAACTACCAGAACTGGGGTCTTGCCGTCCCAGCCAGCCTGGCGCAGGATGCCTTGCCCGTAATCGGCTGGTTTGGGCTCGAATGTCCAGGCCGTATCGGTTCCCAATTGCGTTGGGACTCCAAGGTCGCTGAGGATGAGCCGCGATTCCTCGTTGCGCGTGATAACCAGGGAATTCTTGCAATAGCGGGCACACATCTTTGCGACCAGCGGATCCATGTGGCCTGCTTCAGCGCCGTAGCCGACTGACAATTTGTTCTCGACAGCGGCAATGCCCAGGGATCCGATCATCATGGTCGTGAGAGCATTCGCAAATTTGCTCTTGAACATCGAACCTTCGCAAGCGACGACACCGTGGTGCCTTGGCACTTCGTTGGAGAGAAATGGCGGAAAAATGTCAGGAAGGTGAACTTGCGTGGTGCCCTCGAAATATCCCTTGGAGAAATCGAAGTTTTGGCTCATCACGCTGAGATCGACGCGTTCAGCTCCGAGGATATGGCGAATCTGCCGGATCATCTCTTCCACGCGGACGTCGGAGCCCATGTTGCGCGTGCCGTTATATCCGGCGAAGAGAAGTTTTAATTTCTCGCCCGGTTGCCAAGGCCTGTTGCCACCCAGCATCCATCGCGCCTTGGCGCGTTCAATATTGGCACTAACCCACGCTTCCAGGACAAAATCCATCATGCGGCGGTACCTCCGCGCATCGCGGGCCATGGCTGATATTTGTACTCGAAATTGTTTTCGCGGCTGAACTTCAGCAGCGGGTAGCTGTACTGGGAGAACGGTACGGGCTTTCGCCCGAGTTCGGTCGTAACCCGTGTGTTGTCAAAAACGGTATTCCACACCAGGTACGGCATGAAAACTTTCATCAGAGATGCGCCGTGCCCCAGTGGCCCCTTACGATTGGAAAGAAATTTTACCGAACCGGTAAACGGCCCTTCGGCGAATGGCAAAAATACCGGGCGGCGCTTTTCCTGAGCCGCGGCCAAAGCCGCAGTTAATTCGCGAAAACTCTGCGACGAAGTTCCTGAGGATAGGTGATACGTGTCGTACTTGGGCTGATCTTTAAGGTGCAGAGCGGCAATGGAGTCGGCCACGAAGTCGACGTTGACGATGTCGATCTTGTCATTCGGGCGGAACGGCAACGCGGGCAGACCTGCCAGGAAAACGAACGCCTTTACCATGTCGAACTGCGTAGTTTCCGCGTGTCGACTGTCGCCCAGAACAATGCTGGGGCGGAAGATGGTTTTTGGCGTGTCGGGAAGCAGGACATGGGCCATGTGTTCGCAAAACTTCTTGGTGCGGGCATAGGGATCATAATCCGAGCGATCCCAATCGATAGACTTGTCTTCCGTCACTACCTCGTTACTGCGCTTCCCTGCTACGGCTACGGTGCTTACTTCGCTAAACCGGCGCAGGCCATGATAGTGCTCGGCATGACGCGCAAGCGTGAGCACTTCAAGCGTGCCCCGCAAGTTTACGTTGAGGCAGCTTTTCTCAGATTTCCGATTCAGTGAGGCGGCACAATGGATGACCGAGTCGGCAGTATGGACGAGTCGATCGTATTCGTCGCGAGATAAGCCGAATCCGGGCAAGGTTAAGTCGCCAACGAAGACGCGGATCTTGGTCTGCAGGAATTCGTAAAAAGCTGGAAAAGGCAGGTGCAACTGCATCGAGCGCCACAGGCGCAATTGGGCCTCCTGCGGGTCGCGTGCGCGCACCAGGAGGTTCAAGGATGCGCCGTAGCCTTGCAGCAGATTGGCGGCGACATGGGCGCCGATGTATCCGGTTGATCCGGTCAGGAATATCGCCACGTTGCTCCGTTAGTGCCAGTCTTAATAGTGTTCGCAGGGGCAAGCTGGAAAGTGCGTGGTGGCCGCGGTTCCAACGACCTGCCTTCAATTAGTGGATACGTCCAGCGCCGCAAAGCTGGAATATGAATGTTAATCCAATATTCCCACCAGTCGAGCGAGCGGGTGTCATAGCCGAACTGACTTTGCTCTTCGGGAACGAGTGCAAACGAAAGTTTTTCGATGTTCTCAGCGGTGAAATCGTGCTCGTTGAGCAGAATGAATGGCTCGAACAACTCAATCAGTTTCTCTACCCGTTCGAGGTTACGTTCGGTCTTCACCAGAGGCGCCCGTTTCAGCGGCAAGGGAGACATGATGCGCTGAATGGACTTTACGATCGCCTTCTGTGCCGGCGCCGACATGCGGTTGTAACGTTCTTTGGAGACGGGGATGGCGTCGAAACGGAGGCGCAGCCAGGATTCCAAGCCTTCTTGAGCGCGATAGTGCTTGCGATGAGCCAGAGACGTTAATTCGATGGAACGTCCCATGTCGCAGGGATTGGTGACCGAAGTTGCGAGCTGATACAGAGGATCGTGACGTCGTTCCATGACCGCCGCAGCGATCAAAGTCATGCCCGCGCAAACTGCATCTACGGGAATGATGTCTAGCCGCTTGCTTTCTTTCGAAGGCAACTGGCGGAAATAGGTACCCAGAAGATACGACAGAGAGGCAGAAGTGTTGATGCCTTCATTCCAGCCCAAGAATGGCTTCGAAACAGAGGTCTCAACGATTGCCGGCCGCACGACTGCAACGGGCAGTCCCTCGCCGCGCTTAATGATCAACGATTCAGCCAGGCTCTTCGTGAGTGTGTACGTATTGGGCCAACCAAGTTCTTTGGCCCGTCGTGTACCAGCTTCCGTCAAATAGGTTTTGAGCCAGCGAACTCGGCCTTTTCGAATCTGATTGTCGAGCGCGGCGCCTTGCAGGTTCTTGGCTGCATGCTCCTTAGCCTGGGCCTGCATGCGCAAACCAGAGGTCACTTCGTCACTTTCGGCGCGCTCCTCCGCCTGCTGGATAAGGTCATGCAGGGATCGCCATTCCTGCTCGGCGTCGAAATCTGGCAAAGCACGCGGAGTGTAGTTCGGAGTCAACTTCTCCCCGACCCGACCGTCCTGTTCGCCAGCGACGTAGCAAGTCGATAAGTGCACCAGTCCTGCATGATCGGTTTCACGCACGAATTCGAGCACATTCACGGCAGCATCGGTATTGGTCGTGAGCGCGTCGCGGATGTCGGGATTGAAATCCGTGAGGCCGGAGCTGTTGATAATGAGGTCGAGGTCCTTTTGCAGCGCACGAGCCACGTCCGGGGCAAAACCAAGACCAGGCTGCGTCACATCCCCTTCAACGACCTCAATCTTTTCGCGTAAGAACTCAGGCAGCCTGTCACCATAGCCCTCGAACAATGGGTCGAAGACGGGCGAGTCCTCGATCATTTTTTCGAAGCGGCGTTCTCCAGGGTTCGATTTCTGCCGCCGAATCAATAAATAGATCCGTTTTACGTCCGGCAAGTCCATGAGCGTATTCGCCAGCCAGACCTTGCCGATGAATCCGGTCACACCGATGAGCATGACGTGCTTACCGCCAAATGCACGTCGAACAGAGAATCCGGCATTCTGCCTGCGGCCATCGAAATGAACGACCGACGGGACCGGGGACAAAGAATGCCGTTCTGCAGAGGTAACGGCTGCACGCAACTGTTCCAGGGAGATATCGAGGTGACGAGCCAGAGTCTTCGGAGCGCGGCGCCCGTCGGGCATGTTCTCGCGGAAAAGAGCAAAGGCACCGCGGGGCCGAATCACCGGATCGAGCAGACGGCCAGTAGCGGTGCCATCGCGAAACTCCAAGCGGTTCGCAACGATACGTTTGACTCCCAGATATTGCGCCAGAGGACGCATGACGTGATCGAGCGCCTGGCTCACAAGAATGACGTCCGCGCCGGACTGTACGAGATCCTTAACCGCCTCCACTCCTTGTGGTTTCAGGCGAGGTTTCAACTTATACTCGAAGTACTCCTCTCCGAGTAAATCTAGGCGATCGCGCGTCACTCCGCGCAAGACTGTGTGGACAACGCGCGTAGCGAACTTGCGGTTCGAAGCGTAAAGAAAAGGACGCAGCAGCGCCATCAGGAAGATGAGGCCGCGTCGCCGGAAGCGCTCGGCAAATGTCTGCGCATTCCACGTAAAAAAGGCGACAGGCCTGACTACGGTCAGGTCTAGCAGGCTCCCCTCGACTCGCCAGTACACAGTGGGGGCGCCCGTACTGGAATTAGGGTTTGACGTCTCCAAAATTCGTTTATGGCCTCAGAAAAAAGTGCGACTGAGTCGGTCAGGCGAAACCTTTATTTTAAACAAACCGTCGCAAGGAACGAAGCCGAACCATAAAGAATGTATTAACCGGCTTGGCCCATTGCGCGCGCTATTTCTCAAGACGGGGGTCGGTATGGGCGCGACCCACAATGAGGGCGATGATTCCGCAGACGCCAACCGTCATGGCTATTGCTAAGAGTCCGCCCCGGAATCCTCCGTTTGCAGTGCGGAAGAATCCGATGATGTCGGGTCCGAAATAGCCTCCGAGATTGGCAAGCGAGTTAATCACAGCGATTCCAACCGCGGCCGAGAGTCCGGTCATGCGGGAGGTAGCCATGGCCCAGAACGGACCCACCATACCTTCTGCGAACGCCATCCCTATACTCAAACCGGCGACCACGGTGAGGGTTGAATTCCCATAGGCGGCAAGAACGAGTCCGCCGGCGGCAGCAAATGCCGGGACCGCCGTGTGCCAGCGACGCTCTCCGGTTCGGTCAGAAAGCATGCCGACCATGACCATGACAACAACCGTAATCAGGAATGGGAGTATAGCGATGATTCCGGTCCAGAAGTAGGTCATACCAGAAAACGCCCGGATAACGCTTGGCAGCCACAAAGTCACGCCATACATAGTTGTGGATACGCCGAAGTAGACCATCGAAAGCAGCCATATCCGAGGCCGGAACAAGATTTCCCAGTGGCTCTCTCCGCGAGGACTTAATTCGACCTGCCGCTCGCTCTCGAGTCTTTCCAGCAGCCACGACTTTTCGCTACCCGTCAGCCAGCTTGCTTCGTGTGGAGTATCCGCAAGGGTCCAGAACACTGCGGCGCCAAAGCCAATCGCTGGTAACCCCTCGATCAAGAACATCCACTGCCAGCCAGACAAACCGCCGCCGTGAAGTCCGAGCAGGGCGCCTGAAACCGGGCTGCCAATCACACCGGCGAGAGGGTTCGCGGTCATAAACCAGGCCACAGCCCGTGCTCGAGCGCTGGCCGGAAACCAACGCTTCATATAAAAGATCATGCCGGGGAAGAAACCGGCTTCGGCAACTCCGAGGAGGAACCGCATAGCGTAGAAGCTGACCGGACCGCGAATGAAAATCATCAGGCAGGAAATCACGCCCCACGCGATCATCAACGCCGAAATCCAGCGTCGGACACCGAATTTCTCGAGCACCAGATTGCTGGGCAGTTGGAACAGGAAGTAACCAATAAAGAAGATGCCACCGGCACGGCCGATGGCACGTTCGCTAAGCCCCAACTGACCGCGCATCTGCAGGACCGCAAAGCTCATGTTGATCCGGTCAAGATAGGCAACGATGTAAAGGAGGAAGAGAAATGGCATCAGCCGCCACATCAGCCGGGAAACTACTTCGCGTTCGAGGCGGTTGGACGTCGTTTCCAAGGACAATGCGATTCCCCTATCGGTGCGTGGGCTGCCCCGCGACAGCCCGCGGATCCCCTCGACTTCGCTCCGGGCAGACGCAGACGCTACGGGATTCTATCCTATGGCCAGAGTTCTTTTGATTTGCGCGACTATTTGTTCAGGCGAGTCACGAATGTCTATCGTCACCGCGCTCTCAGGTTGTTCAAGGTCTGCCAACTGACTGGAGAGAATCGATTCGCCAGCGAAGTGACCGCGGCGGGAGCGCAGGCGCTCGGCAATTAGAGCATGTGTTCCTTTCAGATAGACGAACCGGACCTGCGGGCTCTCGCTTAGCTTCTCTCGGTACGAGCGTTTCAATGCGGAACAAGCTAGCACGACGTCCTTGTCGGCGGCGATCCATGCGAGGATGGCTGCTCTGAGAAGATTAAGCCAGGGTTCTCGATCTTCATCGGTGAGAGGAATGCCGCTTCGAATCTTGTCCACATTAGATTGCGGATGATAATCATCAGCGTCCGCAAACGTCCAGCCGAGTTGTGAAGACAGCAACGTACCGATTGTCGTCTTCCCCGAGCCAACAACTCCCATCACGATCACGATCATGGGCTACTTTTTAGGGTACTTCTTCTCAGCGCCTGTCCGACTATTGGTGAGAGCGAAACTGCCGTCTACGTCGGCCGTTACCTTCAAGAACTTTCCCTCGCAGTTCTCCTTCACGTTAGCGATGTAGTCGGCATCAACATTGTGGTCCTTGTCGGATTCTGCGGCGTAGTGCAACTGCCAGAGCCCCTCGATGCCCGGAGAATCGTGCACGATCTGCCAGGCGGCCGAGCTCGCCCCTTTGCGGGCTCCGTTATCGATGACTGCCACCCGAGGGCGCAATGCCCACACTAATGCTTTGGGATTCGAAAGGTCTGCTCCATGGTGAGTTACAAGGAAAAGATCAACCGTACCAATAATGTTGGAGGGGCAGGCCAGTTGCAGTTCCTTTTTCTTTGTGAGGTCGCCAAGATCAAGGAAACGGAAATTCCCGTACGTGATTAGAACGCCTACCGACCGCGCATTTTCGGTTGGGTCATCGGGCGCAGCTGGTTCCGCCTTGCAATAGGAATTTTCCGCTCCCGCATCGGAGAGCGGTCCACTGTGCTCGCCTGCGGCGCTCAAAACACGCACATCGATGCCTTTGATTGGCACTTTCCAGCCTGGCTTGACGACCACGTGCGCGTGGCCGGCGATGGCCTTCTCGTATGCCGCGTAATCGCTTCGAGTAACCTGTGAGTCTTCCAGATTTGGACCATGATCGAGGAATGTACCCACTTTGATCCCATCGACGAGTTGCGGAACGCCTCCGACATGATCGCGATGGTAGTGCGTGATGAGGACATAGTCGATCTGGTTAAGCCCGGCCTGGTGCGCGGCGGCCAGGATGCGATCGGCGTCCCGCCCTTCATACCCGGGCCAGCCCGTGTCAATGAGCAATGATTGACCTGACGGGCTGACCACGAGCGTAGCCTGCCCTCCTTCCACATCGATGAAGTAGATCTGCATCGGTTTGGCAGCAGGCACTGCGGAAGAAAAGCTGATCAGCGTAAAAATGCAGCACAAAGCAAGCGCGGATCGACGCATCGGTTGCACCCGAGTGAATGGATTATTTGCGAAGATTATGACACGCGGCGAGGTGGAATCGGGAAGATGTTGAGACCAATCCAATGCTTCACCACGAAGGACGCGAACGAGCACTTAGGAAAGCGAGGATGACTGGCGATCGAGCTACCAGTCGTTATTTGTGTTATCCGACTGTTCCCCGTCGTTCGTGCGGTTCCGCTTCTTGTATGCGAGAACCGTAATGCCAACGGACATAAACATTGGAGGAATAATCAGGACCAGGATTCCAGTGCGCAGACCCTGAATGAACCGATGACTGGAAGCCGCGGCTTGCGTATAACAAAGGGCACAGCTTTGAGCGTAGCCGACGGCGTTCGCGGCTAGGACAAACAGTCCGGCGATTACGGGCTTTGCATAACGGAAAAGCTTCCATTTTTGAATTGACCGCATACTACAACTCCTTACTTCGCGAAGGGCTTCATCACTGCGAGGCGGAAACTGTCAGCCCAGATCATATTCATCATTACCAGCACAAACAGAGTGCCAGGAATCAGCGCCAGACGCAGAGTCGGTTTTTCATCCCGAAGATGCATGAAGAACATGACAGCAAGATAGGCCTGAATTACAGCCAGGGCAAGCATGCGCCAGAGAGAAGGACCCATTGAGACCGCCACGATCACCTGGACTACCGCGATCGCGAGAATGGCTCCATAAACGGCGTAGGTGGAACCCATGCCACTGGACTTCACAGTTTGACTCATCGCAATACTCCTTGAGATCTTCGTGCGCGACTTAGCGCTTCATGTTCAACAGGTAAACCAGCGGCACGACAAACATCCAGACCAAGTCGACAAAGTGCCAGTAGAGGGCCCAGATCTCGATGTGCCGGGCGGTATAGCGACCCGCCTTGTAACTGAGTCCAACGACGACGAGAGCGACCACGCCGCCAACAACGTGCGCCATATGCAATCCAGTAATGGAGAAGAATGCCGCGCCAAACATGGGCGCGCCCCATGGATTCTGGAATAGCCGTGCTCCTTGTCCGATAAGGTTCAGCCATTCTCTGATGTGCAACAACGTGAACAGAAGTCCGCCGGAGGCGGTGATCATTGTCCAGCGGAAGGCGCCGGCTCGATCCTCAGCTTGCGCTGCCCTGACGGCAAATAGAACCGTGAGGCTGGTGCTCACAAGAATGAAGGTCATCAGAAGAGAGTTCCAGATGCTGGCCGCTTCAAATACCTGCGGCCAATCCGCCGCGGAGTTGCGGATGTAGCCATAGGCGAAAAGGACCGCACCGAAAGTGCAGGCATCAGAGATAATGAACAGCCACATCACGAGCTTGCTGGATGGAATGCCGAATGGGCGCTCTTCCATCACAACACCGCCGCTGTGAATTGCGGGTGCGGCGACTGCGGGCTCGATCGCTACATCAACCGAACTCATAATGCCTCCTTGCAAATTGATCTATAGCTTCAGCCACAGAATGAACAGAAGGTAAATCCACAACACTCCCATGAAGTGCCAGTAATAAGACGTGGCATCCATTGTGCTGCGGCGCAACGAATTCGCGGTGCTTCGAAACTTCAACATGACTCGGCTAAGGCCGCCCAACCCACCAAGAACGTGAATTGCATGCACTCCTGTGAGGACGTAAAAGAATGAGCTGTTGGGATTGGTCGGCAGATAGAGACCCTGCGAACGCAATTGGAGCCACGCAAAGTACTGTCCAACGACGAAAACCAGACCGAGCAACATGGTCGCATTCAGCCAGAGCATGGGAATGGAGCGGCGGCTCTCTTCCCCACGCATGCAAGCTCCCACCTGCATTCGAGCCCTCTCCAGCGTAATGCTGCTGAGGACCAAGGCCAGCGTATTGAACCAAAGAATAGATGGAAGGCTGATGTGGGTCCAGTCGGCATAGCCGCTGCCCTCGCGCACGTATAGAGCGCTGGTCAGCGCGGCAAAGCTCATGGCAATGGCTGCGAGACCGACCCAGATTCCCGTGCGTGTGGGCGACGTCGACGGATCTTTCACGAGGCGCACAGTCCCGCCGTTCGGTGTCAAGTTGCGGAATCCACCACCGGAGCCACCGCCGGGCTGTCGGGACGGATCCTGCTCGAATTCGGCTTGCGGCGGTTGCAGGACTGTTGCCATAGCTACTCCCTGGGACGCACTTAAGATGCCACTTCTGTCTGCTCGGGAGATGTCTGCATAACGTAATCCCCCGTCGAGCTTTTCACGCCATATTGGTAAGGATCGTGGTGTACGACTGGATGCTGTCCGCCAAAGTTGTCGAAGGGCGGCGGAGAGGAGGGCGTCGACCATTCGAGCGATGTACATTCCCACGGATTCGGAGGAGCAGGAGAGCCCTTAAATCGGCTATGGACCAGATTAAAGATAAAGATAAGCTGGGCGGCCCCGGTGAACAGGGCGGCGTAGGTGATGAACTTGTGAACGGGGATGAGCGGCACAAGAAAGTCATCCTGGAAAGCAGAGTAACGGCGGACGTTCCCGGCGAGCCCAAGATAGTGGAACGGCATAAAGATGGCGTAGGTACCGATAAGCGTCAGGTAGAAGTGCCACTTCCCTAACGTCTCATTCATCATTCGGCCGGTCATCTTCGGGAACCAGAAATAGGTTCCGGCAAATACCCCCATGATCGCGGCTACGCCCATCACCATATGGAAATGACCCACCACGAAATAGGTGGCATGCAAGTAGATGTCGATCGAGGGTTGCGCCAGGAAAAAACCGCTCACGCCACCGCTCACGAACATCGAGATGAACCCCAGGCAGAACAGCGAGGCACTATTGATCCGGAGATTTGATCCGTACAAACTGCCCAGCCAGATCAACGTCATGATCGTGGCCGGAATCGTGATCATCAATGTGGGGAAAGAGAAAACGAGCGCAGAGAAGGGATTCATCCCGCTCAGGAACATATGGTGTCCCCAGACCATGTAGCTGAGGAATCCAATGGCCATCATGCAATAGATAATGACCCGATGGCTCAACATGTCCCTGCGCATGTTGCAGATCAGGATGTGACTCACGATTCCAATCGCCGGTAGGATCGCGATGTAAACCTCGGGATGACCGAAGAACCAGAAAAGGTGTTGCCACAATAGCGGAGATCCGCCCTGGTGAGGCTGAATATGGTCGGCCACGTTGAGGCCTGCCGGTATGAAAAAGCTGGTTCCAGCCGTACGATCGAGAATAAGAAGAAGGCATGCAGGCAGCAGAACCGCGAACGCGAGCAGCGCGATACACGAAGTGATGAACCATGCCCAGGTGACAATCGGCATGCGGGAAAGGGTCATGCCTTTCGTGCGAAGATCCAAAGTTGTGGCAATGAAGTTCAGCGACCCGAGAAGAGACGCGATACAAAAAACAAAGATTGAAATACCCCACAAGCTCTGCCCGATCCCTTGACCCGGCCCGGCATCGGCTCCGACCGCGCTTAAGGGAGCGTATCCGGTCCATCCCGAAAGTGGCGGACCGTCTCCCACGAAGAACGCGGACAACAGAATGCAGAACGCGACGAACGTCGTCCAGAACGACATCATATTGAAACGGGGGAAGGCCATGTCCTCAGCGCCGATCTGGATCGGAAGGAAGTAGTTGCCGAAAGCGGCAAAGGGTGCGTTGGTGAGAACGAAGAACACCATCAGCGTGCCGTGCATGGTAAGCAACTGCAGGTAGTACTCGGGAGTCACGACGCCACCGGGAGCGCCCACCTTTGAGAGCCAGCCCAATCCTGGAATGGGCGCGTTTGGCCAGACGAGGTGTACGCGCATGATCCAGGACAGAACCATGCCAGTCACGACCGCAGCCAAAGCCAGCCCGTAGTACTGCAGCCCAATCACCTTGTGGTCCAGACTGAAAACGTATTTGCGAATAAAACTTGTGGGTGCTGCGTGAGGCCCCGCGTGTACCGACATCTCGGACATGAACCTAACCTCGCGATGGAGTGGCGCTAGCGTCCCGGCTCGTGCTGAGGACGACGAATACTAGTTCGATTGCGACTTCAACCACTTGTCGAAATCTTCCTGCGACATCACGTTCAAATACGATTTCATGTTGTAGTGGCCGAGGCCGCACAGCTGAGTGCAAACAATCTCGTACTTCCCTACTTTGGTAGCGGTGAAATGCAGGGATAAATCTAGGCCGGGCACGAAGTCCTGCTGAATCCGCAGCTCGCGAACGTAGAACGAGTGACCGACGTCCTTGGCGTGCAGCATCAGATGTATTTCTTTATTTGCCGGGACGACGAGCTCGCCCGAAGTAATGTCATCGCGCGCGGGAATATCGTTCTCCGGATCCAGACCGAAGAAGTTGGAGTTGCCCTCATCGATTTTTTCCGGATGAATGGAGCCGAACTTGCCATCGGCTCCCGGATAGCGGAAATAAAAAGCGAACTGTCCGGCTTGTGCCTGCACTTGCATCGCATCACTCGACGCGGGCTTGAAGTACACGGTGGCCCATGCTTTCGAGCCGACCATCCCCAGCGCAAGCACCTCGGCGCCGACGAAGAGGAACGCAACGATCACCAGCGCGGTAGCGCCGCCCGGAAATTTCTTCGTAGGTCCTCCCTTGCGATGAGCGAATTGCCACACGAAGAGTCCCAAGACGAGTTGCGCAGCCAGAAAAGAGATTCCTGCTTCAGCCATGGTGACCGATAGTTGTTCGTCGATCGCCTTTCCATGAGTTGAGATGTCCTCAGGGAGAGTTACACTTGCACCCATGAATGTGTGATTGATGATGGGAATTGCCGAGAGCAATGCAATCACCACAATCAGCACAGCAAATACCTTGCCGCCCATGTTCCCTCGCATCGGCCCGTGACCGGGTTCCTCCGAACTCAGAATGCTTTTGCTTTAAAGCTGAAGTCGATGGACTTCGTCTCGTTACCCGTAATAGTCACCTCCTGGGTTTGAGTCCCGTAGTCTTCGTGCCAAGCGGTGACGGTGTACTTGCCAGGAGGCAGGTTCGGTAATGAGAAGGATCCGCCATCGCTGGAAATTGCATAGTGATTCGTCTTCAATACCGCAAACCATCCGTGCATCCAGGGGTGGATCTGGCACTTCACCGAAATGAATTCGGCATTATCGAATTTCTGAACAATCGGCGGAGCTCCCGGCGGCTGCGATTTGTTCCATTCGGGATTTGACTTGGGCATGGGATGGATGTTGTGCGAAGTCTGGTCACCGTTGACCACGTGCAATTCCTGGCCGGTATGCAGCGCGATAACGTGAGGAATGTACTGACAGCCCTTTTGCGTGAAAGTGACTGCCTGGGCTGGGGCGTTAGCATCATCGGCGCCCGCGGAGATGTAAACCACCACATTTTCCAGAGAGTTGTTTGCACCGGTAACAATGGTTTCGGTTGTAATAGGAATCGGATGCTGCTTGTCGCAGCTGGGCTCCTTCGCCATGCTGATTGGTTTTTGCTTGACCGGTGTTCCCGTGTACGTCACTTTGCCGCTGATGGTGCCAGCGAAGGTGAGTACCGGACAAAGCACCAGCATTGCCGCCGCAATGCTGAAATTTCTCGTACGCATCTGTTGCCTCCTCGGGCTGAAAACCTGAATCACTCCTACTTGCCTCCAGCCGCTCCGCTTGAGGGCTGACTGGCTGGTGCCGCCTTCTCTTCGTACGGAGGAATCTTTCCACCCGCCGCCTTTAAGACGTCGTTCTCTTTGCTCTTGCGATGGACCTGTAGGGTGCGCAGGAAGTGCACCAGATCCCACGCGTCGTTCGGCTGAATGTTGTCGGAAAAAGATGGCATCGGAGTACCATCCACGCCCGTCATGAAAATCCGGTATATATCCTGATTCTCCCCGCCGCACTTGAAACGGGAATCATCACTGCCAGCGGCAAAGTTGTAGGGGCGGATCGGCTGATCTTTGCTGTCGGTCAGCGTCGCCGCAGAAGGACCGTCTCCCTTGCCCTCCGGCCCGTGACACTTCCAGCATTCCATCTTGGTGAAAAGAGCTTTGCCATGAGAAATGCTACCGATTGTCACCGGAGGTTCCGCAGCAATCTTGATCGGTTCTCCGGCTTTCTCCTTCTCCCATCGTGGCGAAAACGTCTTGATGTAGGCCACAAGATCGGCACGCTGCTGATCCGTGAAGGTATTCCAAATCGGCATGTTGGAGTTCGTCACGCCGCGGCCGATGGTGTTGTACAAATCTTCGTCGGTAGGCAGGGTGCCGGTAGGTGTTGAGCGGCATTTAAAGGTCGCGATGGTGAAGTCTCGGGGCTTGGGATCGAGCCACTGAGCGTTCTCCCCGTTGCCGTCACCTAGATCGCCGTGGCATCCGGCGCAGTAGCGACGGTAATCCATTTTGCCGTCTTTAGCGTGGCCCGTCACCTTGCCAATGTGACTTTCCATGTTTTTCAGTGGTTGCGCAGGATGTGGTCCGACATCGGGAGCATCCTGGGCCGAAAGTGGAAGGGATAACACTCCGAGAACGAGGCATCCCAGTCCGATTCGAAACGTCAGCTGTTTTGAGTTTTTCATCGCCGGTCTCCTCGTTCCTTAGAAGTCAAAATCAAAGCCCAACATAATGCTGCTGCTGGTCAGGTCAGTGCCATCAGGCGCCGTGCCCCGCTGCCGAATCCACGAGTATTCGTTGTGGAAGGCAAATCCGGCGCGGCTCGTCATGAACGGGTTATAACGGTAGCCAAAGACGTAATTGTCAATGTTCCCCAGGTTTGAGACCGCTGCAGGATCTGCCTGCTGAGACATCCGCACCCATTCAGATCGTTGGAAGATCGTGAACTGCGGGTTGTATACGAAATGGGTTTCGACGAAGGCGCCGTTCCATGTGGGATTTCGGAATCCCGCGGGTAGTGTCGCTCCAGCGCCGGCGCCGGGGTTGTTCGCTGGATCGCAGGTGCCCGTCACGACGTCTCCGAAGCAGGCGCCAAACCAGGCATCATCTGACCCATGTTGTGTGAATACCTGGACATCAAGGTGCTGGCCGAGGTAGAACAGTCCCTCGAACCCTACGCGGCTAAAGCTCTTGTTACTGGTGCCCGAACCGACAACCGGTACACCGCCGCTGGTGAGATAACTAGTCGGCGCGGCTCCGAACATCGCGTAACCACCGACTCGCTGCACACCGAGTTTGCCCGCTCCAAAAGCCTGGCTCCCCGCGAAGAACGCTGTGTATGAGTTTTGCCCATACGGGACGTCGGGGTTACCGTCAGTTGAGCTAAACACTGCTGCCGATAGCCGAGTTCGGTCATTAAACGAGTGGCCCATCCATTCCGCGCCGAGTTGATTGTCGCCAAGTTGGCCAAAGATGTTGCCATCATTGACCGGAATGAAATGGAACAACTGATAACCGCCTCCTGCCCCGGATAGGGTAAGAGTGCGCTTTTCAGAAATAAAGCTGTCCAATTCGAACTTTCCGACCTTCACGTTCAGCCATGGGCTGTGGAACAGATTGTCAAAACGAACGTTCGCCGACTCAAAGTGAAACGCACCATTTTCATCGGACGAGGGTACGAGCAGGAAAGAAATGTTCTTTTCCAGGGTGCCGCCGGTCAAAATGTCCAGACCGCCGAGATTGAAACCCGTCGTGGCTAAACTAGAGACCCCACTGGCCGCATCGGTAGAGATTTTGTTGATACTTTCGCGGCTCCAGAACGGCGTGATGCGTAACGTGATCGGCCAATAAGACGGGTTCTGCCAGATTGGCGAATCTTTGTCGTTCATCAACTGGTAGCCATTGTCCTTAAACTTCTGGCCGAAGTAGTTCAGCATTGGCCATGATTCGTGACATGCGGAACAACGGAGCCCATACTTGCGGGCGAAGGCAGGAAGGGCGTTCGCCGGTTGGCTGCCGCTCAGGACAAGAAAAGTTGTGACCAGAGCAGCGGTTAGGAAGTACCTGCTGGAACCAGATACTCCACGGTAGCTCGACTGCATCCCCATATGCATGCCGCACTCCTCAAGTAACTGTGTTTTTCAACAATAAGCTGCATTCCCACAATGCGAAGGCGAGAAAAACCAGGACGTACCCGGCTTGGAAACCCCTTCCAAACCTAGAGACGTGTGCCGGTCAAGCATCCAAACCATTTTTGGGTTTAGGTCCTACCACCGTACCGGGCGGGAATGCTACTACGGGCATAAATCAGCTTGCAAGACATTTTTCACAATTTTTTTACATTTATTTTACAGCGTCAAAGGAATCGACCCCTTCGCTTTGGCAAGCAAAATCAAGCAAGTACGTGGGAGTTGACAGATCAGGGCGGAGCTGAGAGTCTTGCCCAACGGGGAGCACGGCTGTGGAAAACTCGGACTTTAATCGTCTTGTAAGATCTCAAATCGCTGCAAGGGGCTGTAGAAAAAGGACATTTGGGAGCAATCTGATCAGACGAGTCCTGGTGACACTAATCTTGTTGCTTGGGATTCAGGCGGCGTCCGCAAGGGAAAAAGACGCCACTCAGTATGGGGCCGGCCTAATCGTCAATTTGCCATTTCCTGAGAGCGAAGTAGCCCAAGTTGTTCAGGATGTTGTACAAAACGGAATCATTCGAGGTACCAAGGAATACAGCAAAGACGAATACATGTCTGGGGCGGAGGCCGCTAGCGCGACTAAAGTTTTTCCCGAATGGGCGGAAGGCGGGAAAGTCTATTACAAAGTTCGCTTCAAGGCACTGGATCCCTGGAATTTCAAGAATACCAACGACTCGGGTACCGTCGCGGTCCGCTATGTTGTTCAAGGGCAAGACGATAAACACACAGTTCTACGCATCGATGCCAAATATGTCGAAGATTTTCGACATGTCTCGCATCCTTCGAACGGTTCGGTCGAGGGAGCTGAGTACAAGGACATTCACGACAGGCTTGATGCCATCGCTTTGATGAAGTCGCAAGCAGCGGAAGCCGAAAAGTCGAAGGAATCCCTCGCGACGCAGTCATCCTCCTCTTCCAAAAACCGTGAAATTGCGCTAATGGAAGAGCCCACATCGCCCGCCGAAACGGCGGCGGCCGTCGCTAGCCCCGCTGCCCCAGTAGCGCAAATGAAAGAGAACACCACTCCTGTTGTGGAGCCCGCGCAGCCTGTCAGCCTGGAAGATCGCGTCCATGAACTGCGACGGCAGGTGCAGAGAATCGTCAAAGCTCCCGGGGCGGCACTCAAGGCCGCTCCTTTTCATACCTCTAGTACTGTTCAGTCCTTGCCGGCGGGTGCGGAGGTTTTGATCGTAATCTCGACGCCCTACTGGTTCGGCGTGGAAACTCATGACGGACAGCACGGATGGATGCTCCGAGATGAATTGGAGTTGGTCCCATGAGAACCCACGCCTCATTGGAGATCGTGCTCGGGCTGGCACTCGCGTTTTCCGCGGCGTTTGCGGGCGCACAAGCAGCTCCGGTGGAACGCAGGTTTCCGCAATCGAAGGCGGCAATAGAAAAAGCCCTGAAAGCGATTCAAGGCAATATGGCAGGGCGGTTGCCGGTGCTCGAGGGATTCGCCAACCCCACAGAACATTCCTTCGACCGTTACCGGCGAGGCTATTACCAAGTGAGCAGCGAGATCCTGCCGAGCTCATCGGGAGGGCTTGTCGTTCGCATGAAAGCCAAAGTGACGGCCTGGTATTCCGATCCGACCAACGCACACTCGGGATACCAATTGCTGATATCAAACGGCCGACTTGAATCCGATCTGCTCGATCAGCTTACAGAAGAGCTCTCCAGCGTCCCGTCGGAGAAGACCACGAATCCCATCGTGGCAGAGACTCCTCGCCCAAATCCTCCGGAGCATCCCGCGGCACCCGAACCCGAGCGCAAGTTTTCGGGCGGGAACGGCAAGCTGTCATCGAGTGCGGGAACGGACTTGAGCTCCGCCTTGTCCGCCAGCGACGGGCGGTCGAACCCGACTGCTAAGTCAGCCAACCCGTTACAGGCTGAAGCGGACAATCTCGAGCAGATATTGAAAAACACGGCGCATCCGAAGAATCTGGTTGCTGTTAAGAAATCGGGAACACCTGTTGTCGCAACTCCAAGCCTCTCCGCAAAAACCGAATTTCTTGCCAGCATGCATGATGAATTCGAATTGCTCGACTTTAATGCTGATTGGGTACACGTTCGGATCTCGGGGCTTTCACGAGGGTGGATCTGGCGAAACAGCGTCGAGATGCCGAACGGTATTGCCGATACCGCGACTTCGTCTTCGCCGGCAGCGATGCCGGTAGCAGATCTTTTCCATGTGGTTCGCGAGGAGACAGCACCTTTCCCGGGGGATTGGGAACCGCTTCGCGGCAAAAATGTGAAAATCATCTCGGTGCAAAAAGTGGATGAAGCTGCCAAAAATGCGGGAACGAAAGAACGGCTGGAGTACGCCAAGTTCCTTTTGAACAAGAGCTACGGGGAAATCGCCGAAAAGAAGCAGGAATTGCAGGGAGTGGTAGTTATTTTCGACTCCGCCGATGGCGGAATGATTGGTGCAACTCTTCCCGTTCTTCAACAGTGGAGAGCCGGGGCGCTCACCGATTCCGCATTCTGGCACAGGTGCTTCTTTGATCCGCCGGAGGTTTTTGAGTCAACATCTTCTTCAGGAAGCGAATAACCAGTCGATGCCCGCAGCGCGCCTCGATGTGATAGCCTCTCAAGAGACAGCGGGTTCCGTTTTCGCTTGACTTTCAAAAGTGATCAGAGTACGTATGCATTCCTTGAGCCCTTGCGGATGGGGTCCGCAGGGCCGATTGGCATGGTTTTCTCCCAAATGATTACGGCCTAACTCATGAGCTCGATTAGCGTTGCTGTGACTGGTCTCCGAACACGGGCAGGTTCCCTCCTCCACGATTACGCCGAGTTGACCAAACTGCGGGTCACGACTCTGATCATTATGACTGCGTGGTGTGGATACTTCTTTGGCGCCCACAAGGCGGGTGCGCCTTGGTTTAGCTTTGGGCTATTGCATGCGCTACTCGGAATCGGTCTGGTTTCGAGCGGGACGGCAGCGCTGAATGAAGTGATGGAACACGACGTGGACAGAAATATGCGACGGACCGCATTGAGGCCGATTCCAGCCGGCCGCATGAGCCTCGTTCATGCAATGATGGTGGGATCGCTGATGTCGATCGGCGGATCATTTTATCTTGCCATCTTCACGAACCCGCTTACTGGACTGCTGACCTTTCTGACTTCCGTCGTCTATTTGGCGGCTTACACTCCGCTAAAGCGCATTTCTCCAATCTGTACATTCGTAGGGGCCTTTCCGGGAGCGATGCCGGGAGTTCTCGGGTGGACGGCAGTTCGCGGCCGACTCGAGTGGGAAACCTTGATTTTGTTTGCGATTCTTTTCGTCTGGCAGTTCCCTCACTTCTTCTCGATTGCGTGGTTGTACCGCGAAGATTATGAAAAAGGCGGAGTCAAAATGCTCCCCGTCGTGGAGGATGATGGAAGATCGACTGCGCGGCGAATTCTTGCTTACAGTGTAGCGTTGATTCCAGTCAGCCTTTTACCCAGTTATATGGGGATGGCGGGCAAAATTTATTTAGTTGGAGCGTTGGTCCTGGGACTGGCAATGCTTTATTTCGGAATTCGCCTCGCGTTTCTCAATTTACCGTTGGCCGCTGCGCGATCCAAGATGCGCGCCCGACATGTACTGCAGGCTACTGTCATCTACCTGCCGCTGCTCTTCGCATTGATGATGATCAACTCGCTGTAGTGTCAGTCCTCTGATGCATATCTTCCAGATATTGTTTTCTGGGACGTTTCCTTGCGAAGCGGCGCCCGGATTACCTTCGCACCGGAATTGTGGTTGTACTCCTCGAATCAGCGGGACGGCTCAACGCATTCGTAGGATGGTAGGAGACGGCGAATACGAGTAGCAGAATGAAGAAGGCGAACAAGATAGAGAGGCGGTTTCTGTCCGCGGACGCCATCCGATAGCCCTTCCTGACTAAATAAAATTTTAGATAAGAGAGAAGATCCTCGAATGTGCGCGCGATCACGTCACATCGTGCGTATAGAAGCTGTTATACCGGCCATGTATTCACCTGCCCGGCAGGCGCTCGTCGTAAAATGCTGCGAGGCTGAAACCATTGAGGATTACGGAAGATCCGCATCGCAGGCTAAACCCCCTCACCAATGAATGGGTGCTGGTGTCGCCGCACCGCGCCACGCGTCCGTGGCAGGGAGAAGTGGCTCAACTCAGCACCACGGCCGAACCAGCCTATGATCCTAGTTGTTATCTGTGTCCCGGGAACGCGCGGGTTGGCGGTACGCGGAATCCTGCATACACGTCTACTTTCGTATTTGATAACGACTTCGCTGCTCTGAAGCCAGCTACAGAATCCGAGCGCCTCGACATCGGCGGACTTGGGCTACTGGTCGCGCAGGGTGAACCCGGAATCTGCCGCGTGATCTGTTTCTCGCCTCGGCATGATTTGACCCTCGCCACCATGAGCACCAAAGAGATTGAACCCGTGGTCCAAACATGGATGGAACAATTTCGCGAGTTGGGCAATCGCCAAACAATTCACTGTGTCCAGATCTTTGAAAATCGCGGCTCAATGATGGGTGCGAGCAATCCGCACCCCCATTGCCAGATCTGGGCGACGGCTTCCTTACCGGTGGAACCAGCCAAAGAACTCACGGCTCAGCGCGCGTACCAGCAGAAACACGATCGATGCCTCCTCTGTGACTACATCGGCGTCGAGCAACATGAGGGGCAGCGGTTATTGTTCGAGAACGAAGGATTCATAACTGTTGTACCCTTCTGGGCGGTTTGGCCGTTTGAAGTCCTGGTCTGCAGCCGACGACACATCGGAAGCATGAATGAATTTACGCCTCAGGATGCCCGGAATCTGAGCGAGATGCTGCACAGTATTACTTCGACATACGACAAAGTTTTTGGAGTTCCCTTCCCTTATTCGATGGGATTTCATCAGTCGCCCACGGATGGCGAACATCATCCAGAATGGCATTTTCATGCGCATTTCTATCCTCCACTGCTGCGCTCAGCGACAATCCGGAAATTTATGGTTGGATTCGAAATGCTGGGAAATCCTCAGCGCGATATCACTCCTGAGATTGTAGCTACGCGCTTACGAGAATTGGCTGGCAGATAGAGAACAAGGGCTGGTCGTTGTATGCTTTTTCTCGCAATCTTGATTCGGGTCCTTTTTATGAAAACCGTTATGACTAGTCGACGAGTCGTCCTTCTTTCGCTCGCTATCGCGTGTCTGCTCTCCACACAATCGTTCGCGCAATGGAGTCCTATCGCACCGGGAAGACTCATCAACCCGGAAGATTTGGTCAAAATCCTGAAATCCGGGAACGAGAAGCCTGTCATTCTACAGGTCGGATCTCACACACTTTTTCTGCAAGCGCATATTCCCGGCTCCGAATATGTGGGTGCTGCCGCGAGTGACGCGGGATTGCAGCAACTTCGCAAGCGGGTTGAATCGTTGCCCCGGAACAAGTTCATCGTCCTTTATTGCGGATGCTGCCCCTGGAGCCATTGCCCAAACGTCAAGCCTGCCGATGAGGCGCTGCACACCATGGGATTCACAAATGTGAAGGTGTTGTACATCTCAGACAACTTCGGCACCAACTGGGTGGACAAGGGATATCCAACGGCAAAAGGAGAGTAGGCCCTGCAATCGAAGGCAAGATCGGCGATAGTAGCGCTCGTTGCCCTAGCTGCGATCGTGGTGGCGTATGTGCTATGGCACAACTCTTCTGCTCATGGTGGCGTAAAGACCGTAAAAGCTGAGAAGAAACTGGCTCCGGACTTTACTCTTCCCCAATTCGACGGAGGACAACTTCGTCTTTCGTCTTACCGAGGGAAAGTCGTTCTCCTGGATTTCTGGGCCACGTGGTGTGTTCCCTGCCGCGAAGAGACTCCTCACTTCGTCGAAATGCAACAAAAGTATGGCGATCGTGGGCTGCAGATTATCGGTGTCTCCATGGATGACAGCCCCGAACCCGTTCGCCCGTTCTACCAGCAATTTCACATCAATTATCCGGTGGTGATGGGGACCGCGGACGTGGGTTGGGCGTACGGAGGCGTGCTCGGCCTGCCTATTGCCTTCGTTATCGACCGCGAGGGACGTATCTATAGCAAGCACATGGGCGCCACAGATCCGGCCGTATTCGACAAGGATGTCAGAGCTCTTCTGCAAATCCCTTAAGGCTACATCCTCTTAGTTATCAGTCACACCCCATCCCCCGCCAGTGATCGGTTTACCTCGGTGGTCCAATCACAGACCCGTGTGAATGCAGTCGCGGATAGGACACATCGTGCCAGCTTAGCCTCAATGGTTCCCATCGGACACCGGTATGCGAGAGACCGTCAAGCGCCTTTGGCCGGAGATCGACTGGATTCAGGATCCCCAGTTACGTGAGCAAGTTACACAAACTTGGATCAGGGCTCTGGAGCGAAGCCCGTAATCGTGGATGAAGTGACAACGCTTTGTGGTCCGGGCGAAATGATTGACGTAATAGCGACAGAACGTGGCATTGCGATTAATCCCCGGCGACAGGACCTGATCGATGCGGTGAAGGGTTCGACACTTCCGATTCGCCCGTTCGAGGAGATCAAAAAGGAAGTCGAACGCATCTGCGGAGGAAAGCCTCGCCGTCCGAAAAGACGTGAGCGGCCAGTCGCCGTCGTGAAATGGGTGGACGGAACGGTACTCGATACCGTCTGGCAAGTCTTGTAAATTATCGGAAGTACTCCAGAACGGCCTGGTCCAAGCAGCCACAGTCAGGTCAGGCTGGAAATTCCCAACCTTCTTCTTTCATCTTGCGGTTGGTCCAATGCTGCAACTGCTCGAATAGCGCAGGCTCGATCACGGCAAAACGAATCCCCACTCGGCCTTCATCGCCGATCCACATAAGGCGGGCCTTCGCCTGAAATTGAACATCACTGTCAGGCAGGACAAAGCTGACATCTACCATGCCGGTAAACCGTAGAGGATCCTTGATTCCGTCCAGTCCCATGCCACCGGTGCTGAGATTGATTCCCTGAACCTGGACCTGTTCCCCTTGCGAATTGCGGACCGTGACGGCTATCTCTACTCTCGCGCGGAAGAACTTCTGCTGCTCGTTGCTGATACACCCTAACGACGCGGTGGAATCCCCGGGCGCGAAATTGATGTTGTATTCCTTCAACTTGCGGCTGAGAGTACGCCGCGAAATTCCAAGTTGCTCAGCGGCCAAGGTTCTTTGTCCGCCCGTGCGCTCAAGCGCCTTGATAATCATTTGTTCTTCCATGCTGTCGAGATTGCTGACCGGCATGGATGCTGTCTGGCGAAGGGCCGACGGCTCTCCCGTCAAAGCCGCAGTCAATTTGGAGAAATCGATCTGGCTACCGGCTGATTCCATAGCCATCCTCGCGACCAAGTTGCGCAATTCGCGGATATTGCCCGGCCAGGAATGCGACAGGAGGGCAGAGATTGCCTGCTCAGAGAAATGCTTTGCCGGCGCCTTCAAACGGAGAAAATGTTCAGCCAACGCAACCGTGTCTTCGGGGCGTTCGCGTAGCGGTGGAACTCTCAACTGGAACTGTCCCAGTCGGTGGAACAAATCCTGTCGAAAGCGGCCTTCCCTTACCGCAGTTTCAAGATCCTGGTTGGTAGCCGCAACAATGCGGACATCTACTTTTATTTTGCGATGTCCACCGAGCCGATAAAACGGCTGGCCATCCAGCACACGCAGCAGTTTTACCTGCGTCTGCAGTTGCAGCTCGCCAATTTCATCCAGGAACAAGGTGCCGCGATCGGCAAGCTCGAACAAACCTGGCTTCGATGCGTCCGCGCCGCTAAAAGCGCCTTTTTCGTATCCGAACAATTCGCTCTCGACGAGGTTTTCGGGAAGCGCAGCGCAGTTGATGTCGACCCAGGGACGATTCCGGCGACTCGAAGCTTCGTGGATCGTTCGCGCAATAAGTTCCTTGCCGGTGCCGGTTTCGCCGGTGATCAATACCGTTTCAGTGTGGCTGGCGACGCGATCGACGAGCCCCATGAATCTGTGCATGACCGGACTGGCGAGAATGAACTCGGTGTCGTCAATTCTTCGCGATATGATTCCAGTAGCCTTGTTCGCCCCGCCCACTCCGGCAGAGCTGTTAACCGGAGTCGCACCTTGGGTTACGACTACAACCATCGCGGCCGGCTTGAAACCGGAATCGCGGAGCAACGTTGCCGAAAACTCCACTGCGAAACTCGACCCATTTTTCGGTTGAGCAAAGAGTGAAGCACGGTAATCACCCTCGGCTGTTGTGGTTGCCAGGATAATCTTCCGTAACTGCTCTCGTTCTTTCCCGTTTGCTTGTGGTCCCTGAGCAAAGAGGACTGAGAAATCACGTCCGATTAGTTCGGCAATGGCATAGCCGAACATCTTCACAAATTCAGCGTTACACGCTCCGAATTGCCCTTGCAGGTCGGCGTAAAAAACTCCCCGTTGAAGGGCAGCTGCCCCTTGCTTGACGGCGCCGTCAGTCCTCGCGACCGGCGAGGATTCATTCAGCTGCGAACTGGAGTGCGACGTCGGCATAAGTCGAGCAGTTTGGGATTGATGTTGACACAGGCAAGGAACTTCCCGCTGTGCGGGTTATCCAAAGGACATAACGAAGGTAATGCGCTTCGATCCGAGAAAGCTGCGATCAAGCGTTTTGTTCATCCGGCGAAAAAACCCTTGCCGGCGGAGCCGTCGGAACTTGCAGGTTACCAAAGTAAGCTACTGAATCCCCAGTCTTTGCAATACGATTCGAGCGACCCCCCAAGCAAGCTGCCGTGCGGGAATTCGGTTAATGAAAGCTCAAGCCGACGAGTTGTCGATTCAGACGAAGGCTTTCGTTGGCGTCACAGCGTCCATTGGCGTTGTGGTGCTTGCGTTTGCGTTATTTCATTGGCAGTCGCAAGACCCAATGCGATTCGCCTGTTACCTGGCTGTGGCAGTTTTGGCTTCCGGGCTGAAAGTGCAATTGCCAGGCATCGATGGCACGATGTCGGTGAACTTCCTCTTTATTCTGCTGGGCGTTCTCGAACTCAGTCTTCCCGAAACCCTTCTCATTGGATGTACAGCGAGTCTGGCGCAGAGTGTCTGGCAGCTACGCGGAAGGCTCGATCCTGTGAAAGTGTTGTTCAACGTAGCGGGCATGATGGCAAATGCCAGCGCGCTGACTTTTCTCACCTACCATTCCCTTGCGGGAAGATTCGGATCGAACAAGCCCATTCTGCTGATGATGTCGGCCTTGGTGTTTTTCTTCGCCAATACACTGCCGATCTCGATCGTGATTGCGCTGACGGAAGGAAAATCCAGTCGAAAAGTCTGGTCAGAATGCTATTTCTGGTCGTTTCCCTACTACCTGGTGGGTGCGGCAGCCGTAGGATTGGTGGGCATCGTCAACCGCAGTGCGGGTTGGCAGACTTCGCTTCTGGTCCTTCCTCTTATTTACTGGGTTTACCGTTCCTATCGGCTCTACCTTGGTCGATTGGAAGCAGAAAAGGAACGAGTGGAAGTTGAGAAACGCCACGTGGAGCAGATCGCCTCACTGAATATGAGGACGATCGAGGCGCTGGCGCTGGCGATCGAAGCCAAGGATCACACTACTCATACGCACTTGCAGCGCGTGCGCACGTACGCAGTCGAAATGGCGAAAGAGTTAAGCCTTGGGGAAGAGCAGATTGAGGCTCTACGCGCGGCCGCACTGCTTCACGACATCGGAAAACTTGCCGTTCCCGAACAGATCATCAGCAAGCCGGGCAAGCTGACGCCGGAAGAGTTCGAGAAGATGAAAGTTCATCCTCTCGTTGGAGCAGAAATCCTTGACCGGGTCGCTTTTCCTTATCCAGTAGCTCCGATCGTTCGTTCGCATCACGAGCGCTGGGATGGCTCCGGCTATCCAGAAGGGCTCGCCGGCGAGAACATTCCTATTGGAGCGCGCATTCTGGCCGCGGTGGATTGCCTGGATGCCCTGGCTTCTCATCGGCAATATCGGCCCGCTCTGCCGCTTTCGGAGGCGATGGCCAAAGTAAAAGAAAAAGCCGGCACATGGTTTGACCCACAGATCGTCTCGATACTCGAGAGCCGTTATATCGAACTTGAGCGCATGGCGCAGATGTCTGAAGACACGCAAGTTACCAGCGGCCTATCGAGATCGGTTCGCGTCGAACGTGGCCTGGCTCCTGCGGCAGGTTTCGAGCGAACGGAACCCACGCACAGCGCCATCGAAAACACGGATTTCTTGAGCTCAATTGCTTCTGCACGCCAGGAAGCTCAAACCATGTTTGAGTTGAGCCAGGATCTCGGCGTTTCTCTAAGCCTGAGCGAAACGTTGTCGGTCCTGTCGATGCGGCTGCGAAAGATGATTCCATACGACTCGATTGCAGTGTTCGTCAACCGCAACGGGTGGCTGCTGCCGGAACTCGTGAGTGGTGAAAACTTCCGCGCTTTGTCGTCGCTAAAGATCCGGGTCGGAGAAGGACTTTGTGGCTGGGTCGCGGAGAATTCCCGGCCGATCGTGAATGGAAATCCGCAGGTCGAAGCAGGTTACTCGGCCGATCCTGGAAAGCAGACAACTCCGTTACAGTCTGCTCTGGTCGTGCCTCTTGAGGGATTGAATGGCGTAGTCGGAGTGCTCGCCATGTACCAGACCAATCGCGACGCGTTCACTCCGGACCACCTGCGAATCCTGTTGGCGGTCGCATCCAAGGTTGCACTGTCGGTGGAAAACGCCTTGAAGTACCAGCAGGCGGAAAGCTCCGCAACGACCGACTATCTCACCGGTTTGCCCAACGCCCGCTCCCTGTTCGTACATCTGGCGCAGGAAGTGGCTCGTTGCCGACGGATGAAAACATCCCTCGCCGTGCTAGTTTGCGACATTGATGGGTTCAAGCAGATCAACGACTCATTTGGCCACTTAGAGGGAGACAAACTCCTGCGCGAATTCACGACCCGGCTCAAGGATGTCTGCCGCGGGTATGACTACGTTGCCCGCATGGGAGGAGACGAATTCGTCATTACAGCTCCAGGTCTCACCGCCGACGCGGCGAAAGAGAAAGCTGAACGGCTGAACCAGGCAGCAATCGAATCTGGAAAGCACGTTTGTGGACGTGAACTCATCACCCTTAGCGTCGGAATGGCCTTTTGTCCAGACGATGGTTTCGATGTCGAGCGCCTGCTCGCCGAGGCCGACCGGCGGATGTACTCCATGAAACAGATTCATCACGCGGAAGCTGCGGCTCGCGAAGAGAAGTCTCGCGGTGCGGTAGCAAATTAGGAGACCTTCGACCATGCTCGGGCGGACAATTGCGCGGCATGGAATCACCTTGATTCTGACCGCTTTGCTTGGTGGCTTCCTTTGCGCCACCCTGGTCAGGCTGGCGCCGGGATTCGATTCCGACCAGGAACAGCTTGACCCGCATCTAAGTTCCGAAAGCATTCATGCACTGCGCCAGAGTCGAGCTGAGCAAAGAAACATCTTTCGCTTTTACGTCGCCTTGGTAAAAGGTGCAATTCGAGGAGACCTTGGGACCTCTACCTCTCTACGTCAGCCGGTCACCGCGCTCTTGATCGAGCGCGCTCCGCTAACCGCCCGAATCGTGGGCGGCGGTCTACTGATCAGTTGGATCGCAGTAATGACGCTGGCTCTAAGTGCGGCGTGGCTGCGGGCGTTTGCTTACGATACGCTGGCCACTGCGCTGACTGGTCTACTGATTTGCATTCCAGCGGCGGTATTAGCCCTGCTGTCGGTACTCTGGAATGTTCCTGGTGCGCTTGCGATCGGGTTGATTATCTTTCCGCGCGACTACCGCTATGCGCGCAACCTTCTGGCGAAAGCATATTCATTGCCTCACATAGTCGCGGCACGGGCGAAGGGCTTGAGTGAGCTTCGCATTCTCTTCTGGCATGTAGTCCCGGTCGCCGGACCTCAACTGCTTGCGCTCGCCGGAGTCTCCGTCAGCCTAGCGGTAGGTGCCGCGATTCCAGTCGAGGCGCTGTGTGGTATGGCCGGAGTCGGACAGCTCGCATGGCAGGCAGCGCTGGCCCGTGATCTTCCTTTGCTGATGAATATCACGGTGCTCGTGACGCTGGTAACCTTGCTGGCCAACTCTGGTGCAGATGTAATCGGACATATGTGGCGAGGCCAGCAAGCATGAGCTACTGGCGCAAAGTAGCGTGTGTCGTGTTGCTGCTCGTCGCCGCAGTGTCTCTTGCTGCTAACTGGGTTGCTCCTGCGGGATACGCAAAGCAGTATCGGGAAGCTGCAGGCGCTCCACCGTCGCATGAACACTGGCTGGGAACGGATGAGATCGGCCGCGACCGTTTTGCCCGGGTTCTCTACGGAACACGGATCTCTCTGTTGCTGGCTCCGGCTGCTGCCCTCGTATCGACTCTGATGGCAGCGTTGATCGGCGGACTCGCCGGGTATCTGGGCGGGCGTTGGGCTCGAGCAGCGATGGCGGTTACAGACTTGTTCCTATCCCTGCCGTGGTTGTTTTTGCTCATCACGGTTCGGGCGCTGCTGCCGCTGAATGTGTCGCCGCTCATTTCAGTATTGGTGACGTTCTTAATTCTTGGATTGCTGGGGTGGACGAGCGCAGCGCGCATCTTGTGCACGACGGCCAGTTCGCTTCGCGATTCAGGGTTCGTGACACAGGCCCGGGCAGCCGGGATTTCGCGTACACGGCTATTTTGGATCCAGGTGCTGCCCAACTTGAAGCCCGTTCTGTACGCGCAGTTCTGGATTTCCATCCCCGCCTTCATCTTGAGTGAGGCGAACTTGGGGATCCTGGGATTAGGCGTGGCTGAGCCGCTTCCCTCTTGGGGAAGTCTATTGAAAGAATTGGAAGGTTTGGTTTCGGTTGGCGAGGAGCCCTGGAAATTTGTGCCGCTCGTCCTTTTGGTGATTGTGGTAACGGCGTTCCAGATGGTGCTTTCCAAGCCCGAAGAGGTGGCAGCGTGAGCTATTGGAGACGTTTCGAGTCGATGATGACGAAGCACAATCGCGCAATTCTGGTTTTCGCGTTCTGCCTATTGACAGGTATGGAGATGGCCGACGCACAGAACCAGTTGCGCTTTTGCCTGCGCTCGGAACCTAAGACCTTCGATCCGCTCAAAGTGGAAGACGACGCTTCAGCGGCGATCCGCTATCTCACCGGTGGCGTGCTGGTGCGGATGAACCGTCAATCGCAGGTTCTCGAACCGGGACTCGCATTGTCGTGGAAAGTTTCACAGGACAATCGGCAAATTAGTTTCAAGCTACGGAGCGGCGTCTCATTCTCTGACGGTACGGCATTCACCGCCGAAGACGTTGTCTATACGGTGCAGCAACTGATGGATCCGGCACTGCACTCCGCCACGGGAGATGCGTTCCGTTCGGGCCCTGGCAAGGTAGAGACAAAGGTCATCTCGCCGACTGCAATCTCTATTACATTCCCCGCCCCAGTGGCAGGGCTGGACCGCCAATTTGATCAGGTCGCAATTCTTTCGGCTCACTCCTCCAACAAAGAAAGAGCAGTGCTCGGGCCGTTCATGGTGGCCGACTACAAAGCCGGCTCGACTGTCCTGCTGAAACGAAATCCGAATTACTGGAAGACCGACGAGCAGGGACGCAAGCTGCCCTACCTTGATTCCGTCCAACTGGACATCCAGCCGAACCGCGATGTTGAAATGCTCCGGTTCAAACGCAACGAAATTGACCTGGTCAATTCGCTGGACAGTGAATATTTCGACAAACTAGCCGGAACGTCTCCACAAGTGGTTCACGATGCTGGCGCATCGCTTGACAGCGAACAGATGTGGTTCAACCAGGTCGCCAAGGCTCCACTGCCCGCTTACAAAAAGGCCTGGTTTCGTTCTGCAACTTTTCGGCGCGCGATTTCGGAAGCCATCAACCGCGACGACATGGCCAAGGTCGTGTTTCGAGGGCACGCTCAACCGGCAGTCGGCCCTGTGTCACCCGCAAACAAATTCTGGTTCAACTCCAAGTTGAAGCCGCAATCCTACGCTCCTGAAGCAGCCCTGAAGGCCCTGCAGGCGGAAGGCTTCCGACTCGAAAAGGGCTCGTTGAAAGATAAAGATGGAAACGAGGTCGTTTTCTCGGTCACTACGAACTCCGGGAATAAGTATCGCGAGCGCATGGCGACAATGATCCAGGAAGATCTCCAAAAAATCGGAATCCACGTGAACGTGGTGACCCTCGACTTCCCGTCATTGATCGAACGCATGACGCAAACCTTCGACTACGAGGCCATCTTGCTCGGACTGACCAATGTCGGTCTGGACCCGAACGAGCAAATGAATGTCTGGCTGAGTTCGTCGGAAAACCACCAGTGGAATCCCGCGGAGAAGGCTCCCGAGACCACCTGGGAAGCGGAAATTGACAAACTGATGCGAGCTCAAGCGTCGGCCTCCGACGCGTCGAAGCGAAAAGCAAGCTTTGATCGCGTGCAGGAGATCGCTGTCGAACAGACGCCGTTCATCTATCTGGTGAACCGGAATGCATTATCGGCGGTCTCTGGCAATGTACATGGGGCGAACCCTGTCATCCTTGTTCCGCAAACTTACTGGAACGCGGAGCGGCTCTCGGTAAAGTGAAGGGCGCCGCCGAAAAAAACTGAATGCGGCAAGACTAGCGGAATATCACTTTGATGGGACGGCCACAATCCGACATTCTTCTCTCGGCCAAGATCTCCGCCCGCTATGGCAACAAGCCTGAAGTGTTGCGGGACGTTGAACTTGAAATCCGCCGAGGCGAGGTCCTCGGACTAATCGGCCAGAGTGGATCCGGCAAAAGCACGCTCGCGATGGCCATCCTCGGCTTACTCGATCGCAAACGCGTAAATGCACAGGGATCGATCCGCTTTGGTGAGACTGATCTGCTGACCCTCCGCGAAAAGACCATGCGAGAATTGCGCGGGCAGAAAATCGCGCTCGTCCTCCAGAGCCCGCTCTCTGCTCTGAATCCGGTCCTGAAGATTCGAACACAATTGCGAGAAGCGTGGCGGGCGCATGCTTCCGGGACGGCATCGGATTGTGATCGCGCGATCCGAAGCGCCCTCGACAGTGTGAGTCTGCCCTCCGGCGACGACTTCCTTGCCAAGCACCCGGCGCAGATGAGTGTCGGGCAGGCGCAACGCGTTCTTATCGCGATGGCGGTTATGCATCGTCCGGCGCTCTTGATCGCAGATGAAGCAACCAGTGCCCTGGATGTAATCACGCAGTCAGAAATTCTCGAGTTGTTTCGTGAGCTCAACCGAACCTCAGGCATGGCAATTCTCTACATCTCTCATGATCTAGCTTCGGTCGCAGGGATCTGCGATCGAGTTGCGATCCTTCACCAGGGAGAGATTGTCGAATCAGGAACCACGAATCAGATCCTCACAACACCCCGCCACGAGTACACGCGTCGCTTGATCGCTGCTATGCCAAGAATCCTGTCGCTCAACTACGCGGCAAAAGCTGCCGGACGATAGTTCCGACGCGAACCAAGTCAGATCCAATCGTGGTTCCTCCTGTTCGAGTTCCCAATCCCACTCCCTTTTCGGTTGCATCCACATTCTGTCGATTCCCGAAGTGGGACACTTTGTCCCGCGTCTCCCACGATGGGACAGAGTGACCCAAGATGAGCTGAATGCGGACTTGTAAGTCATAGCAGACAAAGCATTTGTCGCAAATCAATTGGCTAGTCCCTTGCAACAAGACACTCGGTACAAAGCTCTACCTTTCCCCCGCTTTGCGAATGAAAGGGTGAGACTTCTATGGCAACTACACGACAACGTAAACCCGCAGGCCGCAACGAGAGGCACAGCGCGGCTTGGGGTAAGCGTATCAGCGCCGTCCTGGCCCTAGTGATGGCCACGGGATTGGCGTTTGGACAGCGCATGAACGGTCCGGCGAACAATGGACGGTTCTCACGCATTTCTCCGGAACTCACGGGATGGCTGACGAAGGCAAAGCAGGGATCCGCCAAAGCTCAAACCGTCAGAGTTATCGTCCAGTACAAACAAGTTCCGACTTCGTCGCACTACGCCACCATGAATGGCCGGGGCGCGCGTCTGCACAGCAAGCTCCACATGATTAAAGGAGCGGCGTTTACCATTCCGGTCAGCGCTCTGCCTGCGCTGGAAGCCGATCCCGATGTTGCTTCGGTATCAATCGACCATCCGATGAACGTGATGGACGATCTTACCGACCAGGCAACGGGTGTTGCTTCAGCCTGGAATGCCGGTTTCACAGGCGCGGGTGTCGGAGTCGCAGTTATCGACAGCGGCATCAACGACAGCCATCCCGATCTTTGGGATTCGGCACATTCATCTTCGCGTGTCGTGTTTCACCAGGACTTTACCGGTACGGCAACCACCAATGGGAGCGGAGCCCACTATGACCTCTACGGACATGGTACACATGTGGCCGGCATCATTGCTGGCAACGGCTCGTTGTCAGGTGGACGTTACGCGGGCGTCGCACCAGCTGCATCCCTGATCGACTTGCGCGCCTTGGATGCGAACGGTGCGGGATCAGACAGCACGGTGATCGCGGCAATCCAAGCTGCCATCGCATTGCGGAAAACTTACAACATTCGCGTCATTAATCTCTCACTCGGACGCGGAATTCCGGTTAGCTATACGCAGGATCCTCTGTGTCAGGCTGTGGAAGCGGCCTGGAACAACGGCATCGTGGTGGTGGTTGCTGCCGGCAACTATGGACGCCTCAGCGTGAGCGGAAGCAACGGCTTCGGAACCATCACCGCTCCGGGCAACGACCCGTTCGTGATAACGGTGGGCGCTACTAAGAGCAATGGTTCCGGCTCGCAGATTGCTGAAACTAAGGCCAGCTACAGTTCGAAGGGGCCCACGACCTACGATCACGTCGTGAAGCCCGACATTATGGCACCGGGCCATGCCATCGTTTCGCTGGCAGCACCGGGGGCGACTCTGGAAGCTGGACACACCAGCGACCTTACACTCGGCACCGATGGAAATACTGATTACTTCACATTGAGCGGCACGAGCATGGCGACCCCCGCGGTTGCTGGCGCGGCCGCTATTCTGCTGCAGGAACAGAATTCGCTCACGCCCGATCAGGTGAAGGCTCGGCTCATGAAGACGGCTTATAAGATGGGCTTCACGTCTACTTCAGCCTATGTGCCTCACCTGTTTATGAACTTCCTGGATTTCTACGATCTGTTCTCCGTAGGATCGGGTCTGCTCAACGTCCAAGCCGCGGTCGCCAATAACGATCTGGCTCCGTCGAGTGTTGGTGCAGCACTTTCGCCGTCGGTCGTTTACAACCCATCGAACCACACCGTCTCAATGGTGTACGGAAATTCCAACGTATCGAGCACCTCGGTGGTGTGGGGATCTTCGGTGGTTTGGGGAAGCTCGGTCGTCTGGGGATCATCCGTGGTATGGGGCTCCTCCGTGGTTTGGGGCTCTTCGCTTCCCTGGATGGACAATTCTCTGGACGCCTTTAGCGTGGTCTGGGGCTCGAGTACAGGCACAGCCTCTGCGACCAGCGTGGTGTGGGGTTCCTCTGTCGGGAACGCTGATGCTGCCTTTTCCGATGTGGGCGACGATGAACAGTAATACCGTGTGAATCACGAAAGGAAGGAGGAAATCATGAATAACACACGGCGAATCCAAATGCTCATCGGCGCGGTGCTGCTGATCGGACTTGGCGCAACGGCCTACGCGAGCGCAATCAGCCACACATGGCATGGTTATTTCACGCTGGCCGTGATGGCGCTAGCGGCAACCACGTCGCGCATGAAAGTGAAGCTGCCCGGTATTGACGGCAACATGTCAGTGAATTTGCCATTCCTGCTGACTGCGGTAGTCAATCTCAGCTCTGCCGAAGCTGTGGCGATCACTTGCATCTCTACGGTGGTGCAGTGCTGGCCTCGGAAGAGCGCGAAGTTCAACCCGCAGCAGATGACGTTCAACCTCAGCATGATGGCCTTTGCCATTTCGGCAGCGAGCCTGGTTTTCCAGGCTGTGTCACAAAGCTCGACGTTATGGCATTCAACAACCCTGGGACTGGCGCTGTCTACGGCCACGCTGTTCCTCGGTCAAACTACTCCAGTCGCCGGGATCATTGCAGCGAGCGAGGGCAAGTCGGCTTGGTCAGTTTGGGCCAATCTGGGCCAACTCTCATTCCCTTACTATGTGATCGGCGCGGGGGTGACATCTCTGGTCGAGGCAATGACTTTGCATCTCGGCTGGGGCCTTGCACTTGGCGTCTTCCCGGTGATGTACGCGATTCACCGTTCGTACACGCGGTACTTCAATGCGATGGCCGAGAACCTGCGTCCTCAGGTTCTTGTACGCGCTGCCGGGGCTGGTGCATAACAACTCGTTGTTCTCTCACCCGAGTGGCACGATGCGATATGCGTCGTGCCACTTCCCTTTTGTGGGGCACACTTGCGCGACGGCAAGCAGTACTCGGAAGACTATTCTGTCGTCACTCGAACCACTGTCACCGGGCCGAGAAGTCCAGCAGGAACCAACTTCGAATCGGCTTTGTAGAACTTGGGTGAAGTGAACGTGTAGGTCTTGCTGACATTGGATTGACGGTCGCCGATGATCCGATTGACCCATGCATCCGTCACTGTGATTTCGAGGGTATTCTTCCCAACTTTCAGAGCCTCCGTCGCATCGACTCGGTACGGAGTCTTCCATACAATGCCGAGAGACTTCCCGTTGACGGAAACCTCCGCCAGATTCTTCACCTCTCCAAGATCAATCCAAACGTGAGCCCCCTTTGGCGTCCAGTCGGAAGGAACCTCGAGCGTCTTGGTGTAGGTTCCTTTGCCCGAGAAGTATTTGACGCCCACGTCGGTGCTCTCGCTCCAGGAAGTCAACTTGTCAAAGACAATGGTCGCCGGTGCACCCAGGTTTGCTTCGAAGCTAACATTCCATGGACCTTCAACGTTTGCCATGGTCGTCTCGGTCTGTTTCGGCAGTGTGCGCGATGAATTTTTCGCCGGTCTTCTGAATACGACGAACACAGTTCCCCAAGGTTCCAGGTGCAATGGCACAGTAGTGCGACCGTTGGCGATCTGGAACGATGCGGGCTCCATCTTGCCTGTATCGGGATGCCACAACTCCGCTTCCTTACCCGTCACTCGAAACCTGGCATCGACATTCTCGTCACGATCATTGCGATTATCGACAAAATAGAGATCTGCGTCCGCCAACTTGCGATGCACGAATAGCAAATTTGTGTCTGCCTTGGGCTTCGCGTATTCAAAATCGACAGGCACATTAATTGCGGTCAGGGCATCTGCGAGATTAGCGTTGCCATACACCTTTCCCTTTCCCAACGAATTTCCCCCCGCAGAGCCCCATAACTGATCGGCGATGCTCTGGAACTCCTTAGCATCGTCGCTCAGGCTGGGAGTATCTTTCGGTTTAGGACCGACCACTACGGCACCCGCCTGGACGAGATCGCGGATCTTCTTCAAAACCGGAAGGGACATCTGCTCGCTACGGGGATCGAGAGCGAGCAGGCGATAGCGCATACCGCTCGGTGTAGTCAGTGCGCCATCTTTAAAAGCCAAAACGTGAATCAGCGCGTCTGCATTGATGTAGTCGAAGTTATAACCCGCCGGAATCTCCGGACTCTTCTTGCCAAATAACGCGGTGAGGTTTGAGTCCTCCCCATAGAAGTAGGCGATATCGGCATCGAAGCGCCCTTGCTGCAGCAAATAGGAACTCCGAGCGAGGTACGAGACCCAAGGTTTAGCTTGCTCGGCCCAGGTCTCGTTCCGATTGAACCACTGGCCAAAGGGACCTAGAGCGAGACCTGGTTTCTTGTCGAGAAGGGGCTGATGAACGGAAGTGTGGATTACGAATCGATTCAGTCCCATCGCCAGTTCCTTGTCAGCGGTAGGTTTAAGCGTAGCTGGCGACCAGGCCCAAGCGCCCGAGGATGCCGTCAGAGATTCAGCCGCAACGAGATTTTGACCGTAAATGTGTGCCACCGACGCGGATTCGCGAATGTCGGCGTTGTAGCCGTATTGCTCATTGTTAACGCCGGGCTTTTGCGTCCACATGGCAGACATGGGAACGTCATTGTGACGCTTCACCTCCATCCCGTCGCCGATGAAAGCCCGCCCTGATTCATGCGATTCGCCGTAGTGGCCCATGCCACGCGCATGCAAGATGTCGTTGATCTGGTCGTAGTGATTTTCCGCGAGTAGTTCGCCCAGCGTCTTGCGAAAGTCCCAGAGGAAACGATCGCTGCTCTGCGAACTCTCGATGACACGGCCCGCCAGCACAGGCATCCATGGCCGGGGGTCGTAGCCGCGCCGCTTTGTGAATTCAGCGATGACTTCATCGGTCCAGTTCGCCGTTCCAGCTTCCCAGCTATCGCTGATCACATCGCGCAGACCGCGCTTGCCCATAAGGTCCCCGACAGCCTCCTTGTAGTTGTCGAGGTACTTGTTCATGTACTCCTTCACATCTTCACGACTCAGCTTGTCGACCTCGAGCCCGGTTCCCTCCGGTGAAGCTGGATGATTCGTCACTCCTGTCAATGAGAACCCGAACCGAAGGACCACCCAGTTCCCTGCCGGAGGAGTCCACTCAAGCGTTCCGTCAGGCTTCATCTTGGACGTCAAGTCGATGATGTCATCCTTGCGAATGGCATCTCCTTCACCTACATCCGGCGTAGGAAATGCATCCAGCCCGATCAGATTGGCAAATCCGGCCTTTTCCTCAAATCGACTCACTCTTGCTCCAGGGTGGAGAACAAGCTCTGAGATCTCGAAGTTCGGATCTGGCTTCATGCCACTGAAGTCGCCGAAGGGATTCTCCACGTCGAAATTGTTCTCTCCGAACGCACCGGCAGGCCGGTCAGTAAATGCAACCCGGAAAAATCGCGCGCTGGTGGCTGGGAAAGCAATCGTGTGCTCCTGCCCGCCATCGTTCGGAATATCAACGATTTTGCGGAACGTCTGACCGTCGTCGCTCACTTCAACATCGGAAATCGACGGAGCCGCTCCAAACATATTGGCGGCTGCTGCTCCAGGGTCATTCAGCGCCAGGGTGACAGCTCTCATCGTTTGGGAAGACGCGAACTCATATTGAACCCAAGACTGTTGGCCTGCAGGCGCTTTTGGCAATTGCGTCGTCTTGACGAGATCGCCATCACCCAGCAGAGCAAGGTTGAGATTTCCGCTGCTCGACGTAACCTTGGGTTGCAGCGAGGACACCAGCACATCGCTCTGAGCGGTTCGATATGCAATCACTGCCGTGTCGGCGTAGAACGTCGGCCCGCCGGTTGGTGCTTGTCCACTGATCATCGCCAGAAAATCGAAAAGAGGAATGTTCTGGAACGGCCCGCTGATCTGCGGGGGATGCGGAAGTACACCGTTAAACGGCTTTCCGCCCTCGATTCTCGTTTCGCTCCATACCACCTTCTTCATGCCCTGGCTGGGCTTCACCCACGGACCACCTGACTCACTCCAACCCGGTGAACCTGCAATTGCCTCCTCGAGCCCGAGTTGATCCGCGAGAGTTGTGGCATAGCGGAATGCGTCCTTCCACTCAGGAGTCATATAAACGAGCCGCTTATCAACCAGCTTTGGAGTGGTCAGCGATGCATCGAAGTTCTGAAATCCGCCAATTCCGACGCGGTTCATCCATTCCAGGTCGAGTTTGATTCCCTCTTTTGTGATATTGCCGTTCATCCAATGCCACCAGACCCGCGGCTTCGCCGAACTCGGAGGAGTCCTGAATCCATCCTCAAGAGAGCTAGCCTTGTTCTGACCGATTGCCGGCAGCGTGAATCCTGCGATCAACATCAGCAATGCGAGTGGAAGAATGCTCACTGCGCGAGAATGGCTCACGGTGGTATCCCCTTTTAACAATATGGTTCCTCGAATTTGAAAGAGAGCATTTCGCACGTATCGCGGCATTTTCAGAGTGAGTTGCTCTTGGCGATCTTGCCAAGCATGACTGCGCTTTGTTTCACAGTTCGTTTTTGAGTCGTGCGGTCCACTGCGATCAATCCGAACTTCGGGCGGTAGCCGAAGATCCATTCGAAATTGTCGAGCAATGACCAGTGGATGTACCCCCGTACGTCGACACCGTCATCGATACAACGTTTCAGTCCTGCTAAAGCGCGATGGATGTATTCAATTCGCCGGGTGTCGTCCTCGGTCGCGATACCGTTTTCGGTAACGATGACCGGCACGCCAGTTTCCTTGGCGGCGAAACGAACGGTGTGTTCGAGCGATTCCGGATAAAACTCGTATCCCATCTGCGTCAACTCCGCTCCTTGCGGTGGGGGAAGCGCCGTAGCGGCAATTCGGGAGCGGGTATAGGTTTGTACCCCGATGAAATCATCGCCTTTTGCCAGTTTCAGCCATGGAATGTAGACGTCGGCCTGTTTTTCGGCAGCACGGCTGTCAGCTCCTTCGGGTTGATCGTCCTCCATCGCTAGAGTAAGGCCCACCGGAACATTCCTGACGGACTTGATAGCAGCCTTAGCCTTTGTATGTGCCGCCATCATGTTCTCGCGCGTTTTCGCGGCATCACCGATCAGGAAACTGCTGAACTGAGGAGCATTTAGATACTGGCGTAACCCGCCCTTTTGCGCCGCCATGATGCTGGAAAGGTCCATTCCCGCCGGAGCATTCGGAAGATTGATCCAATGGAAAAGATACGGGATATCCGGCTCGTTAAAGGTTGCGGCATAAGAAATAAGGTCGCCGAGATGCTGCGTCGCCTTTTGACAGTACGCTGCGAACAGATCGACCGATTCCGGATTCTCCCATGCGCCCTGGTACGCAAACCATTTCGGCAGCGTGAAATGCGAGTACGTGACGAGCGGAGTCAATCCACGTTTGTGACAGACCTCCAATATGCGCCGGTAATGCTCGAGTTCGGCACGTGAGAAAAACACCTTCTCCGGTTCGATCCGCGCCCATTCAATTGAGAAACGGTAAGCATTGAACCCAAGATCGGCGAGTTGATTGATGTCCTGCTCGTAGAGGTGATAGTGGTCGCAGGCGTCCCCGGACGGCTCCTGATACAGGGTGTTCGGAGCCCTCTCGAGCAGCCAGTTGTCGCTATTAATGTTGTTTCCTTCTACCTGATGCGCTGCGGTCGCTGCACCCCACAAGAACTTCGCAGGAAATTTCTGAGATGTCGCGGGGTCCGGCACACCGGATAAGGGCCTGGCTCCCATATTTGTCGCGAACAATTTCCCGCCGATGCTCATCGCAAGAACGGCCTTCGCGCCCTTCTCCATCCACTCTCTTCGATTCATACTGATTGCGATCGTTTTCTTCAGATTCACTTCACAGCAAGGTCGTAGGTACCCGAGCCGAGCTGGACTACAGCGGCACCACCCTCCGTCTTGCTCTCAATTGGCTTTCCACTTTCCGTCACTCGCGAGCCCGGACGCGAAGGAACAAATACCTTTGCTGACGTATTTGCGGGAATGGCCAGGTGTATCGAGAATGGCCCGTCCGGAGTCCCCTTCCAGTCGCTGACAATCTTTCCGTAAACAGATTCGTACTCGGCGCGTGCTGCGGACATGCGCGAGTCCAGATGCGGATGAACAATGATCTCTTTGAATCCCGGGTAACTTAGGCTTGTATCGATTCCCGCCGAGTAGCGATAAACCCAGGCGATAACAGAGCCGAAAGCATAGTGGTTGTAGGAGTTCATCGCTGGATCGCCTGTGTCTCCATTCCAACGCTCCCACCACGTGGTCGCGCCTTTTGACAACATGTATCCCCACGATGGATACGTTTCATTGAGAAGCAGCCGATACGCAACGTCCGCGTGGCCATGATTCGCTAGCGTGAATAGAAGGAATGGTGTACCGAGAAATCCAGTCGACAAATGCCAGTTGCGCGCTTCAATGTCTTTCACAAGTTTGTCGACCAGCGCAGGCTCCAGCGTATCGGGCGCCATTTTCGTATAGAGTGCGACTACGTAGGAAGTTTGGGTTCCGGTTCCAACCGTCCCATCGTCCTTGATATATGCCTTCTGGAAAGCTGCCCTAATACTTTGAACGACTTCCTGATAACGTTTCGCGTCAGACTCTTTGCCGATCGCGTGAGCCATCTGTGACATCTGGTCTGCGATCAGCGCCCAATATGCGGTTGCAAGGAGATCCTTATTGGTGTTGGGATCCGGCGCCAACCAATCTGCAAAGTTTGGACCAACTCCGTTTTTCCGAATGAAATCAGGGTTTCGGCTCTGGATGAATTCCAACCAGCGCTGCATGGCATCCCAATTCTTTTCGATGACCGATTTGTCCGCGTACTGAATCCAGGTGGTCCAGGGAACGATCACGCCGGCATCGCCCCATCCCGGCGCTCCCACCATGCCTTCCACAATCGAAATACCAGAACTGCATGTGAAGAGCGTCGGCGAGCAGGACAAACCGGGATGGCAGTTTTTTCGCATCAAAACCAAGCCCGAGCTCTGGTCACCTGACAATCCCAAGCTCTATCGCGTGATTATTTCTACCGGCAGCGACCGCATTACCGAGGAGATCGGTTTCCGCACCATCGAAGCCCGCGGCACTCAGATCCTCCTGAACGGCAAACCCATCTTCCTGCGCGGCATTTGCCTTCACGAAGATGCT